>QWCE01001847.1_pt1 | contig 34915 bp, 30 predicted proteins | sample 1972531 | NCBI WGS metagenome assembly QWCE01 (sample SAMN09866716, study PRJNA288562) | Human gut metagenome isolate term4_stool, whole genome shotgun sequencing... | reverse complement strand
CAGAAATCCATATCACCGGAAAAATCGACATAACCGGTCGCACCGCCATAGAGCCCGCGCCGCACCTTCTCCAGTTCCTCAATGATCTCCATCGCCCGGATCTTGGGTGCACCGCTTAACGTTCCAGCCGGAAGGAAGGATGCCAGCAGATCAAACGGATGATAGCTGCCCTTTTTCCTTCCCTCCACCATGGATACGATGTGCATGACATGGGAATAATTCCGCACATTCATAAAATCTGTGACCTTGACTGTTCCGAATTCCGAGATGCGCCCCATATCGTTTCGCGCCAGATCCACCAGCATCACATGCTCGGCACGCTCTTTCTCATCTGCCAGAAGTTCTCTGCGCAGCGCTTCATCCTCCTCCGCTGTCTTTCCTCTCGGTCTGGTTCCTGCGATCGGGCAGGTAAACACACGCTTTCCCTGCTGTTTTACCAGCATCTCCGGCGAACTTCCGATCACCTCAAAATTACCGAACTGGAAGTAATAAAGATACGGCGACGGATTCAACTCGCGAAGCTCCTTATAGAGAGAAAAACCGTCACGTCCGGTCTCCACCGTCCATCGCTGGGAGAGCACCGTCTGAAAGATATGTCCTTCTCTGATATAGTGTCTGATCTTCTCCACCTTCGCGCTGTACGTCTCTGGCGTATCCGACTTTTTGCGGATGACGCCGTCCCTTTTTCCGCCCTCCGGCTGCTCCGCCTCCTCACTCCCGTGCCCGGTGTCCGCTTCGCATCTGCTGTCACATCCGCCCTCTGTCCGCTCCGGATGCATGGCGCGCCGGATCAGCTCTTCCGCCGTCACGCCGGCACGCTTTCTTCCTTCCTCCGTCTCCTCCTCTAAGACAACCGCGGTCAGCGTCTCCGCCACATAGTCCATCACGATAAACGCTTTCATCAACATCAGCTGAATCGTCTCAATCCCGATCTCATCCGGATTCTTCTCCGGCAATTTTTCCGAGTAGCGGATAAAATCGTAGCCGACATTGCCCACCAGTCCGCCAGAAAAATTCAGTTCATCATTCTCCTTATGAATCTCAAATTCATCATAATATTCTTTTAACAGCGCTAACGGATTGCCCCTGCGCACCTCGCGCTCCCCGCTCTTTTTTGTGATGACAAGCGACTCCTCCTCCGAGGAGATCAGTTCCTCCGGTTCCCCCAAAAACGTATACCGGTCATAGTTCTTGTCATAGCTCTCGAGCAGAAATCCCTTTCTGCTTCCGACCAGATTCTCGTACATCGCCGTCGGCGTCTCGTTCACAATGCTGACTGTTTTCTTGTAGACCTTATAGATGCGCTTCATAAATCCTCCTCTTTCTTCTTTTAATTCATAGAAAATGCGTCCCATCAAGAAAGAATCCTGACCGGAGGGCTTTTTAATTCATTGGACGTAATTTCCCATGAATTAAAAAAAATCCCTGACCCGGTAAACCGGATCAGGGACGAATATCTCGTGGTGCCACCCTTCTTCTCTTATCATGCCTGGTTTTTTCTGTCCTCTTTGTAACCGTCCTCCCTGGATGTTTCTGACAGAAGATACAAAAAGCGGATACCTCCAAACTGGAAATATCCGCCACCAATCATGTATAGACTCTCAGATACAGATGTTCTCTATATCGTACCCCTGTAACGTGAGGACACGGCTTCCGCTACTCGGCTGCTGTTATCCGCCTTTCACTTTGCTCTCGCAAATCCATTCCATCCATACTATCCTGCCTGCTCCCACCGCCCCAGGCTCTCTGTGAAGAATCGTACAGTGTACTCCTTTTGCTCAACGATTTCTCATTTATTTGTCAGTAGTTTATCGCACTAATGTGGCAATGTCAAGAAGTTTTTTATTTTCCCGTCACCTTTTTTCTATCAATATGATATACTTTAAGCATTGATCCTGTTACAGGAAATGGAGGAGCTCTCAGATGAACAATGATGTATTTGAAACAATGCCCGTACCGAAAGCCTATTTCAAGATGGCTCTGCCTGTGGTGTTCGGCATGGTCATCAGCCTTGTATACAATATGGTCGACACATGGTTTATTGCAAAGACCCAGAACACCAGCCTCGTCGCCGGCGTCTCTCTCTGCGCCCCGGTGTTCAGTCTCATGATTGCATTCGGTGATATTTTCGGGCTTGGCGGAAGTTCCGCCATCTCAAGACTTTTCGGGAAAAAAGATTATGACACCGCGCGGCGGATCAGTGCTTTCTGCCTTCTCGGCTCCATCTTCTTCGGCATTGCTGTTGCCGTTCTGATGCTGCTTTTTCAGACACCCATTCTGCATCTTCTGGGTGCCAGGGACGATACCATCGCCTATGCCGGCGCCTATTACCGCTTTCTGGTTCTCGGCTGCCCTGCCATTATCTTTAATATTGTCCCGGGGAATCTGCTCCGCACAGAAGGTCTGGCAAATGATGCCATGATTGGTTCCGTCATCGGGGCTGTGTTTAATATTTTTTTAGATCCCATTTTCATCTTCTCTCTGCATATGGGTGCCGGCGGCGCCGCACTTGCCACCATCCTGAGCAATCTGCTTGCCGACTGCTATCTCGTGTGGGTTGTATTCAAAAAGGCAGGGCATCTGTCGATGTCCTGCCGCGAAATGCATATTTCATCCGGTCATGTCCGTGACATTCTGCTGATCGGAATTCCGGCTTCCATCACGAACCTGATGCAGAGCTTTGCGGTACTCCTCACTAACCGTTTTCTGTTACCTTACGGTTCTGATAAAGTTGCCGCTCTTGGCATTGCCTTAAAAGTCAACATGATCACCATGCTGATTCTGGTCGGGTTCGCCTTCGGCGCGCAGCCGCTCCTCGGCTACTGCTACGGTGCAGACAACCGCGAACGCCTGAAACAGTTTCTGCATTTTGATCTGCTCGTGCAGCTTCTCATTGCGCTCGTTTTCACAGCCGCCGCCTGTATTTTTGCTCCGCCCATCATCCGCATCTTCATGCAGGATGACGTCATCGTGGTCTCCGGCGCCCTGATGCTCCGTTGTCTCATGATTACCGCCCCTGTGATCGGCATGATCTTAGTCTTCACCACACTGTTCCAGGCAGCCGGCATGGCGCTTCCCGCTTTTCTGATGTCCATCAGCCGCCAGGGCGTGCTGCTCGTGTTGTGTATGCTGCTCTTTTCTTCCCTGTTCGGCTACATGGGAATTCTGCTCGCGCAGGCAGTCTCCGATGTTCTCACCGGAATTCTGGGCTTCCTTCTGCTGCGCAGATCAAAAATACTGCTCTGATGCGCCGTGCGTCACACCGTCTCTGCGCCATGTTCCGCTTCCCCGTGGTAAGTGCATATCTGCCATGTATCCTTTCCGTTTCTCTTTGAGCGGTACATGGCTTCGTCTGCGCTGCGGTAAACCTGCTCAAACGTATCTCTTGCGGTATTATGCTTCCCGATGTCAACAACCACCGCACCGATGGACATGGAAGACTTTACGTGATCCGGGAGCAGGGCAATCTTCTCCTTGTACAGCGCCGCAACTTTCTTTGCGTACTTCTGAATCTCTGCTTCCTCCGTGATTTCCTTTAAAAACAGGCAGAACTCATCCCCGCCAAGCCTGCCACAGAGATGTTCATTCTGACAGGTCTCGCGGATTGCTGTGCCGAGTGTCCGCAGCACTTTGTCGCCGATGTCATGTCCGTAGTGATCATTGACCTCCTTAAAATTGTCCACATCCATCATAAACATGGTGCCGGCACCGTTCTGATACAGTTCATCAAGCATGGAAATCTTAAACTGCTCTCTGTCCCAGAGCCCGGTCAGCGCATCCACATGCGCAGACATCTCCGCCTGATCCAGCCGGTTATAGTGTTCCGTCATATCAATCGCCCGGATGAGGTATCCCTGATTCTCCCCCATCTCGTTTAACTGCTCTGCCCGCACGTCAAAAAGGGCATCCCTGATCGGCACCCGCTGCCCGTGTCCGCGCAGAATCTCATCGAATTCCATATAGCGCGCACAGCATCCAGCTCTTCCGTGGTAAACAACAGATACATGGAGAACACCGAAAATGCCGACTCAAACCAGTAAATGATTTTTGGCAGCGCAATGCGGCAAAACTCCGCAAAAAACCAGGTAAACCCGATGACCAGAAAAAGTTCCCCGAAATATTCTACTTTTACCGCAGTAAGCACACTCCCGAGATCAGCTGCTGTTACCTCAAGCAAAAATCCAAGCACATAAATCACCGACGCCAGCGCAAATAAAATACTTCCGACCTGCGCTCTGGAAGGTCTCGCCTGTGTTATTTTACATATTGCAATCCTCTGCGCACCGGATTGCGCAATTTTACGTCTCCATATGCCGCATTGCCTGCACCATCGCCATAAAATCCTGCTCCTTTAACAGCGCGATTCCCTGTTCTTCATCTCCCAGAACCATCAGTACATCCCCCGGCTTTATGTCAAAAATTTTCCTCGCCTTTGCCGGGATCACAATCTGCCCTTTTTCACCGACCTTCACCATTCCAAACGCATGCTTTCCCTTCGGCGGAAACGGCAGGCGTGTCTCCCCGCCCTCATAATTGACCAGTTCATCCAGCGTCACATCAAACACCTCCGCGATCAGCCGGCTCTTCTCCACATCCGGGAGGGACTCTCCCGTCTCGTATTTGGAAAGTGTCTGCCTGGACACATCAATCTTCTCCGCCAGTTCCTCCTGCGTCATTCCACGCGTCTTCCGCAGCATCATCAGATTATCTTTGAACATGTTTCCTCTCCTTTTTCTCTCCAATCACACACCATCTTATGACCGGAATTCTTTTTATCAGCTCATAGAGAAGATAGCCGCCCGCATAGGCTGCAATTCCCGACAAAAGGTAGGCTGCAACCCCCGTAACTTTGGTGTACCGGTCCAGAAAATATGCCGCCGCCGAGAGTGCCAGATAGTGGAACAGATACAGTCCGTAGCTCTTTTTAGAAAGCCACTCCGTCTTTCGCGACGTACGGTTGCCCCAGCGCTTCATTCCTCCCAGGACTGCCAGACACACCGTCCAGCCATACAAAATGGAAAACGGACTGTTTACCACCGGCTCCTCTGCATAATTTTCTCCGAAATAATACCGCACATAAAAAACTGCCAGCACCACAGCCGCGGCTGCAAGCGGAACGCTCACGCGTGCCAGCCGGTCGGTCACTTTTTCATGAGAAAAGACATAGTAGCCCAGAAGGAAGCAGATGCCGTATATTCCGAAACGATACACACAGATCACCGGCGTATTCAAGATCTGGGCAGCTCCCCAGACGGGAATCACAAGCAGAAAAAGAACGGGCAGCGCAGCTTTTTCACCAAACGCATACAACCGGTCTTTTTCTATTTTGCGAAGCAGCACCAGCAATACCGACAATACCCAGAGCACCTGGATGTACCACAAGATCCCGACTCCGGATAAGACCATGATCAGATACCCGACCGCCTTCGGCACTTTCTCCCACGACTGGTCAAACACATGGCTGAATGCCATGTTGAAATACCCCTGTATCCACCAGAACACGAACAGGCCGATCGTCGAGGGCACCAGAAGCTTTCTCGTTCTTCCCACAAGAAATTCCCGGTCGGTATGTCCTTCCAGATAATATCTGGCACACATTCCAGACACCAGAAACAGCAGCACCCGGTGGAGCAGCCATTCCATTTTTGTTATACATAAAAATCACATGGTATAAGACCACGAGCCCCACCGTGATCCAGCGGATGTTATCAAGATAGTGTCTTCTCATATTTTTCCCACCTTTGCTCTATATTTTAACTCAAGTATAACAAAAATGGAATGGCTGCTCCACCGCGCTTCCATTCCATTTTTTATGCTTTCTGTTAAAAATCGTTGCATTTCTCTTATCATCTGTTGTACAGACAGAATTCCGTCAGGGATTGCATCTCTTGCACGGATCATATCCGGCTGCAATCAGTTCCTCCCTGCTACCGGAGAATGCCGCCTTGTTTTCCGGCGACATCTGCGCGACACTCGAGCAGGATGGCCGGTGAAACTTCTTTGTGTTCGTGTTGAGCACGTATTCTCCTGTCACGTCCGCTGTGCCGCCCGCGGCAGTCTCTCCTCCGGATGCCTGCGCCGCGCTTCCTGCGGTATCTGCCGCCACGGATGCCTGCGCCGCGCTGTCTGCGGTATCTGCCGTCCCGGATGTTCCCGTGGTGTCTGTGCTGCCTGCCGCCGCATCTGTTACCCCAGCTCCTGCCGTCCCGGATGTTCCCGTGGTGTCCGCAGCACCTGCCGCGACCTCATCCCCGTCCCGGTAATCCTGCGTCGCGTCCACGCTCCAGCTAAGGGAGGTTCCGTCACTTGTGACCGTGATGGTCCCCTGCAGATCCGTCCGGTAGAGCGCTGCCCCGCATGCCTTCACCCGGTTTAGTACCGTGCGCGTCGGATGGCCGTAAGAGTTCCCCGCGCCAGCACTGACCACGACCGCCGTCGGCGACACGGCGCGCATAAACGCTTCGGAGGAAGAACCCTCACTCCCGTGATGGCTCGCCAGATACACGTCCGACTCCAGTGTCACGCCGGAGTCAAGCATCACCTGCTCTTCGGCTTTTCCGGCGTCACCGCAGATTAAAAAGCTGGTGTCGCCGTACACAAGGCGGATTCCGACGGAATTATCGTTATCCTCCTTCGGATCATAGACTTCGGGGCAGACCACCGTAAAAGAAGCGTCGCCAAGCGTGTAAGTGTCTCCCACTGCCGGGTAGGCAAGTGCAATATCCTGCTCCTTTATCACGCGCTCAAACGACTCATAGACTCTGGTATCCGTCACGTAATCGGGAGCAAGCACCTGTCCGCAGGAAAATGCGTGCAGGGCGCCGACCACACCGTTTAAGTGATCCGCATCATAGTGGGAAGCGATCACATAGGCGAGTTCTTCCACGCCCTGTTCCTTCAGATAGCTTACCACAAACGAGGAATAGTCTCTGTTGCCGCCGTCGATCAGCATATACGCTCCGCTCTGCTCCACTAAAACGGCATTGCCCTGTCCGACATCCAAAAACGTCACCGACAGCGTTCCGTCCGGCATCTGCTCTTCTCTCTGTCCTTCCGTCCCTGCCGTCGATGCTTCTCCGTTCTCCTGCTGCTCTGCCATCTGCTGCTCCGACATCTGCCCGTCCTGCAAGGCTCCCCCGGACAATGCTGCCTGCTGCCTTACCGCCTGCCCGTCCGATGCCGCTCCGCATCCCGACAGCAAAAGAAACAGGGCCGCACAAAGTGCCACTGCCCCGCTTCTGATTCTATTCACGTTGTATTTCTTATTTTTCTGCTTCCCCGCTGTCTGCATGTCCTTTTTCCTCTTCCATAAAATACATGCGCGCAGCGAAATCCTGAAAATACCGCACCTCATTGTTGTATCCGGTTCCGCCGAACGCCTGTTTAAGCTTCACTCCATGATACATTAACATATCTCCGGCTGCATGGCAATCCTCGATCTCCCCGTCCATCTTCTTAAATCTGGCGATCAGATCCAGCGCCAGCGAATCCTGCCTGATGTGTACCGGTGAGACGGTATTGACCAGATCCCCGAAATCCTTGATATTGTATTTTAAGCTGCGGTTATAGAAATGATACCGCGCATCGGGTTTTAATCCCTTCGCCTGATAGCTGTGATACTGGGTATTCGGTACGACCAGCTTCTGCATGAGCATACCGACCGCACGGGTCTGGTCTTCCGACACGCAGGTCCACTCCATCTGGTTCCCCACACTCTTGGAGAGTACACTTTCATGTGCCCCCTCTCCGAATGTGCGTCCGCGGTAAAAACGTCCCTTCTGTAATACCTCCCGCCACTGTTTGTACAGTGCGATCTGTGCCTTTACCGCCGCAAAATCCTCGCGGGACAGATCGCAGAAATTGCACTCATAGCCGCAGATACCGAACGCCGCCACGGCGAACCGTGTCTCAAGCGGCGTCACGCGGAGCGTCTGGTGGTTCGGACACGCCGACACATGGGCGCTCACAACGGACATCGGATAGCCGTAGGAATAGCCGGTCTGGATCTCTGCCCGGCAGAGCGCATCCGTGTCATCGGACGCCCAGATCTGTGGAAAATAGGATAAAATTCCAAGATCGAACCGGTTGCCGCCCGCCGAGCATCCCTCAAAGAGAATGTCCGGGAAACGCGCGGTAAGCTCTCTCATGCACCGGTACAGTCCCAGCACATAGCGGTGTGCCACCTCTCCCTGCCGCTCCGGTGGAAGCGCTGCGGAATAGTAATCCGTAAACGTCCGGTTCATATCCCATTTGACATAGGAGATCTCCGCCGAGGAAAATACCTTTGTCATCGTCTCGATGATATAGTCCTGCACTTCCGTTCTCGTAAGATCCAGGATGCGCTGATTGCGTCCCTCCGCATGCGGTTTCCCCGGGATTTCAATCGTCCAGTCCGGATGCGCCTGGTAGAGATGACTGTTCACATTCACCATCTCCGGCTCCACCCAGATACCGAAATCCAGTCCGAGCGCCTTGATCTTTCTTCCGAGTCCCGCGAGACCTCCCGGAAGCTTCTTCTCGTTGACTTCCCAGTCTCCCAGGGAATGTGCGTCATCATTGCGCTCGCCGAACCAGCCGTCGTCCATCACAAAAAGCTCCACGCCGGCTTCCTTTGCCTTCTTCGCCAGAGCAAGCAGCTTTCTCTCATTGATGTCAAAGTAGGCAGCCTCCCAGCTGTTTAACAGCACCGGGCGCACCTTGTGCTTAAACGCTCCGCGCACGATGTGCTCCCGCACAAATGCGTGCATGCACTGGCTCATGCCGTTGTAACCCTCACAGGAATACGCCATGACTGCCTCCGGCGCCGCAAAATTTTCCCACGGAGCCAGCAGCCAGGAAAATGACTGCGGATTGATGCCGGCAGTCAGGCGCATCTTGCCATAGCCGCTCACTTCCGCCGCCTCATAGTGGTTGCCGCTGTAGATGAGGTTGCATCCGTAACACTCTCCGGTATCCTCCGTCGTATCCGTCTTTGCAATCATGACGAACGGGTTGGCACGGCTGGAGGAGGTTCCCGTGTAGGACGCATTGACATGTTTTCCCGCCTCCATGCGCGTATCGGAACGGCGCATCTCCCTCGCCCACGCACCGGTAAAGGTTGTAAACACATACTCTGCCGGATCAAAGTCGATCTGGGTACTCATCAGGCGATTCAGACGAATCATCTCCTTGCTCTCATTGAAGAGAACGGCGCTTCGCACAATCGCATCGCACTCTGCGTAGACGTCATAATGAAGTTCCAGTACAAGATCATAGGAGTGGTCGCGCAGTCTGATACAAAGACGCTGCGCCTCCCCCCTCTCGTCGTAAGCTCCCGGGAGATCTCCGTTTTCTGTCTCCGCCGTCTTTTCTGTGATCTCATAGCTTTCATAGCGGAAGTCCGAAGTGGTGCTTCCGTCCGCGTGCACGATCTCCACAAACGGTTCGCGGATGTCCCCTTTTCCGTAGGAGGACATCTCAAGCCGCATATCCTCCAGGGAGAACGCCGGATGCTCCCCGTCGCAGAGGTTTGTATTTCCCGGCGCAAATGTATGCTTCTCCACCAGCGGAGCAACATCACACTCCGCCGGATGCTCCGGCAGAGTCAGGCATCTTCCGTAATACAGATGTTCCAAATGTCCTGTCTCCATTCTCCGGAAACAGTATGTCGTGTGTGCCGTCTCCAGCACAAAAATATGTCCGTCCGCTTTTATCATTTAGTATGCCCCTTTCTTGACCTGCTCTGCGATCTCGGCAACCTTCTCCTCCGTCAGAATATACTTTTTGTGGAAAATAAAAATGCCGCACAGAAGGCAGATCATCGGGAGAATCGTCATCGTCATGCGCAGTCCGACCACCGAAGATGCGGCAGCCGTCGCAACTGCTGCGGTATCTGTCGTATCGTTGCTCAGATTGCAGATCTGTAAGCAGATGGATGCAATCAGTGCCGCCACGCCACTCGCCAGTTTGACCACGAAGGTCTGCATGGAAAAGATCACGCTCTCGTCACGTCTGTGATTTTTCAGCTGTCCATAGTCCACGGTATTGGCGAGAAACACCGTCGTCAACACCGTCAGCACACCGTTTGCCCCAAAGATGAAGAAGCCCGGGATAAACAGCAGTACCACATTGGACATATTCGTAAATGCCAGTACCAAAAGCACCACATAACCGATGATCGCCATGGCAAATCCCGTGTAGAACACCTGGATGGTTCCCATGAATTTGCGCAGCAGCGGGAATAAGATCATCATGGACAGAATCTGTACCGCTCCGCCGAACATATTAAACAGTGTGTAGCTGTTGTACCAGCCCTCGCCGCCGAAATCGTATTTAAAGAAATAGATGACAAGGTTTGAGGTTGTATAGACCGCACAGTTGATTAGAACAATGGTGATCACGACCGTCATCGCCTGATCGTTCTGAATCAGTGCGCGGAACATCTGTCCTACGGACGGGGAATCCACATTGACGGTGGATTTTTCCTTGACATTGACGCAGGTGATCGTCGTAAAGAGCACAAATAAAATCGCAATAATCATTGCAAACCACTTGAATCCTACGCGCTCATCCCCGCCGCCGAGACGGTATACACATAGCATCGTGATGATTGTGATGATGGCAGAGCCGACGCCCGCACAGGAGCGCGCCATCGTGGAAAGTCCTTCACGCTCTTTGCCGCCCTCGGTAAACGCCGGAATCATTGACCAGTAAGGGATATCCATCATCGTGTACGTCACACCCCAGAGTACATAGGTGACTGCCGCATAGGCCACCAGACCGCCTCCATCGAGTGCCGGCGGTGCAGAAAACATCAGGTAGAGCATGATGGCATTTAAAATCGTTCCAATGAAAAGCCACGGGCGGAATTTTCCCCATCTTGTTCTTGTCTTGGCGACAACCACACCCATGATCGGGTCGTTGAACGCGTCAAACACACGTGCTGCAAGTAAGATCACGCCCATTGCAAACGCGCTCACCCCGAGAATATCCTGATAATAATACAGTATGTAACTTGCGGAAAGCATGTACACCATGTCCTTTCCGACTGCTCCCAGTCCGTAGGAGACTTTTTCTTTTCCTGTCAGTTTCATGTGATCCTCCAATTCTGCGCCTTCACGCTCCCCTTATCTCTTCTCCATTGCAAGTTCTACCACACGGTAGGCTCCGTCGTAAATTCCTGCTGCCTTGTTCTTCTCGATACAGTCGCACATATCGTTAAGCAGCGCGTCCTCGTTTAAGAACAGATCCAGCATCTGTACCGTGTGCGGAATATCTCTGCACTCTAACGTACCGTCCCCGATCTCTGCGGAATGGATGGCGCCCCACTGTTCATGCCCGCCGACACGCTTGATAAACAGCTTCGGCACCGGGTAGAATGCCAGCTCGCTCGGCTTTGTCACAAGCACATCGCAGCTTCTCATCAGAAGGTTCGTGCAGTAGACTGCCTCGAAAATATTCTCATGCCAGAAGCCGTGGATGCCGCTTACCTCACCGGTAAATGCCTGTGCGGCAAACTCTGTAGTATCCTTCCAGTTATTAAAATGCTCCATTGCAAACTTCTTCATTCCCGGGATCTCGCCGAGCAGCTCCTCCCAGACATTGCGGTAATCACCGACATTCACATACAGTGCGGCTCTGCCGTCTTCAATCGCAGGGAGCAGATGTTTGATGATGGAAGCAAAAATCTCTCTCTGTGCTCCCGCTCCTCCGATTGTGAGAAGAAAACGCATCGGCTTTTTCTCTCTCTTGCGCGCCCGTCTCGCCTCACAGTCCGCCTCGATGTTGCTCACCAGCTCATGGTCAATGTAATGTCCCGTATAGATCAGATCCTCCTTCGGCATCGGGCGAAGAACGTCAGCTCCCTGCATGCCGTTTAAGATGCGGTAGCCCTGGTAGGCGTAATGCGTCTGCACGGTGTGAATGCTTCCCTCCGATAAATGCAGCGCCATCGGCCAGTTGTCCGGAATCGCGTTGACCACATGCTTCATTCCCGCATGGATTGCCGCCTGCGCCGGCCACACGTGTGTCGCCACCACCGGAATCTCCTTCGGCACATTCGCATAGACCGGAGCCATCAGTTCCGCGTTTTTCTGGTCCGCGGCATTGTAGGAAAGCTTCCGGAAACCTTCATAGTTCATCGGCTCCCAGACCAGACGGTTGAACAGTCTGCTCTTCTGGGAAAGTCTTGATCCCAGGGAATACAGATCATTCTGCGCACCAATGACCTTTGTGCAGGTCGTCTGCGGGTAGGAATTCAAGTCCATCCAGTATGGTACATAGCCCATGGAATGTGCCGCAGATGCGATTGCCATGGAAATGCGGTAATGTCCGAATCCCATGCGGATGTTGCCGACGATGATTCCCTTTTCCGTGTCAAATCCCACGTTTTCTCCCGTCTCTCCCACACGGATGTCATGTACGCCCAGCATATCGCCGATGTATTCATTCTTCTTCACGATTGCAGGATAATCTGCCCCTGCATCGTCCCCGAATTTTTTTGCATATTTCTTTTTCGACTTTACCGCTTTCCGGTATACCTTATCCGGCATCGGATTGCCAAAAATAACTTTTGATTTTTCTTCCATTGCCTGTGTTCCTTTTCTTTTCTTACAATCTCTGTCGCTCTGCCGCTGCCGCAAAGTGCAGTTCCACCGGTTCGGTCTGTGCATTCCGGATGACAAGCCGCGCCTCGCCGCACTCACCCGTTGTCTTTATGTAGGTGCCGCCCATTCCGCCCTCCAGCGAGATGACAGACGGTCCGATCAGCTCCACCGGTCCGCTCACCTCAAAGCTTACCGGCTCATTAAAGAAGCTTAGCAGATTGCCGTATTCGTCCCGCGCCTCAATCCGGATGGCCGCCACATCGTAGGTGCTTTTCTCCTGAAGTCCCGTATGATCCGCCCGCGCAAAAAGTACAACCTTTGTCATCGGCTTTTTGATGAGTTCCGCAGTCACGCCGCCGTCCGACACCGCCTCAAACCGGTATGTCGTGGAAGTGCCTCCCCAGTCTCCGATATAGCGGTTATAGAGCACCACCGCATCGGTCGGCTTCATGTGATAAAGGAGCAGCATCTTAAGCGCCGTCACATACACGGATTTCGGAAGATGCGACAGTCCGTAGCGTGCGGTCGCATTCAACGCATCTTTGATTCCCTTTCCCTGCGCCGTTGTAAAATGTTCGCCCTTCTCGATCGCGTCTCCGATATAATCGTCGACCACGAGCGGTCCGTGCGGCAGATGTTTCCACGGGGAATCCTCTCTTTTGTATTCCTTGATAAAATGGTCGTTTTTGTACATCCGCACACTGTCTGCGTTGGTAAAAATGTAGGTCTCGCCGCGGTTGCAGCCCGGGTGCTCCCCTATGTCCATGGAAGAACTCAGTTCCAGAACCGTATGCTCCTCCTGCTGGCACTCATAGACCTTCGCCGCCAGCTTCGGATTGCGGAACATATCCATCACGCCGTGGTAACAGATGCGGTCTCCGCTGCCGAAATCCTTGTGTGTGTTGTAGTCAAACATACACCAGCCGAAGCTTCCCGCAATGTCGCCCTCCGCTGCCGCAGCGTCGAGCACCCGCACATGCCGCAGCGCGTGTTCCACGCGGTGTTCCTCCCAGTCGAACGCCTTGGTCGGATACATATGTCCGTTGTACTCGCTGATCAGATACGGCTTTTTCGGATCGGAAGTCACAGACGTCTTTTTCTCACATCCCCGGTTTGTTCCGTCATGCACAAAATCATTGTAAGTGTAGACATCCTCCAGAAAACTGCTCTTTTTGTGCGCCCGCACACCGCCCGTCGGTCTGGAGGGATCAAGTTCGTGCGCCGCCGCGTTTGTCCTGCGGTAAAAATCATCATCGTCCTGCGACTCATTGATGCGCACGCCCCAGAGAATGATCGACGTGTGGTTGCGGTACTGCATCACCATATCGCGCACATTTATAACCGCCTGGTTCTTCCACGCCTCATCACCGATGTGCTGCCATCCCGGGATCTCCATAAATACCAGAAGTCCGATTCTGTCACACTGGTCAATAAAGTAATGGGACTGCGGGGAATGGGATGTCCGCACGGCATTGACGCCAAGCTCGTATTTTAAAATATCCGCATCCATCCGCTGCATGGATTCCGGCATGGCATAGCCCACATACGGATAGCTCTGATGGCGGTTGAGTCCGCGAAGCTTTACTTTTTTACCGTTCAGATAAAAACCGTCCGCCTTAAACTCGGCATGCCGAAAGCCCGTGACCGTCACGTTTTCATCCAGCACCTTTTCATCCCGGATGAGCTGCGTGCACACCTCATAGCAGACCGGATGGACGGTGTCCCACGGCAGAACGGATTCCACCGTATAGTCAAGCACAAGCTTTGTTCCGTTCATCTCGCATTCGCCCAGAAGACGATATCCGCTCTCACCGCATCTTCTGATCTTCTGCCTGACGCTAAGATTCTCACCGCTGCCGTCCGCCGTAATCTCGGAGATGAGTCTGCCGGTGTCACCGGAAAGATCTCCCCGCACAAACACATCTTTCAGATAGGTCTTCTCCTTGATGTCGAGCCACACCTCACGGTAGAGTCCGCCGTACGTCATATAATCAATCACAAATCCAAACGGCGGTATATTCACGCTCTCCCTGCTGTCCACCTTGACCACCAGCGTGTTGCGGATGCCGTAGATGGCATCGTCACTGACATCCATCGTGAATGCCGTGTAGCCGCAGTGATGTTCACCGATCTTCTTCCCGTTCCAGTAGACTTCGCTCTCATGCGCCGCCCCGTCAATCGTGAGCAGCAGACGTTTTCCCCTCCATTCTTCCGGAATGAAAACATCTCTGCGGTATCCGCTGACCATCTGGTAAACAGATTCATCAAAATAGTGAAGCGGTGTCTCCTTTACCGTATGCGGAAGCCGTACCGGAGTCATATTTCCCACGTCGAAGCCATCGCCCAGCATTTCTTCCGTAAATTGTTCCGAAAACTTCCAGTCGTCATTTAAATATACTCTGTTCTCCATGTTCTACCTTCGCCTGCCACCTTCCTGCATTGCCACGCGTTTATCCCTCCGCCTCCGGCACCACGATTCCGTTTACCAGAATCGAAACCACCTCATCGAGCGCTTCCAGATAAGAAAGCCTGCTCTGAATCAGGATATCTCTCTGGAAAAACTGTTCTACCGTGGCCTCCAGCATCATCTTTACGATCGGAATGCTGACCTTGCGGACCACGCCTTCCGCCATTCCCTGCTCCAGAAGCTGGATCGTTGTCTCCCAGCCGGTCTCCAGTCTTTTTTCCACCTGCTTGTAGATCACCGGATACTTGTCCTTTAACAGATAGAGCTGTCTGAAATCCACATCCCGGTAACTCTCCGGAATCACTCCGAGAATCCGTCTGATCTTCTCCACCGTAGAAAGCGCGTCATCCTCCACAATCTGCTGTTCACTCTCCTTGATGGAATCGAACATGTAATCCACCATCGCAAGAAACATCGACTCCTTGTCGCGGAATACGGTATATATGGTCTTTTTACTCATTCCGAGGATTTTCGCCACATCGTCCATAGTGAACTTCAGGCCTTTCTCATTAAACGCTTTGATCGTTCCCTCCAGGATCACTTCTTTCTGCTGCATCTTTAGCCACCTCCCTCTTTTGGAAACTATTTTTATCTTTCTGGTTTCCTTTATTCTATCACGATTCCCATATTCTCACAAGAAACCGAATTCACAAAATCAGTTTCCATTTTTTGTATAAATGTACTAAATTCCGGTTTTTCTGCCGCCTGCGCGTTCTTGCAATCCCGCCGTACAATGGGTATAATATGGTTAATTACAGACATGGAGGACATCATGGAAAACGATCATATCAGAACGATTCTTAACAATATTGAAAACGGAACACTCACCGCGAGCGAAGCCTACGCGCAGTTAAAGCTGGCTCCTTTTGAGGATCTCGGATACGCCAAGGTCGATCATCACCGCGAAGTGCGTCAGGGAGCGCCGGAAGTGATCTACGGAGCCTCCAAGACAAAAGAACAGATCGCAGGCATCACGAACAGTCTGCTCGCCCACTGTCCGGAGAATATCTTAATCACGAGGCTTTCCCCGGAATCCGCTGCTTACCTTTCCGAGCGTTTTACGCTGTTCTACGATGAGGCGTCCCGCATCGGCATTGTGAACCGTACGCCGCATATCACAGCGGAGGGAACCATCGTCGTAGCCACAGGCGGCACGAGCGACATTCCCGTCGCGGAGGAGGCAGCCTTAACGGCAGAAGTGCTCGGCAACAAGGTCGTACGCGTCTATGACGTCGGCGTCGCGGGACTGCACCGCCTGCTCTCCAACATGGAGCTGCTCTCATCCGCCAATGCCATCGTCGCCGTCGCAGGCATGGAGGGCGCTCTCGCCAGCGTCATCGGCGGTCTCGTGGACTGCCCTGTCATCGGCGTTCCCACAAGCGTTGGGTACGGCGCCAGCTTTCACGGCATTTCCGCGCTATTGTCCATGCTCAATTCCTGCGCCAGCGGCGTATCTGTCGTCAACATCGACAACGGCTTCGGCGCGGGCTACCTTGCAAGCATGATCAACCACATCGGCGGCTGATCACACCATCCATCACTCTAACAGGAGGTTTCTTCTCACTATGAAAACAATTTATCTGGAATGTAATATGGGTGCTGCCGGAGATATGCTGATGAGTGCCCTTTATGAGATCTGCGATCAGAAAGAATGGTTTTTGCACAAGATGAACACCGTCTTTGCCCCTTATCATATCGCGCTTTCCCCGGAATCCGCCGTAAGCTGCGGTATCAACGGAACCCACATGAAAGTAACGGTGGACGGTACCGAGGAGGTCTCTCTCGATGTCAAGGCGGGACATGCCCATCACACGCATGCAGAGAGTCCGGATGCATCCTTTGCCCACGAAGCGTCCGATTCTGCGGAGGACGGACACTCCCACACGCACACCACCTACGCCGCCGTCTGCGAGGAGATCGCATCCCTTGATCTTCCCGCAGAGGTAAAGGACGATGCGCTCGCCATCTACCGCCTGCTCGGAGAGGCAGAAGCAAAAGTACACGACACCACGTTAGAGCAGATCCATTTTCACGAGGTGGGAACACTCGACGCACTCGCGGATGTGGTCGGCTGCGCGCTTTTAATCCGCACGATCGCACCGGAGCAGATTCTCGCGTCGCCTCTTCACGTCGGAAACGGCTTTGTAAAATGTGCACACGGCGTGCTGCCGGTTCCTGCCCCGGCGACCGCAGAGCTTCTGCGCGGCATTCCGTTCTACACCGGCTCCGTGACCGGCGAGCTTTTAACCCCGACAGGTGCTGCCATCCTGCACTACTATGTGCTGCGCTATCTCCCGATGCCAACCATGACCGCGTCGGAGATCGGCTACGGCATCGGCTCGAAAGATTTCGGCATCGCGAACTGTGTCCGTGCTTTTCTCGGCGACACCGCCTCCTATCTCGCTGCCGAGGAGGAGGAGCCATACTCCTGCGACGATACCATTTTATCGATCTCCTGCAACATCGACGATATGACCGGCGAAGCGCTGGGACTTGCAACGGAGATCTTTATGGCAGCCGGGGCACTGGACGTCTTTACAATCCCGATCCAGATGAAGAAAAACCGTCCCGGCATTCTCTTAACCTGTCTGTGTGAGATGGAGGAACGTGAAAAATTCACAGGGCTTTTCTTCCTCCATACTTCGACCAGAGGCGTGCGCTACCAGGTGTTCGAACGCGCAAAGCTGGAATCTACTTTTGAGACGCGCAAGACCTCGTACGGCAATATCCGCATCAAAAAAAGTTCCGGCTACGGCATCCAGAAGGAGAAAGCGGAATTTGAGGATTTAAAATCCGTGGTCTTAAAGAACCACTGCGCCCTCTCTTTGAATGAAGTCGAGAAATCCCTGCACTAAAAAACGTGCGGGAGACTGCACATACCGCAGTCTCCCGCACGTTTTTGTGTACTGTAATGAATCCCAGTCTACAGGTTTTCCTCTTCGATCGTAAGCATCCCGGGTCTTACCGCAAGTTCCACACTGGGGCACTTTTCCTTGTACTGCTCCATCAAAAGCAGCCAGAGCTGGTGAATGTGATCCGCAAGCACCGCCGACATCTCCACACTGTACGGCAGTAAGGTGTGAAGGTCGAAAAAGCGGATTCCCTCCGGCGGCAGAAAGACCAGATTGCTTGAGCGCTCCTTATCCCCGGATTTCTTGAGCAGCTCATAGGTAATCATGCAGAATTCTTTTCCGCGGTAGTTACAGCTGTAAGACGCATAACACTCATCAATCGTCCACTTTGTTCCGTGCTCCTCCTCGATCGGCTTCTCGGAAGCATCATTTCCCTCTGTGGTCTGTACTTCCAGTCTCCAGGAAAGCTTCTGTGCTTTTGTCTCCGCAATCATCTCCGTCAGTTTACGGCATAATTCTTCCTGTTTCATTTCTCTACCTCCGTATTCTCCCAGCGGACTGCCTTCGCCTTCTGCAATGCTTCCGGCCGCTGTGCCGCTACCGCCGCTTCATCCGACGCATGGCGGTCCAGCCAGTCTGCATAAAACCCGACAGCCTCTTTTGTGCTGTCAAACTGATACAGCAGGGGCTTCCTGCCCCAGTCCGCCACATAGACCCGGTTATAGTCCAGATACGCCGCCACCGCCGTCTCACCGGTGTCACGGTGCCTGTAACACTGTTCCATCACCGGTTCGCCCTGCACTTCTTTCAGTCCGGCGCCTTTGATCTTCTGCTCGAGTTCTTCCACCGAATCAAACAGTGAAAATAACTCAAGCTGTCCCTCAACATTCTTCCCTGCCATAGCCTTCCTCCCGCACAAGCCCGGATCAGCCCCAGATTACGCTCTCACATAGATCTCGGACAAATTGTCCAGAATCTCGCCCGCGACATCCGGCTTATTCATAGTATAGATATGTACGTGATTCACGCCGTTGGCAATCAGATCGATAATCTGATCCGTCGCGTAAGCAATTCCGGCCTGGCGCATCGCCGCCGGATTATCCCCGAAACGATCCACGATCGCCAGGAAACGCGGCGGAACCATATTGCCGGAAAGCGACACGATCCTCTTGATCTGCGCCTTGTTCGTCACCGGCATGATTCCCGCAACCACCGGCACATCGATGCCTCTTGAGAGTGCCTTGTACAGGAAATTGTACAGAATGTGGTTATCAAAAAACATCTGTGTCGTTAGGAATTCACAGCCCGCATCCACTTTTTCCTTCAGATGATCCAGATCCTCAAAAATGGTGTCCGCTTCCGGATGTCCCTCCGGATAGCAGGCGCCGCCGATGCAGAAATCTCCCTGTGCTTTGATGTCCGCGATCAGCTCACTCGCATGACGGTACTGGTTCGGAAGCGGGAAATCCGCATTCTGCGGAATGTCTCCCCGGAGCGCCAGAATATTGCTGATCTGCTTCTCTTTTAACTCCTCAATCACGGATGCCACCTTTTCCTTCGTGGAGGAAGCACAGGTTAAATGTGCAAGCGCCGGAATCTGATGCTTTTCCACCTCGCTGGCAAGTTCTACCGTATAGTCGGACGTACCGCCGGTCGCGCCGTAGGTCACGCTCATATATGCCGGCTTCAATGCCGCCATGTCCGCAACGATATTTTTGTAGTTGGCAAGCTGCGCCCCCTGTTTGGGTGGAAACAGCTCACAGGAAATCGTAACCTGATCGGTCTTTAATAATTCTGTCAGTCTCATCTGCTCTATCCTTTCTTCTGCGTCATGCCTAAAATTTTCTCAGCTTGTCTGTTCCGTCATCCACGGTATTCTCGATCTTGCGGATCGTGACAAAATAAGAATAATCATCGTTGACCCGCACTTCCACGCGGTCTCCCACCCGGTGTCCAAGCAGTGCCTTGCCGAGCGGCGACTCATTGCTGATCAAGTTCTTGAGTGAATTGCCGCGCACGGTGGTGACAATCTTATAGACTTCTTCCTCATCGTCCTCCTCGAAATACACGGTGACGGTGTTATTCATTCCGACTTCGTCCTCCGCGGAATCCGTAGATATGATCTTCGCTGTCTTGATCATCTTCTCCAGATAGCGGATTCTGCTCTCGTTCTGGTTCTTGTCCTTTTTTGCCGCATGATATTCAAAATTCTCGCTGAGATCTCCCTGGGCTCTCGCCTCCTTCACAGCTTCAAGTGCTTCCTTGCGCACAACCAGCTTGCGATACTCGATCTCCTCTTCCATTTTCTTGATATCCTGCTCTGTCAGTTCATCGTACATGATCTATCCCATCCTTTTTGGCTGATGAATTTATTATAGTGATTTTAGGAAATGCCGTCAAATAATTTCCGCAGATCAACGTTCTCCACAGGACACCCCGTGATGGGATGTCCCGCGCAGACCGACAATACATAGCCTTTTACCGGCACTTCTGTATACAGATAAAACTGCCCGGCATCCGCTTCCCTGACCGCCGCCTCTGCTGCAGGCGCAGTCCTTCCTGCCACCTGATCCTCCAGCACATCAAACGAAGAAAGCGGCAGGTGCAGTCCTTCCCCTACCGCTTTGCAATAGCTTTCCTTGCGCGTCCAGAGTCTTAAAAACGCATCTGGTTCACTCAGCAGATACGCATTCTCCTCTGCCGTAAACTGTCTTCGCATGACATTCACATTCACACGCCGCGCCTGTTCCACGTCGATCCCGACTTCACCCTCATCAAATACCGCGGCTGCATAATCTCCCGCATGGGACAGGTTAAAGTGCACCCCCGCCCCGCCGGAAAGCTCCGGCTTTCCGTGGGTGCCGCACACCAGATGCACCGTCTCTGTCTCTGGCACCAGAGGAAGCAGGGAACAGCCCATGCTTCGCAGACCATACTCCAGCAGCAGACCTGCGGCAAGGCTCCTCATGCGATCCTGCCGCTTCCCGCAGCGTGCAATTTTCTCCTGTCTCTCTGTCGGAACATACCGCAAAAGTTCCTCATACAGCCCCTCATCACACAGAGCGATGATATTTGTCATCAGAACCCTCATGCCGACTCCTTTAACAGGGTATTCAGCCTGTCTCTCGCCGCCAGAAGTTCGTCGCAGACAGGTAAAAGTTCCGCCGGCTCTCCCGCACGCAGCGGCTCCACAATCCGCACCACAATATCGTATAGCGGAATCAGCCCCATATTGGCAAGCATTCCCTTTAATGTATGCGCACATTCAAATGCACGCCCCATCTCCCCTGCGCGCAGCGCCTCCGGCAGAAGTTCAAAATTCTGATCCCCCGCCGCCGTGTGCAGGCAGCTGCGGTACAGCTCCCTGTCGCCGATGAACCGTGCCAGTGCGCCATCCACGTCACAGCCCCAGTTTTTCAGGGAATCAAACAGTTCCTCCATTGTCCGTCTCTCCTTTATCCTTTCCTCCGGCAACAGACATCCGTTTCAACAGTCTGCCAGCGCCCAGAACATTTTCCACTCTGCGCATCGCAATCTCCGGCACGAAAGGCTTCACGATGTAGTCCTCTGCTCCCAGCTGCAGCATCTGGATCTGGTGTCCGGTCGTGTCGTCCGCTGTGATGATAATCACCGGGATTCCCGCAAGGACGGCATCCTGCTGCTTTCGCTTTAGGAATTCCATTCCGTCCATCACCGGCATCGCAAGATCCAGCAGGATAATATCCACCTTGCCGGACTCTCTGTTTAAGACCTCAAAGGCATCCGCTCCGTTTTCCGCTTCAAGGATCCGGTACTGTTGCTCAAAAATGCACTTAAGCAGTCCACGGTTTACCTCCTGATCATCCACAACCAGCATCGTCCGCTCTGTCTTTTCCGCTGCCAGAAGTACCTGACGGTATTTCTGCAGTTCCTGATCCATCATCCGCTGTTCCGTAATATCGGTAAGCGTACCGACGATAATGTGCTTTTCGCCCACGCTCGTGATGTATTTCAGCTTCAGATGTACCCAGATCGAGCGTCCGCTCTTTGAAGTGCGCAAAAATTCGCAGGCCGCGGTCTCCTTCGACTTTGCAATGTCCTCAAACGTGTCGATGAGAATCTTCCTGCTCTCGTCTGAGAGCTGTTTTTCCATCACAAGCCCACCAGAGGAATTGATATCCTCGTATCCGAACATGTCATAGTAGGCGTTGTTCACGCGCAGCGTATCAATCCGGTTCTGCTCTTTCTCATATTCATAGATGACCGCCGGCTCCATCATGCCGGAGAACACGCTTCCCATCTGTGAAGTCGCGTTCCAGAGCATATCCCTGCCGATCTCGTCCTTCTGATATTTCTCCTGCAGTTCGTCCTTTTTCTCGGATACCAGCTTTTCATAATCGGACACCGGCATCGGTCTCGCAAAATAAAATCCCTGTACATACTCACATCCGACGCTGTGCAGAAAGTCCACCTGCTCCCTTCTCTCTACGCCCTCTGCAATCACCGGGAGATTCAGCCATTTTGCCATGCGCACAACCGACGCAAGAATATTCTGGCTGCGCCCCTCCTGATCCGTATCCGACAGAAATTTCATATCGATCTTGAGCACATCCACGGCGATATCCTTTAGCACATTTAAAGAAGAATATCCGCTTCCGAAATCGTCCATCAGAATAGAAAATCCTTCCTTCTGCAGACGTTCCATTGTCTCCTTGATCGCCTTCGGGTTCGTCGTGTAGGCGCTCTCCGTCAGTTCCAGTTCCAACAGTTCCCGGGGGATGTGGTAGCGGTCCGTCAGTCCGCAGATTGCCTCCACCAGTCTTGGATTATAGAGGCTGACCCTGGAAATGTTGACCGACACCGGTGACGGCTTTTTCCCCTCGGCAATCCATCCTGCAAGCAGCTTACAGGTCTTCTCCCAGACGTAGTAATCCAGCTTGGTAATGAATCCATTGCGCTCAAAGATCGGGATAAATTCTCCCGGCGAGATCATGCCGCCTTCCGGCTTTGCCCACCGCACCAGCACTTCCGCTCCACAGATCCTGTTGTCCTGCAGGCTGTACTTCGGCTGCAGGTAAAGGACGAATTCCTCCTCGTCCAACGCATGCCGCATATGGTTGACAATCTGCTGTTCCCGCACGATGTCTTCCCGCATCTCATCCACATAGAACGCATAGTTTTCGATGTAATTGCCTTTGCACTGCTTGGCAGCCAGATTCGCCCGGTCGTACATCGCATCGATGGAGAGATCCCGCTCCCGGATCACATAGATTCCGATTGCCGGCACCACATCAAAAGCGAGCTGGTACTGTCCGAGACGCATGCGCATGTAGCGCACAAGCTCTAGCATCGCCTCCTCGCCCCTGTACGGCATGCAGATGCCGAAAATGTCCGCCTCGATTCTTCCGTAGGCAATCTGTTCCGTATCTCCCGCAAATTTCCGGATCTCCTTCGCGATATACTGTAAAAGTCCGTTGCCGCTGCTGCTTCCGAAGAAGGAATTCACCAGTTGGAATTTTTCGATGTCGAGGCGTAAAAACGCATACGTCTCTTCGGGATGTCTCTTAAGCAGAACACGGGTTGCTTCAAAGAAATGCGTCTTATTGTAAATTCCGGTGAGCATGTCGTAATCTGCACGGTATCTCAATTCTCTCGAAAGCTGCTGTTCACTGCTGCGCACCGCATTTTCCACCCGGAACCGCACGATCTGCGGATCATACGGTTTTCCTATAAAATCTCTTGCCCCCAGCGCCAGACATGCCTTTTCCGTCTTGACGTCACGCTCCACAGACGCCACAATGACCGGTATCCGGCGGTAAGAATCCACTTTGCGGTATTCTCTTAAAAAATCAAACCCACCCATCTGCGGCATGACCAGATCCAGAATGATCGCAGATATCGCTTCAAACTCCTTCTGCGATTCCAGAATCCGAAGTGCACCTGCACCGTCTACTGCCTCTATAATCTCATAAGCATCCTTTAGCATTTTTTTCAATGCGATCCGATCCAGCTCTGAATCGTCCACTATGAGTATCTTATCTCTGCTGCCCATACTCTTACCCCGGTTCCTTTTATTCTCCTGGTTCCTATCCGATTCGTTCTATATTCCTAATCTGCATTTGTCATCAAACGCATCATAACCTCCCTTCATCATAGCAAAGTTACCGCCGCATTTCAATACTTCGGGCAAAAGAAGTAGGAAAAAAGCCCTACCCGCTATTGCGGCTTCTCTATGACAGCAATCGCCTTTTTGAACTGGAAGAAAAACAGAACAAGCGTAAAGCTTACCGCGATCACATCCGCTGCCGGCTCTGCCAGATACACGCCCATGGTCTGATTTTTCACCAGATGCGGCAGCAGATAAATAAGCGGCAGCAGCAGCACAAATTTACGCATAATCGCCACAATGATCGAAGCCCCCGCATTGCCGATCGAGATAAATGTCATCTGGCATGCAATCTGCGCCCCGAAAATACCCATGGCGGCACAGTAGATGCGGAGCGCCCACTTCGTGTATGCGATCAGCTCTGCGTTGGAGGAAAAAATCATTGCAAACATCTGCGGAAACAGCATGATTAAAAGCCATACCGCCATCGAATAGCACAGGCTTGTGGTCAACAGCAGACGGAATGTCCTTTTAACGCGCTCTGCATTTCTGGCGCCGTAATTGTAGCTTGTGATCGGCTGGGCGCCCTGTCCGAGTCCCTGCATCGGAAGCATGGAAAACTGCATCGCACTGGATAGAATCGTCATGGCTCCCACCGCCACGTCTCCCCCGTATTTGAGCAGCGAGGCATTGAAGCAGACCGTAATCACGCTCTCGCTTGCCTGCATGATAAACGGGGCAAGTCCAAGCGCCAGCCCCGGAAGTACCACGCCCGCTTCCATGCGCAGATACTTTTTGCGGATTTTTAATACAGTCTTTTTTCCCGTCAGGAATGAGAGAACCCAGACGGTCGATACCGCCTGCGAGATCACCGTCGCGGTCGCCGCTCCGCGGACTCCCATACCGAATCCATAGATCAGAACCGGGTCGAGCACAATATTGCAGCACGCGCCGATCATAACGCTGAGCATTCCGGTTTTGGCAAAGCCCTGCGCCGTGATAAACGCATTCATGCCGAGCGTCAGCTGCACAAAAACCGTTCCAGCCGCATAGATTTTCATATAATCCGAAGCAAAGCCGATAGTATTCTCACTTGCACCGAATGTCAGCAGCAGCGGTCTGTAAAACAGTAACAGCAGAACCGTGAGCACGGCGGAGATGACAATCTGCAGTGCAACGCTGTTGCCGAGAATTTTTTCCGCCTCGTCATAGTCGCCCTTTCCCATCGCCATGGAAGCCCTCGGTGCCCCGCCGTTGCTCACAAGTGCGGCAAATGCCGACACAATCATGATAATGGGCAGGCAGACGCCCACCCCTGTAAGTGCCAGCGCCCCATCTTCCGGCATATGTCCGATATAGACCCGGTCTACCAGGTTATATAACAGGTTGATCAGCTGTGCAACGATCGCTGGAAGCGACATGCGCCACAGCAGTCTCCCAATCGGATCTCTCCCGAGAAAATCATTTTTTTGTTCCATATCAACGGTTCCTCCCATCATCTGTCTGTATCAAAAAACATCTCGTCCAAATATAATTCGTTGAATTTCGGGTGCATGGCAAGCGAAAGTTCCTGTGCGTGCCCTGTGATAGACGCAAGCCTCTGTTTTGCCGCCGTCCTGTCGTCGAGCAGATACCGCTGTGCTCCCGCAAGCGCACTGTTGCCAATCATCGTGATATGTCCCCGGAATTGTTCCGGGAACAGTCCGATCCGGATAGTCTGCTCCTCGTCCATCCTGCAGCCAAAACCTCCTGCGATCAGGATTTCTTCGGGGTCTCCTCCGCCGTATTCCGCGAGCAGCGTCTCGATCCCTGCGCGGATCGCCGCCTTGCCCATCTGCACCTGTCTCACATCCTCCTGCCGGAACCGGAATCTGCCCTCCGCGACCGGCATGCCGTCCGTAAACCAGGGTTCCTCAAACGTCCCGTTCTCATCGATGAGTCCGAGCCGCACGGCTTCTCCCACAGCGTCAATAATCCCGGTTCCGCATAAGCCGATCGGTGTCTCACCAGCGATGGTGCTTAACTCCACGGTTCTTATTCCTCCTATGGCGGCAGGATCTCTCTCCAGAACCAGGCTTGTCACGGCTCCCGGAACGCCCGCAACACCGCAGGATATATTCCCGCCCTCAAAGACCGGTCCCGCCGCTGCGGAAGTCACAAGAAATCCATCCGCTCCCCCGGCTGCCATCTCCCCGTTGGTGCCGATGTCCAGCAGCAACGCATTTTTCTTCCGGTCCATTTCCAAGGCATAGATTCCCGCCACGATATCCGCTCCGACGAAAGCAGAGATTCCGGGCAAAATGGTCACTGACACACTCCACCGGTCAGACAGTGCAAGCTCCGCACCGCTCCCCTCCCAGAGTGAGAGATCCTCAGGCGTAAAAGGCGCCGCTCCAAGCCCCGCACAGGATAATCCGCGCAGGAGATGACACATGGTCGTATTTCCGACAATCACAAGTTCCTCCACAGCATCATCCGGTATCCCGGCATCCGCCACGAGTCCCGCAAGCAGCGCATCAATATCCCGGCAGATGCTAAGGCGCAGTTCCTCTGCCGCCCCCTCGTTTGCCGCCTGGATTCTGGACAGAACATCCGCGCCGTATGCCCGTTGGTGATTTACCGAGGATGCGGCGGCAAGCCTTTTCTTCTCTGTAAGGTCATAAAGCGTTGCAGCGAGCGTGGTGGTACCGATATCCACGGCAGCGCCGCAGCGCTTTTTCCTGGACTGCCCCCGCATTTTGGTTGCGCCCTCTCTGCTGTGCATCGCCGCGCAATCTCTCTCACCAGGGATAGCTCCTGCCGTCTGACCGACATTTTCCCCCTCCGCTGCATCCGCCGTGACTAACACATCGATCTCCTGCTCCCGGCTTACGGGAAGCTGCAGGCTGCATGCCTCTGCCACGCGCACTTCACATGCCAGACGCACGCCACTGCTTCGTTCTTCCGCTGTGAGCAGCCTCCGCTCATTTGCTGTCGGCTGTGGTGCCTCCGACACAAAGCGCACGCGGCATCTTCCACAGGTTCCCTTTCCGCCGCAGGGCGCATCCACATAATGTCCCGCTCTTATCAGACGCATCAGCAGCGTCTCTGCCTTCCCGCCCGATCCTGCCGGAAGTTCTGTCACTTCTTTTGCATATTGAACGTTCATCCAGTCATTCCTCCCCGCGTTATGGCGTGTAGTCCACGCCTGCCCGCCTCGCCTGCTCTTCCTGTTCCTCCTCCGCGATCCGGTATATCCGGTTCCCTTTCCGGAAAAAAGTGCCGGTCCGCAAAAAGCGGAATGTAACCCCGCAGTTCACGCACTGGTTCATCAGTTCCAGCACCCAGGCAAAATCGCATACACGCGCGTCTGCTCCCTGTTCGCCGCCGCAGAGAACCTGCGCAATCTCCCCGGTCTTTAGATACGCATCCAGCACCAGTTTTTCAAGGAGCGGTTCGCAGAGAATTCCCTTATGGCGCACCGGCAGTTTTAAAAATGCAGGAATCCGGTCATCCGCGCGTCTCTGGTTCTCCACCGAACAGAGAATCGTCACGTTTTCATAGCCGTCTCCCCAGTCGCCGGGCAGTGCTTTAAAAAAGCGGTGCTCCCTCTTTGTCTCAATCACAAAGGAAAGATCCTGCCGCTCCTTGATCATCGCCCACGCCTCGCTCCGCCATTCATCCGCCTCCGGCAGGAAAAAATCCGACGTCATGCACACATAGACCGGTTCCTCCTGTGGCAGCAGCTTGTATTCTCCTCTCCGGTTCTTCTTTACCGGCAGATCAAAATTGGCTGTCCTTCGGATCACGGACGCATTTTTGCCGTACATCGCATCTTTTTCATATACATAACAGTTGTCGCACCCTGCACTGATTTTCTTGCAGCCATGCCAGGGATTCCAGACCGCCATACAAAACGCGCCTCCTTCTTCTTTCCTTTTTGTCCGCCGGATGGTATACTTATCACAAATCTGGAAAAAGTAAAACCGCTGCCACATCCGGGCAGCCACAGAAAGGAATTGTCTATGAAACTGATCTCATGGAATGTCAACGGTCTGCGCGCCTGCATGCAGAAAGGCTTCGCAGAATTTTTTACAGCAAGTGATGCTGATATTTTCTGTATCCAGGAATCCAAACTGCAGGAGGGGCAGATTGATTTTGCACCGGAGGGCTATTACGCTTACTGGAATTATGCGCAGAAAAAGGGCTACTCCGGCACCGCCATTTTTACCAGAAAGGAACCTCTGTCGGTGCATTACGGCATCGGCATTCCACAGCACGATACCGAGGGACGTGTGATTACGCTGGAATTCCCGGATTTTTATATGGTTACCTGCTACACGCCGAATTCCCAGAATGAACTGGCACGACTTTCCTACCGCATGGAGTGGGAAGATGCATTTCTCTCATATCTAAAAGGTCTTGACCAGAACAAGCCTCTGATTCTCTGCGGTGATCTCAATGTCGCCCACGAAGAGATCGACCTTAAGAATCCGAAAACCAACCGGAAAAACGCCGGTTTTACCGACGAGGAGCGCGCCAAAATGACAGTTCTTTTATCCGCCGGCTTCACCGATACGTTCCGCCATTTTTATCCGGATACCGAGGGCATCTACTCCTGGTGGTCCTACCGCTTTCACGCCAGAGAGAAGAATGCCGGATGGCGTATCGACTACTTCATCACCTCATCTGCACTCGATGACCGTCTTGTGGATGCAGGAATTCTCACCGATGTCACCGGCTCCGATCACTGTCCGGTAACACTTACCGTCGATCTGCCATTCTGTCCATAGCACTATTTCTGCCGATAGACATGACAATACAGCACGTCCCGCATGGTCTCAAATTCATCCGCCACAAGCCGCTTCGGATAAGACATAATCCGAAGCGGGATGGCATGCCTGTCCTCTCCCATCGCTGGCTGCATATACTCAAACGGATTCATCACAAATCCGTTTCTCTCATAAAATGCAATCCGTCTGGCTTCCAGTTCACCGGTCGGCAGTTCCACCTCCAGTATGACCGGTCTTCTGCACTGCGCTGTCAGCTGTGTCAGAAGTACCGCTCCAAGTCCGCCGTTTCGGCATGATTTCCTCACAGCAAAATGCTCCACAAACAGGAATGTATCAAACTCCCACACTGCAAGAAACGCCATCAGTTCCCCGTGTGCACGGTACCCATACAAGTGATACCATGAGACATCCAGTATCTTTCTCTGCGCCTCCCTGGATCGTCTCTCGTCCCGCGGAAAACTCTCCTCCATAATCTCCCATACGCTGTCAAAATCCCGTTCTGTCAGTGTCTCTAAACTCTGCATGTTCTCTCTCCCGGCTGATTCTTTCTTACTTACTTTTATACCATAAAACAAGATTATAGCACAAATTTCCTATGGAATCAAACCGCGCTGTTCTTTGCCTGCGTCTCACCCTCTCCGATCCTGATGGTGCGGAAGCCCTCTCCGTGCACTTCATTGGACTCTAATATAATCATAAAGGATGCCGGGTCTGCCTCCTTGATGGCATGCTGCAGCAGATACATCTCTTTGTTGTTGCACACGCACATCACAATCTGTTTGTTGTCACAGCGGTAACCGCCCTGTCCCTGTAATATCGTAGAGCCGCGGCCGCAGCAGGAATCGATCACATCGCAGATCTCCTTTCCATGCTCCGTCACGACAAGTGTCATCTTTCCGGAATTGATGCCGTACATCAGCTTGTCGACCACGATTGCCAGCAGAAAACTTACAATCATTCCGTAGATAATTCCATCCACATCCCGAAGCAGAAATCCACCCAGAAGAATGATGATCACATCCGTCACGAACGAAATTTTCCCGACAGACCAGTACGGCTTCAGATTCTTGACCGCCATAATAATAAAGTCGGAACCGCCGGTCGAGGAATTCTGCATGTAAATCACCGCATATCCCAGTCCGGCAAACACACCGGTACAGAGTGCCGCAAGCAGACGGTCTCCCGAGTAAACCGGGAACAGTGGCGCGACATAGTCAATCATCAGGGAAGAAATCAGCATACAGCGCAGTGAGCTGAAGAAAAAGTGTCTTCCCAGCAGACGATAGCACAATATTGCCACCGGTATATTCAGCAGTATCGTGGAAAATCCGATCGGCACGCCGAACAGCTGGTATAAAATGATCGAGATACCTGAAAATCCGGTCATCGGGAATCCCGCCTGCACCGCAAAATTGTAAATACCGCCAGCGATAAACGCACTTCCCACAACCTCCCAGAATATCTGTTTTAAAAATATCTCTCTATCTTCTTTTTTCATTATTCATCCTTCCTTTGCATGCAGGTGTCTCCACAACACAAAAAAAGAGCACCAGCAGATTATACGAATATAATATGCTAACGCTCTTTTCCGTATCCTATTGTAACACCGGAATCCGGAATTTGTCAAATATGTTTCTCTTTACAATCCGGATGTGTCGTGTTAATATACTTCATATATGAATCATTCATATTTGAAGCATATGTATGCAAGACATCTCAATCTGAATATTACATGCGTGAAGTATTATTTTATCCCATTGAAAGGAGCATTTACCTATGAATACCGGTATTGAATTTACCATGAAACTATCGGCTGCCTACAGTGCTGTATGCAGACCTTTGTGTCACGAACTGAATCTCCCGCAGACCGCATTCGATATTCTGATGTTTCTGGCGAACAACCCGGAATATACCACCGCACGCGATATTGTGGAAGTCCGCAAGATCAAAGCCAACCTCGTATCGATCAACGTAGACAAGCTTGTTGGTGAAGGTTATCTGCGGCGTGAGGCGGACACAGACGACCGCAGGAAGACCCATCTGCTCTGCACAGACAAAGCCGGCGCTGTCATCGAACAGGGGCGCACACTTCAGAACCGCTTTATGGACAGTCTTCTGGCGCACATCGACGACGCTGCCAGAAAGCAGCTCGCAGAAAGTATTCACCAGATGGAGCAGAATCTGGATCACATGTTAGAGGAGGAACACTGATATGACATTACTATTCACGATACTCGTCACCTTTTTTGCCGGCATGGGTGCCGGACTCGGCACCGGCTTCGCCGGAATGAGCGCAGCCGCCGTCATCAGCCCGATGTTAATCACTTTTCTGGATGTCGACCCCTATATGGCAGTCGGCATCGCCCTCTCCTCCGACGTGCTTGCAAGCGCCGTCTCCGCCTACGTCTATGGTAAAAACAAAAATCTGGATATCCGCAACGGAGTGATTATGATGGTGAGCGTCTTAATCTTCACCGTCATCGGAAGCTACATCTCAAGCCTTGTCCCATCCACCACCATGGGGAATTTTTCCGTCTTCATGACGTTTCTTCTCGGCATCAAATTCATTGTAAAGCCGGTCATGACGACAAAAGAATCCATGGCGCAGGTCTCCGCAAAAAAACGTGCCATCCAGTCGGTTGTCTGCGGCGTGATCATCGGATTTATCTGCGGTTTCATCGGTGCCGGAGGCGGCATGATGATGCTCTTAATTTTAACCTCTGTGCTGGGCTATGAGTTAAAAACTGCGGTTGGCACGAGCGTATTTATCATGACTTTCACCGCTCTCACCGGAGCCGTGTCGCACTTTGCCATCGGCGGCGCTCCCGACTGGACAATCTTTCTTCTGTGCGTGGTGTTCACGTTCCTCTGGGCGAGAATCGCATCCGTATTCGCCAATAAGGCCACACCAAAGACGTTAAACCGTGCAACCGGTGTCATTCTTGTAGTCCTTGGCATCGTCGTGCTGGCGTTTTCCTTGTTGTAAAATCTGTAAAATAGCAGATAACCAGAATATGCTTACAAATATGCCGACCGGACGCTGGCAGCTTCCCACCGCCGCCAGCGCCCGGTTCCCCGCAAATCTCCCGGTCACAGCCATACCTGCCTGACATCTTTAAATTCGGTGCCGATCATCCAGTCTCTCACAATTCTTGGAATTCTCCATGCATAGGCCGGTGTAACAACAAGAAGATATCGTCCTGCAGGGCATTATAAAACCTGAGACGTACAAATACAAGAGTGCGCAACGCCAGCTTTTGTACAATCCATAATCATTTTCTCACACATCTCATACCCCAGCCTGGAGCTGTTCATAGACAGTGTATAATTGCCCGCCATTCCCCATTTCTGCTCCGTGTAAAAACGATAATTTGTCATACGTCTTTTATCAATATCCGCCATCATTTTAGCTGCCTCGCCTTCGGTGACATGGTACAGCCTGCAGATGCGCTGCACTTTTTCCAGCATATCGCCGTGTATAAATACATTCAGCACATCCTCTCTGTCCTTCAAAATAAAATCTGCATTTCTTCCTATAATCACACAGCTTTCTTTCTCTGCGATCTCCAGAATCACCTTTCTCTGCGCTTCGTATACCATATCTTCCACGGATTTTCCGGTAAGGTCGCGTCCGGCAAAAGCATAGCCAAACAAACCTTTCTTTGGAGAGAGCTCCGCATTTTCCTTTATGTACTCCGTTGAAAATCCCGACTTCTCTGCAATCTGGCCGATGATCTCCTTATCGTAATAAGAAATTCCAAGCTTCTTTGCCACTTCTTCGCCGATAAAACGTCCGCCGCTTCCAAATTCTCTGCTGATTGTAATGATTCTTTTTGCCATCTCAATTCCTCCCTAACTTAAACGCTCCACTTTATTTTTTCTGATTCTCTTTAAAAATACATAGCCCACCAGACACGCTATCATCTCCGTGATCGGAAATGCCCACCAGATCAGTGAGATGCCCATCTGACCGTTTCTTGCAAAGATTGAAAAAATTCCTGCCAGCGGCAATATGATCACAAGCTGTCTGAGCAGCGAAATCACCAGTGACTCGATACCTCCGTCCAAAGCTTGATAAATGCCCTGATATGCCACATTGATTCCGGCAAAGATAAAGCTGATGGAGATAATCCGCATCGCTCCAATAAAATATTCTCTGGATTGCCCGGCATTAAACAGTGTCGCAAATGCTCCCTGGAACACTTCCGTGATAATGATACCAAAAATCATCAGCGCCGCTGTATACAGGAGACCGTATTTTATTCCGTCCTTAATTCTCTTTTTGCTTCCCATTCCATAAGCAAAAGCAATAATCGGTGTAATTGTATCTCTGAGTCCGAATGCCAAGAACAACACAAACTGCTGGACTTTATAGAACAGTCCGTATGCGGTCTGTGCAGAAGGGCTGAACTTCAGAATCAGGTTCATCACATAAACCATGATCGACATCAGCGCCTGCGCAATGATTGCCGGAAGTCCGATCGCATAGATTTCTCTTATGATACCGGCATCCGGCTTCATGTACTCCACTCCATGCTCAAATTCCTGATTCAATTTCATATGGAACACAAACAGCAATACCGCGGATGCCACCTGACCGATCACCGTCGCATAGGCTGCGCCTTCCACTCCCATTTCAGGAACCGGTCCGATACCATAGATCATAACCGGATCAAGAATGATATTGACCACGGCTCCCACAACCTGACCGATGGTCGAATATAGAGAACGTCCGGTTGCCTGCAATAATTTTTCAAATAAAGAAAAGAAAATAATTCCAAAGGAAATCACGCAGCATATTCTAAGATAGCTTGTTCCCATCGAAATTACTTCCGGATCAACCGTCTGTGAGGAAATATATGCCTTCACTCCGACAATTCCAAACAACAGACATACTGCATAAATGATTCCTCCGAGGAATAAACTGTTGCCTGCAACCTTCGCTGCCTTTTTTGTATTTCCCTGCCCGAGTGTCCTTGCCAGAAGTGCATTTGTTCCCACACCCGTTCCGATTCCAGCTGCCACCATAAGCATTTGAACCGGGAACACCAGCGTAAGTGCATTTAATGCCGCCTCACTCCCCACTTTCATGTTTCCGACAAAGGCGCTGTCCACAATATTGTAGACAGCCTGCAATGCCATGGATAAGATCATCGGTATTCCCATCTGCACCATAAGCTTCTTTACCGGCATTTCCTTCATCTTGTTACTCTCTGTCATATAATCCTCCTTGTTTTTCCGCACAAAAAAAATGTGTACCTATCTCATAAGCTGGACTTACGCTGATAAGCTACACACTTCTTTATGGCATGATATTTATTTTAAAAACAGAAAAACGAGTAGCAAAACTGGATTTACGCTAGTCTGCTACTCGTTTGATCCTTATTATATTTCTCATTTTAGAAAAAGTCAATATAGCAAAAGCGCAAAAGGACAGCCACACACATACATGTGTGACTGTCCTTTTCCCTATCTATACATTACCTTCTCCTAAAAATAACGCATATGATTTATTTGTTTGCGATTGCTGCCTGTGCTGCTGCAAGACGAGCGATCGGCACACGGAACGGTGAGCAGGATACATAATCCAGACCGATCTTGTGGCAGAACTCTACGGAAGAAGGATCTCCACCGTGCTCTCCACAGATACCTACATGAAGCTTCGGATTTACCGGCTTGCCAAGCTTGATTGCCATATCCATCAGCTTGCCGACACCTGTCTGATCCAGTTTTGCAAACGGATCGTTCTCGAAGATCTTGGTATCATAGTAAGCATTTAAGAACTTACCTGCATCATCACGGGAGAAACCGAATGTCATCTGTGTCAGGTCGTTTGTACCGAAGCAGAAGAAATCAGCCTCTGTTGCGATCTCGTCTGCAGTCAGAGCTGCTCTCGGGATCTCGATCATTGTTCCTACTTCATACTCAAGCTTTACACCTGCTGCTGCAATCTCAGCGTCAGCAGTATCAACAACAACCTTCTTCACATACTTTAACTCTTTTACTTCGCATACAAGCGGAATCATGATCTCCGGCTTTACAGTCCAGTCCGGATGAGCCTTCTGTACGTTGATTGCTGCACGGATAACAGCCTTTGTCTGCATCTTTGCAATCTCCGGATAGGTAACTACAAGACGGCATCCTCTGTGACCCAT
>QWCE01001737.1_pt1 | contig 35048 bp, 50 predicted proteins | sample 1972531 | NCBI WGS metagenome assembly QWCE01 (sample SAMN09866716, study PRJNA288562) | Human gut metagenome isolate term4_stool, whole genome shotgun sequencing... | reverse complement strand
CAGCATGCGTACCGAGATCATCAAGCTGCACAAGAAGCTGGCTACCACCTTCATCTACGTTACCCACGACCAGACCGAGGCTATGACCATGGGCGATCGTATCGTTGTTATGAAGGACGGTATCATCCAGCAGGTCGATACCCCGCAGAATCTGTACGATATGCCTTGCAACATGTTCGTTGCAGGCTTCATCGGCAGCCCCCAGATGAACTTCCTCGACGGCACCGTGACCAAGAGCGGCGACCAGTACGCCATTGATCTGGGCGGCGACACCATCCCCCTGCCCAAGGAGAAGACCGCTGACGGCAAGCTGGATTCTTACGTCGGCAAGAAGGTCAAGATGGGCATCCGTCCTGAGGATATCGATGATGAGCCCGAATTCATGGCAAAGCATCCTGACTGCCATCTGGAAACTCAGGTCGATGTCTCTGAGATGATGGGCGCTGAGATCTACTTGTATTTGGAGTACAAGGGCAACAAGATGACCGCTCGCGTCGCTCCCACCTCCAAGGCCCGCAACGGAGATACCGTTAAGGTCGCCTTCGATCCGCACAAGGTTCATGTCTTCGATGTCGAGACCGAGCAGACCATCCTGAACTGATCATCCAAGGATCGTTTTTGGTCCTCCTAATAGCAAAAGCCGCTGGGAAGAGATTCCCGGCGGCTTTTGTTGTTATATAGATTGCAAAAAGGAGCTGCCGCAAAACTCCCTCCGTCATCGCTTATGCGATGCCACCTCCCTCAATGAGGGAGGCTTTTACAGCTTACCGTTACGCCAAGGCTCCCTCCGAGAGGGAGCTGGCACGGCAAAGCCGTGACTGAGGGAGTTCGATCCTGCGAAAAGATAGAAAAAATCAGACCAGATACCCTTCGAAGCAGTGGAGATCCTCGGTCTTGACGATGCCTTCCAGATAGAGGCCGTCCTCGCGGTATTCCTCCACCTGCACGCTGCCGCGCTCCCGCATGGGGGCGGCGAGGCCGAGCTTGTCGTAGGGGAGCAGCACCTTCAGGGTGTGCACCCGGTCGCTGAGGATCCCGTCCAGCTTTTGCAGCAGCTTGTCCAGCCCGTAGCCGGTCTTGGCGCTGGTGAGCAGGATGTCCGGGTCAAAGTTCAGGGCGTTGGGCTTATCGCACTTGTTGTAGACGGTCAGGCGGGGGATGTCGGCGCAGTCCAGCCCGTCCAGAACCTCGTCGGTCACGGCGAGCTGTTCCTCGCGCTGTTCATCGCCCGCGTCGGCAACCCGGACGATGACATCCGACCACGCGGCTTCTTCCAGCGTAGATTGGAAGGCTTCCACCAGATTGTGCGGCAGGCGGGACACGAAACCGACCGTGTCCACCAGCAGCACGGCCATGCCGCTGGGGAGCACCAGCTTCCGGCTGGTGGGGTCCAGCGTGGCAAAGAGCATGTCGGCCTCGGCGACGCTGGGGCCGCAGAGGGCGTTCATCAGGCTGGATTTGCCCACGTTGGTGTAACCCACCAAGCTGACCACCGGCATCCCGGTCTTGGCGCGGGCCTTCCGGCTCTCGCCGCGGCGCTTTTCCATCTCGGCCAGCTTTTCGGCCAGCGCGTCGATGCGGGCGTGGACGTGGCGGCGGTCCAGTTCCAGCTTGGTCTCACCGGCACCACGGCGGGCACCCCCGCCGCCGCCGCCACCGCCGCCTTGGCGGCTCAGGCTCTCGCCCATGCCCTGCAAGCGGGGCAGCCGGTAGCGCAGCAGGGCCAGCTCGGTCTGGAGCTTGCCCTCGTTGGTCACGGCGCGGCTGCGGAAGATCTCCAAGATCAGCATGGTGCGGTCGATGACTTCCAGCCCGCCCAGCGCGGTGGAGATGTTGCGGATCTGGCTGCCGGTCAGTTCGCCGTCAAACACGGCGCACTGGGCCCCCAGCTCCTCGGCGGCGAGGTGGGCTTCCTCCAGTTTGCCGCTGCCCAGCACGATGCCGGTCTCCGGCGTCTGGCGCTTCTGGGTCACCTCGGCCACGGCTTCCATGTGGTTGGCTTCGCACAGGGCCGAAAGCTCGGCAAGGCTGCGCTCACAGTCCCAAAGACCCTGATCCAGCGCCAATAAGATCACCTTCGTCGGGGGTGTTTCCACTAAAATATCGTAAAGTTCGCTCAAAATTAACCTCTCATTAACCTCTCAGTAATATATTGTGATGTTCTCTTGTCAGTTCATAGCATTTGCAGGGGACCGGGGTGCCGTCGAATTTGTGGTATACGGAATCGTGGTCGTAGACGAAGCCGGCCTTGGTCATGACCTTGCCGCTGGCGGGATTTTCGACCGCGTGGCTGCAGGCCAGCCAGTTACTGTCTGTATTTTTGAACCAGTATTCTACAACGGCGTTCAGCGCTTCGGTGGTCAAACCGTGGTTCCACCACTTCCGGCCGATGCAGTAGCCCACTTCCCACACACCGTTGGTATGGTCGAAACCGGGCCACGGGTCCCGCTCCGGTTCGGCGGAACTGGAGGTGAAAACACTGATAGACCCGAACACCTGCCCGGTGGCCTTTTCCACAATGCCCCACTGGTAGTAATCTCCGTTGGGGTAGAGCAGTGCCCATGCGGTCAGCAGCTCGCGGGTCTCGTCCGCGTTTTTGTGCGGCTCCCACCGCAGAAATTTTGTCACCTGTGGGTCGTTGGCCCAATTCTGGTACATCATCCCGGCGTCCTCCGGGGTCAGGCGGCGCAAAACCAGCCGCTCGGTCTCGATCTCCTGCGTTCCTGCATGGCGCATGATGCTCACGCTCCTCATCCTGTAAAGTTACGCATAGGATAGCACAAAATCCGCCCCCGCGCAAGCAAAACTGCGCCGATGAAGGAAAAAATGCTTGACAAGGAGAGAAACTTCATTAAACTGAAGAAGAGGAGAATAAAAACTCCCCGCCAACGCGGGGAGAAAGATCAGTTGGGGAGAAGATCGGTTTTCAGGATAGAAGCCCAGTTGCTCTGGCCGTACAAAAAACGAAGAATGTGTACGGTCTGGGTAACTTCATTGACCTGATAAAAGGCGAGATAACCCTGCACGGGGACGAAGCGAATGGAAAGGCTTGCTAAGAAAGGGTCTCGTACAACGGAAAACCGAGCCGGGAGTTCTTCCAGCGAGTCAATGGAGCCGAATGCTCGGCGAACAAGATTCTGTGCGGCAGAAGGATTTTTAAGCTGATACGCAATAGAACAAGCAGCATCTTCAATATCCTGATGTGCCCGGTGGGAAATGTCGATTTGGTAGAGCATTCAGACCTCCCAGCGTTTTGCCAATTCGGCTTTGACTTCTGCCCACGGACGGGTCCGCCCGGCGGCTACATCGTCGAGGCCTTCCTGAAGCTTCCCGTACAGCTCGAAGCGGCCGACCATTTCCTCGTAAGTTTCAATGCTCATCACAGCGAGGTCACCCTTGCCGTTTTTGGTGATGAACACCGGTTCAGCGTAAGTGTGGCAGAACGTGGAGATATCATTGTAATTGTTGCGCAGGTCTGCGCTTGAACGAATCTTAGGCATCCGATACACCTCCTTATAACAAAATTATACCTGAATTCTTGTATAAAGGCAAGCGCAATCAAAGGAAAAGGAGCTTTATCATGGACGATATCCGTGCATTTTTATCCCGCAAGCCGCTGCTGTTTGACGGCGGCATGGGCACCTATTATAAAGCGGCCCCCGGAACGGACTGCGAGCAGGCGAACCTGACCGACCCGGCGGGGGTGCGGAAGGTCCACGCCGAGTATCTGGCCGCCGGGGCGGACGCCATCAAGACGAATACCTTCAGCCTCCCCCGGCTGGCGGCGGGTCATGCCCCCGGCTGGGAGAAGCTGGCGGATGCGGGCTGGAAGCTGGCCGCAGAGGCGGCGGCGGAAACCGGCGCGGCGGTCTTTGCGGACCTCGGCCCGGCCCCGGATACCGAGGCGGTCCCGGCGGCGCAGGTGTATACTGCTGTGGCCGAACGCTTTGCGGCGCTGGGGGCCAAAAACTTTTTGTTCGAGACCCTGAGCTCCGACGTGGGGATTCTGGAGGCTGTCCGTGCCGTGAAGGCGCAGGTGCCGGAGGCCTTTGTGCTGGTGTCTTTCGCGGTGCTGCCGGACGGCTACACCCGCGAGGGCGTCTACTGCAAGGACCTTGTCCGCCGGATGACCGAGAGCGGCTGCGTGGATGCGGTGGGCCTGAACTGCGTGTCGGCCCCCGGCGCGATGCGCACGCTGGCAAGAGGGCTGGCGGGCGGGGCGCTGCCCCTTTCCGTGATGCCGAACGCGGGCTACCCGGTGGTGACCCGGACGCAGGTGCGGTATCAGGGCAAGCCGGAATATTTTGCGCGGGAGCTGAGCGGGCTGGCGGCAGAGGGCGCAGTGCGCATCCTCGGCGGCTGCTGCGGCACCACCCCCGCCCACATTGCGGCCCTGCGGGCGGCGCTGGATGCCCTGCCGGAGAGGAAGCTGTCGGCGGAACCGGCAAAACTTTCCACAACGGAAGTAAAACCGGTGGAAAACGAGGACGCTTTCCTGCGCAAGCTGAACGCGGGCGAAAAGGTCATTGCCATTGAGCTGGACTCCCCCCGCAACGCCGACCTGACCGGTTATCTGGAGGGAGCGCGAAAATTGCAGGCGGCGGGGGCCGACCTGCTGACCATCGCCGACTGCCCCATTGCGCAGGCGCGGATGGATTCCTCTCTTGTGGCGTGCCGGGTCCACCGGGAGCTGGGAGTGTGCACCCTGCCCCACATGACCTGCCGGGACCGCAACCTGAACGCCACCAAGGCGCTGCTGCTGGGCCTGTACGCCGAGGGCGTGCGGGAGGTGCTGGCCATCACGGGGGACCCCATCCCCACCGCTGAGCGGGATGAGGTGAAGAACGTCTACCAGTTCAACTCCCGCAAACTGGCTCAGTACATCGTCTCGCTGGCCGGAGAGGACCGGGAGATGCCCACTCCGATGACGGTCTTCGGGGCGCTGAACCTGAACGCCCGCAACTTTGATGTGGAGCTGCGCCGGGCGGGCGAAAAGCTGGAAAACGGGATGTCCGGTTTCCTGACCCAGCCGGTGCTGTCCGAACAGGCGGTGGAGAACCTCCGCCGCACGCGGGAGACGCTGGGCAGCCGGGCCAAGATCTTGGCGGGCATCATGCCGGTGGTCAGCCAGCGGAACGCCATCTTTATGGAAAACGAGATCAACGGAATCCATGTGGACGAGGAGATCATTCAGAAGTTCGCCGGGCTGGATCGGGCCGGGGGCGAGGAACTGGGCCTTGCCATCTCGCTGGAGATGGCCCGGAAAGCCCTGCCCTACGCGGACGGCTTCTATCTGATGACCCCCTTCAACCGGGTGGCTCTGATGGAGCGGCTCATCGCGCAGCTCCGCACCGAGGTGTTGCAGGAGTCCTGACGGGCTGTTCCTGCTTTCGCCCGAAGTCTACCGTAAGGCCCAGATGCTGAAGGCCCGCCTGAAAGGCTGACACGGCTTTTTTGCTGAATAGTTAAAATAAATGCGAAAGAAATCGAAAGGTTTCTTCCGCATTATTTTTTTGCACAAAAATCGGGAAAGGGGGCCGAAAAGCATGGGCGGAAGACGTTTGACGCTGGAAGACCGGAAGAAATTGAAGATCGTTGGCTTGCCGGTGACGGCATTGCCGACATCGCGGCGTGTGTGGGCGCTCATTGTTCGACGATTTATCTTGAGATGAAGCGCGGCGACACGGGGAAGATGGACTGCAACGGTCGCGGAGGTTATAGTGCAGAGCTGGCACAGAAAGCAATCTTCACCCGGCGGCATCATTAAAAATAGCGGAGGTGAAGAAAATGGGAGTGACAGCGGTGGCAATCGTGGTTGTATGCGCCGCACTCTATACGGTGTTTGAACTCATCGAACGCCGAAAGCAGCGTAACTTTGAAGAGCAGCTGCGCCAGTACATTAAAGAGCACAAAGGAGATTGGGACAATGCCGATGAAAACTTGCATTGACTGTGGCATGGTCTTCCCGGCGGAAAACTCTAGCGCGAAACGCTGCTGTCTCTGCGTTGCAAAACATAGAGCAAAGGAAGCGTCGGTAAAGGTGTATCCGAAACCGGCAGTCGATGCCCTGACCAGAGATGTTCGGCTGGCGGATGCCGCCGGCAAGTCCTATGGAGTTTGGCGAAAGGATCAGATGCTTGCCGAACAAAAGGCGCGGGAAGAACTGGAAGCGGCGCTGGCCCGGAATGAGAAGCACCGCAAAAAGAAAGAGAGGCAGAGTGAATGAATATCGGGAAGTGTAGTGGCTGCGGTCGGCCTATTATCTGGATCGTCACCACGAACGGAAAGAAAATGCCTTGCAATCCCGGTGCGCACACGGCGTTCAAGGGGCCGACCGGCAACAAGGATAAAATCGTGACCGGAACGGGCATGGTTGTTTCCTGCGACTTGAGCCAGAGCGGCGGTGTTCTTGCTGGCGTTGGGTATATTCCGCATTGGGCAACCTGTCCGGCAGTGAGTAAGTTCAAGAAAGGAAAATAACATGAAAAGCGAAAAAAGCGTGGAAATCGTTGCAGGAATTTTGACTGCGGTGATAAGTGGCCTTATGACGTGGGCGGTCTTTTCCGGTGCATCTTGTGTAATCTGCTGGCTGGTAGGCTGGAAATTTAGCTTGAGAATTTCAACGGCGGTTTGGATAGGATGTTGCCTTGTCCGGTGGATGCTGAACGACTGACCGGAAAAAAGGTCTGGGCGAACCACAACACACCCACCGTGCGACCGGAAACGTGGGGACGCAGATGGTCGCCCCGGTCATCCGACAGCCGGGGGGTCCTACCTACTGAGGACTGAAAGAATGCATAGGGCGGCCCGCATGGGCAGAGGGCGATGTCCTGTCAACATCGCCTTTTCTATGGAGTATGCAGGCGCATCCGGGGGAGTAGCCCCGGAACTGGTTCGATTCCAGAGTGCTCCACCAGATCGAATATTCACCCGAAAGTAGAAAGGATGCTCGAAATGACCAAAGAAGAAGCTATCAAGATGTTCCTTGATGATGGAGCGGCTGAACTGTCCGTAAAAGCCGAACAGGGGGGGCACGTCACGACGGAACTTCGCGGAGAAGTTCATAAACTGGGCTGGATGGTAGCGAAAGCAGCCAACGGGATTTTCTCCGAAATCGAAGATGCGCGTATCGTGGAAGCGCTGGACCTTGCGATTACGAAGACCATTCACGAGATGGCGGCGCATCGCATCGCGCAGATCAAGAAAACGGACACGCCTTTTGACCTGACTGTGGAGATGAGTGCTGTTCCGTTCAACGTGAACGACATCATTAAAACGATTCTCGGAAAGTAAGGAGAAGCAGTATGGTAAAAGCGGTAATCCATGTGGAACTCACGGAAGAGAACGGGAAGCAAACCGTCAGCGTCAAGGCTGATGGCGACGGGTTGGACCTGCTGGACATGACGGCTCAGATCGCGGCAGACATTATTGCGATGGGCGCGGATGACAAAGACCTCATTGAACGCAGGAAGCAATATTTCTTCTTGGCTACGGAGAACGACCTGAAAAATGAAACGCTGACGAGTTCATGATAGACGAAGAAGATAGATTTATAGACTTCAAGAACAGGGGAAACGAATGAAAGAGGAAATACAAAAAACCATGCCAAAAGAAACGATGGATTGGGATGATATCCAAAGAGAATTTGACCGGGTAAACGCAATGTCTTGTAAACCGGTGGGAATGCAGAAATACAAGGCGGGGCATATCTTTGACGAAAATATGTCGGTCAAATGGAACCGGGATAAATTGGCAGAGGAAAACAAAAAGTTTCAGGATGAAGTGGCCCGCCTGAATACGCTGAAAAATAAAGGCTTTCTGGCGGTTCACGAATTGGTATACCAGAAAATACAGGAAGACATAGGGCACGATTTACCCCGCGCTGCCGCTGAAAAGATTTTTTCCTATGCGTATGAGAGCGAGCACGTCTACGGCTTTTATGACGTACGGTGTAAACTGGAACGGCTGGATGAACTGTTTGCTGAAATTCTTGAAATACCGAAAAGCAGGAAGAAAAAACGGGATGAAAGATAAAAACTGGCAGCCATACTTACCACGATCTGATAACACCGGCAGTCTGTTCGTACATAAACGCATAGCAAAAGGACGAAATATGAAAAAGTTCTTTCTGGCCGTTGCTCTGCTGGCATCGCTGCTGTTATGCAGCTGCGGTAGCGAAGCGGACAAGGCCAACTACAATATCTCGAAGCAGGCGGATTACTTCGAGAGTGAGCGAAAGATCACGGTCTACAATGCCAGAACTGATACAGTCATTCTGGAAGCAGAAGGCTATATGTCTATCTCCAACAACAGCAACAACGAGTTGGTCTGCACTGTGAAAATTGGGCCGGACACCTACCGCAAAAACTATATCTATCTGAATGACTACACGATGTACGTCGTGGAGGATATTACGGGCACGCACACTGACCCGTACCACTACAAACTTTATTTCCATACCGACATACTTCCGTCGGTTGACGTGAAGTCATAACCTCTGGCAAGCAGCCGCCCGGTGCGGCGGCTGCTTTTTATATGAGCATGGGACAGGCCCCGCCCGGTTCAAGCCCGGAAATGCCCACCGATGGAATGATAAACAGAAGGGAGCAGACAATGGCAAAGTTCAGTATTATGCTGTTTGGCATTGACAGCTACACGAAACACCAGACGCAGCTGCCGTACAAACTGGATGCGAAGACCGCAGAAGCAGCACTTCGTGAAGCGCGGATGTGCACAATGACTTTCTATCCGAGGTTCCGGGAAACGGGGAAACCTGACGTGGAGGTGGCGAAAAGATGAAACTTTCGGCGTTGGCAGCACTCATCAAAGACTGTGGCCACTGCTGCCAGATCACGGCGGCAAATGGGCGGCGATTCATCAGCACCGGCTATGCTGTGTACAACATGGACGGATACCCCAAAGCGAAGAATAAGAATGAACTGGCCGCAATGCTGAGTATCCCGAAAAAGAAGATGGAGGACATCTACTTTGAAGAGAAAACAGCAGAAAACAATGTTGTCTACGGGGTTTCTCTGGCGGATGATCCGAACAACGAAGAACCGGTGGACAAGCTGGGTACTCGAATTGTTGTCAACGGAGAAGAACACATTGCTCTGCGGCATCCCACAGGGACAATCGGTTTTATTCGTACGGCACAGCTCAAGCCGGTGGAAAGTGAACTGACGAAAGAGTATGCAGCAATCTGCGTGAGATGGGGCGACTGGCGAGACGGTACGCCTGTCTATGCAATAAAAGACGGGATGTATCTGCGGGCAATCATTCTTCCGGCAACGCTGGGCAGCGCAACAGCAGATGATTTGAACGAAATTCTTGCCAATATGCTGGAAAACCAGCAGAAAACAGCAGATAAGGAGTAAATCATGGATGTTGTGATGGATGATGTTCGGCTGCTGGTCAAAAAAGAACTGGCAGCGGCGAACAAAAGTTTCCGATGTTTGCCAGTGCCCACGAGGGCTGGGCGGTGATCCGGGAAGAGCTGCAAGAAGTGAAAGACGACCACTATATGCTGGAACAGTATCTCGAAAATCGTCTTTGGAATGAAGTTCGGTACAACAACGAAATTCCGAAAGAGGATTTGAAAGAAGCGCAGCATTGGGCTGTTCACATGGCGGTTGAAGCAATCCAGACGGCGGCGATAATCTGTAAACTGGAACGGAGCCAACGGCGTTGGAAGAGAAAGGCGGGGAAATCGGCATGATTTTGGAAAAAGAAATCGTCGAAAAAGCTGTCAACTGGTGGGCGGAAAAAGTGACTGCCAACCAGCCGCATAGCAATGGGGATAACGGCTACACGTCTATTGTGACGTGTCTCCTTGCGGATTCTACGGCAAAGAAAATCTCAAAGAAACAGGTTGAAGTTTTCAAAAAAGAACTGGCAATGGCAATCGAAAAAGAAGCAGGGGAAAGACAGCGCTTCTCCATCTGCTGTGACTATGGGCCATGTAAGATGCTGGCTGATGCCGCCCGCGAAGCGGACATCCCAACTGCAAATTTTCCGTTTAAGACCATGATGTTTATTAACAAGGAAGATGGCGTGGTAGTTCGTGATGGATACGGCGCACCGCCGGTCAGGATTTGAGGCGACAGCATGGATAAGAAAAATAAGACCCCGGCAGAAGTCGAAACTGTCACGGTGACGATGAGCCGCCCGGTGGCCGAAGCTGTGCAGACTGCTTGCGAGATGTATTTACGCCTGCACATGGGCCAGTTTAATGATCTGGCGGAAGACCTTTGTATGGCGAAGCACTATGCCGATATGGATGCGAAGCGATTCAAAAATGCAGAGGCCCAAAAAGAGGATTTTTACCGGGCGCTGGAAAATCGGAACATGATGCAGGATGATATGGATAGAGCATATCAAATGTTTGCCTGTCATCCGCTCATCGAAGACGGTATGCGCATTCCGTACCGCGCGGAAACAGTTTGGTTGGGCATCCGTCATGCGCTGGCGTGGCACGATAAGCCGGAGGGAGACTGGATGAATGTGTGCTTTGACAGGCCGCTGAATCGTTCGGATCAGCCGCAGCCGGTGGTGAAACTCAATGAAAAACAGGAGGAGAAAAAGGGAAACTGTGGGTAGCATTTTACGGGCTATCGGAATGATGCAACTAAAAATTGGGAGAAATTAACAGGGGAAGGGGAAAGACATGACGCAAAAAGGTAAATTAGTGACCTGTGACAGATGCGGGAGAATGACGTTTGTAGCAGAAAATGAAAGGCGGGAGTACGATACAAAATCTTTGAACGGATGGTTTCTAAAAGATTCCGCGCCATCGAATATATTTGATGCTCCAAATGCGGATTTTTGTCCAGATTGCTATACCCGGTTCAGAAAGTCACACGAAGAAAATAAGCGTTATTTCGCTCAAATGCAGAAGAAAGAGCGCTATGGAGTTTGAAAAGAACTGTTCTACCTGCTACTGGCATTTTAGTTTTTCATGGACGTGCCTTAATAGACTGTCCCCCAAGTGTACAGAAATCACGGACCGGAAGATAGCTGCCGATTCTGGCAAAAAAGGAGCGAGTATGACCACGAAACGTCTCAAAAAACTGCTGATGGCGATGGGGCTGTCCCGCAACCAAGTAAACAGGATGGTCAAGGAACAGCGCGGCGTCGGCTCCAAGAAAGTGAGCAACGCGCTTTACTACCATGTGTTCAAGCGGAACTTTAAGCTGTTCACATCTCCCTGCGGCGGCGAAGTGCTGCCGCATCTCAACAGTTTTGTTTTGCAGTGACGGCAAAGTGCCCCAATAACATGATGAGGTGAAAGTCCTCTCTTGGGGGCTTGTATACCCGTTATTTCTGTGACTGTGATGTTTTACAGAAAAGAAAATAACACAGGAAGTTGACCGAAACAGGATGGTGATGGAGATGCGCAGAAACTATATCAGAGAAAAGAAAATCCTCTGCGGCAACAGCTATATGGCTGTGTGTCTCTACGCCATCACTCCGCAGGAACGGAAAGCCAGAGGAAAAAAGCGGAAAGAATCCGGTACAGACCAGAAATCCAGAAATAAGATGTCCTCTCTGCGCAAAAAGCAGAGAAAGGCCATTGCGAATTTCGACAAGTACGGATTTTTCCTCACCGGAACATTTGAGGAAGCGTTCCTGCCGGACGACATTCTGGCCTGCAAGCGGGAAGTTGTAAACTACAAGCGCCGGGTGATCGTGGCGGCGTGCAAGCGCTTCGGCATAAGCCGGGATAAAATCCGCATGATGCTCTGGGCGGTACGCAAAGGTGAAGCTGGCCGGTTACATATGCACGGCTTTGTGGAATGCGTGGGCATGGGGCAGAGCGACCGCCGCGAGTTTCGCGAAATGCTGGAAGACCTTTGGCGGCGGCGCATCCCCGGCACAAACGAATATGAACCGCTCGGAACAATGAATGCGGACAGAATCGACATGAAGAAGCTGCTGGGCAATGACGGGACCACGCAGGGAAAGCATGGAACCATCGGCTACATATACGGCCACAAAGAGCGCATCTGCGTGGAGAGCAAAAATCTGAAGTTGCCGGTGGAACAAGCACCGAATGACACCAAGTGGAGCAAAAAGCAGTTACGGACCGCTTGCGGCGATATGCAGAACGACGCTTACTGGTGGGGAACACATTTCCCCGGCTGGGCATTGGAAAAGTGCGTGGTCTATGATCCGGGAGAACTGCATCAATCCGACCAGCAGCGGGAAGACGGCTGGGAAGTCACAGAGCCGCAATGCTATGTGATTTTGAGCAGAAAGGGGCAATGATGAGCACCAGAATGGAACTGGAAGACCTGCCGCCGCAGTATCGGGCGCAGGCGGAAGCGCAGATCGCGGCAAGAAGCCGGGGAAAGTGTACCTCTCCGCAGCCTATGGCCGATGTCGCCCGTACGGCGGGAAAGCTGGGCAAGACGTTCGAGAGCCGGGGCGAGTACGAGTATTACATGAGCATCATCGTTCCTGGCATTCAGTCGGGGAAAATTATCGAAGCAACGCCGCACGTTGCTTTTCCGCTGCTCCCTGCAAAGGAGTATGGCAATGTCAAACTGCCCGCCGCCCGGTATACGGCGGACTATGTGCTGAAATATGCTGACGGTACGGTGGAAGTAGTCGAAATCAAGTCAAAATTCACCCGGCGGGCACAACGGGATTATGTTTACCGCCGCCGCTTATTCATCGACATCATTGCAGAGCCGAAAGGGTGGAAGTTCACGGAGATCATCACGCCGGACAGCCAGAGTGAAGTCAAGGAGTGGAAACGCCTTGCAGAACAGGCGGGGAGGGGGTGCTGGAAGTGAGTAAACCGCGAAGAAAGCCGTTCCCGGAGTATTTTAAGAAATCTCTGGGACTGCAAGTAAAGCAGAAACAGGCGGCCCGCCGGAAAATGGCGCTGGAAGCAAAGAAAGCCGCCGAAACAAAAAAACAGTAAGCAGAATGTCGCAGGAGGGCACAGCGGATGCGGGTTGATGAGGCAAGAATGATTTTGGAGTATGCAGCGGATATTCCGGCCAAGCTGCGCACCATTGCGGCAGAAAAGGCGGAGATCGAGGGAGAATTGAACTGTCTCCACGGTATCGAGTACGGCGGGATGCCGCATGGCAGCGGTCACAGCGATACGACGGCAGACATTGCGGAACGGGCGGACGCTCTGGGCTATCTCGACCGACTGAGAATGTTGGAAGTGCAGGAAGCCGTTTTGCATGGGGACCTCGCACGGATCAATGAACAAATCTGGGGACTAAAGGATGTGTACACCACCGTCATAACGGAAGTGTGCCTTTTTGGCCACAGTTTTGAAGAAACTGCCAAAAAAATCGGGTATAGCGTATCACACACAAAACGGAAAAAAGCGGAAGCAGTTTTGCGACTCGCGGAAGCACTGGATGGCATGACGCAGGCCGACGAAATTCGCGCCCGCGCATATAACGCGCGTAAATAGAGCGGAGCGCGAAATGTGCACATTTTGCCGCGCCCCGGTAGGGTCCGGGCAAAGCGTGAAATAGAAAAAGCCGAATGCCTATAATATAAAGGCAAATTAGGCCGGAAAAGTTTACGCGGATGTGCAGCATTTCCGAAAAGTGCGAAAATGCCGTGGGGAAACAACTCGAATACCCGGAGCGATGAAAAATGAGCAAAGAAATACCCGGCGGGCTGCGTGGCCTGCCGGGTATTGTTCTTTATATGTCGTTCTCACTGTTTGGTGCATGGCGCTTGATGATGATTCTGGGGTTATCTGCATCGGTCGGTGTGCCCTCTTTGGCGATACGGTCAAGCAGACCGGTGGGAAAGCCTTGCTCATCCAGCGGGCCGGCATATCCGTCGTAGTCAACGACCGTTACGACCGGTGGCTGCGGCAGGGCTTTATAGTATTGCCCATCTTCATAGTTTGCATCGGTAACACGATCCCACCATACAATGTCGCCGTGCTGGGTCTGGGCGGCGCTCATCGCGTCTACGGCCTGCTGCTCGGTCAAACCGTCGAACGTCAGGCGGGAGCCGTCGGAAAATGCGCCAACAATGCGCCAAGGGGCGAAAAACTCCGTTTCACTCACAAAAACACCTCATTTCTGAACGCTTAATCGGGATTTTGATACAAATATGCGCATTTTGAGAACATAAGCACCGAAAAACGCATATTTAAGACAGCCACAGTATAACACAAGATGCCCCGGCGGGCTACCGGGGCAAGGTGACTTAGACCTGCTCGAAGTGCGAAATGATGCGCCGGGACAGCGCAAAGGCAATGGCGGGAACATCATCGTCCGTTTCGCTGACGGCTTTGATCGCTTCGGCGATTCGGGCCAGATCATCCACTGTAATGCCGCCCGGTTTGCGGCTGGACGTGTCCGCGTCGGCCAGAATGCGGTCATATTCTTCACAATCGCAGCGGGTGCAGTAGTCGTTGGCAATGCAGGCGTAACGTGCGCCCTCAGCGTCAAGAATGCGGGTTTCCTTGAGTTTCATGTAAATACCTCCAAAGTGATGTGCATTTGCTCGTCCCGGTAGGGATTCGAGTTTTTAGATTTGCCGGTCTGGGTATATAGATACCGGGGCTGGCGGCGGGTGTTGCCCTTGCGGGCTGGGATGGGGCTGCTTTACGGTGCAACCCCGTCAGAGTATCCGTTTTACTGCTGGCCGTCCAGAACCTCCATGATGCGGTGAGCGGCATACTTGCCATTGTCGTTGAGCTGGCGCTGCCAAGCTCCCTGCGACGGGGCCCATTTGAAACCGTTCCGCTTGAGAAGCGTTCTGGTTTCATCATCGGGCTTGCCGTCGAAAAGAAACTGGACACGCATTGCTTCTGTATTCTCCCGGTAGGTGTAGCCGTCGTGCTCATCTTCCACAGGCTGTGCGGATTTGGCCGCTTCAAGTTGAGCGATACGTTCCTTTACCCGTTTGATGGTTGCATTGCTGTTTTGCAGCTCATAGGACGGGAAAGGACAGCCATAGACCGAAATCGGGGAACCGCTGGCGAAAGCATGGCCGTTTTCAAGCCAGTTCCGGACCTTTTCTGTGATGCCGGGGCAGCCGTCAAGCGTTTTGCGCTTGCGGTAGTAGGCATTCGCGTCTTTCATGGTCTGGTGTGCGGTTTGGAGCTGGTCAAGCTTGGCGTGGAGATAATCCAGCACTTCGGGATCATCCGACTTGACCGCGAACGTGTGCGCCCGCTTGAGCATCTGCAAATAGTGTTCAGCCATGCGGAAGTTTTCGCGGTTCGCGTCCCATGCGGCTACCTGTTTCTCTTTCTTGCGAACAGGAAAGTTTGCGGGGCCGCAGATGAGCACAGACGGGCAGCGGGTCCCAATCTCGTTTTCGCGGTTGATTGCTTCGGCCAGAACGGCACAGTACCGGTTGTACAGCCATTCGGCCCGCTCCCGCTGGTCTGCGGTGGCGCACTTGGGCTTGACCTGCTCAAGAATTGCGGCAGCCTTGGCGCATTGGGCGTTGTAGCTGGCGGTGGCGCTGCCCTCCACATAGTCAGAGAAAGAAGAAAGTTCTTTCGCAATGCGGGCGGCGGATTCGTTGATAATAGCCATGATAAAAGCCTCCAATATTCAGTTCTCAAAATGCGTTCCGCTTTCCCCGGTAGGGGTCCGCGTTTTCGTGCTGCCCTTGCGGGCTGGGGCGGGGTCGCTTTACGGTGCGGCCCTGCTGAGGTATCCGGGGCGGTTACTGCCGCTAAAGAATGGAACTGATCCATGTAGAGGGGTCGGAGTAGTCAACCAACTTGGCGTAATGCTTGCCTTGAACAAGGCTGTACGCATACTGCATGGTGTAGGAGCCGGTTTCAAACTCGCGGCTGCAAAACTCTTCGACGTTGTGACGGGTGTGCCATGCAAGCGGCGGCAGGACGTTCAAGGCGTCGTCGAACTGCTGTTCGGTGATCTCCTGCATGGGGTCGGAGAGCAGGCGCTCCCGCTGGGCGTTCAGAAAGTCGCCGTAGGTCATAGTGGAGAATGTGCGGGCCTTTGCCGCTTCAAGGCATTCCGTCCAATACTCTTTCCGGTCGTCATACCCGCCAGAGTTCAGAATATTCTCGTACCGGCGGACATCATCGGCGGCGCTGTTCTGGGCGGCTTTCAAGACCTCTTCCGGGGTGCGGGGGCCGCGCCAGCTCGACGCGGTGAAATCGTAGAGGGTGCAGGTGGACGTATCCACCACGACAAGCTCCATTTTCTCTTGTTCGGTCATGTTGCAAAACTCCTTTCGTGGGTTGTAACCCATGAGCGCCCGCCCCGGCGGGGGCGGCTGGGCTTGCACCAGCGGCGGCGGGATGCCGTCGGCCTTGCGGGTCATTCGGAAAACATCTTTTTGCAGAGCGCTTCTACCTCTTCAGTGGGCTTGATAGGGCACATGACCATTGAAATGGTCGGATCGCTGGCACAGACGGCGTACACCGGTGCATAGCCGGACGCTTTGCCGTAGTAGGTGAATTGTGCCGGGTTTACCATGCTGTCATAGATGACGTTCACCAAGATGGGCGCGGGGCCGACGTGAAAAAGCCTTGCAAGACCGCTTTTCTTCTTGCCGGTGGGGATGTCCTGCAAAAACGGGGTGCGCTGTAAAGTCTTTTCCTTGCAGGCGGCGCTTTTGAAGATGTCCACCAGATCGGGGGCGTGTTCATCCACCTCAAAACCGTACTGGGCGGAAACGATGGTCACGCCGTCGGCGGGGCACTCGCGGAGCGTTACGGGCTGGATGATGTCAGGGTAGAGCATCGCAGGGAGCTTGAACGCGGTGTGCGGGGTCATGATGTAAACTAGATCGCCCCGGCGGGTGACGCGGATGCCGCGCTGATCATTGGCCTGCTCCTTGAGGTGGGATTGAATCGCCTTGATGTTCAGGCCGAAAAGGGTAAAATCGTTAGAAAGTTTCATGATATGGTCCTCCTGTTATTCAGTTTTCAAATGGTCCCGGCGGTGTGCCGGGTGGTGGGGCGGGGCCGCTTTTCTGGGTGCGGCCCTGCTAGGGTATCCCATTCAGCAGAAAGAAATCTGCTCACAGTATGCCGGGGCGCTGTCTGCGCTGGCGGCGGGGGCTGCTTTGGTCTGGGGCTTTACTTCGGGTTCCGGTGCGGGAGCAGGTGCGGCGGTCTTCGGTGTGCTCTCTGCATCTGCGACGGCCTGCCGGGTTTCGCGCCACTTTGCCAGCGCTTTCGCTTGGGCGGGGCGGTCCTCTTCGGACACGGCCATAAATTCGTGCATCGCTTTCCGCTCTGCTCTCTTGAGATCGGCCGCGCTGGGCGCTGCTTTCTGCTTGGGGGTCGGGGCAGGCGGTTCGGCGGGTTTCGGCTCACTCTGGGGCTTGTCCTGCTGGGCGGCAGCCTTTGCGGCTTTGCGCTGGTCGGCCAGCATTTTGTTATAGGCCCGGATTTCGTCGAGACTCTGAAACCGTCCGGCGGGCTTGGGCTGCTGCTTCTCGACCTGCCCACGGTGGAACAGGTGAGCTTTTGCCAGATAGTAATAGCCTTTATCCTGTTCGGCGGCGGCTTTGGTCAGCTCGTCAGCATCCGGCGCGGGCTGCTTCTTCTTGTCGTTGAACTTCCACAGTTCGCAGGTGATCGCGGCTTTTTCGCCGCGCTTGACGGTCAAGCCGTCCCTGTGCCACTCTGCCCAAGTGTGAAATAGGCCGGCACACAACAGGGATTCAGCGCTTTCGATGGGGTCCGGGGTGTTGCCGTTGTCATCGGGAACAAGTTCCAGACCGGCGGCGATGCCCTGCACCTGTTCGGCGGTATAGAACCGGCTCACCAGATCGTGACGCTGGGCGGAATCGTAGTTGCTGCAAACTTCGTTGAAGATGATTTGCTCGTTGGTCATGGTAAAACCTCCTGTATTCAGTTCTCAAATTGTCCCGGCGGTGTGCCGGGTGTGGGGCGGGGTCGCTTTATCCGGTGCGGCCCTGCTAAGGTATCCGGGGCGCTGGGGGTCAATCTTCATCGGGGCAGCAGCTCCAAAGAACGTCGGCAAAATAGTCATCGTCGAAGTCGTCCGGCGTTCCGTTGCTGTTCATGATGAGGATGCAGCGCTGACCCACGGCGGGCAGGTCGTCGCGGCGGCTGATCTCTGCAAGTGCATCGGCGCAGACAATCCAGCGTTCCCCGTCGTCGTCGGTGATCCAGTAAACCAGATCGTCGTCAGCGGTAAAGACCCGCTCAACCTCTGCCCCGGCGATGTACAGACCGAACGCGCCGGGGGTGCGGTTGACATTGGCGGCGCTGGCTTTCGGGGTAGAACCTGCCAGCAGGGCGGCGGACAGCGCCAGCGCGGCGGCTGTGGTGGTGATTTTCTTCTTCATGGCTGTTTCTCCTTTCGGGTTGTGGATTTGCGTTCGGATGATCTCCCGGCTGTTGTCGGGGTAGTGGGGCGGGGTCGCTTTACGGTGCGGCCCCTGCTGAGGTGTCCGGCGGTGGTCATTCAAGCGCCGCCAGTGCGGCGGTTAGGCCTGCTTCAAAAAGTTTTTTGTTCTCTTCGTCGGTTTTGCTCAGATCGTTGGAGTAGTTGCAGGCGGGCCACAGCGGGCAGTTGCACGGCCCGCGCTGCGTCCAGTTCCGGCGGCAAAACTCTTGTTCAATCCGCTTTTCGGTTTCGGCTGTCATGTTCTGTGTCTCCTTTCGCTGCTTTGAATTTTCCCGGCGGTGTGCCGGGGGTGCTTGTTGAGCCGGATTTTAGCCGGTCCTTTCTGCCCCGTCAAGGCCCCGTTTGCCGTTCCCCTTGTCCCCCCCTACGGGGGACAAGGGGAAGAAAATTTGCACCAAAAAACGCTTGATGTTTTGGCGATTTTCACGGCGCGGGGGAGTATAGAGGGGGTATAGGAGTAAAACCCCATGAGCGCCCGCCCCGGCTTGGGGCGGCTGGGCTTGCACCAGCGGCGGCGGGATGCCGTCGGCCTTGCGGGGCGGGCTTGCTTTCACGTCCTTTCTGTGGTAGAATGACTTACAAGATGGACCGTCGAAAATTCATCTTGCAAGCCTGTCACCTGCTCAGCGGGTGGCGGGCTTTTTTGCTGCCCACCGTGCCAGCAGAGCGGCCCAAATGGCACGCTTGGTGGATTCGGGAAGCTCAAAAAACTTTGCGCTCATGTGTGCTTTTCTCCTTTCGCAGACTTGCAACCGCTTCGGCTGTTCGCCGTGGCGCTTGCTGTGGCTGCATTCTAGCATGACGGAATGCAATTTGTCAAGCATGACGGAATGCTTTCTACTTTTTGCACAAAAACATGACGGAATGCTTGCGCAATTTTGCATGGCGGAATGCCGTCGAATCTGCTATAATAAACGCAGGCGCGAAAAGAGGTGATATAATGCCAATCTCAGAGAAAAAGAAAATCACGAATAGTCGATATATTGCGAAATGCGATTCAATCCAGATTCGCCCATCAAAAGAACGCGGCGGAGAAATCCGGGCGGCAGCAGCAGCGGCAGGGCAGAGCGTGCAAGCCTATATTTTGCAGGCTTGCGCCGAAAGAATGGCCAACGACGGTTTCACCCCGGCGGAATCCGGGGAAGAAGGGGGACTATAGGGGGTTACTGGGGCGGCATATATCCTAGTTCACCGTTACCTGTGGGGCGATATGCCGTTAGGTGTAGAATCTGACCCCTCCGGCAGCGGCGAAAAGTGCCGCCCCGCCGCCCCGTGAAAAGTACCCCGGCGGCATTCCGTGAAACGTGGGACCGTGGAGCAGATCGCCGCCAGCGCCGCCCACACTGGACGACCACGCCGCCGCTGGGAAGAGAGAACAGCGGCAGACAGCACAACAGGCAGAGCAAGCCACACGGCCCGCCCTGCCTGTTTTCTTTTTCTTCCGACTCCATCACAGCCCCGCCGCACAAGATGCCGCGCAGCTTGCGCCCTGCTGGATCACATCGCCGCGCTGCGGATCGGTTCGCCATGGGAAGACCTCAGCGCCGCCCCGACGAGGACGCCGCCCACCAGATGAGCAGCAGACCGCGCCCCGCCGCCGCTCCCGATCTCCTGCCCTGATGCCCTGCACAGCAGCCAGCAGCAGCCCGCCGCCCTGCCCGCCCCGACCGGCGCGGCCCGCCCGATGAGCACCCCGCGCCCGCGCGAGGTACTGTGAGCGCGCGCCCGCGTAATAGCGGGTCCAACAGCGCAAAAGTTCGCTAGTTTTTGAATCAAAAAATCCACTTCCGGCGGCTGGCCGGAAAAAAGGTGGGTGGGGGTCAAAAATATCACCAACATCTTATTATGGATGCTGGTGAATCTGCGAATTGATTTCTATAAGAATCTATGCGACAATAAAACTTACAAATTGCCATAGGCGAAAGGAGAAAAATTATCATGAGAACGAAAATCTTCGGGGGGGGGGGGTAAACTCTCCCATGTAGCGGCGGTGGCTCTGTGCTGCGCGATGCTGGCAGGGCGCTCTAGTATCAAAAATCCCGCAAAGGCTCCATTCAGTGCGAAAGACTGCGCAGGCATGACGAGCGAAGAGGTTATGACCGATTTGCAGGATGCCGGGTTTAAGAACATCACCGTTACAGATGAAGAGACTACCACAAAGAAAGATGATGGAATTGTGGTGGAGGTTTCCATTGATGGTGAGACGGACTATAAGAAAAATGCCAAGTGGGAAGATACCGTACCCGTCGAGATCACAGCATATAAGCTAAAGCAGCTCGACGTGACGATGGAAGTCTCTGTGAGCGGAGAAGAGGGAAAGCCGGTATTCATTGTTCAAACAAATCTGCCGGATGGTCTGAAGCTGGACTTTACGTTGAGAAGTAGCGGCGGATACGCAAAGGCGCAGGATGCCAGAATTGAAAACGGAAAGGCGGAGAGCCAACCGTTTACTGACAATGGAGCGGAGCTGAAAGGCGATTATACCTTGACAGTCACCATGACATTGACCGGGCAAGGGTTCCTTGCTCCGATGGGAGCCATTGGCAATGGTGATGTTCTGGCCGGGGATTTGATAAGCACTGACAAAGACGGACGACCGTGCGCATCTACAGAGTATGCTTACTCTTCCAACTTTGAACCTGCAATCTCGGAAGAGGATATGGCGGCTCTGCTGGAAATGGTGCTTGCCAACGATTCTGACATGTCCTATGAAGTAACGCCCTATGACGATGGATTTATTGTAGATACATGGAGTGATGGCGTTGCCGATGGTGCAGCTTACGCGAAGCTGGGCATTTCGCCTTATAAAGAAATGTGGAAGCAGTTGACCCAGAATGCAAAAAGCTGTTCCAGTTCCCTGATGGCGTTGATGTCGGAGAACGGCTACGGAAACAAGCACCTGCTGTTCAACTTGATAAATGACCAAGACCCGGACAAAACGGACAATCTGCTCACGATCTTGGACGGCGTTGTAACGTACAACTATGCCTCCTAAATAAAAGATGATACTCCATGATACTGATTTTGTGCTATAATTGATATAGTGGATTTTAGACGAAGCCCTGCGGCAGTGATGCCGTGGGGCTTTTTTCATCCCTGCGTGTCGGTGACGGCACAGAATAAATGCTCTGTCGGGTTTACCCGGCAGGGCATTTTTTGTTGGAGGAAAAACAATGCCAAGGCGGAGCGACAAAAGAGATGCCGCCCGCGAGGCGTATTTGAGCCGACGACGGGACGGCAAGGAAGTGAACCTGCAAGAATTGGCGGAAGAGCTGGGGGTCAAGTACGACACCCTGCGCCGCTGGAAGTCTGCTGATAAGTGGGATGAAGCGGAGCCACCGCATAAGCGGGCACGGGGTGGGCAGCCAAAGAATAAGAACGCTGTGGGCAACACCGGCGGCGCACCGCCCCGGAACCAGAACGCCCGGACGCACGGTGGATATGCCGCTGTTTTCTTTGACCAGCTCACAGACGATGAACTGCTCATCATGAACAAAACCCCGAAGTTTGCCGTCAAGGCGCTGCGGGAAGAGCTTGGACTTCTGAAAGTTCAGGAGAAGCGGATACTTGACCAGATCATCGCGCTGGAAGATGCTGACCCGGATGAGCTGTATCTCAGCACTCTGCTGGATATGAGAGTCCCCGGTAAGGCCGGGACAGAAAAGAAAGACGGCGCACAGCAGAACATGGGAATGTACTCGAAAGAATCTGCTTTTACCCGCAAGATGCACCTGCAAGAAGCACTGAACAAAATCCAAGGCCGCATCGCAACCATCATCGGAAAGATTCAGCAGGCAGAGGAAAACGATGCCCGCATGAAACTGGAACGGGAAAAGCTGGAACTCCTGCGGCTGCGGGCAACCGGCAGGGTCGAGATCAAAGACGGCGACAAGGAGGATGAGGACGATGACGCTTTACACGAGTAGGGTCGTGGCGCAGTACCTCAACCTCACTGAACGCCGAGTGCGTCAACTCCGGGACGAGGGCGTTATCAAGGAAAAGCGACCGGGACTGTATGACCTCATCGACACCATGAGCCGGTACATCAAGTACATTGGCTCTGGCAGCAAAGCCGACCTGAACGAAGAACGCGCCAAGCTGACCAAAGCAAAGCGCGAAGCGGCAGAGATGGAAAACAAAGTGCGGAAAGCGGAACTGCTGGAAGTAGGCAGCGTGGAAAAAACCTACTCCACAGTGATAATGAACTTCCGCTCCCGCATCCTTGCCCTGCCGCAAAAGCTGGCTCCCGCCGTAGCGTCGATGGAGGGCGACCAGCAGCAGATACAAGACCTGATCCAAGCGGAACTTGAGGAAACTCTGGGCACTCTGAGCCATGTCGAAGAAGCACTGGCCGAAGCGGAGGGTGAAACGGATGAAGAGGAAAAAGCGGCGGACACGGAATAAAAATCCGTGCGCCGGTTGTCATTGGGGCTACGTCCTGAACGAAGAGCAGGTCTATTGCCCTATGCCGAGGTGCGTCAAGGATGAACGAGAAAAATCGAAAGATAATCGAAGTAGACCCGAATGTGCTGGAACTGTTCACGCGGGTATTGCTGAAACTGAAACCGCCCCCGAAGCTGACGATCAGTGAGTGGGCAGACCAGTTTCGGCGGATGTCCCCGGAAGCCAGCGCACGTCCGGGACGGTGGCGCACGGACAGTGCCCCGTATCTGCGCGAGATTATGGATGCCTAATGAAGTGAGCATTTATACCCCGCGATACCTTGCCGAAGCGCATTGCCCCGGAGAAGATCACCGGCGCGGATGTTGTCGGTGGCGTGTCCGCAGACGGCAAGGAAACTGGCATGGAGGTTCTGCGCCAGATTTTCCCGAAGCTCGGCATGGTTCCGGGAAACCTGATCGCACCTTGGTTTAGCAAGGATGCGACCTGCGCAGCCATCATGCAGGCAAAGACCACGATGCTGAATGGCATCTGGCGGATGTTCTGCTGGGTCGATCTGGACAGCTCCGCCACCGGTGCGCAGAAGTACACCGATGTGCTCAAGCAGAAAACGAAGCAGGCACTCAATTCGCCGAACTGTGCGGCAGTTTGGGGCTGCCCGAAAGTTGGCGATGTAATGTACAGCCCCAGCGCGTTTGCGGCGGCGTACATCGCACGACAGGATGCAGAGAATGACGGCGTTCCCGTGCCGCCCATGTCCAACATCGCCGTCAGCGCAACCGCCATCTGCACGGAGGACGGAAAAGAGATTTATCTCGATCTGGATCAGGCAAACTATGTCAACGGTGTTGGCATTGTGACATTCCTGAATTTCAACGGGTTCAAGCTGTGGGGCAACAATACTGTGGCCTATCCGTCGAATACAGACCCGAAAGACCGGTATATCTCTGCCCGCCGCTTCATGAGTTACGATGACAACAACTTCATCCTGTCCAATTTTGGCAACGTGGATATGCGGGCAAATCCCCGCCTGCGCGAAGCCATCATTGAGCAGCAGAATGTCCTTGGCGCAAGTTATATTTCCAGCCAGATTTGCGCCCGGTACGAGATGATGTATCTCGACAGCGAGAATACGGAGCAAACGCTGGCGGACGGCAAGCTGTACTTCCACAAGTACGTCGCAATGTATCTCCCGGCGGAGGACATTGAGGGCGTTGTGGAGTTTGACATCAGCGCCATTGCCGCCGCTATGTCTGCATAAAGGAGGGCTGATATATGAATGCAGAAATCCCCGATAAGGTTGTAGGCTTTAACGTCTACACGCAGGGCACTCGGCTCGGAACCACCGGCAAGGTGGATACCCCTGAGTTCAAAATGAAGACCTCTACCATGTCTGGTGCGGGCATCGGCGGCGACGTTGACAGCCCGACTCCCGGCCAGTGGGAAGCGACGGAACACGAGATTCCGCTTACGCTGCTTGGCAAAGACCTATGCAGGAGCATCTGCGGGATGATGCCCGCCGCCCGCTGACGGATTTGGTGAACTGCAAAGCTCCGACCGAAATCGAGTACAGCATCAATGTCACCTATACTATCGCGCAGAGCAAATCCAAAATTGCGATTACCGTTCAGAATGCGGTCAATGCAGCAATCGAAGAGTTCAAAGTGTGGCAGAGGTCAATGGGCAGAGATATTGACCCGGCGGAACTGATTGCGCAGATCAAAAACGCGGGAGCAAAGCGGGTGAAAATCACAGCACCGACAGATGTTGTGGTGGCGAACACGCAGATTCCGAAGCTGGCAAGCTGCAATGTGGTGTACGGAGGGCTGGAAGATGACTGATCTCCGAGACGCGAGGCTGACGGATGTGCTTCCGAAAGCAGTTGCAGACCAGCAGGAGGCCAAGTCTCTGTCCGACGCATGGCATGACCTTACGGTGCTGATCCTTGATTTTGCAGACAATGCGAAAATCTACACCGCCATCGACAGGGCATCGGATGAACTGCTGGATATTCTGGCAGTTCAGTTCCGCACTCCGAGATACCGACAGGACTACGACATTGAAACCAAGCGGCGCATGGTAAAGTCGTCGCTTCCGTATTACATGACCGTCGGCACAAAAGCAGCCGTGGAAGATGTCATGCGGGAAATGTACGGCAAGGCGTATGCGAAAGAATGGTTCGAGTACAACGGAACGCCCGGCTGTTTCAGAATCAAAATCGACGCGGAAAAGCCCATCGACATTGAAGAACTGCTGGACATTCTGCATCACGTCAAAAGGACAAGCGCCCATCTGGATACGCTGGAACTCTCCACAGAAGAAGCGCATGACCTCTTTTTCGGTTTTGCGTCTGTGACCGTTCCGGCGAAAAGATGGGAAATATCCTGCGCAAAATCCGCACAGCGATTGCGGCATTTGTCGCACACCTTTCTGCAAAGAATCCGCACAACATCTCGGCAGCGGATATTTCGGCGGCGGCGGAAGACCATAAGCACAGCGCGAACGATGTGACGACTGGAATTTTCCCTGTTTCCCGTGGCGGCACAGGTGCGGCGACGGCTACCGAAGCGAGAGAAAAACTTGGCGTTGCTGCAAAGGATCACAAGCACAATGCAAGCGATATTCAGGGCGGAATGATTCCGGTTGCGAACGGCGGCACGGGTGCAAACAATGCTGCGTCGGCGTGCAGTAATCTTGGTGCGATGCGTACAGCGGGCGGAACATTCAGTGGAACCGTTTATTTCGGCAGCAGCACATATTACGTCAACGCTTCCGGTGTGGCAAATTTCGCCAAGGCATATGGCGCAATGTACAACGATTACGCGGAGTTTTTTCCACGCGGCGGAAAAACTTCCCCCGGTGACATCGTTGCACTGGACGTGAGCAGCCAGAAAGAAAGATATGTCCGGGCAGATGCGGAAAGCCGTATGGTCGTCGGCATCCATTCGGATGAGTACGCTATGCTGATTGGCGGCGAGTCCGCGTTGGATGGCGAGGATTATGTAGAAAAGAACATCAAAAATTATATCCCTGTTGCGCTGGCAGGCCGCGTTATGACGCGCGTGACCGGGCCGGTTCGCACCGGGGATATTATTATTCCGTCTGAATTTCCGGGTGTTGGCCGCGCCGCGATTGACGGGGACGCGTTTTCTTGTTGGAACATCGTCGGATATGCTGTCGAGGGCGACAACCGCACAGATGAACGCAAGCTGCGCGTTCGAGTCGGGAGGTGATGGAGGATGGCAGTAAGCAGAGAAAATCTTATTTCTCCGCAGGATTATATCACGCTGAAAGAGCTGGTCAAGAAAGAAATTCAGCGCAGGAGCGATGCGGCAAGCGTTGGTTCCATGTCGGCCTATGCCGGGTCGAACTACGACTATTCCGTAACGCCTGCATCGAGAACCCAGAAGATCACAGACGAGCATATCCAGAAGATCACGAAGCCGCTGGATGCGGTGACGGGCGGAAGCCTGACCCCGGCAGTACACGGGATGGTACTGGCAGAAGCGCTGAACTCGGCAGCGACCGTGGTTGCTAACCTGTCGAAGAAAAGTGAAACATCTTCCGACACGGGATGCAAGGCGCAATGTTCGGGTCTGTGCTTTAGCAGCTGCTTTTCATCCTGCTCCGGGTGCACTGGAACTTGTACGGGAAGCTGTACTTCAAACTGCAAGGACTCCTGCACGGTGGATTGCACGGGGAGCTGCACCGGAACCTGCACTGGAACTTGTACGGGTAGTTGTTCTGACAGTTGTTCCGGTTGCGGCGGGTCTTGTTCCAATGACTGCACAGGAAGCTGTAAAGGGAATTGTCTGAACGGATGCAGTACGACGTGTAAAAATGGCTGTTCAGGAAGCTGCAAGGGAACCTGCGATAGTACCTGTTCGGGTTCCTGCTCTGGCGACTGTTCCGGCTGCGGTGGCTCCTGCTCGAACGACTGTTCTGGCAGTTGCTCCGGCGACTGCACAGATGATTGTGAGGCTTGCAAGGCGGGCTGTGCGTCTGGATGCGCGACCGGCTGTGCCGGATCGTGCTCTGTGCAGTGCGATGATGAGGCGGCGTGTCATGGAACTTGCTCAGGAAATTGCTCTGCGGTGCAATGAGCTTGGAAACGGGCAAGCAGGTGGTGGACTACCTGCTGAACCTGTATGAACAGAACGACTCCGATTTCATCAATCAGCATACGAAAGGCGTTGTGTTGGACTTCATCGGCGGAGAGCCGCTGCTGGAAGCGGCGTTGATCGAGAGAATCTGTGATTACTGGTTTGCAGAGTGCTGGCGGCGCAAAATCCCGCTGGGGCCGTACACCCGCATTTCCTTTGCGACAAACGGCCAGTTGTGGTTTTCCCCGGCGGCGCAGCACCTTTTCCACAAGTACCATGATCTTATGTCAGTCACGGTGAGCATCGACGGCATCAAGGAACTGCACGACAAGTACCGGCTGGACGTGAACGGCATCGGCAGTTTCGACAAAGCATGGGCGGCGTTTCAGGATGGCAAGAAGTACGGCTGGCTGAACAGCAAGATGACGTTTGTGCCGGACAGTTTCAGTTGCATCTACCCCAGCATCAAGATGATGGCGGAGCAGGGCTGCAAGGAAATCCATTGCAATTATGCACATGAGCCGGAGTACACGGAGGCCGACGCTGCTGCACTGTACCGGGAGCTGAAGCGTGTGGCGGATTACCTCATCGGCGAAGCACCAGATGTCTGGGTGAGCATTCTGGGAGAACAGATCGGCAACCCGCACCCGGAAGACAAGAACTGGTGTGGCGGCACAGGTGCGATGTTGTCTTTCGCACCGGACGGAAAGGCGTATCCGTGCATCCGGTACGCACCAATCTCCGTCGGCAAAGAACTGGCCGCGCCGATGTGCCTTGGCAACTGCCGGGACGGCCTTTATACCACGGAGCAGCAGCGGAAGACCAAAGAAATGCTGGACGCGATCACACTCACCACGCAGTCCACACAGGAATGTATCGACTGCCCGGTGGCGACCGGCTGTTCTTGGTGTTCCGGCTTCAACTATGAGGTCTATGGAACGCCCAATAAGCGTGTAACAAGAATCTGCAAGGCGCACAAAACCCGAAACGAGATTATTATAGGTGTGCCGAACCGGAAAGCAGAAACCATTGTGCGGGCAGTCGATGCACTGGAACGGAAACTGGGAGCAAGAAAGTTCCGCGCGATTTTCAAGAGCATCACGTTTGATAATGGAACGGAGTTTGCAGCGGCGGAGAGCTTGGAACGGTCGTGTATCAACAAGACCATTCCCCGAACGAGAGTCTATTACTGCCACCCCTATTCATCGTGGGAACGCGGTAGCAATGAACACGTTAATGGAATGATCCGGCGCAGGCATCCGAAAGGAACGGATTTCTCTAAGGTGTCCAAGGAAGAAATCGCGGCGACCGAGAAGTGGATCAATGAGTACCCACGGCGGATTTTTGGGTACAAGAGCAGCGCGATTATGTTCCAAGAGTGCTTAAACGAACTAGGCATCGCCATCTGAAAACAGGGCAGACCTGCACAAAAACGGGAGGCTGAGAGCGAAAATATGGTGAATTGAATAGGCAAACGGGAAGCTGCAAGAAAAAATAACGTCTTGGCGGCTTATTTGCGCTTATGCAAAATAAATAGAATTTTTGCAAAAATTTTGGAGAATTTAACGGTTGATTTTTCACTGACACGGCTTTTTTGAAAAAAGAGATTGACAAAACGCACAAAAACGGCTATATTCTTTGTATAAATGCAATGAAAAAGAGTGCGCATCGCGGGCAGCTTTCCAGAGAGCCGGGGCAGGTGAAAGCCGGTAAGGACGCAGCGGTGTGCTGTCGCTTTTGAGCAGGGGCGGGGAATCCAGTAGTCGCCTCCGGGGCTGCCCCACGTTATCGGGGCATCAAGGGGCACAAAAAAGCCAAACGCTTTTTGTGCAATTTGGGTGGTACCGCGGTGTAATAAAAGTTACAGCCGTCCCATGGAACGTTCCGTGGGGCGGCTTTTTTCGTCCCACTTCACAAACAGTTTGGGAGGAGATTCGGATGAAAGAACTCGCAAAACAGTACGATCCCAGTCAGGTGGAAGACCGCATCTACCAGTTCTGGCTGGACGGCGGCTACTTCCACACGGAAGCAGACCCCGACAAGAAACCCTACACCATCGTGATGCCGCCGCCGAACGTCACCGGCCAGCTGCACATGGGTCATGCGCTGGATAACACCATGCAGGATGTGCTCATCCGCACCAAGCGGATGCAGGGCTACGCGGCCCTGTGGGTGCCCGGCACCGACCACGCATCCATCGCCACCGAGGCCAAGGTCGTGGAGGCCATGCGTGCCGAGGGCCTGACTAAGGAGATGGTGGGCCGCGATGGCTTCTTGGAGCGCGCTTGGGAGTGGAAGACCAAGTATGGCAACCGCATCGTCAGCCAGCTCAAGAAGCTGGGCACCAGCTGCGACTGGCAGCGCGAGCGCTTTACCATGGATGAGGGCTGCTCCGAAGCCGTCAAGGAAGTGTTCGTCCGCCTGTACGACAAGGGCCTGATCTACCGCGGCAACCGGATGGTCAACTGGTGCCCCCACTGCAACACCTCCATCTCGGATGCGGAAGTGGAGTACGAGGAGAAGGACGGCAACTTCTGGCACCTGCTCTACCCGGTCAAGGAGACCGGCGAGATGCTGGAGCTGGCCACTACCCGCCCGGAGACCATGCTGGGCGATACCGCTGTCGCCATCAACGGCGACGACCCCCGCTATGCCCACCTGCACGGCTGCCATGTCGTCCTGCCGCTGCTGAACAAGGAGATCCCCATCGTCTGCGACGAGCACGCCGACATGACCAAGGGCACCGGTGTCGTCAAGATCACCCCGGCCCACGACCCCAACGACTTTGAGGTGGGTCTGCGCCATGACCTGCCCATCGTCCGCGTCTTCACCTACGACGGCCGCATGACCGGCGCTGCCGACAAGGCCGCTGCCGATGCCCTCTTTGCAGCGGGCAAGAACACCGTGAACGAGCCGCAGGTGCTGGATTGCGGCAAGTACGCCGGCATGACCACCATGGAAGCCCGCAAGGCCATTCTGGCCGACCTGAAAGAGGGCGGCTTCCTGAAGGAGATCGAGCCCCTGAAGCACGAGGTCGGCACCTGCTACCGCTGCCACTCCACCATCGAGCCTATGGTCTCGAAGCAGTGGTTCGTCAAGATGGAGCCGCTGGCAAAGCCTGCCATCGAGAGCGTGGAAAAGGGTGAGATCAAGTTCATCCCGGAGCGCTTCACCAAAAACTATATGAACTGGATGAAGGGCACCCGCGACTGGTGCATCAGCCGCCAGCTGTGGTGGGGCCACCAGATCCCGGCTTACTACTGCGACGACTGCGGCGAGACCGTGGTGGCGAAGGAGACTCCCTGCACCTGCCCCAAGTGCGGCGGCAGCAAGTTCACGCAGGACCCCGACACGCTGGATACGTGGTTCTCTTCTGCGCTGTGGCCCTTCAGCACGCTGGGCTGGCCCAATGAGGACAGCGCCGACCTCAAGTATTTCTACCCCACCAACACCCTCGTCACCGGCTACGACATCATCGGCTTCTGGGTCAGCCGCATGATCTTCTCCGGTCTGGCCTACACCGGCAAGGCCCCCTTCGACACCGTCTGCATCCACGGCATCGTCCGCGACAGTCAGGGCCGGAAGATGTCCAAGAGCCTCGGCAACGGCATCGATCCGCTGGAAGTCATCGCCAAGTACGGCGCGGATGCTCTGCGCTTCATGCTGCTGGGACCAAGCTGAATCAGGTGGCCGGTGCCATGACCGACAACCTCGACCACTACGAGATGGGTCTGGCCGCTGCCAAGATCAACAGCTTCATCTGGGATGTCTACTGCGACTGGTTCATCGAGATCGCAAAGCCCCGCTTGAACTCTGGCGACGCCGAACAGGCCGACACCGCCCGCCGTGTGCTGGTGTACGTGCTGGACAAGGCCCTCAAGCTGCTGCATCCCTTCATGCCCTTCGTGACCGAGGAGCTGTATCAGGCCCTGCCCGGCTCCGCCGAGACCATCATGACCCAGAGCTGGCCGACCGTGGACGACGCCCACAACTGGCCGGAGGAAGAGGAAGCCTTTGAGAAGGTCATGGATTATATCAAGGCCGTGCGCACCATGCGCACCGAGATGAACGTCCACCCCGCCAAGAAGACCAGCATGATCATCGAGACGGCGGACGCAGCCCCCTTCCAGAACGCACAGGTCTATCTGGCCAAGTTTGCCTTTGCCACCGAGGTGACCTTTACCGAGAAGTACGAAGGCAGCACCGACGGCATGGTGCAGGTCTCCACCCACGCCGCCCGCGGCTTCATCCCCATGATGGAGCTGATCGACCGCGAGAAGGAGCTGGCCCGCCTGAACAAGGAAAAGGCCAAGGCGGAAAAAGAACTGGCCATGTTCGAGAACCAGCTCAACAACCCCAAGTTCGTCGAGCGCGCCCCGGCGGCACTGGTGGAGGATATCCGCGCAAAGCACGCCAAGAGTCAGGACAAGCTGGCCAACATCGAGCAGAGCATCAAGGCACTGGGCTGATGACGGAACAGAAGAAGCGCATCTCGCCGTGGCTGCTGGCCGGGCGGGTGATCTTTACCTTTGCGCTCATCGGCTGCATCACCTTCATCTTCACCAACTCCATGCAGGTGGCCGCCGTCTCGGAAGGGGCCAGCGGCCGGGTGCTGGAGCGGATGCAGCAGATTCTGCGGGTGCTGGGGCTGAACGGCGTGGCGCACCATCTCACGATGCACATCGTCCGCAAGCTGGCCCATTTCTGCGAATATATGCTGGAGGGGTTCCTGCTCATGCTCTGTCTGCGGGTGTACACGCGGCACCTGCTGCGGCATGTCTCGTGGCCCATCTTGGGTGGGTTGCTCACAGCGCTGACCGATGAGACCGTCCAGCTCTTCGTGCCGGGGCGCAGCGGGCAGGTCACCGACGTCTGGATCGATTTTTCCGGCGTCATGACCGGCCTCATGGTGGGGCTCATCCTGCTGGGGCTGATCCGTATGTGCATCCTGCTTTACAAACATCGAAACGAGGATTGACGCAATGACCATAGATCGGGCAAATGAATACTTTGCCGCTCTGCCGGAGGGGTTTGCCCCGGCGGAGGAACTGCGCGCCGCTCTGCCCGCTGCGGCGCAGCAGGTGGCGTATGTGGGCGCAGCCGGTACGGCGGGCAAGACCGCATCCGCTGCCCTCATCGCTGCGGTGCTCAAGGCCGCGGGCTTTGTCACCGGCCTGTACCACGCGGGCTGCGAGCCGCTGGCCCAGCGCATCCGCATCAACGGGAACCCCGTGGACGCCGGGCTGCTCTGCACCGCTGCAGAACAGCTCAGCAGCCGCAAGCCCCTGCCCCGCGCGGCGGCGGAACTGGCGGCTGCGGCGATCTGCTTCGGCGCGGCGGGCTGCCGTCTGGCCGTGGTGGAACTGCCGGACGCTGGCCTTGCCGAGGCTCTGGCCCACATGCCGGTCTGCGTGGTGACGTCCATCGGCCCGGACGGCGTGAGCCGTTCGCTGGAGCGGTCGGCTGCGCTGGCGGCGGGCGTCATGCGGGAGGGCGCGATCTGCGTCACCGCACCGGACCAGCCCAAGGCCGTGCTCAGCGAGCTGATCGTGGCTGCCGGGCGGGAGGACTGCGAACTGGTGGTCCCCGACCCGGATGACATCACCTTCCTCGAAGCGGAAAAGTTCACCAGCAAGGTGGACTACGGCGGCTATACCGCCCCGCTGGCCTTTTTGGGCCGCCACGCGGCGGGCAGCGCCGCCATCGCGGTGGAAACCGCCCTTGCCCTGTGCAAGAAAGGCCTCGACATCCCGGATGAAGCAATTCTGGAGGGACTTGCCGCCGTCGAGAACCGCAGCAGCATCCGGGTGCTCTCCCAGCGCCCGCTGATCGTGCTGGATGCCTGCCACACCCCGCAGCAAGCCATGGCGCTGCTCCGCGTCCTCAACATGGCCAAGGTGCGCCACTTGAGCGCCATCATCGGCCTGACCGAGGAGGAAGGGGCGGAAGCCTTCTTCACCGCGCTGGAAACGGGCCTGACCCCGGAGGAGCAGAAGAAGGACAAAGGCTCCATGCCCGGCATGAGAGAGAATCCCTTCGACAAGGTCTTTCTCGTCACGCCCAAGGGCACTGAGGATGCCCTGACCGAACGGCTTTTGGAAAAAGCGCGGTATCACTTCGACGCCGAGCTGTGCGAGAGCCTCGAAGAGGCCATCGGCCTTGCCAAGGCCGGCAGCCGCCGCGGTCTGCTGATCTGCGGCAGTGAAGCCATCGCGCTGGAAGCCGCTGCCCAGCTCGAAAACCGCTGAGCGACAGCATTTTCTAAAAATCACACGCAAGAGCTTGTACACTGGGTTTGTGTACAAGCTCTTTTGTTTTTATATTGCGAAGGATCTTACGCCGCCGGTGGAAGATCCTTCAGCGTAGATCGGAAAGGGGGAGCCTATGGCGACCGTGACATTCAGCGCGGCAGACGATCTGCTCTATGCTTACTTGGCGGGCGAGATCGACCACGATGCCGCGCAAAATCTTCGCATCCAGCTCGACGATGCCCTGCTCACCCGCACGCCCCGCACGCTGGTGCTGGACCTCGGCGGGGTGGGCTTTATGGATTCGTCCGGTGTGGGGCTGATCTTGGGGCGTCAGCGCTGCGCCCGCAGCTTGGGCGGCACCCTGCGCATCCAGCACGCGCCGGAACAACTGCGCCGAGTGCTGCAGCTTGCGGGCATCGCCTGTGCGGACGAACCCGGCCGGGAAGGACAGGAGGAATGACCATGAAAGCGGAAAACACCACAAAAATACAGTTTGACTCCCTCAGTGTCAACGAAGCCTACGCCCGCGGCGCGGCAGCGGCCTTTCTGGCTCGGTATGATCCTACCGTACCCCAGCTCGCCGACCTGAAGACCGCCGTGTCCGAAGCGGTCACCAACTGCATCGTCCACGCCTACCCGGACTGCGTGGGGCCCATCGTGATGACGGTGGCCGTCTATCCCGACCGACTCGTAAAGATCACGGTGGCGGATAAAGGCATCGGCATCCCGGATATCCCCAAGGCGATGGAGCCGCTCTTTACCACCGGCAACCCCGAAGAGCGCTCTGGGCTGGGCTTTGCAGTGATGCAGAGCTTTATGGATAAGGTACAGGTCCGCTCGGCACCGGGCCGGGGCACCCGCGTTACCCTGACCAAGCGTCTGGAGGAAAAGCCCTCTACATAAAAAGGAAAGAGGGAACACGATGATCACGGAAAACACGGAGCGCAGTGCGTTCATTGAGCAGAATCTGGGGCTGGTGCATTCCTGCGCCGGGCGCTTCCGGGGCAGAGGCATCGAATACGACGACCTGTACAGCGCGGGCTGCATGGGGCTGGTCAAGGCTTACGATGCCTTTGACCCGGCGCGGGGCGTCTGCTTTTCCACCTACGCGGTGCCGGTCATCCTCGGCGAGATCAAGAAGCTGTTCCGGGATGGGGGCACAGTCAAGGTGAGCCGCTCCCTAAAGGAACTGAACCTGCGGGTCAACGCGGCGCGGGAACATCACCGCAAGCTCTGCGGCACCGAGCCCACCCTTTCCCAACTGGCCGAGGAGCTGGGGGAGAGCGTGGAGAACATCACGCTGGCCGTACAGGCTGCCCAACCCACCATCAGCCTGACCCCGGAGAACCGGGATGAGCCCGACCGTCAGATCGACATCCCTGTGGAATCCCCCGAAGAAGCGCTGGCCGACCGCATCGGGCTGGCCGAGGTGCTGGAAAAGCTGCCGGAAGAGGATCAGCTGCTGATCCGGCTTCGTTTTTATGGGGGCAAGACCCAGAGCGAAACGGCGAAGCTCCTGCATACCACACAGGTGCAGATCTCCCGGCGGGAACGCAAGCTGCTCAAGCTCATGCGGGCAAAATTGCTGGAAGAGTAGGAAAATTGGATTTTCTTGAAAAAAGTTGAAAAAAGCTCTTGCTTTTTGTCCGGGGCTGTGATAAAATACATTACTGTCAGGCGGACGTCTGACAGACAAATCTCAGCAAAAAACGGATGAAAAAGTACGAAGCTCGATGAGTTCTTCCAAGAATTTCAAAAACTTCTGAAAAAAGTGCTTGACATTCAAAACCAAATCTGGTAAAATGTTTAAGCTGTCGGCCGCCAAGGTTGAGAGACACAGGACCTTGAAAATTGAACAATATCGAAAAACTTGTAACGGAACCTATTTTCGTGTTGGAAAAACACGGTAAACAATTCCAAACAAAGTAATTCAC
>QWCE01001483.1_pt1 | contig 35049 bp, 36 predicted proteins | sample 1972531 | NCBI WGS metagenome assembly QWCE01 (sample SAMN09866716, study PRJNA288562) | Human gut metagenome isolate term4_stool, whole genome shotgun sequencing... | reverse complement strand
CCGCTACCTGACCTACGTGATGAACCGACTCAACACCGTCGGCGCCGTCTACCTGCTGTTCGTGGCCCTGATCCCGACCGTGCTGATCATGGCCCTCGGACTCAACGCCAAGCTGCCGTTCGGTGGCACCACGATCCTGATTATCGCGGGCGTGGGCCTCGACACCCTGCGTCAGGCCAAGGCCCAGACCGAACAGTTCCAGTACACCGGCTTCCTGCTTGAGAACGTGGAGTCCGGAACTGAATCCTTACTGTCCACGGTAGGCGGCAGCCATGAGTGACTGGCGCAAATCCGCAGCATGCGCCGGCTATGATCCGGCACTCTGGTTTCCCGGCAACAGTCAGCTCATGCGAAGGGAAGCAATCCACATCTGCCACACCTGCCCCGTGATGATGCAATGCCGCAAATATGCGGAAACAAACAATCAAATCTGCGGATACCCATTACAGGGCATTTGGGGCGGCAAGGAATTCACTCCACGCAAATACCGAAGGAGCACTCCGAGGTGACAACACAATCCGAAGAATACCGTTGCGAAGCATACGCAATCCTATACTCGTTCCACCAATCCGACGATCCGATAGAAGCCTTCGCCCAAGGATACGAAGCAGGAGCCAAAAGCCGCGAACAAGTATCGGAACGACAGATCGAAACGGTGAGTCGAATCCTATACAAATGCTCTTTCGGTTTTCCGTTCGACGAAGATTCCATCGACGGGATGTTCGACCATGCTGTCCAATCCGGGCACATGCCTTGCAGACGGAAAGCCGAACAGCTCATCAAAGCATTAATGCAAGCCAGAAGGGAACCAGCCCGATGAACCTAATCCTGATTAAAACCGGAGCCAACATGTTCGCCGTTTTCGCCAACGGTCATACCGTCGGCACTCTCCGACGGGAAACTATCAACCGGAAACACATGTGGCATGCGACCGGCATCAACGGAAGCCAAGGCATCTTCCAATCGAAACGCACCGCCGCCGAATGGCTCGCTAGAGGAATAGGTTGACCTGCGTGAGGCGCAAGCCCGGTTCTTGAGGGCCGGTTGACTTCCTTCCGGTGCTTTAGTACCGGGAGGAAGTCAACTCAGTTTCTTTTCAACGGAAGAAACATTTTCGTTGAACGTTCGATATGTCGAAACCCGTAATGCTCGTAGAATTTTGTCGCCGAATCGGAAGCTGGTTCGACGAATAATGCCTTGGCTCCTACTATTTCAGCCGCATTGGAAGCGCGCAAGGTCGCGTCCCTTAGCAGTTGAGAACCTATGTGCATGGTTTGGTAGCGTATGTCTACGCCAAGCATGCCCAAGAGTATCGCCGGGATTGGGTCTGGACTGTTTCTTTTTAACCATCCGTTCGCCTCGGTGTGATTGATACCGTATGCGCTAAGCGTGTAGAAGCCTGCCAGGACTCCATTCGAGAATGTCGCATAGGCGACGGCTGTATGCTGTCTGCCGGCGTTCTTCAGCTGGTTTCGTAGCCAGTTGTTGACGACCGGTAAGCCACAGTCGAACCCATCGATGTCGTCTTCCATGGTCAGTCGTCGTGGAAAGGTGAAATCGCTCATTTCCAGATAGGTTCGCTTTCAAGCAGCTCTACCATCTTCGTCGGCATGGGTTCATCCAAAGATTTTATGAATGAGTTCCATTGCTCGTCGTCCAGATAGAGTACGTGCGATTCTTGGATGTCACGGTCGGCGGCGACGAGCAGGTTGGACAACGCCCATTGGGATGTGCTGAGACCTTTGATTTCGGCCGCTTGGTCGAGACGTTCCTTTTGTGACGGCGTGAGCCGCATCTCGAAACGGCTGGCTTTGTTCGTGGTTTCTATCATATGTTAATCGTACGGCATTTGTACGTAATAAGTCAAACTCGTATATGCTTAGTTTGATTTTTATCAGGTTGCGCCGTAATACCCCTTGCTTTAGCTATGGGGATATAAGGCGCCTCTGCCTTACATAACTACATACAAGCCTGTAAAGCAAGGTATCATAGGAAGCATGAACACCACGACAGCCAAGCGGGCATACAGGTTCCGCTTCTACCCGACGCCGGAACAGGAACAAACACTCCGGCGCACACTGGGCTGCTGCCGCAAGGTGTACAACATGGCATTGGACGCCCGCTCCGAAGCATGGACGGTCCGTCATGAGAGCGTGTCCTACGAGGATACGAGCCGGATGCTCACCGACTGGAAGAAAACCAAGGAATACGCCTACCTGCGCGAAGTGTCCTCGGTCCCGTTGCAACAGTCGCTGCGACATTTGCAGGCGGCGTACAGGAACTTCTTCGCCAAGACGGGAGACTATCCACGGTTCAAATCCAAGAAGAACGGCGGAGCCGCCACCTATGCCGCATCCGCGTTCACCTGGGATTGGGACAAACGGGAATTGACTTTGGCGAAGATGCGGGAGCCTCTGCCCGTCCGCTGGTCGCGCACACTGCCGAGGAAAGCCCGGCCGTCCACCGTCACCGTGTCCCTGGACCCGTCCGGACGCTGGCATGTGAGCATCCTCGTCGAAGAGGAAGTGAAACATCTACCCGCCTCCCCAAGCAAGGTCGGCGTCGATTTGGGCACCGAACACTTCGCCATCCTCAGCACCGGGGAGAAAATCCCCAACCCACGCCACCTCAACCATTACGCGAAGAAGCTTGAACAAGCCCAACAAACTCTCTCCAGAAAGCAGAAAGGAAGCAACAACCATCGCAAAGCCCGTCTGAAGGTCGCCAAAGCGTACGCCAAGGTCAAGGATTGTCGAAGCGACTTCCTCCACAAGCTCTCGACCCGACTCATCCGCGAAAACCAAACGGTGGTCATCGAAGACCTTGCGGTCGAAAACCTGACCCGACGGTGCGCGCCGAAACCCGATCCGGAGCATCCGGGCCGTTACCTTCCCAACGGGCAAGCGGCGAAAACCGGTCTCAACAGGAGCATACTCGACACGGGTTGGAGACAGTTCCGCACGATGCTCGAATACAAGGCCCAATGGTACGGGCGCCAGCTTACGGTCATCGACCGCTGGTACCCGTCCAGCCAGATCTGCTCCACCTGCGGATACAACAGCGGCAAGAAACCGTTGAACATCCGCCAATGGGACTGTCCCAAATGCGGAACCCACCACGACCGGGACATCAACGCCGCCAAAAACATCCTATCCGCCGGACTGGCGGTACGCGCCTGCGGGGACCCTCGAACCGCCGAAGCGACACTTCGGTAGGCGGGGAACAAGTCTCTACAGGAAGATCCTTACCGTGAGGCAAGGAATCCCCCGGCTTCAGCCGTGGGGAGGAAGTCAACCGAATCGCGCCGTAAAACCCCGGCTTCAGCCGTGGGGAGGAAGTCAACGACCATCTTCTGTTTGGCCGGCCTTCTTCAGCGGCTTAATCGCGTGAACGGCTTCAACGAGCTTGTATCGGATCGTGCTGGTCGGCAGGATGAATGCCCCGACCAGCTCCTCGGCATGCCCGTTGAATCCCTGTTTGAATTCCAATACCCCACGGCCTTCGTCATCCGGGTCGTTGAATACGCCGGTGATGCCGTACATGTTGAAGCGTCGCGGTTGGGTGCTGTTGACGCACAGGCGGAGCATTCCTTCGTGGACCAACAGGGCGGGAGCCTGGTATGCCCGGTATTCGGGGAGCGCGCCGGCTGTCAGATACACGATTTCACGCCGGTGTTCTACGAACAGGGCGCATGCCACAGGAATGACGCTGCCGCGGGAAGCCAGTGCGCGCGCCTCGTTGAGGCGGTGTTCCATGGCGGTCAGGTTGCGGGTGATGTCGTCCTCCTGTCGTTTGATTCGAGATGTGGGATGATTCTCGTATTGGGTTCGCAGCAGGTCCAGCCGTTCGGCGAGTTTGTCGTATTCGGCGGTCAGTCTGGTCAGAAGTTCCCCGGCGTGGATCTCGGCGAGCATGAAATGGGCTCGGCTTCCGAATGTTTCCTTGAACCGTCGGTAATAGTTTTCGTCGCGGGCCGTGAATCCGCGCCGTCGTGCGGTCTTCTGTTCGATACTCGCGAACATTCCTAGGTCGTCCGCGGTGAGCTCACGAATTTGCACGCCTGACGTTTTCGCCCTGTTCACACTCCACCGGGTGCGCGGCTTATAGGAGGCGAGCAGCGTCTTCTCATCCTTGATCCCGTCGAAGGTTCTGATCCAATTCCAACGGTTGACGACTTTCCCGTATCCGGTGTCGAATCCTTGATGCTTCCAGCCGCATGACCGGTAGGCGTCGAGGATCATCGTGTCGGGGGCCCCGATCGGGTTCCCATCCGCGTCATGCCTTTGGTATTCGATATTCGGCCAGCATGTGACGGACACGGCATGACGGCGGCGTGCGGCGAGACGAATTCCACGGGTCATGTGTTCGAGGAGTTTAGGATCATCGAGCGCGCACAACGGTCCGAGCCAGATGCTGCCTTCCAAGCCAAGCCGGCCTCGTGTCCACGCAATCAGGCAGCCGGCCGATAGAACGCCGTTGCGGGTCACGCCGATCAGATCCATGTCGTCCACGTCCGGTTCGGCAAGATGAGCCATGTGCCCGGTCTGCTGGAATCCGCCCTGTGGGTGTCCGGCTGACAGTAGATCCAGTTGGTTGAAGGTGATGGGTGTAATGTCGTAAATCAATTCAGTCCTTCCGTTATGATGCGGCATCGCATGCGCATGATCTCGCAGATCCGTTTTCCTTGTCATCGTCATTCCTTGCTAAGCCCTTTCCCCCTCCCGTATTCGTCGATACAGGCCAGCAGTCCGCCGAACATGCGTGATATGTCGCGCGCCGCCATACCGTTGTCCCGGGTCGTGGACCGGTGCAGCTCCCACTGGTCGGCCGCTGCCGTCAATAGTCGTCGCGCCTCGGCCGGATGGTCGGACACGGGTTCTCTGACGGCCGGCCCGTTTCGGGCAGGTAGCACCATGATTGGGGTGCCCGTTTCAGTCCGATGTCGGACAAAGTCTTCGGCTTCCCGTAGCGGATGGGGTTTTCCAAACGGTATGCGTACAGCCTGTCTGCGCCTTTCGCATACTCTTCGAACAGGTTTTTCGGGATGCGGGATTCGGTGCCGTACCCCCTCCAGATGATCTCCGGCGGGGCGGCGTGCATGCCTTTCACCCGTGCCTCGCCGACGATGAGTCCGGTGCCGGTCCGGTAGATGAGCATGCGGTCGATCATCCGTTTCATGCGACTGCGGCGGATTTCGACCGTCTTCGTGCCGGAAAGTATGAGGTCCGCCCATTCGGGTTTCAGGGCGAATACCGCCGTCGAGACCCCGGTATCGTCATTCATCGTCATCCTGCTCCCATGCCATGCCGTATGCGGCCTTGACCGCGATGGTCGCGATGTCTTCCCGCTGACTCTTGGTCAGCCACGGGTATCGTTCCAATGCGCGGCGGACCCGTTTGGTCGCCTGCTTGTCCGCGCATCGCATGGCCCCGTCCATCCAGCCCAGCTGGTAGGCGTTCACGAGTCCGCAGGCCCGTAGCGTGGCATCCGGGGTGTTCTCGATCCACCGGGTCGCGGCCTCGGCGCTCACATCAAGAGGATTCGCCATCATCCCCTCCTTTCCCTCTCCTTGTTCGCAATCGATTGGAGGATGGCCGCCAGGTCGCCGAGCTCGTTCCAGCTCAACCGGATGCGGCGGATGCTGCCGCCGTCATGGGTGGCCAGCACCCATGAGCGGGTGCCGTTTCGGCCGTCTCCGGGAATCCAACTCAGGGTCACATGCCCGCAGGAGGCACCGGTGACCATGCCGCACCGTCGTTCGATCTCCACGTCCATCTCCTCCGTCGCCTTCAACGCACGCCTCCCAGAATCAGCGGCACCGCGGCCCGCCAGTGGAACATTTGGCCCGGCGCGGCCGTGCAGTACGCATGATCGGGATACAGTACGGTCACGCCCTTCGCAGTCATCGCCTCCAATGTGACGGGCCTGTCGTCGATGAGCACGTCCGGTGTGAGCAGCGTCTTGTCGCCGTTGTAGTAGCCGTCGAACTGGAAGCCGTTGCGGTGCAGCCAGCGTTGGCTTTCGCCGCGCCAGTCATCCGCGCGGCTGGTCGCCATGATGATGTTCCAACCCGCATCGTGCAGCTGGTTCAACGCGTCGACCGCGCCCTCATACGGCTCCTCCTTCGAGTAGAGGCCGTCGGCGACCGCGCGCGTATGCCACCACGTGAACGCCTTCGCATCCCCGCTGAACGGCCAGCCGCCGGCCAGCGTGAAATCGTAGGCCGTCGGCTCCGGGCAGGGATAATCCTCCTCGCCACGTCCGCATTCGCGGATGTAGTCGCGCAGACCGTTCGTATAGTCGGCGATCGTGTTGTCGATGTCCACCATGATTGTCTTGGCCAAAGCTATCGCCTCTTTCCGAGTTTTTCCGCCAGTTCGTCGAGCCAATCGTCGACGGCTTCGCTCTCATACCCGTAGGAGCCGCAGGGCAGATTCAGATGCCTGACCTCATCGGCGGTAAGGCCTCCCGGCTCCCCGGGGTGGGCCAAGGTGAACGAGGCGAGGCGCAGTACCAGATCGACGGGTACCGGCATGTAGGATGCGGGAGCAGATACGAGCGGGAACATCGGGTATGCCATGCTCTTATAGTCCGTTCTTCGTCAGATACTTGTTGTTGATGATCTTGAAGCACCGGTTGGAGCCAAGCTCGTCCGCCAATCCCTCGGACAATTGCTGGTCTTCGTGCAGATGCCAGACGATGCCCTCGTCCAGACGGTCTTTGGTGACGTTGCCACGCAACCCGTCGACCTTGGCGATCATGTCATCCACGCTCCCCGTCAACGCCCACTCGTGTTCATCGAGTTCCGGGACAGCAAGATTCGGCATGCCGGTCGGCCACTGGTCGCGGTCGATCTTGTGGCGGTCTTTCCAGACTGCGAAGACGAACGGGCGTTGGGCCGGCAGTTTCAAACGGTTTGATTGGATACCGGGGCCACATAGCTCGAACTGGACGGCCATGCCGGGCCATAGCATCTTGTCCAACTGGAATCTTTTGGCGAGCTGCATGTTCGAGGACATGGAGTCGAGTTCCCAGTTGCGGGAATACACGTGGACTTGTCCTCGTTCGTCCATGCTGAGCGTGGTGCTGGTGCCATCGACCTTCACGGTCGGCACGGCTTTCAGCGTCTTGATTTCACCCCAGTAGTCGGTGAGCGTCTGCAGACGTGGTGCGTCCGACTTGGAGCAGGGTGCGTCGAAACGGCCGATCTGAGCACCGCCCATCGGCAGGGGCTCCTCGTATTTGAGCACGTTCGCTTCCGTGGTGATGTCCGTGCCGACAGGGGGCGTATACCGGAATCCGAGTTCGTCCAAACGCATGATGAGGCCCTGCGAGTAGACTCCGCGCAGTTTCATGGTGCGCAGCACATGGCCGGTGACTTCCATGGAGCCGACGATCATGGTCTTCTGTCCACGCTTTTGGAACGCCTTGTAACGCGGGTCATAGGCTGGCAGGAGACTGTCGGTCTCGAAATAGGCGACCCTGTCCCCCGGCTTCAGATGCATGTCCTTGCCGACGACCACACGCCACCCCAATATGCGGGCGACTTCGATACGATCGGCTCCCTCGATGGGTTCGATGTTGGTGATTTCTTGGACGCTGACGAGTTTCCTGCTGCTCATGCCGCTACTCCCATGCTGTATTGTTTCGGCGAGATGGTGATGACCATTTCGTTTTCGTCGTCGTAGATGCTTGCCTCATACCCGTTCTCGTTGGCGATGTCTCGTGCCATGGCGAGCATTTGCTTGAAGCTGTAGTCTGCTGGTACTGGTGTCGAATACTCGTATGCGCCGTAGGTTCCATCTTTGATGCTTTTAATCTCGTACATTCTGTTCCCTGTCTCTTACTCATCGACTGCGTTGAGCTTCGTCCAGTCGCTCATAAAATCAGCGACGCTCCAACCACGGACGAGGAGAACCACCTCATTCGGGAAGTCTTCTTCGATCGCGTACTCGCTGGGCTTGAACGTGGTGATGCCATACAGGGAGCAGGCGTAACGGTCGGAAATCACCTCGGTGGGGTCTGCCAGATCCTCGCAGGAATGGATTTCCCCACCGTCAAGAATCTGATCTGCCGCCTCTTTGGGAAGTTCCTCGTATTCGCATCCGTCAGAAGTGTTGCGGCGCATGGACACGTCAAGCTGTCCTTTTCGCCACTTGTCCCAGATTTCATGGCTCAAGTGTGCGCGGAACATGTTCCTGAAGTCTTCAATGTTCATCATGATTTCACGCCTCGATGCTTTCACGGTCGATTCCAAGCGTCTTGATCGCGTTGTCGAGAGAGTCGGGGATGATGTCGCAGCCATCGCTTCCGAGCATGTCGTGGGCTTCTTCCGTCCAACGGGTCATGAGCTGGTCGAACTGGAGCGCATCCAGCTTGCCGGGGTCGATGCCGTTGTCTTCGAGGCTTCCCTTGTCGAAGTAGGTGACGCCGTACTGTCCGAACGCATCGCCGTAACCGTAGAAATCCGGTTCCCTGACGTTCAGCCCTGTGGGCTCGTAGGTTGACAGGAATTTCAGGAAGGCGTGTGCGCCTTGCTTCTCCTCATCGGTGAGGGTGCTATGTTCGAGCGCGTTTTGCAGATAACGGGAGTATGCGATGTTCATTGGTTTTCCTCTTTCATTTTTATGTGGACATATTCAGTATAACAAGTAAAAGAGAAAAGTCAAACCACCATAGGCATACGAAAAACTGAAGAAAGACACCAAAAAAAGAAGTGGAGCTGGCGGGAGTCGAACCCGTGACCTTTTCGTTGCGAACGAAACGCTCTACCAACTGAGCTACAACCCCAATCGAGCTGCCGGTCGGGATCGAACCGACGACCTGCCGCTTACAAGGCGGCCGCTCTACCAACTGAGCTACGGCAGCATTGCCGGAGTTAATCCACTCCGGCTGGGAATCCCACTAGAACCACGGGACGTTGCAAACGGCTGAACCAGCGGAACCAGAAGCGTCCTTCGAGACTTTCTCCTGCCCGTTGACAATCACCTTACAGGTCACCTGCTGGTCGTTACCGCCCATGATATCGCCGTGAACACTAAACATTGACAAATCCTTAGCCTCATCTCCGGTGTAGGTCTTCGACCACGAACCAGAGAAGTCCTGGTTGCTGGATGACCCATCTTTATAGATCATCACTGTGCCGTTGCCGGTGGCGGTCGCCTGAAGTTCGATGGTTTTCTCCGCCGGCTTCGCTGGTTCCGCTGGCTTCTCCGACTTCTCCGGTGCTGTTGCGGTCTGACCAGTACTGCTTTCGGTCGAAGCGGACGTCGCCGTGTCGCTGCCGGATTGGGTAGAACCGACAACCCCAAGGACAACCAGTACTACGATCAGCCAGAACCACCAACGCTTAAACAGAGGCTTCTTACCCTGTTTATTATCGTGTCGGCTGGGCTTTCCTCCATCTACCGGAACTTGTGCGGGGGGGGTAGGGGGAGTTACATTATTCGGTGCAGTCATAGGAATCTCCTTAATCTCTTGGAAACCTGAGTAGGTTTCCCTCCTGCGAGCCATCGACCGGATTCGGACCGGTGACCTGCGCATTACGAGGGCGCTGCTCTGCCAGCTGAGCTACGACGGCGAAAAACCGTTCCGGCATGAGGAACGGCGGATGGGCCATGCGAGCAAGGGGTTTCTAATCCTACGACCGGTTCATGCCGCCGACCGTAGACTGCTCCCATTCGGGAACCCAGTTTTTTCGCATGTGGCCACTGGGCCCATCGTGCTTCGACGGGATTCGAACCCGCATTACTCCAAAAAAAAACAGAGCATCCTACCGTTAAAGGACGAAGCGGTGTTGCGGATACGATGCTGGAGAAGCGGTTCTGTTCAGGCCACTGAGGTGCAGGCCTGCGCCTTGACCATCGTTCCACTCCGCCCCAATATGGCAGCGGGCGGGTGGTGGCGTTGACATCATATTCCGCAAGAATATGAGCGGAAGTGGGCGCTGCAACGGTTACGGGTCCCAGTTATGGAGAGAACCTACCGTAGCATCGTTCCCGTTCCGTCAGACGTTCGAACCGGATCGGGTGGCGTTGACGCCGTTGCTTCCGCTGGTGCTTTCGCCGGGGTTCGAACCCGGACTGGACAGTTCCTTAGACTGTTGCCTCTACCGGTTGGGCTACGAAAGCATGTGCGGATACCACCCTTGCGAGGTCGCAATATCCGCACAGTCCACAATCGATCCGGACACTCGTGCCGGATCCTTGCACTCATGCTCACGGTGGACACGCATACTACGGCATGAGGCATGACGAGGATCACGGGCTATGACGCCCATGCTCCACCGAGACCGTTTCCACATCATGTGGATCGGCTGACAAGAGGCGTAATCGATTACGACTCAGGAAACCCTGTCCGCACTTGGCGGATGGGCAGATCGGATTCGCGCCGGCCCTTCCGACGGAGGGCTGTTCGCATCATCCTGGAATGATGGGCGCCGGCGATATCCGCGTGTCCGTCGAACAAACGGAGGCGCGGATCATCGGACACGAGTCGCATGGTCATGGCTTCCCCGCCGGGAACTCCCAACGGGCATGGAATCGTATCGAGCGGTGTACGGGAATCGAACCCGCGTAATCAGTTTGGAAGACTGAGGCACTAACCGTTGTGCTAACACCGCAAACAGGAATCCGCAGACACCGTATCAGAAAGCGGATTCCCTAGCGGACGCCACGGGATTCGAACCCGGATCTCCACCCACAGGGGGTGGCGTGCTGCCATTACACCAACGCCCCGCACGGGTCATGAACTCCGTGCGTTCGCCTAGCCGTGATTCGTCAGGGTGGAGGCCGGCCATGGACTCCGTCGCCCGCATCACGCGGTCCGTGTTCGCATGATGCCCCTTTCGCCGCTACAGCCATGTGATGCGGCGCGCATCGAACGGGGGCGCGGTATTCGTCCCCGTGGGTAGGAGCCTTCCGCCGGGTCGGCTTCAGGCTCCTTGACTGTCCAACGGTTCCGTTTTTACCGAGTGCGGGAACCGTCAAAATACGGCACTCGTGCATTGCGCTGGAATCGAACCAACGACCTCCCCGTTATGAGCAGGGTGCTCTAACCGACTGAGCTAGCAATGCGATTATCGGATGCCGACGCTGAACGGCTTAGCCTAAGCTGAAAGGACTAAAAGGCTGCAATGCCATCCATCGCTCCATCCCCATTCCCCATGGATCGAGAGAACAGGCGGTGACGTTGACGACGGTATCCTAGTGCCTCGTGTTGGGCTTGAACCAACGACCATGGAGTTATGGGCTCCGCGCTCTAACCGACTGAGCTAACAAGGCATCGTGCCCATGGCCGGAGTCGGACCGGCTGCGCCCGGTTTAGGAAACCGGCGCTCTATCCGTTGAGCTACAAGGGCGTTGCCTCGTGATGCACGAGCCGTACGAGGCGCGACGGTTTGAGAGAGAAGAGAAGAAGGACTCCACGCATTATGGTTGGCGGAGTTTCGTGCGTGCCCTCAACGAGAATCGGACTCGTGACCTTCCGCTCCGGAGGCGGACGCTCTATCCACTGAGCTACAAGGGCGATGGCATCGTTTTCGCGGCCTGGGGTGATGCCGAAACCCTGTATGTCCGGTACAACACATCGTTCGAGTGTAGAGGAAGAAATCGAAACGAAGAATGCTGCCGCTGAGAGGCGGTTGTGGGGGTCGAACCCACCGTTCACGGTTTTGCAGACCGTTGCCAACAGCCGGTTGGCGTAACCGCCGATTATGTTCCTCCTCCTGGTTTCGAACCAGGACTATGGGTTCCAAAGACCCGTGTGCTGCCGTTACACCAAGGAGGAATGTGCGCGAACGCATCGGACACGTATGCCCGACTGCGTTCCGCCATGCCGATCCAACCCGTTTTTGCTGACTGGATTCCAGGCCCTATCCCGTGGCCTATCACTGCAGATCGGCTAGCGGATGGTGCGAGAGTCGAACTCGCCAGGGACTTCCGCCCCAACAGTCTTAGCAGGACTGCGCCTTTGCCGCACGGCCCACCATCCATGCCAGTGTTTGCGATTCAGGGGCACACCGGCTAAGCCTCGATAATCCCCCCTCATGGGAACGATTTTCATGCGGGGTTCGCGGAGTAGGGAGGATTCGAACCTCCGGGGGCTTGCACCCCTGCTGCTTTCGGGACAGTCGCATTCGACCGCTCTGCCACTACTCCACTGATCCACACGAAGGAACAAACTGGTTGACGTATTCGTATGGATCTCGTGCTCCCGGTGGGATTCGAACCCACGACCATAAGGTTAGAACTCTTCTGCTCTGATCCACTGAGCTACAGGAGCAAGGTGGATGCCTACTTCGGTTCAAGAAAAGCGACAACCCTTTTCCAAAGGAATAATTCGTTTTTTTTGGAATATTGTTGTTACTTAGGCATCCAAGTTTTCCGCCTTCTTTTCGCGCGTGGTCTGCGGATACCACCATATTTGCGATGTTGCGCTTACACATGGCCTTGTGCCATGCATCGTGTTCCCGGCAGGCTTCGAACCTGCGCTGAACGCCGTTTAGGGGCGTGCCTCTGCCGGTTGGGCTACGGAAACTTGGCCGGCTTTCCCTCACCACGGTCGACCTTCGTGGCTGACATCAACCTGAGCATCCCGAAAGAGAGAGGGAAGAATGGAATGCCGGTCATGGGGTAAGAGTGTGAGGGGATTGTTTTCTTCCGGCCGACAATCCCTAGAAACGGTGTCCCGCTACCGTGTCCGGCCAATGAATAGAAGAGGAAAAAGAAAACCGGATACGAGCTGGAAGCTGAAATGCCGTGAATATCATGCCCGGCTACTGAGAACATGTTATTCACGGCTCGTGCCCCATGAGGGAATCGAACCCTCACTCCGTAGGGAACTCGGGTTTGAGCCGAGCGCGTCTACCAGTTCCGCCAACGGGGCATTGATACTGGACGGCCCCGAAAAGGAAATAAGGAAAATTTCGAAAAGCCGCCCAGAACCATTGGGACGGTATCGCTTGACTTGACTGAATCCGTGAGTGAGAAAGGAGCCAAGCAATACCGTCTTCGCGCGTCGGGCTGGTCTCGACCCAGCATCCCATGGTTTTGGAGACCGTGACTCTGCCGTTAAGCTACCGACGCATGAGGAGCAGGAAGCCGAAGATAAGTAGCGGAGTAGCTTCCTGTTCCGAGTGCCCTCGGCGGGGTTCGAACCCGCAACCTCTGGTTCCGTAGACCAACGCTCTGAATCCGATTGAGCTACAAGGGCGATGGCACATTTCGTTCCTTTAACGACGTACGCCTGTGCCGGGCCGTGTTCGGCATGGTCCTCATTGATGTCGCTCCGGAGACCATCGCTGCAAAAAGAGCGCCCTCCCCATCCGCCCTGAATGACAGATGGAGTGGAATCGGGAGACTGGATTGGGTTTTACCAGCAACGTCGAGGACAAACGAGATCATGTCAGATCCCCTCTGGACGTGCCGCCGGTTCGGTCGCAAACCACCCTGCCGGGCCCGGCTCATCTTATCGCCTCGTTTCCGATGCGATTGTTCGATCACTCCCTGAAAGCAGTCCATTGATCGGATGGATTGCTTCGTGCCTCCGTCTGGAATCGAACCAGCATCCACGGTGCTTCAGACCGTTGCTCTACCATTTAAGCTACAGAGGCGCCGTACGACGGACTGTTATGGGATCTGGGTTATAGGCCCTTCCCTGGTCCGTCGCACTGTGTGTTTTCCTTCCCTTGTTTCGCGCGCGGCCGGAAGAAGAAGTTGCCGCAGCCTATCCGATAATAGATTGATGCGCTTATGCTCGGCGATTTACCAAGCATCGTGCCCCGACGGAATTACGATATCCGGACCCAGTGCTTAAAAGGCACCTGCTCTTCCTCTGAGCTACCGGGGCGATGGCATGTTCCCGTCCTTGACGATGCGTGCCCATGCCGAGGCTGTTCGTCCATGTTTTCTCCGGAAGCGTCCACATGGAAAGGACGGTTACGAGTCCCATTGTTGGATCAGATCCATTGTTTTGGTTTTCCGGATAGAGCGGATGACGGGGTTCGAACCCGCGGTTTCCTGCTTGGGAAGCAGGCGTGCTACCACTGCACCACATCCGCATGGCCGTGCTTTTTTTCGGATACGTCGCACGGCGGTGACGTATAGTCCGCCAGCCGAAAGAGGGATGGCTGGCTTCCGAGTGAACGTCCGGGGCTTGCACGCCGGATGGGGCTTGGATGCCTGCGTTCGCCAACGCTCTTCGACCCTTCTTGCCAGTGGTCACGGATGTGTTGATTCCGCCGGCCGGCGCTGCCGGTCGTACTGCCCGGGCATCCTCCCGCCCGGGTGAGATCCATGGGAAGCGATATTCCCATGCGAGTCGGATTGACAGGATTCGAACCTGCGACCCCATGCTCCCAAAGCACGTGCGCTACCAAACTGCGCCACAATCCGATATTTTTGACAGGACTCCGTGGCTTACCAGCTACGTACGTGCCCTATTAAACGCGATTTCCTCAGATTCTGGCACCGTCTTAAGCAGTACCACGATGCTTTCATCTTGATTCTTTCGCGTGTTTAGACTGTCTCCACCGGTTTTCCTAACCTCCTGCGAAACCTCCCCTTCCAAGCGTGCGACCTAGGATTTGCACGCTCTTCCAGTTTTTCTTCACAGTCCTCGACTCTCCGGTTGTAAGACCTGTCAAAAACGTGGCTCCGGGTGGATTCGAACCACCAACCATGCATGCTCCGCCGTTTGAGCTACGAAGCCGGCCGGAATGCGTCGTCTCATGACTGCGTATCATTCCGGCTTTTACCGTTCGCTGTCAGTCTAATGAGACTGGCCTGACAGCGGATAAAATCCGTTTGTTGTTTAGATACTGTGTGCAAACGAAAAACCACAGCACGGCCTTGAAGGCGCCGCTACCTGTTAATCCGCCTGTTTGCAACCAGGCGGATAGTGGTGGCGGGAGGACTCGAACCTCCGGTGTTTCCTTGTCGCAGATTTACAGTCTGCTGCCGTCGCCGCTGGGCCACGCCACCGGTGCATCGCTTCTGTCGTCCGTCACGGTGCGATGCGTACCGTGCCCGATTCATCTGTCCCCGCAGACCGTGAGTCTGCACAAGCTCATGGGAGATGGATCAGGGTCGTGGAGCTGCCGAGAATCGAACTCGGGTCTAGCCTGCTGTCAACCTTTGCTTGCTGTTACGCGCGTGTCCGACGCGGTTGATCCCCACTTGCGTGGGGAAGATCATCCGTGGACGGGTGCGTTCGGCGAACCCGCACGGCTTGTAGACGATGTTCATGTACTGGTCGGGCGAATCCATCGTCCGACTGTCCGACCAGTCCGATTCAAGTTTTCCGGCTTTGACCCGTTAATCGGCAATGGAATCAAAGTCGGGTTTCACGCTACGAGGGTGAAACGGGAAGAAGAAACGGTGTTGGCGTCTATTCTTGTGGCAAGGTTGATGACGGTTGTCCTTGCCGGCCTCCGGCACGTAGCAAATGGTTTCCGGCAGGCTATCGAAAGCCTGTCAGCCCCATTGACTTCCTCCCGGTGCTTTAGCACCGGGATTCCCAGCGCGGAACGCGCAAGCGTTCCGCCTGTAGGGTTCGCACTTCCCTGACGGCTGCTGCGCTTGGCCGAAGCCAAGAGCAGTCTTATACCGTCTCCATGCGCGTTTAACGACTCGGCAAGCCCTGCCGCGTCGAGAATGTTCAGGGCCGCATTGTAGTCGCGGTACATCCGAAACCAGAACCGGCCGAACTGAACAGGTGATATGGGTTGAACGGCGTGAACTTCAGCCGTTCAACCCATGTCTTTACTGCTGCCACCTTGCAAGGGTGGCGTATGGTCCAAGGTCTTGTCCTCACGCCCATGCGGGCTAGAGTTGCCTTGGACAAGAATGTTTTTTTGGTGTCTCTCTTCGGTTTTCAAGCGTCCGCATCACGTGCGTGGTGTAGTGGTTGGCTTCCTACGCAGGATGCTTCGCGACTGCCCCGGTCTTGCTCCGGGATGATCCGCTTTTGTCGGATTGCAGTCTTGAGAGAAGTTGAAGAAATGATCCGATTTGATGGATCCTTGAACCTCTTTCATTTCTATGTGGACACATTCAGTATAACAAGTATTTTGATGCTGTCAAAAAGAGAAACCCTATAAACAAGCCAAAATATTGAAATATCAACGGTTAATAACAACAAAATATGTTTGATATACGGCGTGTCGCACCGGGAAAAACCCGGACAAGCGCCACCAAACATCGTTTTTTCGTATTCCGCTGAATGCCGGTACCATAGAGAACCATGACCAACAACAGTCCGGACAACACGAAACCAGCTACTCATTCAACCGACCTCGTGCTCGACCGGGTAGCCACGATCTCAGACATCGAAAACCGTTTGCCGGACAGTAAGGAAATCTGGTACGGGCACAGCATCCTCACCAGCACCCTTTTCCCCGCCACTCCCCCGGCGGAAGGCACCGACTTCGTGAGCAAGGACAACAGCACCGTCGAATACATCCTTGAAGCCGGTATCGATAGTCTCACCAGGTCAAGGGACTTCCCCTATGGGAAATACCCTCGACTGTTGATGGCGTGGATGGCAAAGCAGATTCGCTCTGCGGGAACGAGGAAAACCCCGACCGTTGACCCGTCGCAGCGCACCATCACGATTCCCAGCATGTACCAGCTGTCCGAAGAGCTCGGCATACCCCGTGGAGGACAGTCATCGAAACGTTTGCAGGAACAGTTGCGCCGTCTCCTGTACTGTCATATCAGCATCAGGCAGAAAACCGGGTTTGCGGGCAACCGGGATCGGTTCGACTCCGTGAACATGCAGATGGTGAAGGCCGTCAGCTTCCTGAACGATAACAATAATCAGGATTTCAGCGGCGCCAAGTTTATTCTCACCGATGAAGTGTGGGACAGGCTCGCCCAGGAGTCGGCACCATTCGACACTCGTGCCACCAACTACCTGCTGTCAGGCAAATCAGTGCTCCCCTACGACGTGTACGTGTGGCTGACCGGAACATTCCGCAACCTGCATCACGACCTCACATTGGATTGGGATTGGCTGCACGGACGTTTCGGCGACAGCATCAAGGAACGCCGCGTGTTCAAAGCCAAGTTCCGTGAAGCATTGAAGAAAATCCACGACGTATATCCCGCAGCCAACGTGGAAACCACCCGGGACGGCATCATCCTGCACCCGTCGCCAACGTCCGTCCCACCCAAGGCGGAACGGCGTGCGTTGGACGAGGGGCGGGGTGATTGGCAGTGATAGGCCACCAATCGTCCCACCTTATTCGCTGATGCAGATCAGTGCTTAATGCAGTCGGTTTTGAAGCTGATGGCATATCGCTGTATCGACACGTGGCCTATCGGTGCAGTTTCCCAATTTTTTTGAAGCTGATTCGTGGATTTCGTCCCACACGTAGTGGCCTATCGGTGCAGTTTGGTTGTATATGGGAACTTTTCGGCTTCGAGAACGGGCTGACGTTCTATCTTTTTCTGAGGTAGTGGCCTATCGGTGCAGAACCCGTTGCATCGGATAGTGGCATATCGGTGTAATCCCGCCGATTCGTTGATGGCCTATCGATGCTGTTTTCTTGTCTCTGTTGATGGCCTATCGATGCAAAAACCTTTCTTCCGCAGTATTACTGCGTTGCTTATCCGACGGTTCCATGCCTTGTATACTGCCACTATCCGGCACTTTTCGCGGATAGTGGCCTATCGGTGCATCCAATGATGGACTATCGGTGCAATCGCCTTTGACGATGGTCTTGCAACGTGGAGTATCCCTGCAATGATAGTGGACTATCGCTGCTGTTTTAGTGACCTATCAGTGTCGTTTCCGTGGAATATCACTGCCGAATCCGTGGACTATCGGTGTAACGAACCTGCTCAAACCGCTTCTCCTATAAGGGCTGACGGGCAGTGCTTATAGTCATACTACATACTGGACATACTCTTTTATAGCAGTAAGAACGAGAACGAACGATAGTGGCCTATCGGTGAATACATTTACACCGATAGGCCACTATCTTGATCTCCTAGGAGGGTGTTGTCCACTTGATTTTCCTTGCGGAGTCGAGCGACGGCCATGATTCTTCTTGCTTCTGGTGATTTCGCCGGACAAAAGGAAATCCTGAACAAGATCGTGGCCTATCGCTGTATTGTTTTTTTGAGGAACGTCACCCCCTCTTCTGCGACGATCCACCTGTTTCTGTTGTCTAATCGGTTGTTTCGGCGGCTTCTATTCCGCTGAAGATGCTGACGTATTTCACTGGTGGAGGAGTTTTTCGAGTTGGATTTCGGCGATGGCGGCGTTCATGTAGCCGCGCGTGTGGAAGTGTTTCGGGTTGAGGCAGCCGATTGTCCATGTGATACGGCCGGTGGGATTGTCCACGTGGCGTTGCGCTTCCATCGGCTGCCCGCAGTTGGGGCAGAACCAGTTGTTTTTCATTGGTTGTCCTTTCTGTCAGAATCTGAGTGTGATGCTGCTTGGCATAGGGCTGCGGTGAAGAAGCCAAGGAAGAAGCCCGTAAATAGGCAGATGATGGCAATTAGCATGAGGTCTCCTGTTTCGTCAGATGGTTTTTGCGATGAGACTGATCGAGACGATCAGCAAAACCCATAGGATCGCGATGCCGACCGTCCAACGGTTGAGGTTCTTCTCCGCGACCCCGGATGTGCCCGCGTTTGCGGTCAAGCCGCCGCCGAACATGTCGGACAATCCCCCGCCCTTGCCTTTGTGCAGAAGAATCAGCAGGGATAACAGGACGCTCAGGACGGCGACGATGGTTTTCAAAACGATGATGAGAACGGCCATAGGGTTCCTTCGGAATAGAAGATGGCGATGAAGACGATCAGGGCTGCCAGGTATGCGACAGCCCAATGGCGATAGGTGCTGCGATGCTGTGGATTATCCGTCCATACGCTCATGAGAAGAAACGTGAGCAGGGCGATACCCATCCATAGCAGCATGGCAAGGGTCACGGGATGTGTGACCGTCACCCGAACACCATGAGAGTGAGTTTGCCGAGCCCGAAATCCATGCCCGTGACCAATATCATGAGCAGGATGACGAACACGAATGCGGCAATACTCCAGGCCAGCCATTCGCGGGCGGTTGGAGTCACCGTCTTACGGGTTTCATCGATTATCTGCCGGACATAGCGTCCGATGGTCAGGAAAGGATTACGGGACTGCTTGAGGGATGTTTTTTCAGTCAATGATCAGCTCCTTGGTCAGGAGCATGAGACCCAATGATCCGGCAATGACGCACAGGAACGTCAGGATGACGCACAGATAATATGCGATGTTCCAACAGCGGGCTTCCTTGATTCGGTCCAGAGAAGCGGCGTTCTTCGCGCCTTGCCCGAACAGCATGCCGACATGGAGGATAAGCCATGAACTGGCATATCCTCCGGTCATAACCATTACGTATTGGAGGATCAAGATTCTCACGTTCCGGGAATGGTCTTATTGGGCGTCAACAGGAGTCGCGGGTGCGGATGCGGTGTTCTTCGCATGGATTTGAGCGAAGGCGATGGTCCTATCGTCTTCAAGATCCGCCTCGTTCGGATTAGTGGCCTGGCCGGCGATGACCGGTGTTGGCGCATCCTTCGGAGCTGACTGGACTGTAGTGGCGTTAGGCTTGCGTCCGGACTGGTAGGCGTTGTCAAGCACTTTGCTTGCTTCCTGGAGACGGCCGAGAATCGCACGAACCCTTGCATCGGCCTGCTCCGCGATGTTTTGCCGTCCAGTGGCATACGAGTCGGCTTCCTTACGCAACTGTGCGGCGGACTGCTGCGCGGATTCGATGATCTGCTTCGACTTCGCTTGGGATTCCTTCACGTTCTTTTCGGCGACCTGCCGCGCGTCCACCATAGTCTTCTCCGCGGCGGACTGGCTCTGCTTGCGAATGCTGTCAGCCTCCTGCAGCGCCTTGTTCTTGATGTCGGCTGCGTTCTTTTCCGCAGCATGATAAACGGTCTGGGTGTCTTCGAGGAGTTTCCTCACATCGTCGCCCACGCTCGTGTACTTGTTCTTGATTTTTGCTTCCAGATCGTCGTTCTGCTTTTCGAGTTCTTCGATCCGTTCGGAGAGCTTCTTGTTTTCGGCTTGCAGCTGATCGATGTCTTGGTTTGCCTGGGTGAACTGGTTGTTGACCGTATCCAGGGTCCTCTTCAGATCAGTGTTTGCTTGCGCATACTTGTTGATGGTGTCCTGGAAATTGGTTACGGCATCATTGACTTGTTGAGGATCGTAGCCTCGCATCTTCGTGTCGAATTCGATGATGGGCATGGTGGATTTAGGTCTCCTGACTTCACTTTTTTCTATGTGGACAGATTCAGTATAACAGGTAAAATGCCGGGAAGTAAAAAACCACCCGGCATTTTCCTAGGGTCAGCGATTCGGCAATTCCATGAAATCTCCGGCCTCGTTGTAGCCGTAAAGTTTTCCGTTGCGGCTACGAGTCCCGCGGGTAGTGGACATGGATGGAGTGTAGAACGACTCACGGCCGTTCTTCCGGACGCGGAAATTACCATCCGACAAGACCTTCACGTTGTCGGCGGTGATCCGATTGGCCGGACTCTTGCCGTTATTGAACATGGATGCGAAGCCCTCCGCATCGGCCGGCTCCTTGCCGATGCAGACACCGTTCCCGTTGGACAGCATGCGGGCGTGTCCGCCGGGAGTGTTGATGGCAAAGGCCACTCCCTCTTTGCCGTCGCGCATCTGGATGTCGCTGCTGTAGAACCGATTCGTCCCATACTTGGCTCGCAGCAGTTTCGCGGCTGCCTGTGGGGATTGCGGATCCACGTATGGTGCGGCCGCCCGTTCACGGACTGCTTGCACCTTGCGCGTATAGTCTTGGAATTCCTCGTTGGTGGTGAACTCCCTGCGTGCCTTGACCGGCTGCGTCCCGTACTGTTTCGCTTCGATGGAACCCCATACGGTGATGTCGTCTCCACTGTGGGGGTTCATGTAGTCGGCGCGGAAATGCAAGGCGTTCTGCAACGGTTTGCCGCTTTTTGCGGATACCTTGGTGCCTCCGCTCACGGTGAAGTCGACGCTCTTGAGACCATCCTTCTGCATGGCCCTGGTCATGCGAGTGAGATCCCTGCCGCGGAGACGGACGCTGCCGCTGCCTCCATGCGTGTTGGGGCTTCGCCGGGGCACCATGGCGACGAGATTGTCCCCGTTCACATGGAAGCCTTCCGGCACCGGGTCTCCTGGTTTCATGCCCAGTTCGCTCATGGGAACGCTTTCAGGCTTGTATGCGGGTTTCACGGTGACGTTGCCGTTCTTGTCCGCATACACGTAGACCGGCATTTCCCGGGCTTGGGATTCGCTGAGCCCGAATTCCTTCTCGTAGTAATGACGTGCCTGGACCGCAGCTTCGGCGAAGTCGCCGGGGTCAGCGGAATAGACGCGGTTGTCAGGGTCGTCGAAGGCAGCGAGGTTGGCTCGTTCTGCCTTCTGGGCGTTCAACGTGTCATAGGTTTTCCTGTCCGGACGGCCGCTGATCTGTGCGGCATGTCCTCCGAAGGCGGTCTCGCCGTCGGGGAGATTGGAACTGACCGGCTCGAAATCGTGTCCACGGTTGAGGCTGAACACATCCGGTGGGGCGGCTTTGCTGTGGTTGATCACGCCGAATGTGGTTTCCCCGGACGCCGCGACGGCCATCTGTTCCATATCGCTGTTGCCGATGATGTGGATGCGTTCGATGGGGTTCTGGGTCTTGAAACTGCTGAACACCTTGCCTTGGGCGCTCATGTGCAGGATGGTGGATCCGTCTGCCAGCTGGTTCATATCGTTGACATAGTATTTCTTGACGATGCCGCTGCGCGTGGTGTACGTGTATTCGCCGGGGACGAGATTGGTTTTACGGAATCTACCAAGGGGGTCACGCGGCTGTGTCGCTGGTGTCCATACCATTATCGGCTCTTTCTCTGAGATTGATGGATGTGCTTCCTGTTCAATCGTATGGTCGGACTTGGTTCCTTCCGCAGGATTTTCGGATTTTGCCTAGGCTCTGTTTCCCCGGCGGATTCAGCTTCACGGATGGTTCGAACGTCAAGCTGGTGAAAGATGAGATGGCGGATATAACGGGCCCAGACCGTGATGATGTATCCGGTCGCGCAGATTATGACCGATATGGTGATGACTGATTCTCTGGAGTCGATGAACCAGTCCTGCGGGACGATGAACATCGCATATAGGACGGCTATGAGGATAGCGATGAGTCCTATCGCGGTCTGGACTAGCACTTGTCTCAGGTTCAACGCATTCTCCGATCATGTTCGCCCCAAGCGTCGATGGAGCTTTCGGCTATGCTCTGCGCCATCTGAAAATTCTCGGGCACCGGGAAAACAAAAAGTCTGACCATGTGGTTTCCCGTCATGAGATTCGGCAGACGCACGAAAGCCACTCCCCTGCAATGCTGGCTGTTCACATCCGGCCAGGCTCCGATGCGGGTTCCCGAATGCAGTATGGTGTTCACCGTTTCCGCCGCATTGTCAGGGTCGGCGGTTTTTACCCCGTACGGGTATGCGATTCCGGTGATGATGGCGAATCTTTCATATGGACGGTAGGCTTGTCTTTTCCACTGTTTGAGGGCCAGTTCGATGAGTTGTGCGCGTACTCGTTCCCGAATGCCGAAGCTGCCTCCCCTCCCCCATGTGGCTGATTTCCGTTCGCCGTTCTGTCTGGCGATGAGGTCGCTATCCGTATAGTTGCTGGTTATCCATTGTTTGTCGGGGATCGTGAATGACACCGAGTATCCGTCGTGCCATGCCGGCGGATTGGGGTTATTTCGCCAATGCTGGTCGATGTTCGATGCGAGACGTGAGGTGATCTGGTATTTCGGCATTGATTCCGGCACCGGGATGATGAGCACGCTCAGCCTGTAATGGTTGGCTGGCGCCGGTGTTGGCAGTTGGATGTATACGGTGCTGTGCCGGTGCTGGCTGTCATCGTCGTCCCAGAGCCGGGCATCACTGCCACCGTCGATGATGGGTTTGATGGTTTCGGCCGCTCTCGCCGGGAAAATGTTTTTCTGGCTTGGACAGGCTACGCCTATAAGGGCGATGAACCGTTCCACTTTCCAGGCTTTTCCTGTTTTCTTGAGGTTGCGCCATTCGTTTTTCGCGTAGTCCCTCACCCATGCCCTTCGTCTGGCTCGCATGCGTTCCGTCTGTATGGTGTCGGTCGTACTCCACCATTCGATTGGGATGGTGAACTCGTGGGCGTAGCCTCCGCGCTTGTAGTTGGCTGGTCTTCTTGGGTTGCTGGATGTTGTCCGGCGTGTTCGAGGTGCTGATGGCATTGGCGTTGGTTCTGTCGTCTTTACTGTTATGTGGACATATTCAGTATAACGAGCAAACGATAAAAAGAAGAGAGGACCATCGTACTGGATGACCCTCTCCTGTCGTGCCTCAGGCAATCAGCTGGCGAGATCGCAGAGCATGTTTTCCGCAGTCAGCAGCTGCCAGTTCTGGAACGAAACCTCCTTGACCTTCTTGTTGAAACCATGTCGGAGCGCATACTTCGCGGCGGCATCCACGGGGTCTGGAGTGTTCTCTGCGTAGCCTTCCTCCTTGGCTTTCTTGACCATCAAGGCGATGCCCAAGAGCGCTTGACGGATGCTGGTCGCGGCAAGATTCGTGATCGGATTGTCATCGCTGATGCTGAAAGGCTGCCAGTCGCAGGCATCGGATTTCTCGAACACCCAGAATTGCATGGTGCTGGGAGCCTTGGACCCACGGTCGAAGGCGTCCGGCTTGCATGCGGCTACCGCGGCACGGTAGAAAACGGTCTGAATGTGATAACCGTAGTTGATGACTTCCTTGGCGAATGATTCCGCATCGGCCTTCTGAGCGGTTTTCAAATCGACCAGGTAATCGGTGCCGACGGGAATCAGATCAGGCTTCGCCTTGAGCATCAGACCGGTTTGACGATCCTTCCATTCGATGCACTGTTCCTTGGTTCCCTGTTCGATGATTTCCATGTAATCGGGGTATTCGGGCATGAGACTGGTCTGTTCGATGCCTTCCTTCATGCGTTTGAGCAGTTGCATGTCATTGTAGGAGACGATGATGTTGCCGGCTTCCAGCTGTTCGTCGCGCCACTTCTGGTTGTCCTTGCTCCTGAAGCTCTCTCCCTCAGGCAGGCTGACAACGTCGCTGGTGCCGAGCAGGTAAGCGTGGAACGCCGTGCCGAACTTCATGGCGTCGGTGGGCTTGTGGTCGTCGTTGAGACGGTGATATGCCCAGTCGGCCGGGTTTTTCAGGAATTGTTTCAATTGGCTTTGGTCGATTGATTTCAACCGGAAGTAGCCGGGGTCGTCGATGTCGATGATTTTCGCGTAGGCCATTGGTGTCTTTCCTTCTTGGATTCAAGTTCCGGGCATGCCTATGGACGGAGCATGCCGGAACGGTATGTGGGGAGGCTACTTGTTGTTCACTGGATCGGATTCGGCGATTTCCTGGGCTGACATGTCAGCCTCGTCGACGTACACGCTGGTGTTGCCGCTTTCCGAGTCCACGACGACGTGAGGCTCGTCGTAGGTGATGGGTTCTCCGGTCGTCTCGTCGAACTCCGGGCTGACGGGCACCGGGTCGGAGAGGTGGAGATATCCGCCATCGGCTTTCTGCTGGGCGCGGTTGACCTCTTCCCAAGCGTTCTCCCAGTTGAAGAATTCCTCCGAATAACCCGGGTATGGTTCCTTGTTCTTGGTTTCCCAGTCGAGGAGCTGCTTCGGTGTGACGGGTTGCGAGGGGTGGAATTCCTCGGTCAGTCCTTCGGGGATCGGCACTGTGTAGTCGGTGAGACGGTCCTCGTCGTCTTCGTCGGGTGCGACGAATCGGACTTTCGCTTTGATGGGGGTGTTCATAGGTTGCTCCTTTTCTAGTTTTTTCCTGATTTGGATTGCTGTTTCGAGATATTCGATGAGCTGATGGTATGCGGCGTAGGACAGGCTCATGGGGTTGTCCTCGTACTTGCTGTACGTGTTGACGCTCATGCCCAGCAGGTCGGCTATCTCGTTTTTGGTTTTTCCTGCTAGCTGGCGCAGACGTCTGATCGATAGCTGGTTCATTCGCCTCTCCTGGATGCAGTGGTCGGACTGGTGTTGCCCAGTCTTCTGGTTGTGTTCACGCTCCCATTGTACAACATGCAGAAAACTGAGTTTTTCAGCATTCTCTAACAAGGGAAAACGCCTTGGAAATAAAGGCAACACGCCGAATAATATACATGTTCAGATAACTGCGTATATTTGAATATGTCCACATAGAAAAAAAGAGAAGACGAAAACTCCCATCCTCAATGCACTGTGGAGCGATCGTCAAATCGTCAAGGAGGAACCATCATGGCAACAGAACTGCTAACTCACGCGAAAACCGGAGTCATCCAGATGGGATGGCCCAAGCTCTACGAGGCGGTCGCATTCAAGGGAAACAAGGATGATGACAAGTCCGCCAAGAAGGACGATAAGAAGAAAAACGAAAGCACGCCCGCATACGGGTTCCCTGTGCTTCTCGACAAGGATGACCCCGATCACATGCGAACCGTCCGAATCCTTCAGAAGCTGAGCAAGAATGCGGAAGACAACGCCATCGCCTTGAAGAAATGGGGCAAGAAGGATCGTATCGTTTCCAATGACGGTCTCAAGGATGCCGACGAGGATGAAATCCTTGACGGTGATAAAACCGTCCTCATGACCGATAAATATCCGAATCGAGCCAACCATTTTTATGTGAACTTCAGTCGTAGCTCCAAGGCCGGTCGTCCCGGAATCCGCTACATCGACGATGAAGGAATCCTGCGTGAGCTCCCCGAACCGATTCTCGGGACAAAGGAAGACGTTCAGGCCGCTCAAGCCAATCTTAATGATGCCCGAGCCGCTTACGCTACGGCTGATGAAGACGCTCAGGAGGAGGCGAAGACGCTCGTTCTGGAGGCGACGCGCAATCTTGAGGAGGCTCAGGAGCGTGATGCCAAGGCCAAGGAAGTCAAGGTCTTATGGGATAAGCTGGTGTATCCCGGTCAGAACGTGCAGGCTTCGGTTACGGCACGTGCGTGGAAGACTCAGACCGGTAGCGGTGTCAGCTATCGTTTGGATAATCTCACGATTGTTGGCGGAGGCGTGCGAGATGGAAGCTTCGAATACGATGAGGACTTCACCGATGAGGATATCGAGGCTCTTATCGCTTGGCGAGACAAGCATGTGAATGCGAAGCCTTCCAAGGCCGATGATGAGGCGGCTCTTCTTGCGGATACTGACTTCGATGAGGCTGATTCCGATGATGAGGTGGACGAGGATACCGGTGAAATCGCGGTCAAGCCACGTCGCAAGGCTGGCGTTTCCCGTCGTCGTCCGAAGCCTGTCGAGGTTGAAGATGATGACGTGGACGAGGACGAGGACGAGGAGGAGGCTCCGCGCCGTCGTCCGAAGAAGACCTCTTCGCGGGGCCGTCGTAAGCCGGCTCCTGTCGAGGTTGAAGATGATGATGTGGACGATGAGGATTATCCCAACATGTTCTGATGTATGGGATTAGCGGGAAAGCCGAGGTTGATCTGCCTCGGCTTTCCCGTTTTTTCAGCCGACGTTGCCGCCACTGTTGCCCTTGGGTGGCGTCTCCTGCTGCGGTGGCGGGGATACCCCTCCCCCACTGTTGCCGGTTGATCCACCGGTCGGACCACCGGTTGATCCACCGGTCGAACCATATCCCCCGCCCCAGTAGTACATGTTCCCGTATGGATTCTGCTGAGGCTGCTGCGCCTGCTGCTGCTCCTGTTGGGCTTGGGCCTGTCGTTCCGCTTCCGCTTTTGCCTTGGCCTCTTCCTCGGCCTTCTTCTTCGCGTCCGCATCCTTCTTGGCTTTATCCACTTTGCTGATGAGGTTCTTCAGCTCGGTCGAAGCCGTAATGGCGTCGGATAGGTTGTCAGACGTTATTTCCGTGCTTTTCCACTGGGATGCGAGGCTTTGCATCTGCTTCTTGTCGTTGCCGTCAGGAGCGTCAGCAAGACCATTTGCCTGCTGTACCAGACCGTCGAGTGTCGTTCTGGTCTCCTTGGCTTTTGCCTGCATTGCATCCGTGTAGGTTCTGTTGGTTTTCTCATATTCGCCGTCCAGTTTTTCCAGGGCCGATGTGATGTCTTTTTCAGTCATCGGATTCCCTGTGGTTGTTTTCTGGAGGGCCTCCACGGCTTTTTGCACGTCGCTGTTTTCCGCGACGGGACTGGCTTTGATCGTGGAGACCAGGTCATCGGCCTTCCGTTTCCTCCCGTCCCATTTGTTCTGTGCCTTCACCAGGGATTGTTGGCGCTGTTTGCGGTCGGCTTCGGCCTGCTGTTCCGCGACGTGAGTGGTGTATGCGTGATAGGTGTACGCTCCCCCGCCTATCAGTGCTCCGAGGCCTATGAGTATGGCGGCCGCGACTGCGATAATCTTTATCAGCGTTCCACCATTTTCCCTATTTTCTGTATCAGTGTTTTCCTGTGGGAATGGGAAATCATACTGGTGTTCAACTGGGAAGACACTTTCCTGTGGGAATGGCGGATTGTCGAATTGCTGCGGGGGCATGCCATTCGTTTGCTGGCCTGCATTCCACTGACCGTTCGATTCGTCGTCCGTCTGGCTCCAGAAGTCATCTCCCGTCTGGAATGTTTGCGTTGGGTAATCATCCGCGCTAGGGCTTCCGGCGGATGGGGACGATGTTTGTGGTTCCCCCTCCGGAGGTTCGGATGGGTCATCCCAAAGGTCGAACGGATCCGCAGAGTCCGTGTCCTTCGGGTATGTTTCGCCAGTGTCCTGTCTTACTGGGGAACTGTCTTCCTGTTGGAAGGACGAACTGTCGTACTGTTCTTCTGTTTCGCTGTCCCTTTGATTTTGCATAGGAACATTGGAGGGGAAAACAGTTTCAATGTCTCCCTGTTCCTGCATATCAACGTTTTTCTTCGAATCTGCGGAACTGTCTTGAATGATGTTGTCGTCTCGACGTTCGTTCTGTTCCGTTGGCGGTTCGCTGGAATCGTCCGATTGCAGGTCGAATTGCTCGAACGGGTCGTATTCCTCCGGGCCTTTTCCTTGTTCCCGTGTTTCCTCATTGTTCTGCGGAAATGCGGAAACAGCAGACTGTTCTTCTGATTCCTTGTCGTTACGGTCTTCTGCTGAGTCGGCGAATTCCTTGAACGGGTCGTAGCCGTTGGCGAGTAGGTCTATCTGATCGAGGTTTTCCGCATTCTCCTGTGGAGACGTATCCGCAGTGTCCTGTTGAACTGGGGCGACAGTGTCCTGTTGAACTGGGGTGACAGTGTTCTGGGGGGCTGTCGTCCTGATGGGACGTGAAGCTGTGCCTTTGTTGTCCTGCGAATCTGTCGCTTTGTTGGACTGTGGAACTGTGTGTTCAGTGGAATGAGGAATTGTTTCCGCGTCTTCCTGTGAAAGTGGTGCGCTGTTGGAACGTGAAACAGTGGAATCATTGGAACGTGAAAACGATTCCTCTTTCTCCTGTGTAGGCAAATGCCTGTCATCCTGTTGGAATGGGTCTACGTCTTCCTGTTGAAATGGGTTGCTGTCGGATTGATGGGTTGTGCTTTCGTCAGACTGTGGAAATGAGTCATCAAAATACTGTGGAAACGTGTTCGCATTTTCACCGAGAATGGACTCCCTGTTGGATTGCGAAACTGTGGGCACATTGGGACTACTCCCTGTACCCCCGGCTTTCTGTGGAAGCGTTTCCGCATTGTCCTGTGGAAATGCGGAACCAGTGGAATGTGACGCTGCGCCTTTGTCATTCTGTGGATCTGCGTCATCATCCCACAAATCATCCATCAACAGGGAATCATCCAACTGATTCCCCGCCGTCAGCCAATCATCATCCTTCGCCAACATCATCACATCCTATATCAAAGACCTTTTTCGGCAGACAGGCGCCCGATATTCATGGCGGCATCGATGGCGCTCATGTGAGGCACGTCGACACCTGCCGCATACAGTTTGCTCGCATGCGCCGCAGCGGCGGCACCCTTCAACGGCTTGTCACGGTCTGCGACATCACGCCCGTCCTCGCCGAAACCGTCTGTGGGGAACCCGTCGTCCTCGTCCCCGCCGGAGTCGATCATGCCGTCATCGGGTTTTTCTGCGGCGGTCGGCAGGGCGTTTACGATTTCATCCCATGACCAGTGGCCCGAGTTCATGTCGCCTTCCGGCGGTCGGATTGCGGTCAGACGTTCGCGCAGCAGGTCGCTGTATGATTTTCTTTGCTTCTGGTTCTCCTCGTAGAAACCCTTGTAGATGACGGGTTTCATGCCGGGAAGCCTGATAAGGCCGGCTCCTCTGGAGATTCCCGGTTGCATGATGTTTTCCGGTATCTCAGGGAAGTCCTTCGCCCCTCCCAGCAGCTCTTCGACAGCGGTGGAGGGTTGCAGGGTGGGGGAGATGACCGTGGTCAGATTGACTCGCATACCGGGGTCGAAACCGTCCTGCAGGCGGGTCGATTGCCCGCAGAACAGGAAGCAGACACCGGAGAACCGGGCTTTTTGCGTGATCTTCATCGCATAGGTGATGTTCGCCGCATGGATGCTTGCCTCATACTCGGCCCGGATGCGCATCGGATTGTCCTTGCTGACCTTCGGTATGGTGACGCTCCCAGCCCATTGGGCGACCTCATCGCACACAAGCAAAAGCAGGGGGTTCTTTTCCTGTTCGTCCTTAGGCAGACCCCACCAGTTTTCGACCCCATACTGTTTGATGAGTTTCGACCGGTAGGAGCAGATCTCAAGCACATGGATCAATGTCGCGGCGGCTGATTCAGGACTATCGCAACCCCAGCCGTGGGGGATGATCCACGGCCGGCACCATTGGAAATCGACGCTTTTGTCCTCGTCGTCGCAGATGGCAAGCTGGAATCCGGCTTCCAGCGCGGCGGCGATGAGCGTGTTGATGACAACGCTTTTCCCGCTGTTGGCGGCGGCGGCAACCATGATTCCCGGGCCGGACTTCCAGTCGAGTGACAGCCAGTCGCCGGTTTCGCGGCCTCGTTCGGGCAGCTTCATGCCCAGATAGGCGTGACGTAGGTCGTTTTTACCGATCAGCTGTTTCGGGCAGGCTATCATCGCAGGAAAAGTCGGGGGAGTGCCGGGGTACACCATGATGACGCCCTTTTCGGGGTCGGCCTTGAAGAACCAGCCTTTTTTGCCGACCACTTCGACGGCTTCCTGCATTCGCTTGTCGTATACGGAGGCCTGATAGGTGACGGTGTTCTCCTTGATGCGGATTTTCCAACCGTTCTCAGGAGTACGTGAGATACGAATTTCCCAAGGCTTGACCTTGAGAACGTTCGCGAATATACGCCGGATGGCTGCGGCCTTCTCGTCCAACTGTTGGAGCAGCACGAGGAATTCGCTGGAACTGATTCGAACGAAATCGACGACGGAATAGCCTTCGTACTGGGGTTGGCTTTCCAGGTTCTGCACCGTCTTCTTCTGGGAAGCCGTGTCCGCGCATTCGCTGTTGCTGAGTCTGACGGCTTTGATTCCGTTGTTGATATCATCGGAATCCATATCCATCGGCGCGATGATCGCGTACCGGTTGTCGGAATCGACGCTGAATACGCTGTAGCCTTCGAACTCAGGGTTCTTTGCGGCTTTCTCTTGGATGAGGACGGTGAGTTTGATCATGTCGTCCGGATTGGTTTTATCAAAACCATTGGGGAAGAATTTTTCGAGAGGGATTTTCTTTCGACGGTCGGCCATCAGTTTTCCTTTCTCTTGTAGATGGGGGTGTGGAAGGCCTGGAGTGGCCTGTCTGATGTTTCGTACAGGCAATTGCGGGCCTGTTTGAAGTCCAAATGCCGGTTGAGATAGGTGAGGGTTTCGGCTTCACGGGTGTTTTCGGCGTGGAAAAGAGGTTGCGTGTGCGGGTCGAGCTGTCCGGCCGGATGGAATAGCACATGGTTGCCGGCGATAAGACGGTCGTAGAGCTTTTGACCCACTGTGGATGGGTGAATGCTGCTGCGGACCATGACCACGTTGACGTTCGTTCCGGGTGCCATTTCGATGATTCGGCTGAGTTCGTCGGAGATTTGACTGTTGACGTTCAGCAGATTCATGTCCGGGTAGCCGTTGTGTACGTCATAGTCATCGAAGGCGAGCAGTATCGGCTTGATCGGCTCGGGTTCGCCCTTGATGCGCCGTCGCTGTTCCATGCTGACCCGTTGCACTATTTCCAGCAGCTCATAGGGTTGCTGGTAGCGTCCGCACATGACGGTGGGGGAGGGTGGGATGCTGTCCCACTGGTCGGTGAAGGTTACGAGCGTGCCGTCCGAATCTGCCTGTCGGATGATGCTGTCAAGCAGCATGGTTTTCCCGCTTCCGTCGGGCCCGGTGATGGTGAGTGGCGTTCCCGTGGACGTGTCCCATCCAAGGTTTTTCCCGTGAACGTCTGTTCCCAGGTTGATGAGCATGTTGTTTCCCCTTTTGTGTTTGGCTACCAGTCGACTTCTTCGATGTCGTCCCCGTCTTCGGAATCGGCATCGTTGTTGTCTGGGTGGTGGAGCATGTCGTGGAGTTCGTCCATGTCGTTGATTTCCTCGCCGGCTGTCTGTGGATCCGTTCCTTGGCTGAGCAGCTTGGAAAGTTCGTCTTCGGACACTTCGCCGTAGGTTTCCGCTTCGGATGGCATGAACCGCGAATAGTCGATGGGTTGCGGGGGAGTGCGGTCGGCGAACAGTTCCGCCAGCTTTTCTTGGCCTCCCGACCACCATGTTTGGACGGCCAGCAGTTCGCCTTGCGCGGTTTCGAAGATTCCACGGCCTTGCGGGATTTTCCCGCCTTCGCCTTTCAGCGACTGTTGGAGCCGGTTCGCCTCTCTGAGGTTCTGCGCGCTGATGATGCCCGCCGTGGAGTCCATGCCCAGGAGGATTCGGCCGAGCGAACGGAAGAAGGCGTTCGCGTTGTACGGCTTCATGTCGTCCATGGTCAGACGCTGGGCGCCGAGGATGACGCTGATGCCTGCGGTTCGTCCCTGCACGACGATTTTGCCGAGAGCGCTCATGGTGCGTCGTATCGAATTGTTCGTCGCGCTGACGGCCGCATTGTCGTTGGCCAGCTGGATGTCCCTGTTCGGGTTCTGCGTGGTCTTGCCGGCCTCCTGAAGGTAGGAGTTGAATTCGTCGAACACGATGTCGATGGGTTTCGTGTGGGCAAGCTCTTCTTCATTGAGCTGGCTTTTGTCGAGGTCGTAGATGCTGCCGACACCATACCGGCTGAACAGTTTCACCCGTTGTGCCATCTCGTTGCGCAGCCAGGCGATGACGGCTTCGGTTTCGCGCATCTGCCCCAAGCCGACGAACGCCAACGCTAATGGTTTCGCCCATTGAGTGAAGTCGATGCAACCTTTGGATGGGTCGATGAGGATGATGTCATGGCCTTTGAGCAGCGCTTCGGCGACCACGATCTGCGCGATGGAGGATTTACCGGTTCCGGATTTTCCGCTGATGAGCAGGTGGAACGTGTCCTTCATGCTCCAGTAGACCGGTTTGCCCATATCGTCCACGCCCAACGGGAACATGCGTGGTTTCGACTGGCGGGCGAAATCCCAGTCCGCGTTGACCATGGTGGGGAACGGGCTGCGTTTCGCCAGCACCATGTCGTACAGGTTCGAACCGTGTTCCTCACCACGCGGGAGGATACGCCCGTAGGCGTAGTCTGCGCTGGTCAGGAATTTGCCGATGTTCCGTGAGGGCTTGTCCACGTCCAACCCGGCCGGAATCTGGAATCGTGCCAACAACACGTCATGGTTGCTGGGCAACGCGCCGAGACTGACCACATCGGGGGTGCGTCCGCTGGGATCGCTGACTCCGGCCACGCCCCACGAGTCGCTTAAGGCGAGTTCGATGAGATGCTTTTGCTTTGATCTGCGATTCCAGTGGCTGATGTCCCTGACATCCAGGCACGGGTCGTCGCACAGCCATACGGTCGCGCTGTCGGCTGACCGCCATTCCCAGTAAATATGTTTCGCCCCGACCGACGATTGGATTCTGGCGGACTGTTTGCGGGCGTCTTCCACGGTCGCGCCGTTGCCTAATTGGAATTGGATGCTCCAAATCGGCTTGTCTTTGCTTTGCGGAGTGCAGGCCGTGATGTTCACGGACGCTTTTGCGGGAAGCACGTCGATAAGGGTTTTGAATATCAACGCTTCCGCATACTTGCGGTGAAGGGGGGTGTTGCCGGTCAGCTGGTCGATGCGTACGGGCGCGCTTCCGGTGGACCAGATCAGTCCGGCCATGTCGGAGCCTTCGTCCACGAGTCCGATGAACCGTGCCTCCGGCTGCAATGGGCCAAGGTCGCAACGCTCGTAGTCGGCCGGCGTGGCTGGTGCGGTGAGTACCAATGGCAGGTAATGCAGTTGCCAGCCGTCGCAGTCCTGGGTTTTCTCATAGTCGTAGATGGGTGCCGGTGGATTGAGTTTCGACGGGAGGCATTTGACCCAAGCGGACTGGTCGCTTTTGAACCGTTTGGAAATGGTGATGTAATCGTCAAAGGCTTTCTTGTGGGTCATGCCGTCCGGCCGCCACTTGTTGCCCTTGTCGGATAGTTTCACATCGTCGAATGCGACCAGGTGGAACTTGTCCTGCAGGTCGGCGAACACCGGCATCCGCAGAGTCTCGGCAGGCGATCCTTCTCCCTCCAGCCAGTCGAAGCTGATGCGGTCGATGGAATCCCCGCCCTGCGGGGGAGTGATGATCTCCAACAGCCAGGCGGCTTTGCTGTCGTCGGCGCTCACATCATGAGTCAACGTCAACGGGGCGCGTTTATGCCAGATGAAAGCGGTTTGCGCATAGGCGATGTCGGCGACGAGAGAGGCAAGACCTTCGCCGGCCTTTCTCTCCGCGATGGAGGGGATGCAGGATTCGTCCATGCCAAGCGCCAGACGGACACTGGACGGGTCGAACTGTTCCGCCCCTTTCTTCTTCTGCTTCGCGGAAAGAAGACACACGAAACGGTATCCGTCCGCCAATGCCGGCGCCCGCAACGCTTCCACGCCGAGCTTGAAAACTCCTTCGTTCGAGCGAGGCTTACCGTCCGACCCCTGCAGACGAATCCGGTAGACGATCAGAGGATTATCCGAAGAACCGATTTTGTTGACCTGCGTCAGATAGGCTCCCGACCATGCCTTCTGCAAATCGTCCCCGGCAAGCCAACCATCAAGCAGCTGTTGCCCTTCGACCAGCTCACGCCAGTACCGGGACTGCGGTTTGCGCCCCAACATCCATACGAGTAGCAGGAACACGAACCCCGGAAGCGTCACAGCGCTCAGCCAGCTCATGTATCCCGCCAACACGAAAACCAGGACCCCGGCGAAAACCAGCAACGCCATGGAGACGGACAAAAGCCGCGCCCAGGCGGGCGATTTGGTCAGGAACGCCGGAATACTGACGCCCTTGTAGACATGCCTACGGTCAACGCGCCGATTCCTGTAATGCGACCAGCCTTGGGCGAGCATGAAACCGAACAGGCCATCCACCAGGGCAATCCAGACGGCACCGTTCAATCCCAGCAGCATGCCGCCCATCCAGCCCATCCACCAGGAAACACGACGAATCTCCAGCCAATCCGCATTCGGAATAAGACCGGCAAGCATGTCCTTCCAACGGTGGTAGACCATCATCTGCTTGTCGGATGGGGGATCCTTGCGGCTTCCGGAAGCGTTGACCGGATACTGTTGTGTGATTCCTCCGGCGAGCATGCCAAGCCAAAGGAACGGGACCAAGGGCAGGCGCCAAAAGAACCAGAGGATAATTCCAAAGACAAGAAACAGCGAAAACCAGACGCCGCTCGATATAGGACGGGTCTGTGTTCTGCTCCTGCTGTTTCTGCTTGCCATGATTGTCAATCTATCTTCGAGTTTTGTTATTAACCGAAGATTTATTGAAATTAACCGATACTAGAAAGAACGAGTGCGGCAATCCTGTTCGTCCGAGATTCAGTCTTTTTGTTTGGCTCTGTTAGACCAAGGTTGACTTAAGCAAAGGGATCGTCGTCCCGATTACCTCGGTATATGACGATCCCGTTATGATCTACCTATCGGTGTTGG
>QWCE01003259.1_pt1 | contig 35086 bp, 38 predicted proteins | sample 1972531 | NCBI WGS metagenome assembly QWCE01 (sample SAMN09866716, study PRJNA288562) | Human gut metagenome isolate term4_stool, whole genome shotgun sequencing... | reverse complement strand
TGTAACCAGCACTCACGATCTGGCTCTGTGGAATACTGATAAGATAACTGGCTATGACTTCTACACAGATGCCAGCTATGTAGACATTGCATCTGTTCATGTGAAATAATGTCCAGCAGTGTGGCTGAGGCGGTTACAAAAGAAAGACTTCATTCTTCAGGAGAAGACTATCTAAAATCCATATTTATTCTTGAAGCGCAACATGGTTCAGTTCGTTCAGTAGAGGTTGCTGAGTACACGAATGTATCTAAAGCGAGCGTTAATCATGCAGTTAGGCACACGCGAAATCAGGCACATTATTTTGAATAATCAGGTTGTCAACTCATCCAGGGCGCTCCATTCACTCAAACACACCGTGCCAAAATCACACAAAAATATTGCCATACATATGGTAGATCACATTAGAAGATTGGGCGTTTTCCCAGCTAACTACGCATTAGATTTAGGCGAATTTATTGACAGCAACGGTAATTCGTATATAGACATTGTAGAGTTAAATCCCATATCATGTTCTATGTGCTATGTAAATAATAGCATCTATGCTGATGTGGTTCCTGAGATTGGCGAATGTCAGCGCCAACTGATGATGGGTGCTGAGTTTTGCTACGATGCCATCGCAAATCCAAAGAATTACGATATGCTGAGAATATCCAATAAGAGTTATACTTATACTTCGGATAACCAATACGCTCTTTTATAGTTTGCATATCATAGAGGGTTTTAGAGCAATTCTGGAAGTGACGCTTGTTTCTTTCTCTGTGTTAAATCTCCGATAGAGTGAGTCCTTCTGGGAGGTCCATCACGAACCTCCCCTGGGTCCATCAAATGGGCGCAGTCCTCCCTTGGCGGAGGACTGCGCTTTTCTGCGGCCTTACTGCACGGAATACAGGTTGGATGTGCTGCTCCCATTGTCACGGTAGCGTGGGATCTTTTGCAGGTATCCATGCTGCTCCAGATCCGTCAATGCCCGTTTGACCGTGGAGCGTGACAATCGCATGTCGGACGCAATCGTCTTGATTCCTGGCCAGCATTTTCCCTCGCTGTCTGCGCGGTCACGCAGATACATATAAACTGCCCTCGCTCTGGAGGGCAGCTCGGCGTCGGCATAAATTGTTCCAAAGTAACTCATAGATCCTCCTCACCATAGGTTTTCATCTGCTTTCCGCCTCTGCGCCGGGGCTTATCTACAGCAGGCTCATGGGCCATGCCGCCGCGCCCGGAAACGGCATAGGCTCCGCTCACATCCACATCTTCCGCCTTGTTTGACTTCGGAAGGTTGTGTTCCAGATCCTCACGGTTGGCATAGGCTACCGCACGATCTGCCCGCTCCGGCACGATATAAGGCTTCTCGAAGGTGATACCCCATTCCAGAAAAAGTCGCAGGCGGGTACGCATAGGATGTTGTCCCGTCTTTTGGACAATAAAATTTCCCTTGGGAATAGACTTCAGCTCATCTGGCGTCAGCAGCGGACGCTCCATCATCTGCAGGCTTTGGCTGGGATCGTTCTTTCCCCGGCTCACCGATCCGGACAGGACAGTACGGTTTCCGAGTGCCTTGGACAGCACCTCCGCCGTTTGACTGTTTGGTGCGAAGCCACCGAAGATGGTGTCCTGGCAGTTGTCCTGAATTATTTCGCTTCCTTCTTTTCCGTAGTTCTTTTCAAGCTGTGCCAAGGACTGAATGATCGGCACCAGCGTCAGGCGGCGGGAACGGCCTGCTGAGAACAACGGGAGGACATCGAAGGGCGGCATAGTGCCGAACTCATCACAATACAGTACCACACGGTTTTGCAGCTTCCCTCCGTTTTCATCCGCCACAGCAAACAGTTCACGGCTCAGATTTTGAATCATCAAGCCCGCCATGAAGTTTTTGGTGGTGTCCTCCTCCGGAAGAATGAGAAAGATGGCAGACTTTTCAGAGGCAAATTTCTCTGCATCAATGGCGCTGTCGAAGCAGAGCACCTGTTCCAGCTCCGAGTCCAGAAACGCATTGAGGCGAGAAAGCACCGTGGACATGACAGAGGCCATGGCCTGCTCCGCACTGTTGAGTGCAGCACCCGCAAACCATCTGGCTTTGTGGTCAGGTGGCAGCTTGCCCATCAGGAGCTGGAAGTGACTCTTGCCCTTTACTTTGCTGGGTTCCAGCAGATCCTGCACCAGCTTGAAGACAGAAACGATGTGCCGGCGCTCCTGTGGATGCTCCTTATCCGGCGGCAGAAACTCCGCCAGCATCAGGATGACTGAAGTGAGCAAGCCCTCCGCCGCATCGTAGAAAAAGGCATTCTGTCCGCGATTGCTGTCATCGCCATCGGGGTTGACAATGGTTTTGGCAAGGATCTTGGCGTACTTCTCCGCCTTGGCTCGAGCCGCCAGGTTCTTGGGATCTTTTCTTGCAATGTCCATGTAGCGGTTGACCAGTGTCAGCAGGTTGTTGCCATCTGAGCGAGTGGGATTTCGCAGGTCAATGACGGACACATTATAGCCGTAGCAGTTTTTCGCAATCGTGCCGTAATTGCGGGCCAGGTCACCCTTGCTGTCCAGCGCCAGCCAGCTCATACCGGAGGCACAGGCATATTCCAGGTTGGGGTACAGGAAGAATGCAGTTTTGCCGATACCGCTGGCGCCGATCATAAGGCAGTGGATGTCATCGCTGTCCACCAGTGCGGTGAGTTCCTGCGGTTGCCCCTTGCAACCGAGGATCAATCCCTGCTCCGTGGGGAGATTCTGTCCTCTGCGCCACTCTCTGACTTTGAAGGGCACATGGGCATAGGTCTGCTTGATTTCCTTGTCGGTGGCCCATCGGGCTGTACCGTGCTGCCCATCGCCTACAGTGCGGGATTTGATATTGCCAAGGGTATAGTGATGAGACATCATGGACAGCCCACCGATGACAAGGAACATTGCTGCTCCCGCTGCGATCAGGATCCAAATACTTGCGTTCAACGTTTCACCTCATTTCATTCATAGCAAGGCCCTGAGCGTTTTCGCTGTTCAGGGTCAGATCGTCATTCCAGTCTTTGTTTTTCGGGATTAGGCGCTCCACGGAATAGCGCACCTCTAACTGATTCTGCATCCGGCGGCTGGCCTGATGACCAGCTTCATCGTTATCGAGGCAGAGCAGGACGGTGTCGAGCTGCGGCACTTGTTCCAACATCTGCAATACTGGCTGAATGGATGTGCCGCAACAGGCTACATAGCTGTGCCGCTGCCAGTTCTCCGGATAAAGGGTGATGAAGGACAGCATATCGATGGGTGCTTCAAACACATACAGACTTCTGTCTATGCCGACATAATGGAAGCTGTATCGTGGATCACTGCCCTCGACGTTCAAGCGGAAGGCTTTTCCGTAGCTGTTGGCGCTGCGCTTGTGGGCATGGCGAGGGACACCTTCCACATCTGTGCCAACAAACACGGCGTTGTGATACTCGGCATCCTCATACAGAAGCCCAGCCTTGGCAAAGTGCGCCACCACATCTCTTGCGATGCCGCGATGCTTGATGAGATACGCAAACACTCTGCGCATATCTTTGTTGGTGGGCGGCAGTACAAATGGTTTCGCCGGTTCCTCGGTGCGCTCCCCGGCAGAGGGATACGCTGTTCCCAGCTCACCACCCAACAGCAGTGTCACTGCGTCCGGGTAGCTGAGACCATAGAAGCGCTGCACAAAGCTGACGGCATGTCCGCCTCGCTCCTCCGCATGATCATACCATTCGTTGCCTCGGACAGTCACGCTGTGGTCACTGGCAAGGCGTTTTTCTCTGCCGGAGGAAAGCAGCTTTTCACCGCGGCAGCGCAGGAACTCCTCCAGATCCACTGCGGCGGCGCGCTGTTTCTGTTCTTCGGTGAAATGAATATAGCTTGACATGGAGACCTCCTTTTTTACATACTCTGCTGATACTGCGTCTGCTCCTCATGGTCATCCGCCTTGTGGCCCATGGCCATACGTTTCTCCATAAGCCGTCTGCGGCGTTTGGAATCGATGCGGATCCCCGCCGGGTTACTTGGTGGAACGGAATTGCTTTGGAATATCCTGCTCATGTGATGGAGCAGTGTGGTTGTTGCCAGCATGACAGACGGATTCCGGAACTGGTCAAAGCGGTCGAGAAAAAATCGTGCATACGCATTGCCTTGTGCCGCGGCTCGAATCAGCCATTCTCTGGCCTGCTCACGATCCGGAGGAACATCCCTCCCAAAGAGATACAGCTTGCCCAAGGCGTACTGTGCAAATTGATTTCCCTGATCGGCAGAGGCTGTCAAGTATGCAAGCGCCTTTTCCGTATCTTTTGGCACGGACTCGCCGACAAGATAAATCTTTCCGAGCCGATACCGTGCAAATTGGCTGCCATGGTCTGCGGCCTTGCCAAGCCATTCCATCGCTTCATCCCATCGTTTTTGCGTGAGGAGCAGCTTCCCGAGGGCGTACTCCGAGAAATCATTACCGGCTTCTGCCGAACGCCGAAACCAATGCTCCGCTTTTTCGTGGTCACGCAAGGTGGAGAGATCATCCCGATAGAACTTACCAAGCTGATGTGCCGCAACGGTATATCCCTCCTCCCAGAGCTGCTCCAGCGCTTTGACCGCTTCTGCGTGTTCCGCATCCAGCGCATAGATGTCCTGCAGAACAACCTTTGCGGCGCGGTAACGCTGCGCCTGCTCGTACACACTGTAGGACTGATGCTCCTCCTTCTGACTTTCCGGCTCTGGCTCATCCTGCATTCCTTCGTCCTCAAAGGTCGGGAGGCCGAGACGAACGTTCTCAGCCTCCCGGATAATGTCGTTCTTGATTTTGCGAAACTCCTTGCGTTGAGATAGCGGTAGTCGTTCCCACGGGGTACTGTGACCGTAGCACTCGTTCAGTTCCTCATGGATCTGATTCCACACCTCATAGCACTCAGAGACCTCCGGCAGCTCCGCCAGCGCATCTACGATGGTATCGATGAGCTGCTTCAGTGGCTTTTTGAGATAGCCATACTGCTTTTTTCCGGTAGTTGTTTCCAGCGCCTGCACAAGCTGACGCATGTTAGCGTCGATGATCGGGCTGCCGCAGATCTGGTGCTGCATCCGGCTGATCATTTCCTGCATGGCATTCTGCGCTGCCTCCACCAAGTCTGAGTAGGCCACATCCTTGCGCTCATAGATTTGCTGCATCTCATCCCGGAAGATGGCATTGGTCAGCTTGGATCGCATGGCCGCGATTCCATCCTTAGTCAGGAAGCCTTCCTTCGGATCATCGGACCAGACCATCATGTGAATGTGAGGGTGATGCCCTTCGTCATGGAAGGCGGCATACCAGTGGAAGTTATCGAGCGATATTTTCATTGACTTTGCCAGCGTCGGTGCGTTCTCCATGAGGAGCGCGCGCCACGCATCGGCGTTGTCGTATTCCAAACGATCAGCATCCTCACGACGCAGAGAGTAGATGATGGTCCACACATTTCCCTCATGCGCTTCCAGCTCTGATATTGCCGAGGCGAGATCTACGGCAGTGGCAGAACTGAACAGGCCATGAGTACCTCGCTTCTGCACACGGGGACGGGTAGCAATGTACTGCATGTATCCGCTCTCCGAGTCTATTTCGTGAAGGTTAGCATCCAGTGCCATACTGATAAATGCGGAAGCCGTACCAAGCGTCGGCGTTTTGCAGTAGTCCTCGTACTCAAACAGATCCACCGCATCCGGAAAGTCCGTGAGCAGTTTCTGAATAAGCTCACGCTGACCTTTTGTGACCGCACCGTTTCCGGCCAACCTCTCCACTCCTTCACGGGTAGCAATGTAGCGCATGTACCCGCCCGCTTTCCCAGATTTGATATAGCCGCTCTTCTGTACGAGCTTCGCCATCGCTTACACCGATTTCTGAAAGTCCATTGCATCCTTGAAGGATATACGGCCATTGGTCCGCTTCATATCACGGATGGCCTTGCCGCGCAGTCGCTCATATGCTCCTTCATCAATGTCGGTATCATAGGCGATGATCTGCGCCATCAGGTTGATGTCCACGCCCTGCTTGAAAAGCAGAGAACTGATGCGGCCTGCGAAACCGTCCAGCGTTCCGGTCAGCGTTGCGGAGAGTACTTCAGGCAGAAATGCACTGGCGTTCTTCGTGTTCAAGTAGCCGACATAGAACTTGAGCGCGTTCATCACAAACTCGCTTCGGCTGCTGCAGTTATCCTGCTTCAGGTGCGCATCGATCTCTCTGTCCATATCCTCAGTGATCCAGAAAGCCTTTTTGATCTTGTCGTTGTGTTCCATTGATAAATTCCTCCTTATTTCTGTGTTGTCCCCGCTGGAACCCCTTGTCACACGGGGATTTTCCGGTTTATAGGGTCCAAGCCGCCCCGCAAGGCACTATTTTGTCCCCAGCCTAAAAAGCCGAAAACTGCCCGCACTGCGGGCAGAAGTGGTTCGAGCCGGGGTGCTTTGTCCCCGGCTCTTTCTCCTGCTTTTCTTTCGTCGGATGCCGATACCCCCACAAAGCGGTTCAAAGCCCACCCAAATCCCCACGGTGGGGTACTCGCTCGGGCTACCTGTAAAAAGCGCACACAGCGGCCCATAGGGGCGGACACGGCGGTTACATCTGCATCTCAGGAGCCTGCGTTTCACTGTCCCGAAGCTGTCGGACGTACTCGTGCAGGCTCATGCCGGTCTGCTGCTGGCAGAACGCCTCCATCTTGCAGAGCAGGACTTCCTGCTCGGCGGCGTTGAGAGGGTAACTCCAGTCTTCTTGCGAACCGTCTCCCTTGCAGAGGTTCAGATCCAGTGTGTTGCACAGACGATCCTGCTCCACGTCATAGTTAGCGTAGATGTTGAGCCAGTCGTCATTCTGATCGGTGCAGACGAATGTCCCGAAGGCAGCATCCACATCGAAGTCCGCCTGCAGATAAAAGTTGAGCTTGCCGTCTAATTCGATGATCTCCTCACCGAAGGAAAAGTTTTGTGCGGAGAGATGCCCTGCCGATGTGATCTCTTTGCCCTTCAGATGATCCAACAGCTTGCGCCACTTATCATCGCCCGATGCGAACTGCGACCGGGTGGCGTGATAGACCGCCACCGATACATCACGCATTGCCCACGTCTGCCAGCCATCCATAATGTGAACAGCCGAGAATTCACACTTGTCGAAGTTCACATCGAACACACCGCGCACCTTTCCAGTGTTCTCCATGCGTACAGCGGTCAGCGCATTGTATTCCTCCGCAGTGATGGGACGACCGCCTGCAAACATTTTGATAAACAAATCCGGCACAGCAGCTTTCTCGCTGGTGATGTAACTGCGCAGCTTTTTTCCGACAGCCAACAGCTCCTCACCGGGCGAGGTTTTGAAGTACCATTCTTGACCACGCTCCGTCACATGGTAGGCCGCATAAGTGCGGGCTGCTTCCTCCTCTGCGCGCTGTGCGGCAGCTTCCGACTGGATTGCGCGGCTGATACGCTCATACTCCCGCTCCGGAAGCTGATTGCACAGCTCGTCCAGCACATTCTCCAGATGCTCCTGCAGGTTTTCGTCCTTGAGGTGCTTCTCGATAGCACTTTTCCAGCGCCGGTCGATCCACAGAACGATTTCTTCTTGCTGCGCCATATCAGTTGCCCTCCTTCACCACGGCTGCCATGGCCTTCGGCTCACTACTCGGCGTTTTGGGTACGGCAGATTTGGGCGTGCGCTTGGGTTTGGCAGCAGGTACAGTCTTGCTGTCCAGATACTCCCGCACCGGCTCCGGCACCGTCTGCTCGTAGAGCTGCTTGAGTGCATCGTCCATATGAGCCTGCACGGAGGAGTGTTCCTTGCGGAGCGAGAACTCCAGTGCGTCCAGCTTGTCATCGTCAAAGGTGAGAGTGATATTCACTTTTTTCATGTTGTACCTCCTCAGTCATAATTGATATACGGAATCTTCAGCCAGTGCGTCCAGCCACGACCGGCTAATTCTGTTTTGACAACACCGTACTTGGTACCCATAGCTTCAACAACCTGACCGCCGCCAATGTAAACGCCGATGTGCCCGTCATGCCAAACGGCAAGACCGGGGATATCCGGCATGGTATCGATGGTTCCGGACTCCGTAGCACTGTAGTACATCTGGTTGGCACCAATATCCGGCATTCCGTGAGTTCCATAGTCGATGGTCATCGTTTCCGGGGACAACCAGCCATAGCCCTTGATGAGTCCCACGCAGTCGGTGGTCCTGCCGCCCAGCCAGTTGGCACGGATAAAATCTTCGTAGCTGCCGACACCGTCAGGATACTGATCCAGTTTGTAGGCAAAGAGCGATTCGGTCAGCATATCGCCATAGGTTCCCCAGACATAGCCCCAACCGGATTCCCATGCGTGGATGGCGTAGGTTACAAGGTCAGCGGCGTTTTTACTGTTGGGATCGGTGAAAGTTGAGATGTCCAAGTCGATACTGCTGCCATCTCCGCGAAGGAATTCACCGCTGTAATTCCCACCACCCGCAGCGCCGGCAATCATAGAATAAATGTGGTTGATATTGCTCTTGTCATCCTCTGTGATCGTCCGGCCCAGCTCTGCTTCCAGATTGGCATACGCCTGATATAACGAAACCGGAACAGCGACGGTGTATTCTTCTTCCATGCTGGTGACCGTGCCATTGTCGTTCTCGACATCTACCGTGCGGGTACGGGTTTCCCAAATGAAGAAGCATTCTACGAAGCGGCTTGCCGCCCGTGCGGACGGCGCATCCTCGCCAAAGCAGAGAGCATAAAAGACGGCCTTGATCCGAATCGGGTCAAGGCCGTTTCCACTTTCCGTTTGCCCATTGACGGAAGCCACTGCCGAATCCAGAAGAGAAAAAGCGGTACGCATCTCCTCAATATGATACCGGAATTCTGCGGGTACTTCTGTCGAATAGTTCACGCCATAGAAGGACGCAGCTACTGCCTGATTGTTGTGATCCGCACCTCCGGAGCCAATGGAACACAAAAGTGCGATGAGCACAATGACCGGCGAGAGAATTGCGACCAGCGCCCATCCCACACCCTTGCGCAGCTTCTCGTTGGAAAGCACCGTCGCCGCGGCTTTTGCGATCAAACCTGCGGATACTGCCATCAGCGACCACCCGCCGTGCCAAACAGCTTTTCCTTATATGCCGGAGCATGTACCTCCAGCAGGTAGCGCTCGTTGCCGCACTTGTACAGGCAGACACCGCGTTGGGGAAACTTGATGAGGTTATACTCCGCCTCATCCAGTTGGAGCATTTCCATGTAGCTGCGTTTGTCAATGGATCCCGCGTTGAACAGGAACTGGTGGGGCGGGATACTGAACAGCGGCTTGGTCATTTCGCGAACATGTTCCTGATCAAAGTCCTCCAGATTCTGCGAAGCCAGCAGCATGGCGGATTCCTTTTTGCGCACACGCTTGAGGCAGTTGCGGATGTACTCAATGGCCGTGGGATTGGACAGCCAGATATACAGCTCGTCCAGTGCCGCCACGGTATTGCCGACCGTCAGAAGTTTATCCGACATGAAGGACAGCACATTGAACAACATGGCGTTGCGGACATTTTTAGCGGCACTCAGCATTCCCTTGACGCCAAAGACAAGAAAGCGGCTGGAGGTGATGTTGGTGTGTCCATTGAAGAACTGTGCGTCCGCACCCTTGCACATGGAATGCAGTCCCAACAGCACTTCCTGCAGGAGCTTTTCCGTATAGAGCAGATGGGCGTTGGGATCGTAGCTTTTGAATTCTTCTTCGATCAGGTTATAGAGGTCAGAGAGGATCGGATAGTCCTCCGGTCGCATTCGGCGGAAGTTGCTTCGCTCCGTGATACCCCATTTTGCGTAGAGCTTGGACACCATGATCTCGATGGTGTCAATGTGCGCATCGCTGAAATCCTTGTAGGCACGGAAAAAGTCCTTGAGGAAGGAAACATGCTGTGCCAGCAAAGTGCTTTTGCGGAAGGCTTCCGGTGCTGCCGTATCGTCCGGGTCACCGCCGTCATCCCAGCATTTCGGCTCCAGCACATTGATGATGTACTTTCCCGCCATAAGGTCGGCAAAGCAGCCGCCCACGGTCTCGCACATTTCCTGCTGCTCATGCTCGGCATCCAGCGTGATAACGGACTTTCCGGACTCCAGCAGATTGAGGATTAGGAGCTTCATCAGATAAGATTTGCCTTGGCCGGAGTTGCCGAGAATGAGGATGTTGGCGGAGGTCTTGTCCTCATCGCGCTGGTCGAAATCCACGAGGATGTTGCTGCCGTACTTATCCCGTCCGACATAGAAGCCCTTTGCGTCCGTTTTGCCGGAATAGTTGAAGGGATACAAATTCGCCACACTGGATGCCGGGAGAACACGCTCGAACTGCTGGCCGAAGGCGTTGTATCCCACGGGGCTGGCACAGCAGAAGCCCTGCTGCTGACGAAGCAGGAGCCTGTCCACATTGAGCTTGCTCCGCACCAGCTCCGTCAGCACATCGGTCTGGAGCAGCTTGAGCGTGTTATAATCCGAAGCGGTCAGCTCGATATAGACGGCGCAGTGGAGCAGCGGCTCTCGGTTGCGGTGCATGGAAGCTACCAACGACGCCACATCCTGCAGATTGCTTTCCGCCGTGATCGTCTGCTGCAGGTCGTTGGTGTTGGAGCTGCCCATGCGGTTTTTGTTGGCAGCATTCTGGATGATGCGCTTTTCCTCGGCAGGTGTTACCTGTCGGGTGTAGATACGCAGCGTGATCCCATCCTTTTCGCCCAGATGTCGGAGAATAGCCTGCTCATCGGTCTGCGTGGGATATTCCCGCAGCGCCCACACGCAGCGGAAGGTGTTGCCGCAGATGAAGTGATCGGGTTCGAACTTGACCACGGAAGGTGCGATTATATCCAGGAAGGATTTGATGCTTGCAGTCTCCCGGCTCTGCGGCGCTGCTTTTTTCGTTTTCTTTGCCAAATGAGTCCCTCCTTTACTCACCGACAATGACCCAGCGGTCACCGTCGAAGTCCTCAAACTTTTCCGTCGTCACGTTCTGCTCAAAGTAAACACCCAGCATCTTTTTGAGATCCTGCTCGGTGGCTCGGCGGGTCGTGAAGCCGTTATCGTTGATATTCTGCTCGATGCGGGAAAGGTAGGAGAACACATCGGACTCCTGTTCACCACGCAGCCGGATGATAATATAAAACTCACGGCTGGACGCCATGAGCACCTGAATACGGTCCAGGTGCTTGCTGTCTTGCTCCAGCAACCTGCGGACTGCGGGCAGTTCCTCCTGGCTCAGCCGCTCCCGGTAAAAGTCCTTATTGCGCTCGAAGGATTCTTTGGAATTGAGCGCCAGCATCTCGATCTCCGCCTGTCCTTTTACGACATTCAGCAGCGCATAGATGCGGGCACTGATGCTGGAATCCGGCAGGACGGAGATGTTGGTGGGCTTGATGATGAAGAACACGAGATTGCCCATACGGGTGGCAATGCAGTAGTCCTTGATCTCCTCAATGCCCATGAGCTGCCGTGTGGAGCGGGCGGCTTTGTCCTTTTTCTGCTTTTTACTCACGACTCCAACCTCCAATCATAGAATTGCTGCTTTGTAATCAGGAACGCGGCGGCGTATTTGAGGAAATCCAAGATACTGGTACCGTCGAACCGGATGCTGAGGAAAGCGTAAACAGCCGTCAGCACCAGCGGCAGGGCGATGCCTGTCTGGGTCAGCGCCAGAACAGAGATAAGAAGCCCCACGCCGATGATGCCGATGTCCCGCAGCTCCCAAAGCCACAGCATGGCTTTTGCGGTTAAATTATCAGGGTAAATATAAATTGCTCTCACCTCCGGAGAATAGAGATGGCCGCAGGTTTCCCTGCGGCCATCCAGTGGGTTGATTATTCTTCTGCGTTATCCAGCGCCTGCTGGATCAGCTGTGTGATGAAGTCCTTCTGCTTCAGGTGATTCTTTTCCAGATACTCTTTCAGTCGGTCGAAGAGTTCTGCGGAGATTTTCACCGCAAGGGTGCGTTCTATCTGCATATCGTTTCCTCCTTCAAAGTGTTCTGCGAAGATGCGCTCCACATATTCCGCCAGTGTACCCAGCTTCATTTCTTCTTTCTCTGCCATGATCCTTGCGTGAAGCTCTGCCGGGATCATGGCACAGAGGTTCTTTTTGCCCTCCATCGGTCTGCTCCTTTCCTCGATTTTGCAAGCAAAGCATACCGGAAGAAGTCATGGAAAGCTATTCACCAAACTCAACGAAGAAGCTATGTGAAACGGAAGCAAAACCACCAAGGCAGCTATACCGCCCGAAGGGCTGCGGCGATCCGCCCCATAATGAACTCCACACAGGGTATCGCCACACTGTTGCCCAGCGCTTTATATCGGGCGCTGTCCGAAGCATCAGGGATGTCCGTCCAGCCATCCGGAAAGCCCTGCAGACGCTCACACTCCAACGGAGTCAGGCGTCGAATGAGATAGGCATAGGCTTCTGCCTTTTGGCAAACGAGATCGGTGGCGTCCTTGTGCTGGCGGGCGCTCTGCGTGCTGACCACACCATTCTCACGGAAATCATCCACACGCTGGCGACTGTAGACCGCATGATGATCGGTGGCCGTCAGTGTATATGCGATGTCCCGCTGATACCCGATCCCATTGCCGCCGTTCTGCGGCTGTCGGTCAATGGCATTTCCCGTGATGCAGAAGGTTTCTTCCTGCTCTACGAGCGGCACATTGTTGCCGCCGGTTCCGTATCTTGCGGACATGGTAGGCACCACCTGATGAGGACCAGTGTAGCGGGCATCAATGCCATGGTTTTCATAGACGAGCGGTTGGTGTCCATGCTCCTGCGCCCGCAGGGTACCGGACACATCCTCAGAGCACTCCATAACGCTTCCGCCCTGGTCATTCAGACACAGGACGGATGGCATACAGTTTCCGCTGGCAGAGCCCTTCAGCGTAGGTGCCAGTTCCTCGCCATACCCAATGCTCCCAGCAGAGGCACCGGCTCCTGCCGAGAATGCGGCGGCTACAAAGGTCTGCTGTTTCATTCCCGGTTGCGCATTCAAAGCACCCGCAACATCATGTAAGTCACGGACCTCGTCCCTTTGGTTGGCAGCAAAGGCCATGACACCGTTTCTGCCGGTGGACATCCCGCAGTTGACGCCGAGTGTGGCCGCCACATCGCCGGTCAGGTCGCCGTTGTAGCCGTCAAAGCCCTCAACAGCTTCATCCGGCTGTGTCACGAAGGTCTGCATCTGCATATTGGTGGTTGCCATCAACGCACCTGACACGCCGTGCAGGTCGATGCCCTCATCCCGCTGGTTGATGTGGTACGCTTCTAATCCTGTGGGATGTCCGTCCGGGCGCATAAGCCCCGCCTGGATCTTTAGGGCACGCTCCAGCTTCTTCGGCAGCTCTTTGCCACGCTCAAAGGCCCGGCGCAGGATTCCCAGGCAGGCTTTCGGGGACAAATAGTATTTTAGGGGCGGATCTGCCTGCAAAATCTGCGATAAGGAAGATTCTTTTGCGTCTTTGGGCGACACCCCAGTATTGAGCGTCGAGGCACCGCCACGCCAGGGAGAAATCAGCTCCCAATAGAATTCGCCCAGCAGATTCCCAGCGCCCGGAGTCAGGTCGAGGGATTGAAACGGAATCGCACTTAACGCGGACGATCTCCTCCAGAACGATTCGGAAGTCTTCGCCCTTTGGCGTTCCTGAACTAAAGGCGCCGGGAACATTTTCCCATACCATAAATCTTGGCCGAACATCGAGAGCTGTTCGGCCTCGTAATTTGTCTGCATTTCGCATCTCCTTTACCAGCCTGACCTGTTCCATAAAAAGGCCAGAGCGGGCGCCAGATAATCCAGCTCTCGCTCCAGCCACGGACAAGTCCTGGCACGGGCTGCCGCCGCAGATAATATCTACGGGCGGCAGTTCTGCGCCGTTGAGCTTTGTGATGTCACCCACATGGATCATGCTTGGAAAGCGCTGCTTCGTGACCTCAATGGGAAAGGCTTCAATCTCCGAAGCCCACACCGGCGTAATGCCGCTGCGGATCGCGGCCAGAGGAAAACCACCGATGCCGTCAAACAGGCTTCCCATAGTGAGCCCGCTCATTTTGACACCGCCTGCACGATCGTGCGCGTGGTATTGACGGCGGCCTGTGCCGTATATACCGCACTCATGATGTTGGCTCTTGTCGTTGTGTCCAGGCCAAATGCTCCGGCAATGCGGGGGATCTCACCGGCAGAGAGCATCAGCCCCAGTCCTAACAGTGCGTGATCCTTAAACACCATGAGTCCGGCGATGAGGATAGTCGCCTGTAAAAATGCGGTCAGGCACAGACCGATAATTTGTTTGCACCACTGGATGAAGCCATCCGTATAGCCACGGGGCACAGAGAACATATACAGACTTCCCACGGCAATCTGGATCAGCAGAATACCTCCGCGCTTGAGATTGGCGAAGAAGACCTTGATGATCGCATACGCCATAAGGATGATGCAGAACAGGATCATGATCCCGCTGGTGATACTGCCAAAGCCGAGGAACGGGCCGGATGCCAAATCGGTCAGCGATTCCACGGCGCTGAACTCCTGCATGATATCACTTGCCACATCTCCGATGGATGCACCGTAGCCGGTGATCCCTGCGGTGAGTTGCCCCTGCAGCGTTACCGAAAGCTCATAGAGCCGGACCGGAACGACAGTAAACAGGCTCACGGCCATAAAGCCCTTGATGGCATTGAGCGCGGTTTCGCGGATGTTGCCCCGCCCGCTGGAATACTCGATACCGCATTCAAAGCAGGCCACGACCAGCCCGGTTCCGTACAACGCCCACGCCAAATAGGAGAAGAACAGCACGATGCTCTGCACCCATGACATCTCGAAGAGCTCGACACCCATGTTTCCCATCTCTGCGAAGAAGTTGCCGAGAAAGCCTACGACCTGACCGTAGAACCAGTCCACAATTTGGCCCAAAACCTTATCGGCAACAAAATCCCAAATAAACATTGTTCGGTTTCACCTCCTCCGGGTGAAGCCGTACCAACTGCTTGGGATATGGCAAAGGCCGTACAGCTGGTACGGCCTTTAAATCATACTCGGTTTACATTGTCTGTGACCATTGCTGGTCGGTGGACTGGCTCATGTCTTGGAACACCTCCAGATAGTCCGATACTGCGTTGGAGAGCTTCTCATAGTCCTGCCGGGTGGGGTGATAGACATACCAGTCTACTTTTCCATAGTCATCCCAAATGTGCGGGTCAACACCATTACGGAAGTTGGGGTTGGAAGTCGCCTTCGTCCCCAGCAGATCCGAAAAGCGAAGGCGCAGGGTATCCACCTGTCCTTCGCTGCGGTTCAGGATCGTCAACTGCAAGGCGTTGTACTGATTGGCAACGCTTCCAGTGACAAATTGGATCTTTGCCCGATTCATATCGCTCAGACGCACATAGCAGACTCTGCCCACATAGGTGGCATCGGGATATTGCTCTCCGATAATTTTCCGAAGTTCCTGTTCGTAAAAAGTCATTGCCTACACCTCAGATTCCGATAATCTGCCAGATGTACAGCGGCGCCGTCAGCGTGAACACGAGGCACGCGAACAGGATGGCGGGAGCCGTCCACTCGAACTGGCCACTCTTTCGGTAGTCAAAATAAGCTGTGCCGAGTTTGGCGAAGAAAAACACCGCAAGGATCAGGTCAATGGCGGGAAACACCACGTTGTTGACGACGGTCTTGATCTGCGTGGATGCCGTGGCCCAGGTGCTTTCCACCGCTCCGGCCACATCGCCGGTGCCGGCGGCAAAGGCCGTGGTTCCCATCATGCAGACCAACAGCAGGGACAGGGTCAGCATCACACAAAGGCGCTTGCATTTCATTTTGCTCATAGATACCTCCAATTCTTGTTGTTATTTTGAGGGTGCGATATGCCATTCTTCCCACAGGTCACCGGCGATGCGCACGGAATCCGCCAGGTTCATACTTAGCATTCCCGTGGGTGTCCAGCAGTCCAAAAGCCAGGTATACGGCGTGTAGCTGCCGTCCGGGTACCAGATAGGTGTGAAGTGGGTCGGGCGGTCATAGGTGCTGTAGGGATTGTTTTTGAAAGCGAAGGTGGTACTCTTGCCGCTGACGCTGCGGTTCAGCAGTCTCCAGAAGCCTTCGTACCCGAATTCAGGGAAATAGGTCACAGCATTCTGCGCCGCCGTGACAGCCGCGCTCTGCGTGGTCGTTACTCTGGCCGTCACTTTCTCCTGAATTCCGTACCCGCTTTTCATGGTAGCTGCAGTCGCTGTGGGTGACAGGCTGTCCGGCGTGATGCGCATGGATGCAGTCAGGCTTGCGGAGTAGCCGTTGTAGTCAAACTCCCACCATCCATGATCCTCCCACCAGCCGTTATCTACCCAGTGATACCAGCGGTCACGGTGAACCACATTGTTATCATCCACCCAGCGATCCGTGTGCCAGCACTTCTCCCAGTTCTCTACCCATTCCCAATTTTCCTGCCACCAGGGTGACCAAATGCCCCAGGAAGCGGATGTTACCTGTTCTTTCTCTGGAATAGAAGCCAGACGGAAACGGTCGTTGCGGTCGTCCGCCACCGGGTTGGGCGGATCGTTGCCGTCCAGATCCACGATGTTGCAGGTGATCGTGCTCTGCGCCGTGCCGCCGCCAGACACGCTGACGGCAATCGTAATGACGCATGGCTCTGACGGCGTGTGCCATTTTACCCATACCAATTGACTGTCGCCGTCCGGATAGTAGACATTGCTGACGGTGTAAGTTCTGCCTTGAATCACAAAGCGAACAGTCACAGGATTATCCGGGTCGGACTGCCCGCCGCTCACCTCCACCGAGGAGATCACATCGGTATCGACTCGGTATTCATAGTCGAAGTCGTTTACATCGGGCGGCTCCAACTCACCGTTGAAGCGGACGACTCCGATGCCGAGGGACGAGATGATCTGATCGTTGCTGACCTTGCTGTTGGTGCTGCCAGACCATGCGGGATAGCCCAGATCTGCTTCTTCAAGGAAGATGGCCAGCGGCAGATTCTTATGGGTGAGCGATCCCATCTTGCTTCGAAGATTTCCGTTTACCTTTTGGTCATAGAGCGCCGCTTCCGTGGCCGTCATGGCATAGTAGGCTCCACCGTAGACGAAGTAGGCGATAGGCTCGACAACGATTTTGTAATCGCCGGCAATAAGCGTATCAAAGTCTATTCCCACATATCCGGCAATCGCCCGAATGACTTGCTCGTCTGTAAAGTAGCTTCGAATCGCCGCAATGCTGGCGGGATAGTCGCCGGTCGAAATGATGCGAGGCAGACTCTGCGCCGGACGGACGCAGACATAGCCGCCCACGACAGGTGACAACGCCCGCCCACTGTTATAAGAGAGCTTGGATACCTTTCCGAAGTGGATCATGTTGGTGCTCGGATTCTGATTGCTCCAGTCAATGGTGTTCCCCACGACAGCGTGGCTGTCCACATTCACCACGGAAATGCGGACACCGTCCATACCCGGATTCCAGTAGTTGGTGGATGTGCCGCTGCCCATGCCGCCGCCACCGCCGTCGAAGTTGCCGTCACCGGTGGCATAAGCTGGAACAGCCGCACACAGCATGAGCACAAGGGAAAGAAAAAGTGCGAGAAGTCGCTTCATGGATTCCTCCTTTCAAAGCTTCGAAAAAAGAAAAGGCGCAGCCATTTCTGACTGCGCCATGCTGATTGGGAGTACTGTTAGTTCCCGCCGCCCATTTCACCGATTTTATTTCCGTTTTCGTAGATGTCCTGTCCATCGATGACCGTGTTATCACCGCTGCTGTCTACATAGCCGAAGCCCGGCACATATACCTGACCGGAGGAGTTCGTGCTTCCCGCGGCAGGCTGGGATTCCGCAGGCTTGGAGGTGGGCTGCTCCGGATATGTGGGGTGCGGTTCATCCTCCGTCTTGCGTTCCGAGGTCGGCACATCCTCCGCTTTGTGGTCATCCGGAAGTGTCGCCGTGCCGCTGGGCGATTCCGGCTTTTCCGGAGCGTCCGGTTTAACAGGGTTCGCCTGGATGGTCTGCTCCGTGCCGTTGGAGTTTGCACCCTGGCCGGGGTCACTCTGCTCCGGCGTCAGCGAGGGGACATTCACATCTCCCTGGCTATTGTTGATGTTCACATTGGGATCGTTGCTGTCCGGCTGACTGCCGGATACCGTTCCGGAGGGCGTCACCGTATTCCCGCCGAAGCGTCCGGCGATCCCGATGACGGCCACACCGCAGAGCAGGCAGCAGGCGGTGATGAGGATGATCCGTTTCGTCTTGTCGTTCATTGATTTTATTGATTTTCCTCCTTTTTCTGATTTATCTCTTGATTGGACAATACCACACCTTTCGGCGTAAGTCTATTGGGAAAGCGAAACTTTTTCAGAATACCGGAACATATTTGGCTTCCGTGTGCAGCGTCATTTCAGCTGCGGGCAAAAGGTTCCCAAGAAAGCGTACCGGTACCTCCAAGTGGATTTCTATTGCGGCGGTATATCCCTTGCGCTGGCCAGAACCAAGAGCATTGTTGCTTAGCTCCACGCTCAGGCCCGAGATGGTATATTCCACATTCCCATTTGAAATCTTCTGATATCCACTGCCAGTGTTCTCCAGTCCAAGCGTTGACGCCAGTTGGCCATACACATCGCCGGTATCCACGCTCTCATCCCATCGGCCTGTACCGTCCGGATACCAGCCTGCGGCGTAGCCCTCCCGCACAGCGTGGTACACATCATCATAGTTGTCGTTGATGGTGGAGATGACTGCCTGCTGGGCAGCCTCCTTGACACCTTGGGCGATGATCCACACCCGGCTGAACTCCGCGACCGTGCAAAAAAGCATCAGCAGGACCAGCACGATGGTGAGGATCATTGGGGTGCCCTCGCCGGGGTGGCGGCGAAGGAAACAGTGCTTGCTCATTTCCAATACACCTCCGACTTTCCGGTGGCCTCCGACCGCAGCGTGATGGGAAATGAGCCGAAGCCGCCGAACAGGCCGATGTCCATGTCCAATGTCAGCGTTACGGTGACTTCCTCATTGAGCTGAATGCGTCCCGTTTTCGACCAGCGGATGTTGGGATCAAGTCCGGTGCTGTCGGTGAGTGCTGCGGCACGGCGGCTGGTTTCCGTTCCGACTCTGCCAGAGATCTCCGCTTCCCGTACCAGCTCCACCGCATAGGTGTCAAGCTGCTGCTTGGCGACGAATACCGGCAGGATTCGCACCGCCAGTGCCAGCACCAGCATGGCACAGACCACCAACACGCACACATCGATATAGCCCTCGCCGGAGTGCCGTTTTCGTAATTTCTTCATAGGCATTCCTCCTTAAAACAGCGAACCCAGCGAGTTGATGATCTGGTAGACGATAATGACGATGTACGTCAGCATGAAGCACATGAGCATGAGGAAGCTGAACACCCGGATCTTTGGCGGGATCTTCGCCGCCTTGGCTTTCAGGCGCTGCAGCTCCAATGCTTTCAAATCGTGGGAGAGCATTTGGAAGTACATCCGTCCGTCATCGCCCCGCAGGATACCGACGAGACCGCGGACGATATCCGAGATGATGGCCGAACCCATACGGGCTTCAAAGCGGATGAGTGCCGCCTCATAAGAGGAGGAGCGCATATCCGCCGTCAGCACATCCAGTTCACGGGCAAAATCAGGACCGGCATGTTTCTTGTAGTTCTCCAGAATGCGCAGGACATCCCGGCTGGCGGCCAATTCCTGATGGATGGTCGCCACGAAACGAGGCAGTTCACCCTCCACCAGTTCCATTCTGGCCTTGCACAGCTCATCCGCCCGGCGGCTCTCCTTGAAATAAGTGAGCAGCGCCAGTACCACCACCAGCGGTGTCAGGATGGGCAGGATCAGAAGGCACGGAATGATTCCCAGCAGGATGAGGCAGGGCTTCAAAACGGTGTAAGCCGTATAGACCTCGGGGGTCATATCCAGGCCTGCGGCAGTCAGCTTCGTTTCCAGCCGTCTGCGCTTGTAGGCATCCAAGCGGATCAGCGGAGCCAGCTTCAGCGACCATCCCAAAATGAGCGTCTCCATAGATTTCACAAGACTGCGCTCCTTGCGTCCTGCGGAGATGAGGGCACGCTCTGTTGCCAGCCTGGGGATCTTCAGCATGTCCGCCAGAACGAAATACAGTCCAGCAGCCAAGGCGGCGCCGAACAGAAATAGCAGCAGTTTCACACTCTCACCTCCGATACTCAATGGGCTGCGTCAGCTTCACGACGAATGCGAAGGACACGAACACAGCGGCAAGGCAGACAGCGATGACCATTTGACCGGGGATGGTGGCTACCAGCGTATGATACCAGTCCTTATTGATGAAGCGCACCAGCGGAATGTTGATCAGCACGAGGATTGCCATGGTGATGAACTCCTTGCGGGGACCAAACACCAGATTTTCCAGTTCCGCATTGACCACCCGCATATCTGACAGCTTGCTGACGATGGGCGTCAGAATGCTTGTCAGGCTTCGGTCTGTCTGACAAGCCATTACGGCATCGCACCATTCCCGCCAGACCTCATTGTCGATGGCGGCTTTCAGGTCAACAAGCGCCGCGTCCATATCCGGGTCGATGTGCTTGATGCGCATCAGAAAGCGCTGGAACACCTCCTGCACCGGAGGGTGCAGGTAACGGACATTCTCCTCCACGGCCTGCTGAAAGTTCTCGGTACGCAGGTAGGCCGTAGTAATGACGGACAGCGCAGTTTCCAGTTCTGCTGCCACATCCTTTTTGAAGCTGCCTGCCGTGAGCTTGACATACCAAAACGGGGTCAGCATCAAACCAACAGCCAGCACCGGCACAAGGAAAGCGTTTCCTGCGGCAATGGCGATGCAGGCTCCCAATGCAAAGCAGAGCAGAGATGTAAAGCACACCATGGGGAACCTGTCTGCCCGTCCGGAGGCTGCCAAGACCGCCTGCGCCTCGGTGATCTCACGCCGGAGGAACCCTGCCTTTTTTCGCCTGGTCGTTTCGTTGATATCGGCACGGATACTGCCGGGAGCTGCGGTCAAACAGGAAAAGAGACTGTCGCTCAGTTCCCGCGGCGAGACATGCAGCACCATAAAAAGCCCTGCAATCATGCCGATGCAGGCAATCAGCTGGATCATAGTCATTCATCTTCCTCCTTTCCTTGAACGAATTGTGCCAACTCTCCAAGCGGCATCCCGTTTTCAATAAAGCGGCGCCGCAGGCTTTCAGATATCTCCTCACATTTCCGGTGCTCGCCCTCAATGATGAAGTGGTCGTCCTCCAGATGGTTGTCCGTGATGTGATACTCATAGAGCTTGTGAAGCCTGCGACTTCCATCCGGCAGGATCTCGCATTCAGAGATGTTGGTGATGCGCCGCTGCTTGTTCTCCAACTGGCGGCAGTAGACCACAATGGGGTATGCCTCGGTGACATATCCCATGAGGGTATCGTCCGGGGTGTCCACGGCGCGTTTGCAGAGGGACACCATGCGGCGGTAGGTACCCTCGCTGGAATTGGAGTGAATGGTAGTCAGCACCGCAATGCCCACACGGGCGGCCTCCTGCGCCGCATTGGCCTCCGGGCCGCGCATCTCGCCCACGCAGATGATGTCCGGATTGAAACGAAGGGCAATATCCAGCAATGCAATTTGATCGATACGTTGGCGCTCATTCTCGCTGTCGCGGGTCTGTGTGTGGACGACGGAGTTCGTCACAATGCCGTCACGCTCACGAATAAGTTGGAGTTCCCTTGATCCATCTTCAATGGTAAAGATACGCTTGCGGTCCGGGATGGTGGAGAGGAGCCAGCCCGCCACGGTGGTCTTGCCGGAGGAAGTTGCTCCCGCCACGCAGATAGACACGCCATAGCGCAGGCATGCGGACAGAAAGTCCAGCATTTCCTCTGTGGCCGTGCCACTCTGCACGAAGTCCGCCTTGCCGAGATTCCTGGGATTCACGATACGGATGGATGCGGCAACACCGGCATCCTCATCCAGCACCGGCGTTTTGATGACCGAGATACGAATGTTCTTTGCCAATCGGGAGGTAATGATGGGGCTGGCATTGTCCAGTACCTTGCCGGAGTTCTGCAGCATACGGCGGATGACATTGGCGGCGTGTTCCGGCGAATCGAAATGCTCCTCCAGCTTGGCGGTATGACCGTCCGAATACTGGATCTCAATGTCCCGCCAGGAGTTGATATCGATCTCCTCAATGCCGTCCGCGAAGATGTACTTGGTTAAAAATCCGTACTCTGCCATTTCCGTGTACAGAGCGTCCACCAGTTCAGGGGCCGTCATGCCATCCACAGCAATGCGGTTCTCCTGCAGATACCGTGCCATGCGGCGCTTCATCTGCTCTTTGGCACCCGAATTATCCTCTGTGATGAGGGTGGCGTAGGTTTCCGAGAGATAGCCCTGCACCTGACTGAGCGCCTCCGCAAAGGTGACGCCTTTCTCCTGCGGGGCAAAGAAGAGTTCGCTTGCACGGGGTGCAGTTGTAGCTTCTGCGAAAAGCGACCTTCCGGTGCGCTCTTCGAAGGAGATGTCATGCACCTCTGCCTGTTCCAGCTTTCTCTCCGGTTCTGCGGGGGCGGCTGGGGCGAACAGAGAGTTGCTTCGTCTTTCACCAAGCAATCAGAACACCTCCTCACAGATCCGATTGATCTCCTTGCGGAATGCGCGGCTGTCCTTCATGGAGAGGTCCGCCAGCAGCTCACCGGCCAGATACTGCTCCTCCAGCTCCTGCGAATACGGCAGCCGGAATACTACGCTGCCCAGCACCTGACCGATGCGGTCTGCCGCCTGAAAGGGCTTGATGTTGGATGCTACCCGGTACTGCTTGTCCTTGTCCCATTTCAGTTCTCCCAGGAGCGGAAGCTGACTGGAGAGGTATCCGACCGATTTCAGGTCGCAGCTTGCAAGCTGCAGAACGCTGTCCGCTTCCATCAGCGCCACAGCGGAGAGAATGTCGTTTGCGATGTAGCTGGAGCAATCAATGACCACGTAGGGTACGATCTCACGGAGTCCGCGGATGAGTTCCTCCGCCTGCTGCTTGGTGCAGGGCGCATAGGTGTACTCGTTTTCTTTCTTACGAAGGCCAAGCATCGTCAGGTGCGGCAGGCGCTTGAGGGTGGTCAGATTATGCTTGATGAGATTTACGGAGATGTGCTGAGCGGCAAAGATACTGCCGAGGGATTTATCAACCTCCAATTCCGAGGGAGGGCAAATGCAGGGCATCATAGGCGCGGTCATATCACAGAGGAGCAGCACCGTATTTTTCTTCTGGGCTGCCAAATGCTTTGCGATTTTGACTGCCGTTACCGTCTTGCCGCAGCCGGGACTGCCCCAAACGGCGAGGATGCCGCCTCCGGACTCCTCCATCGGCTCCGGCTCCTCCAGCTCCGTATTGCGGCGAAAGAGACTACCTTTCAGGAAATTCATTCGGCGGCCTCACTTTCTGCGGAAGGCTCCGCGCCCTCGCTTTCCTCAGATTCCGTACCCTCTGCGGTTTCGCCGCCGTTCTCCGGCTCCGGTTCTGCGTACAGTTCTTCGATTAGGGCATCCTGCGCCGCAATGAACTTAGCGGCGTTTTCGGGCGTTCCGCGATACACCAGCGCCAGATGCAGCTCACTATCCTGTTCCAGCTCCGCCAATACCTTGGCCTGCTCAGTGGTCACCAGCAGTGTCACGGTGGAGGGCAGTTCCTTTTCATCCACCACTTCACCGGTGTTGGCATCGTATCCGGAGGCGGCGGTCACCGAGATGACCTCCACATACTGCAGCTCCGGAGGAATGGCTGTTTCGCCCTTGCCCTGATAATCGGCCACGATGACCGTGACGATATCGCCGCTTTCCAGCTTGCCGGAAAGGCCGGTGGCAAAGCTCTTGATGGTAACGGAGATGGCCTGTTTTTTGCCGTCCAGATTATAGAGATAGGCATTCTCTGCCGCAGGAACAGTTGAGAGCTTGCTGGAAAGAATGTAATCTCCGACCGCCAGGTCCGCAGTCGCATACTTGCCGACGATCTCTTTCTTGTCTGTCATAAGGTTCTGCGGCAAATTATAGGCACCGACCTCTACTGTCTGGACCATCTCTGCGGTGATCTCGTCACCTTCCTTGATGTCCTTCGTCACACGGACGATCTCCGTTTTCTCACTGGCGCTGCGGCTGAATAGCGGCGTAACACCGAAGCAGATGATCAGCGCCAGCAGGATACACAGCACACCGATGACGGTGCGATTGCGAAAAATTTTCAAATCGTTTTCCTCCTTATAAAAAATACGCGGGAATAAAAGCCACTGCGAAATATGGCACCAGCGGCTGCTTCTTTGCCGCACTCTGCCGCAGTGCCGGGAATGCACGCATGACAAGGGATGCCAGCAGGAGCGCGACGGACATAAATAAGAATCCCGTGAGTACCCGTCCAACTCCCAACACAAAGCCTACCGCCGCAGCTAACCGCCAATCCCCGCCGCCCATCAGGCCAAAGCCTGCACAGAGGTAGAACGGAAGCATTGCCAGCAATGCCCCCAAAAGGGAGGCGGGGCTGATGGTGATCAGCCCCGCCAAAGCAATGACGATGCAGACGATGTTGCTGACGGTCCGGGTCCTCAGGTCATCCACTGCGGCATAAATGAGACCACCGCAGAAGAGGATCGCCTGCGCCCAGTGCATCAGCCATTGTAGCTGAACATTTCCGTGATCTTCTGGGTTACCGTGGGCATGACCGTATCGTTCAGGATAGCATAGAGGCCAGCCAGTACCAGCGCACCCAGCACAACGGCGATCAGCACCTTGACGGCAGTGTCGATGTAGCCCTCACCGGCATTGCTACAGACGGCACGGCGGTTGAAGGCAAGCACGGCAGACATGGAATTGACCGCAGCGGTCTTGACGCAAGTGACAGCGGACTTGGCGGTATGGGTGATCTTCTTGATGAACTTCTTCATGAAATATTCCTCCTGTAAATTCAAAAGTTTTTTGTTGGTGAGTTCGGTCATTTGCGTGTTGCAGGAGGCCCACGGCCCCGCGCAAACAGCAAAAATGCCGGGCGGTCATCTCCCGTCCGGCTCACAAGGTCATATTGATGCATGGGTCCTGCTTCTGCTCGAACCGGATCGGCTGGAAGCCTACCCGGTCACAGTAGTAAAATTCGCTGACGGAATCGTCATACAGCTCCACCACATCCGACAGCGCCATGCGGTAGCCCTGATAGCCGGGAGGCGGAGCATCCCGGCAGATGGTATAGATCTGCTCCAGATCGCTGGTACCGAGATCGCCGTCGAACACGAGCGTGTAATTTTCGGCATCCGGTTCTCCGAACTTCCGTACCTGATCCTCGTACCCGATGAATCGCATTGCCACGTCTACATCCTTTTTGAGCTGCCAGATGCGGCAGCCCTTTCGAGACTGCGCCAGTTCTTCGCCGGTCACCTCGCCGGATACGAGACGGTCAAAGATCCCGTCCTCCCAACGGGGCGTCAGATTCATGCGGCTCAGATATTGGTTGAGTTCGTCCGTGCGGAACATTTCATCCACCACGGCGGTATCCGCCTTCACATAGCCCACAGGATTACCGTAAAAGATGAGCCGATTTCGGTTATCCACGGTGAATCGCACCAAGTTCCGTCACCTCCTTTCGCACCGTGGCGCTTACATCTGCTGTTCCATGCCCTGAGCGGGTGCGTCCTCACTCTGCTCCATGCGTTCCTGCAGCCTCTGCTCGTAAGCATCGTTGACCGCATCCACCAGCGCAGTCCTTGCCTCGGCGGTGACGGCATGGAAGGTGTCGTTATACACCGTCTCGCCGTTTTTCTTGTAGGACTCCTGGGGCATGGAGATGAAGCGCCCCTTGTCCGTCTCAATGACACGGAGGCCGTGGACGGCAAATGCGCCGGCGATGGTAACGCTGGCATAGGCTTTGGTTTTGTAGTCGCCGTCCACCATACGATCGATCCTCGCCTTGACCTGGGGTGCAGGGCCTTCCTGCTGCTTTTTCTTCTGCGTTGCTGCCATAGATTTTTTCTCCTTCCTGTTACATGGATTGGTTGTTCATACCGGGGGATTCGGCGGCTTCTTCCTGCTGGAACTGCGACAGACTCTCTTTGGCCCAATCGGGCAGGAATTTCTCATCCAGCACGCCGACAAACTCATCCCGGTTCCACCTGGTCATTTCGCCGTCACTCAGACAGGTGCAGCGCACCGAGCGCCCAATAGCGTGGGGACTGCATCCGAAGCCGTCGTGGGCATACCACAGCTGGTTTTCTTGACTCCAGCAGGACTCTTTCAGCGTATCAGGGCTGAGTACCAGCACCTTACCGATGTAATCCTGCTCGGCACGGTCACCGACGCAATGCTCGGGGCCAAACAGCGCCAGCTTTTGATACGCTTCCCGATAGAGGTCTACGAAGCCATCCAGTATGGCGGGGTGACTTCGGACGGTGATTCCGACGTTGTGCCGTTCGTCCTGGGGAATATATCGTCGTGCCGCCCACTGCTTGTTGGTTCTGCTGAAACGCCCATCCCAGGAAAGCTCCTGCAGGGTGGTGGCCAGCACCCATTCCGTGCGCTTGTAGCCATATTCCGCAAGCACAGGTTCAAGGCAGTCCTTCTTCAGGTGCATCCCGTCGAAGCTCTGACGGATCGTCTCCTCGATGGCATTCCGGCAGGCAACATTGGTGCGGTAGCTCTCTCGCCACATAGAAAGCTGATTTCTTATTCTGGCCTCCTGTGCCGAGTAGGGATAGAGATAGGTTTCGTTCATTTCACTTTTCTTCCTTCTGTTTTTTCGTATCACTTATCGTAGATGATATCATCCTCCATCAGCGCATCCTCCAACGCAGACAGGCAGCAGCCACTCTGATGCAGGGCGAACAGGAGCTCAGGCGGCACATCGGAGAGGTCGTGCTCATAATCTGCCTCGCACACGCTGATCTCGCCGGAATCCTCATCCACATAGCAGTCCAGTTTGGCATCGCCGGCCAATCCGGCATCCTGCCGTGCCCAATCAGGAATAACCACAGCGGGGCGGATCAGCTCGGTGATTGACTTATCTCGGTACGCACATTCTTCGCTGCAATTCGTGCAGTCGCCACAGATGAGACGGAGCAAAGTCATAAGCTCGGCAGCTCGTCCAGTCAGCGACTGTACTGTGCTGAGGAGCTCCTTCGCAGTCATTCTGCCGCTGGTCACAATGACTGCGCCCGTGGCCGCTGTGAGCTCCAGCCTTTCCGCATTCTGGAGCTTGGCCAGCTTCAGAACGGCATTGGAAATGCTGATATCGTTCTTCGTGGGGTATTTCATAAAATTCATGGGGGACCCTCCTTTAATTTGTCGTTTTGATCGGTCTTTCCGGCTCATGGATCAGTTCATACCGGGCCTCGCTGCCGCAGTTCAGCAGGCTCTCCAAACTGAGCTGCCAGCAGGCTTTGCGGGGGTCGTAGTTGGTGATGATGACTTCCTCATATTCACTGCCCGCCGTCTGGGACATACTGTTGGGGCGCACAACGCGGAAAATGTAGAACTCATGATACAGCTCGCAAATGTACGGGCAGTAGTTGTAGGACACCATGACATACCCCCGACAGTTCAGAAACGTATCATGGAGCCGCTGGTGATTTTCCTTTGGGAAGGCTACCTCATAGCATTCGGCCTCAAAATACGGCGGGTCGCAATAGATCCATGCATCGCCCCGGTCATACTGGCGGATGACGTCCTCAAAGTCCTTGTTCTCCACAATGACATTCGCCAGCCGACGGGAGCACTCCCAAATCAGGTGGAAGAAGCGGCGGATATCGCAGGGCTTACCTCCGAATGATTTAGAGCTGCCACTGAAGCTATACCGTACCAACTTGAAGAAATCTGCGGCACGGCGGACATCTCCGCGGGGAGCACGCTCCAGCAGAAGAGTGCGGATAGCTTCGGCCTCGGGCGGTTTGAGCAGGATCTCGGTCAGTTCCATTTCCTCCTGCAGGTAGTCATCCGTGATCTCGCCCTTGGAGAGGAACTTGTACAGGACATTGAAATCATCCCGCGTATTCAGAGGCAGGAATCCCAATTCCGCCAGCAGTGCTAAGGGTTGGTTTTTCACGCAGCAGAACAGGTTAGTCAAATTGCTGTTGAAGTCGTTATAGACCTCCATGCAGCCTGGCTGGATGGGACGGCTCATGGTCACCGTGCCGCTGCCGCCGAAGACATCGATGAACCGGCTGTAGTGATCTGGAGCCATCTTGTTGATGATCCACAGCAGCTTGCTCTTGCCGCCCACCCAGGGGATAAAGCTGTTCACGGGGCATCACCCCCATCCAGCGGGAGGGAGAGCTGACCGGTGTCTACATAGTCCGACAAAGCACTGGACAGACCGCGCTCCGCAAATGCGATCTTCTTGATCCGGCTGCGGAGCTGCCGGATGGTGCGCTCCAGCTCCTCGGCAGTGGCAGCGTAATAGTAGCCGCCTTCAAAGCTGCAAACAGGAATGCCGTCACCGCGCAGGGCGTTGATCTCCCGACGCAACTCAGAGCCACGCATTTGGAAGCTACACTCCAACTCCCGGCTGGTAACGGCATTTGCCTCGCCCTTGTGGTAAAGCGCAAGATATTCCGCGAGGGCTTCATTGATTGCCACAGTTCCTCCTTTCCGGAGCCGTTATCCCGGAACAGGAGACAAAATGAGCGCAAAAAAGAAGGGGCCGCTTTTCCCCATCCAGAAAAACGGCCCCTTGGTGTATTTCTTATTTGCTCAATAACGGGTAATTAAATTGTTCTACTGCTCTGTGTAACCATGTTCAATTAAATCTATCCATTTCAACAGAGTGCTCTTCCTAAGAATCATTCGCGCAGTTACCTCATAGCGATTCTTCTTTTTGTTTTTAGCGACATCCTCAAAAGCAAATACATAGTCATCAGCGGCACCTATATCGTACATATTTAGTCTCCCATGCGCAAAAGAATCCCTTAAGTGCGCAAAAACACTAATAAACTGAGTTCTCTTGTTGTTTACAATAGCGATAGACTCGCATTCTTTATTCTTTGGGAAATCAACCAACCCTGCTTTTTCGGTTGCCTGCAAGAAATCGTTTCGAGCTTCCGCCGAAAAAAGCAAGTGTGGGTTTGTAGACTCACTGATAAGCCGCTTCCGCAGGCTTTGAGGTTTTCGCCATGGGGAATCCCAGTTGTAATATAAAAGGCTACGAGACATCGCACTTAGGTCACAACATGGCGAATGAAAGACAAAAAATGTAACTATTCTGAATAGCTCCGTATTATTGAACCGTTCGGGCGCAATATCCTCCAGCCATGCAGGATGATACTCCGTTTCAACATAACCACTTGGCGTTCTTTTTTCCATCATACAGCATACCTTTTTCGATACTAATTCAAATCTGCGGCGCTTCAAGACGCTCTACAATTTCAGTTCTAATGCTGCTGAAATTATACTACAGTTTGCAGCTATTGACAATTGGCAGCTGTATAATCAGGGTCATCACATTTCCATATTCATGTTTTCCTTCACCGGAGTCTGCATCGGCTGATAGTCCTCCCGATGCAGCAAGCCGTAGGAGGTAAGTGCGGCATTGTCATCCTTGATAATCTCGTTCCCGTAGGCGAAGAGATTTACATGAGGCAGGAGCAGTTCTGCCGAGTGGGCATCCATTGTGAAGTTCAGTTCATCAATGGCCGCCTCCTGCGGCGAACTGATCTCCGGCGTGAGGATGTAATCCCCGATATGCTCGGCAAGGCTCGCGGCGGCAGCCAGATTCGTTACCTCGAAATGTTCCAGCAGGGCTTTCAGCTTTGGAAGCTGCTTTTCACGGGAAGGCATAGCCTTCACAGATTCCGTAAAAGCGTTGAAGGCATCCAGTTCCATTGGCAGATCGACAAACTCTGCCGCCTGCGGGATGACCCCGTCATAGTCGAGAACCACGACGCCCTCCCAGCCGTCCGCTCCGAGCTGCTTCTGCGCTTTCCTCAATGCTTCAGCAGACGCAGGTAACTCCAGCGTGACAGTCCGGTCATCTTCAAGGTCGGGATGAAGGCCAAGGGTGAGCCGGAAGAGATATTCCGGCTTTTCGGGAAGTTCCTTGGCGCAGGGTGGTGCGGTGATCAGTTCACTGTGCTGCACCACATAGCCGTTCTGCGTGAATGTGCCGTTTTCGCCGGTACGCAGGGCTTTGCCGATTTTACCAAAGTCCAGCATCTCGAACACATCGTCGGAGAGTCCGTCCAGTTCCTCCATGAAGCCGTTTTCCGCATAGAAGCGGCCCAGCTCTGCGTCACTGGTCGCGCCGACCACATGGCAGCAATCCGCACCGGCGCTGACCGCCATATTTCTCAAATCCTGCATGGTAAGAATACCGGCGTTGGATTCCACTTTTCTCTGGATTTCCAGACGAAGCAGGCCGTCAAAGACTTCCTGCTCAGTTTCATTCAGCACAGCCAGCCAGCCGGCAAGATTGTTCAGTTCGTTGAGGCTGGCATCCAGTTCCATCAGGTGAGGGGCGAGATACTCGAAGCCGTAGTAATCGTCGATCTCCAGATACAGCTCCTCGTTCTCCTGAAGCTGCACCTTATCCATTGCATCGTGCAGTTCCCACGGGGAGGCGGGCAGCTCCAGCCTTGCGTGAGCCTCACTGTTGGGTAAGTCCAGCTTTGCCAGATAGATGCCAAATATCTTTTTACCCAAGGGTCATCCCTCCCATCTCCGGCTCGTTCTGCTGGTAGGCGGAGGGATCTGCGCCGGGAACATCCCAGCCGTGCATACTGCCGCACTCCATAGCCAACCGCTGTGCCTGCGTCACACCAAGCTGCTCGTTGTTATAATCGACCAGCTCACGGTTCTGGGCGGGATCATCCGTAGACCAGTCGCTGGGGTAGTAGCCGTTCTCGCCGCGTTTGATGCAGATCAGTTCCCCAGTGCTGGGGAGCACCGAGAAGCACAGCTCCGGCAGTCCCTCCGCCAGCTTCGGTGCGAAGCGCTCCTGTTCCGTTTGGATGCCCCAGTCATCCGCATTCCAGAGGTGGACATACAGCTCACTCCCGCCATCCACAAGGATCTCCCGCTGTTCAAAGTGTTCGCCCCAGCCGTCTGATGCCTGTCCGGCGATGTACTCTTTCAGGGTGTCCATCTCCAGCGCACTCAGCTCACCGGCAATGCGGCATTCCACAACGCCCCAGAGCTTTCGGTCACGCTCCTCCACGGTAAAGACTGCGGAGTGGACCTTGGTATTCACGCTATCGGCTTCATTATACCAATGCATGAGGCCGCGCTCGGTTTCCTCCGGCATCCGATTTTTGACCAGCTCGGCCATGATCTGATCCTGATAGCCTCGCAATGCACGGCCATCCAGCATGGTACTCTCCGGTTCCAGATCCCCATACTCGCTTCTCTCATAGAAATCAGCGGTAAGGGGCATATACAGCTTCAGGGGAGTCAGCTTGGGCGGCAGCACCGAGAAGCTGTCCTCACCAGGGACGATCCCCAACGCCCTGCCGTTATCCCACTTCATGTGGATCGTGCCGATGTCATCCACGAAATCCACCTCGCCCTCGGTACCGGGAGCAACAGGAGCATAGGGATCCTCCATGGAATTGAGACGGATGCGGGTGCCGGGCGGATACTGCTCCTTGATGAAATTCACCATTTTTCTGTCCATATTCGTGTCCTCCTGCATGGTTTGTTCTCTGTTGTAGAATTCAAATTCATAGATCACGCCGCGGTCTTTGTTCCGCGTATCCTTTACCTTGACCGTCGTGCCATCAAAGATATAGGCATCGGCCTTGGCGAAATCTGTTCGGAAGCCCTTGCCGCCGTTATCGGTCGAAAATCGACTGTTGGGCTGATCTTTGACTTTGGAATAGAAGCATACTGTCTGCACCGTGGTCACGACACGGGTCAGCCCCACCAAATCAGGGTGATTTTTCTGGATGAGCGTCTTAAACTCTACGCCAGGTTGGATGAAGCGTTTCAATCCAGCAAGGTTTTTGATTGCGACAGGCTTTCGCTGCTTATCCGATCTCTCCATGTTCATATCCCTCCCAGCGTCATATTGGGGCCGGATTGCGGCTCGTAATCTTCCTGCTGGCGAGGATTTTCCTCGCCATAGAGGTCGAAGACAATATCGTCTACGGCTTTGCGGATGGCAGGATCATCGGTCAGTACCTCGTACCGGAAACCTGTGGTCGGGCGGTACGGAAGTTCCTCCCCCACACATTTCAGGAAGGCTTCGGTATCGGTAAAGTCCTGTGCATCGCCATTGGCATAAGTGATGCGGCCTACCAGCGGCTTTTCCTGTGCCATGTTCTGACGCTGGACATCCAAATCATAGGCCGTCAGATACCCGTTATAGTCACCAGGGGACGGATTGCAGCGCAGGCAGTAGCGGTAATGCTCCGTCTCCACGATGTAGCCGTAGTTCTGCACATAGCCACCATCAATTTTGCCTCCGTGCTCGTAGCAGAAGCGCTCCATGGCAAAACGACTTTTCAGGACACCCTCTCGCATCATATCAACGATTTCCTGTAATTCCGTTTTGAACACGGAACTGTTTAACTCCTCCGGCCCCCTCGGCCACCAGGTATGCCAGAACTCATTTCCGCTGCGACCGAAATCCATGCGGATATGGCCGATGGTACCCCGCCGCTTATCTTCTTCGGGGTGCGGGGTATAAAATAGGCCCGCCTCATCAGGGCGGGCCGGACGGATATGAAATTGCCCTTTTTCTGCGGAATACAGGATTTGATGCATCTCGCAGAACTCACGGAGTGTCATGTCGCCTTCATCAAGAAAGCCGAACTCATCTCGTGCATTCAGCCGCCCGGATGCTGGAAACTCCAGTTTCTCCGGCATCAGCACCGAGCCTGCGTAATTGACCACCACGCTTCTCTCGATGTAGCATAATTCGCCGGGATCATCGTCCGAACCACGGAAGTCATAGCAGTACCAGCCGTCCGGCACAGTTGAACGGTCAATTCGGGCGTTGGTAAACAGTGCAAACTTGTCGAACAGCTCAAAGTGCTGGTATTTTTCTGTTCTTGCGTTAACGCTCAAAAGGTCATTCCTCCCATCTGCGGTGTGTACGCTTCATCCTGCCAGTTATTTCGACAGCCTTTGAAGCGGTTGACCAACTCTGTGGCCGTAAGGGCTACAGTAGGTAGCTCTGTCGTTTCCGAGAAACTATCCTCATCCAGCTCGAACCAACAGTGATCCGCCTCCGGATCATATCGGTCGAAGCGGCGTTCCGGCAGGCCCACTTGTCTGGGAATGAAATATTCGCCCATGTCGCAGCAATCCCTGATAGTATGGGCCTGTTCTGCAGTCAATGTACCGATAATGACGCATTCATTTGACATCTTGTAGTTATCGGCATCTCTGTACAGATATGAGATTTTGGTGTTCATAGGTATTCCTCCTTTCTCTCGGGTAACGGCAAACATACTACACATCTGCCGCAAAGTCTACTGGAACATTTGCTGTCCCTGTGTCTGTTCGGGAAAGGGTGGCTCTAAACGCCGCAGCCGACCAAACTCTGTTTCTATCACATGGTCATTTTCCATGCAATCAGCGCCATACTTTTCAAAGTCCATGTAGCCGTCCAGTTCGCAGATGGCCTCATCGTCCAGCTCCAGCGTTTCCTGCAAGCGCTGCTGGCCGTAGCCGTAGGTGTCTACGATGCGCTGGTAGTTATCCAGATCTTGCAGGAGCTCTAAAGCCCGATGCAGCGTTTCCGGCTGCTCGGCTTCCAGCACGGCGGCGTAGGTCAGAAGCATCCCGTCCTGCTGCCAGATACCTTCCAATGCCTCCGCAAAGTCGTTGTAATCCTCCACGGTGGGTAGTCCGGCTTTCCCTCAACACGCAGCGTCATGCGTAGCATTTCATCCCGACTCTCGTCCCGCCAAGGCTCTGCCGGTGAGAGATAACTGTGGTCGATTGACATATCCGGCGTCAGCAGACTGCGTGCATTCGGGACAAAGGCGCTGTAGCGGGCGTAGTTATAGCCCTGCGGATCAACGAGAAAACCGTCCGTTCCCTCCGCATCAAGGATAAGCAGACAGTGCCTATCACCATCATCGTGCCGGATGGCATTTTTGTTCTCTGCGATGAAATCATAATCCGCCAGCAGAGCACGGCTGAACTGCTGGAACCGCTGGGCGGGCAACTCAATAACCTTGTCCACAACACAGGCGTCACCCTCGTATTCAGACTGCTTTCGTCTCAGTTCCGCCTGAATGATCATGCCATGCCTCCCATCTCCATGTGGCTGCTCTGACTGCCATCCATGATTTCCGCCAGACTGGTATAGCCCTTGTAGGCGATATAGCCTCTGCCCGTGAACATTCCGTCCTCCTCATTCATGCGCTGCAGGGCGTAGCCTTCATAATCGTAGAACTCATCCAGATTCTCATCGTAGTCGAAGTGACCGGACCGCTGGATCATGTACTTCCCATACTCTGCCGGGGAATGTGCGCCGGGAGCGAAATCGAACAGGTCGAGATTCTCCACGAGATTCTTGACCTGTTCCGCATTCTGAGGCTTCGCCAGCGCTACCACAGCGCCCAGCTTTTTAATGGCATCTGAAGAAAGTGCCTCCGTAGCCTGTGCCAGGGTATTAAGGTCTGCAAGGCTTTCCTGTTCCATATCCAGCAGCACATCCACTTCATTTGGTAGCTGCGTATCCTCCAACCGAAGCCAGACATCCGTAGGATCTGTAATGCCTGCACGTTGGAGAGCACGGTCGATTTCCTCCTGCACCATGGGAAGGTACAGCCATGTGATATGCTCGGTGTCCTCCAGCTCGACTTTAGAGGTCAGTGCAACGGCAATGGGCTTTGGCTCGTAAAAGTAGCAGGGAAAGCACCGGCCATCGTAGACCTGCTCCAACTTCATGCCGTTATCATAGACCACGCCGTAGGGTGTGATCGTGCCGCTGCCGCTTTCGATGAGCCGCCGTGCCGTTTCCTCACCGTCCAGAGCATCCAGTTGCTCCGTTTTGGCGCTGCCGCCGTGCAGATTCATGTAGTGATCCCGGCCAACAGCGGCAAGGTCAGAAAAGTCGCTGATGACCGTGGCCTGCTGGCAGCAGAAGGTCAGGTTGATGAGATCCTTCAGCTCGAAAAGCTCCAGCTTGTGGGCCATCGCCTGAAACTGCGCGGCCT
>QWCE01002082.1_pt1 | contig 35203 bp, 20 predicted proteins | sample 1972531 | NCBI WGS metagenome assembly QWCE01 (sample SAMN09866716, study PRJNA288562) | Human gut metagenome isolate term4_stool, whole genome shotgun sequencing... | reverse complement strand
GTTGTCCACCTTGTCCATCAGGTTGAGGATGATGTCGATCTTGGAGGAGACTTTAGAACCTCCTAAGATAGCGGTAAAGGGGTGCTTAGCACCATGCAGTACACGCTGTACAGCCTCGACCTCTTGTAGCATGAGCATGCCAAACATCTTCTTGTCTGCTGCAAAGTACTGAGCGATGAGAGCCGTCGTGGCGTGTGCTCGGTGTGCTGCACCAAAAGCATCGTTGACATAGACGTCTGCTAATGTAGACATCTCCTTAGCGTAAGCTTTTTGACGCTCCTTGAGATCAGCCTTAGCAGCTTTGAGCGCTGCCTCATCGGTGTACTGGTCGGGATTGTTTAGTTTACCTTGCTCCTCCTCCTCGAAGCGTACGTTTTCTAGGACTAGTATCTCGCCTGGCTGGAGTGCTTGCGCCATCTCTTTTGCTTGTGCACCACGGCTCACGGGGCAGTGGATGACGGGTACGTGGGTGAGTTCCTTGAGGTGGGGCACGATGAGCGCGGTAGAGAGCTTGGAATCACGGCCTTTGGGGCGACCGAGGTGCGTGGCGATGATGACGCTACCGCCGTCGGATAGGATCTTACGTAGCGTAGGCAGGGCGGCACGCATGCGGGTATCGTCGGTGATCTGCCCCTTGTCGTCAAAAGGTACGTTGAAGTCTACGCGTACGAGAGCACGGAGACCCGAGAAGTCGAACTGATGAATATTTGTCATGAATAGAGCTGTGTATTTTGTCTGTGTGAATAAACTTAGAAAGTATTGATGCGCTGATGGAGCCAGGTCTGTATCAACTCCAGCAGATGGCTCGGTACGCCTAGCTGCCTCAGGTCGTACATGCACTCGCCGTAGGCGGAGATGAACCGCTTCTGTTGCTGTTCGTCAGCCGATGCGAGGAGCTTGCCCAGAGCTTGTAGGGTGCCCTGCAGATCTCCGCCGACGAGCGTAAAGAGAGCGGGCAGTAGAGGTACAAACTCTTTATATTGAAGCTCCAGAGAGTCTTTATCGAGCTGATCGTACGAGGTGACGGGGCGACTGGCGTAAGCCTTTGCCTCCTCCCAGCGCTGTGTCATCATGAGGCACCAAGCGATGAGCGGATAGAGCGTGTCGGGGTGCTCGTCCTCAAACTCGCACTGCAAGAGCAACGGGAGCGCCTTGTCGTAGATGCGGAGCTTCACATAGAGCACGCCGAGTAGTCGCAAGATAGCGAGCGAAGGCCGCTCAGGCTCTGCCTGCTGGCGCACCTGCTCTAGTAATGAGATGGCGAGCATAGGCTGCTCCATGCGGTAGAGGATCTGCGCGATAAAGAGCGGGCTCGTGTCTCCCGAGAGTAGCTGCGGAGGGATCTGCTGCATGACGAAGTAAGCCTGCATGTACTTCTGCTCCTCGTAGTAGGTCTGCGCAAGGCGGTACATAAGCTGAGCACGAGCCTCAGGCTCTGATGTGCGTCCCAGCTGAAACTGTATGGCTGCCTGCTCGCCCGCGTACCCCTTCGTCTGAACGCAGTAAGCGCGCAGTAGGTCGAGATGCTTGTCGCAGAGCTTCTCCGATTGTTCCTGCGCAAAGGGATTGGGCTGGCCAAAGTGCATCATAAAGGGTGTCTTAGCAGCCACCTTTGCCTCAATAAAGGTGAAGATGCGTGCCAGCTGGCAGATGTAGCCTTGTAGCGCTTTCGTATAGTCGTCCGCCTCCAGCGTCCGTCGCTCCTGTGGACGGATGTAAGGGGTGCGGTTGATCACGTTTTCCATAGCTAGGACGCCCTGAGAGATGCCTTGTAGCACCTGTCCAGGCAGTTGGCTAATCCTAAAGATGGAGCCGTAGAAGTCTATGTCTACCTGCTGGAAGATGGACTCACGCAAGAGCGTCATAATCTGATCCTCGCCGAGCTGGTACTCATTGCTAAACTGTGCCATCACGGCTGCTAGCGAACTGTGTTGCAGGTCAAAGGGAACTAACCAATGCGCCTCATCTTCAAAGAAAGGTCCCTGCAGGAGCGAGTTCGTTGCAAAAGCATTGACATCGAAGCCTCGAGCCACGAGACGCTTCAGCGCTTCGTAGCCCTCCTGCACATCGCCCACGAGAGGGAGGAGCTCCTCCTCATCCCCGAAGACACTCTCGAAGGTGGCTGGCTCCTCACTGTCGCCCGTCGAGGAGATGATCTCCTGAAAGCGCTGCTGAAACTCTGGGCTGTTGAAGCGCCCGAAGAGCTTCTGCACATACTCCACAACTTGTGGCGTGTACTTCATGCGGAGGCGGTGGCTCCAGATCATGTCGTACTCCTCGAGGGTGATCGCCTCGCCGATCTGCTGAGGCTTGTAAGGGAGCTGCTCCTCATAGAGCGCCAGACGGCTACTGTATAGTTCGCCGACGAGGAGCACTCCGACGACGGCACGAATGCGCACCATCGTCTGTTCGCCCCGTGTCTCCATCAGCTTAGCGAGTAGCCAGCAGAGCTTGCCCCAGTGCCACGAGCGTAGCAAGGCTAGGGTGACAGCTGTGAGTGCTGCCTGCTGTATGTAGTCGTCTAGCTGGTCCAGCGCGGTGCCCACCTCGTCGCTCCACTCCTGCGTATAGAGGAGCCCCATCGTGAGGCGCTTGACCAGTTCGTCGTAGCGTGGCCGGTCAACCGTCGCGAGGTTCGACTGGAGCGTCAGTTGCTCGACAACCATTGCGAGTCCTCCATTGTCTAGCAGTAGAGCGTAGTAGTTTGATTGCTTCTCGTATTGAGGCGACTGAGCCACCCACTCCGTATCTCGTAGCGCATCGGTCACCTCGTAGAGCGTCCGGAGCAGGTAGCTGTAGTTCGTCACCAGCTCAGGGTCTTGTATCGGAGACTCTAGGTATTGTAGCATCGTCTCTAGGATACGCTTTGCTGAGTGGTAGCGGTCGCGTTGCTCCACAGGGATACGCACGTGAGACTGCATCTGCTCGCCTAGTAGCTTGACCGCTTGGGCAATCTGATGCTCAGAGATGAGCTGGTAGATGTCGTCTGTAACCATATATAATGTATACCTGCTCTTAGATGCTTAGCTGCTCACGTATCGCCTGGATACGGTCACGGAGTAGTTGCTCGGGATTGTCGCAGGCAGGGTCAGTGCCACGCTTGTAGGTGACCCCAATGTAGTACTTAATCTTAGGCTCCGTACCTGAGGGACGTATCGAGAGGACCGTCCCGTCCGCCGTGTGGTACTGTAGCACATTGCTGGTCGCAGGCATCTTGATCGGGAAGATTTCGCCACTCTTGAGGCACTTACCCTCGAGAGATTGATAGTCTAGTATCTTTACCACGGGACTGCCCGCCAGCTCCTTCATCGGGTTGGAGCGGTAGTCGACCATCATCTGGCTAATCTCCTGAGCGCCCTTGATGCCCTTGCGCACTACGCTAATGCCCTTCTCGAGGAAGTAACCATGCTCGTAGTAGATCTTCTCCAGGAGCATATCAATGGTCAAACCCTTGTCCAGGGCCCAAGCGGTCAGCTCTGCAAAAATGGCGCAAGCCGACACCGAACTCTTGTCTCGTACGAAGGTCTCCCAGAGGTAGCCGTAGCTCTCCTCGCCACCACCTATGTAGCGGCGCTTGCCCTCCTGCTCACGGATCTCGTTGGCGATCCACTTAAAGCCCGTGTAGCAGTCCATATAGTCCACTCCGTAGTCCTTCGCAATGGCGGGGATCAGCTCCGTGGTCACAATCGTCTTGACCACAAAGTCATCGGGACGCAGGTCGCCCAGCTCCTTGCGGCGGGCTATCGTGTAGTAGGTCAGGAGGGCGCAGATCTGATTACCATTGATCAGGTGTAGCTCGCCCTGCTCGTTGCGCACAGCGACACCGATGCGGTCACCGTCGGGGTCACTCGCTAGGACGAGATCAGCGCCCGTAGCCTCGGCACGCTCCATCGCCAGCTTCATTGCTGCTGGCTCCTCGGGATTTGGCGAGACGACCGTGGGGAAGTTGCCATCGATCACATCTTGCTCTGGCACATGGATGATATTCTTAAAGCCAAAAGCCTCTAGTGCACGAGGTACGATACGTACGCCAGTACCGTGAATAGGTGTATACACGATCCCCATATCACGATGACGCTGCACCGACTCAGGCGAGAGCGATAGGGTACAGACATCATGGATGAAGCGGTCGTCCATCTCGGCTCCGATCATCTCGACGAGCGCTGGATTGCCCTGCCACTTCACTTGGTCAATGTCTGTGATGCTCTTCACCTCATTGACGATTGCCTTGTCGTGCGGGGCGATGATCTGAGCACCGTCGCTCCAGAAGACCTTGTAGCCGTTGTACTCCTTGGGATTGTGCGAGGCAGTCACCATGACGCCACTCTTGCAGCCCAGCTGACGGATCGCATAGGAGACCATCGGGGTAGGGCGCAGCGCATCGTAGAGGTAGACCTTGATGCCGTTTGCCGTAAGCACGTCGGCCGTCGTCTGAGCGAAGAAGGGGCTGTTGTTGCGCCCATCGTAGCCGATAGCTACGGAGATCTCTTCGCCAGCGAAGCACTGCAGGAGGTAGTTCGCCAAGCCCTGCGTAGCCATGCCGACGGTGTATTTATTCATGCGGTTGGTACCAGCGCCCATGATGCCTCGTAGGCCGCCCGTACCAAACTCTAGTACTTGGTAGAAAGCCTCCACGAGAGGCGTCTTGTCCTCAGCCGCTAGGAGAGCCTCTACTTGCTGACGTGTCTCACTATCGAAAGCGGGCTCGAGCCACTGCTTGGCACGCTCCTGTGCTTGCTGTATAAGTTCGGGTGATAAAGTTGCCATAGTTTGTTGTGTTGTTAGATCTTTTGAAAGTACTGTTGGCAGGTTGGGTAGACCAAATCGTAGCGTCACCCGTGCTGCCGTTGTGGATTTGTAGCGAGTGGTCGGAAGGCGCACCATATACCGAAAATGGCTTGCACTAGCTTACCTCTCGCAGTAGGAGCAAAGTTAGCAAAATAAGCGATATGTCCTCTCTGATTACCCCTTCCTCCCGAAGAATAGAATTCCTACCTAGGAATTTGCCAAATAAGTACCTAGTAATTTGCCCAATTCCTACCTAGGAAATCAAAAATACTTCGGAGGAATCAAATGAAACTTCGGAGGAATCAAATGAAACTTCGGAAGAATCAAAAAATAAGTCCGAAGAATTTGCCCATTTCCTAGGTAGCTATTTCCCAAATTCCTAGGTAGGAAATGAAACGAGCTCATTTTTATCATGCGTCACCCCTGCGGGTAGGGGTGCCCCTGTACCAAGCAGTAGCCCCACTCGGCACGAGTACCGAGTGGGGCTACAAAGCGTGTGGAGCTGAGGCTCCGTGTATAGTCTATTGCTAGAGGATCAGTCGGAAGGTACGTACCTCGCCCGCCTTGTGGGCTGCGACGATGTAGATACCAGAATGGAGCTGCTCAGCGATGAGCTGCTCAGGCTCGGTGATCTGGTAGTGACCTACCTGAGCACCGCTAGCTGTGTACAGCTCGATGGTCGCACCCTGTAGACCCATCACGAGGATACCCTCGGGAGTCGCTACGACACGTGCGGTCTCACCGTCGATACCGTCGATAGCCGTAGCCTGTGGGGTGACGATGATGAGCTGCTCAGAGCAGAGTCTCGTCTCGCCCTGACGCGCTGTGACGGTCACACGGTAAGCGGTCTGCTCGCTGAGGTCAACGAACGGTAGCGTGATGCGACCATCTTGTAGCGTGGGCGGAGCCTGGAATGGTGAGAGTTCGCCTAGAGGCGAGCCGTCAGCAGCGATGCTGATGATATCTACAGCGGAAGTGTTACCCTCCTTGTCCACCTTAGCCAGCTCAACCATATACTTCTCAGCCTTGGCAATCGTAGCAAAGGAGATGGAGAAGCTCTGAGCCTGCAGTGAGCCTGCGACGAGCTTAGCATCTAGCTTACCATCGATAGCCTGAGTCGTGAAGGTGGTCTTACCCTGAGCGACCGTCTGCATAGCGGGCATGATGGTCGCCTCGACGGTGACCTCATAGCGTGTACCCATCTGTAGCCCCTCGAGGGTGGTGTAGACGTAACCGTCACGAAGCTCTAGCGAGCGGAGCTGCTGCGTAGGATCGAGGCGCATCGTCTGCGTCGCACTAGCGTCAGCACCTATAGGACGATAGCTTACGGTGTAGCTCACCTGCGTGGGGAGTGCCTGCCAGCGTACCTGCGCTGTCGTTTCGGTTGTTGCCATCACCTCAAGCGCTATCTGCTCCTTGGCGGGCTTTGCAGAGGCATCCTGCTTGATGTGCAGATTGTCCATAGCAAAGTAGCTAGGCGCATTGGTGTCGCTCGACTGGATGGAGAACTTGAGCGTCTTGACCTCACCGAGAGAGGAGAGATCGACCCACTTCCAGTCATTGACCACTTCGCGCTTCTTATTGCGATAGTCGATGAGTGGTACCTCGACCTTCTTACCATTGTCAGCCGTGATGGTCACGATAAAGAAGCTACCCTCCTTAAAGGCGGGACTTCCGAAGTTTTTATCGCCTTGGGTGGCAAAGCTCTTGACCCACGCTGTGTTGGTCAGATAGACACCCTCGAGCTGCACCTTGCGGTCGCTACCAGGCATGACCGTGACGACGGGATTGTAAGTACCCCATTTAGGATTGTCGCCTGGACAGTAAGCCACGACATACTGCTTGGACTTACCCTCCTGCTCCTGACCACCACCGACGACGTTGTTGTACTGTTGCGTCGCAAAGTCGCCCGTGTAGGTCGTATCGGCACTAGCTGCTAGGGCAAAGCCACTCCAGCTCTTCCACTCAGCATTGTAGCTGTTGGAGAAAGCAAACGAACCGCTGCCGAATGGCGCCTTCTGATTGTAAGGCTCCTCGCTAGAGAGTGGCTGCTCCTCAAAGGTTGCCACCATCGCCTCGCCGTGTAGTCCATTGACGTAGACGTAGACGCTCTCGGTGACTTGGCTACCAGCAGCATCGGTCACAGTGACACTGTAGCGTGTCGTCTGCGTAGGAGCTACGGAGACAGTCTGTAGCGAGTCGCCTTGTGACCACTTATAGCTATAAGGCGCTACGCCTCGGATCACCTCAGCCGTCAGCTGAGCCTGCTGCCCGAGATTGATGCTCACGGGAGCAATAGCGAGCTGCATGGCAAGGGCATCGCCGTTGTAATCGTCGATCCATAGCTTGCCACGGCTCTCGAGGGTCACCTCACGGATGTCGCCTCTCTGAGCGAGGTCTACGTATGCCCACTCCTGCTCAGTAGCGGGGAGCGTGATACGCGTACCGCCATCGATGCGCATATAGACAGAGCGGTCTGCCATGAGCGAGAAGCCTCGCTGTGGTATCTTGCCCTTGGAGTTGGTCACGGTGATGGTCACCTTGTCGCCCGCCATCTCAGCAATCTGATTGCGTGAGCGGGTGAAGTCCTCGACGACCTTGACTCCTGCGAAGCTATTGGTCCCTGAGTAGACGACATCGCCCTCTATGGTGCGGTTGTCCTTCTCAAAGGTAGCCACTCGTGTAGGCATATAAGTAGTAGTAAAGGTAAAGAGGAGCTCAGGCTCAGCGTCCTTATTATTGAGTGTGCCGTGGAGGAGTCCGTAGACCTCATAAGTGGTCTCAGGCTCTAGACCCATGATGGTAAACTCAGTCGTACGCTTGCCAAGAGCGGTGAAGTGTCTGCCCTTCTCTCGTATCGTAGCGGCATCTGGAGCTGTCGTAGCCTCCTCGCCCTTTACGATCGTCATCAGGTAGACGTCGGTCATCTGGTCCGGCTCGACAGAGATCGTAGCGGACTGATGTAGCGCACGAACCACCTGCTTGTTGGTTAGCTTAGGAGCCTCGTCGGTTACATTAGGATCATGCTCGTAAGCACCAACGGTCGGATGCTCTTTGTCACGAGCTGTGCCAATGAGGTCCATCGTAACAGCAGCGTGCGGAGCACCCTGTGGCAGTACGGTCATATCCTTCGGGTAGAGCACCTTGTCAGAGACGAAGGCTACCTCTACGACCTTGGATGCTGTGCTCTTTGTCGCCTCCTGATAGTTGGTCGCGTCGTACTTCTTACCCTTAGCGGTGATCAGTACGCCCTTGCTGTCAGAGGTGTAGAGCGCATTGCGGTCGCAGGTGAGCTGCTCGTTGGGGAGAGCTTGATTGCTAAAGAGGATGCCTCCACCGTCTCGGTTCTGTAGGATATTGTCTGAGAGCTGAGACGAAGAGATATCGCCGTTGAGCATAAGGAGTGCTGTGCACTTGCCGTCACGAGCTATAGCGGTGTTGAAGACAAAGTTCAGTCCTGTCACCTTGCTAGCTGTAAAAGCTCGGCTAGTAGCAGAGCCACGTGTGATGCGTATCACATTGTTGGCGACGAGTAGCCCCTCGCCCTGCACCTCACGGACATTGATACCGACGAGGTTGCTGAGTTTATAAGCTTTGGGCTGTGTTATGTCAAAGTCATTGCCGATGATCTTAGCATCCGTGTGGAAGGTAGCGTCGATACCGCTGTAATCCCTCTGAGGAGCGATCTGCTGTACCATCTCGTTGCCCTCGATAAGCACTTCGGAGGCACGCGTGACGTAGATAGCCTTACCACTATGATCTACGAAGCGGTTGTTGCGCACCGTATAGCCCTTACCCACGGGGTTGGCAACGGTCGTCGTACCACCGATCTGTAGCGCAATGTGTCCACCCTCAAAGAGCGAGTTCTCAACCAAGACATCACAGCTCTGTGCGTGTGGGTTGCTAGCTCCCTCTACCTTAACAAGGCTAGGGGACATGTTGTAGTTAGAGTTGCTCGTGTTCTTGGTGTAGACATGGCAATTGTCCATCGTGAAGTGCGATGAGTTCTCCTGAACGTAGACCATCGTTGGGAATCCGAGATCTGTCGAGTGGATCGTCATATTGCGCAGCGTCACGTAGGGGGTATTGCGTACGGTCATCACACCATAATACTCACGATAAGCATTTGGTCCCGTAGGCTTATTGTAGCCATTGGCAGAGATAACGACCTCGTCACGAGAGTTGCCGAGACCAACGATGGTGATGCTGTTCTTGGCAGAGGCTCCGGGGACACGCTCTAGGAGAACTGTCTCAGGATACTCACCTGGCTCGACCTCTACGGTGACGGCGCCAGAGACACCTTGCTTGGTTAGATCCTTAGCGGCAGCAGCTAGACTCTTGTAGGAGGCAGCACTGCTAGAGCCAACACGGAGCGTGCCTTGGAGTCCACCCTGGCGCGTCTTCGTGTCAAAGGGCTTCTCCTGCTTCACCTCGTGCTTGGTACCTCCGACGGTCACACTCTTGGCGGTCACCGAGATTGGTGTGCCTGCCTTGAGGTCGCCAGCGAGCTGAGCCTTGACCCAGTAGTACTGCGTGCGTGGTAGCTTCAGTATATCGGCGGGGTCAAACTTAAAGATGACCTCCGTCTGCGTAGCTTGTGGCTTGACCGTTGCAATCAGATGAGCTTCATCAAACTCACTGATAGCTCCTGTAGCGTATAGTGCGAGCTCCTCAATGCCTTCGCTAGAGATCTCTAGCTGTAGCTTCTCGAGGGTCGTCTTGCCCTTCTCTCCAGCGGTGGTTAGGTCGATGCGTACAGCGGGCAGTGAGCTACCCGAGAGTACACCCTGCTTATCTACGGGGAGAGCCGTGGCGGAGACCTTCTCAACGAAGAGGTCGCGAGGCTTGACACTCTCTACACGAGCAGCCCACCCGAAAGTGTAAGTGTCTGAACCCTTGAAGTAGACCGTCAGCGAGCCGTCCTGCTCTTGCGAGGTGAAGGTTCTGACACCAGTCTGCTTGAGTATATTGTTATCACCTGTGGAGAGCAACTTGCTCTTGACCGTGTGGTCACGTCCAGAGTAGATGCCGAAGGTGGCTCTTCGTAGATTTATTGAGTCGATCGTGAGGGTTACCACCTCGCCCTCATGGGCTGGGAGGAAGGTCACGTACGATCCAGTGTTTGCAAGCACCTTGCCATCGGGACCGCCCTCGTCGTAGTACGATAGGGGTGTGGTGACGGTCACCACCTTATTGTCGTCCGATGCTGGGTGGTTGAAGATGTTGACCAGCTTGTACGATCCCTTAGGATCAGCGTCGCGAACGTCAATAGGCTGACCAGCAACAGTTAGCTTGGCGATAGCCACGTCTATGCTGTCAGCTGCTGGAGCATCCTTGCGAATGTCTATTGCGAGGATGTAGTTATTGGCAAACTCCTTCAGCGTGCCGTTTTGCTTTAGAGCATCGGTTGGGAGGTCGACGCTTTGCATCGTTGGCTCCACCTGAGCAGCTGCGATGAGCTTGTTCGTATCGAGTGTCCCCTCAGCCGTAGCGGCGTAGAGAGCTACGCGCTCGATCTGAGGAGCGCCACCCTTGAGGTCTACCGTGAGACCGTCCATGAGGATCGGCTTGCGGTCACCGATCGTATGTATGTCAAAAGCTAAGACTTGGTTCTGCTCTGATCCGACAGCGATGAAGGGTAGCTCGAGCTGCTTTGCAGCGGCTGAGTCAACCTTCATATCCTGTGGCAGGTACTGCTTGACCTGACCACGCCAGCCTAGCGAGCCGGAACCACCTTTAGCGTCAAAGACAAAGGTCAGAGCCTTCTGCGTAGAGCGGATGTAGTCGGCAGGCTTCGTCTTGTAGGCATCCTTGTTGGGCTTTAGCTCAAAGAGCAGAGGAGCTGTGGCGTCCTCGCCGTCATAAATCCGGAGCGTAGGCTTGCTACCCCAGGAGGAGTAGTAGAAGTCCCACTCATTGATATCTAGCTGGATGACATTGTCTGGAGCGGTCGCCTCAAAGGTGACGCTACGCTCGCCTGCGTCGGTGTCATATCCCGTGGTAAGGCTGTGCTTGAGCTGAGGCGTAAAGTCCCAAGGCTCGTACACCTTGACATGATGCTTACCGAGGGTGAGCACCATCTTATTCATTACCTCTAGAGCCTCTGTGCGGGTGCGCTCCTGCTCGGGTAGCGTCTTCTCGCCTGCTGAGAGGTGGAGCTTGTCAATGGAGAGGTTGACCTTATTACCCTTGTGAGCATTCTCCTGGAGGTCTACAGCTAGGTAGAAGTGGTTAGCCCCCTCACGCAGTGCTTGAGGCGTGGGGAGCGTGGCGGTGAGTGCCTCGGCAAAGTCCCAGCGAGCGATCTCCTTAGCCTTCGTAAAGTCATCTACGATCGGGCTGTAGTAGAGAGCCACCTGCGCTACGTCTGTCGTCTTGCTAATAGAGCTTAGGTCTAGACGCTGCAGTGTGACAGGGTCTTTGGTTCCCTGAGCAACGAGCGTGAAGGCAACCATGCCGATCTGCTTGACGCTTGCATTGATAGGCATTGCAAAAGTGTCGACTTCGATGGTTCTACCCGAGAGCGAGTCAACCGCCATCGGCGCTGGATCGATCTGAGAGACCAGAGCCTCAAAGCCATCCTTGGGAGTCCCCGTATTCGTCACGAGACGGATCGTCAGACTACCGTCAGGAGCTGTCGAAGTTGCCTTGTAAGCTTTCTCCTTGTTGAGCTTGATGATGAGGTTGTCCGCATTGACCGCTGAGCCATTGTACACCTCAACTAGGTCGGCACGACCGATAGAAGAGTAGCTAAAGAGATCTAGCTTCGTAAAGTCTACCTGGATCACCTTGCCAGTGGTCTCAGGCTTGAAGACAGCGTATCCGTCAAACTTCTCGCTGATCGGCTCATACTTACCGCCATCGTCGTATAGTGTCAGAGACTTGTCGCCTACGGTGTAGGTTTTCGGAGTCTTAGCAAGCGCGTAGGCATCCTCTACGGTGAGCGGTTTAGGCTTTTGGAGCGTTACGGCGTGATCGCCCAGAGTCGTCGTGAGCTTCGTCGTAGCAACATCGATACGGCTGCCAGCCGCCACGTCGCTCTTGAGGTCAACGACCAGAACTAGATCATAGTTAGGCTCAGAGAGCGTGTACTCCTTAGAGAGTGTGATGGTCCCCTCGGCAGAGATTTCGGTCGTCTTGCCGAGTAGCTTGCTAGCGTCTAGCTGTTTGGGCTTACGGCGGTTCACCTCGTAGAGGTATATCGCCGTGATATCGCTCGGCTTTGTGTTGCTGAGCTTGTAGTGCAGAGCCGTCAGCTGGGGAGCCTTGGCTAGTCCCTCGGTTGTAATCTTGAGGTTAGAGACGATGAGCGACTGCTCACCGATGTAAGGATCGTGGCTAGCGCTCTTGTCCTCAAGGACAGAGGCGACCTTGATCGCAGGCTGATTGACCGTGCGTACGATGATCTTAAAGCCTGCGCCTGGATTCGCCTTCGTCTTGCTACCGATCGTTATCTGACCGGACTTGCCACTGGAGCGAAGCTTAAGGGGAAGCGTTGGTCTATCCGCCTTGGCAAACTTCTTAATGATGTCTTTCTCGTTAGGTGTCATCCAGTCAGAGAAGGACGCACTGCCCTCGAGGATGTAAAGCTCGTCTTGATTGGCTAAGGCAAGCTCCTGTATCTCTATCTCGATACATTTGCCAGCTTGCTCTGGCATGAAGACGATCTTCCCCGTCTTGCTTGCCAAGGCATTGCCATCGGCTCCTCCACTATCGTAGAGGATCAGCGGGGTATCTCCCACCTTATGCTCGTTATTGCCATAGGTCGACGTGGGCATCAAGAGCGTGTTGTCATCTTGTCCCCACACGATCGGTGGCAGGAGTAACCAGCAGAGTAGTAGGAGCGTTGTCGTTACTGTTCTTTGCATAGTAATTGAGTGAATATATAGTTTGTTATTGTCTGCATATACGATAAGTCGCAAAGGCTCCGCCCTCTAGGCGTAAGAGTGCGACGTAGCAATCGCTCATAGCGGGCAAAGCGACCGTCGCGCTACCCACAGAGAGCGGATGCGTCAGGACGAGTTGCCCGTCTATATTATATAGGTATAGTGTACCCGTCACTTCGCTCTCGATCTGTAGCATGTTGTCGCTACTGGAAAAACGCACGGCTGGCGTCGCTGTGGGGGAAGTGATGCTGGTGCCCTTGGGGAGAGGCTTGATGCCCGCAAACTCGGTCGAGACTTCGCCCGTCTCATCGGTCTGCTGGTGGACGCCCGTCTGCACCTTGAGGAAGTCGATACGATCTAGCTGTACCAGTTCTCCCTTAGCATTGACCGCACTGTCTATATCAATGTAGCTACCCGGGGAACCGTTAGGGTGATTGTCCGCATAGCCATAAGCGTAAGGTTGCGACTGCCAAAGCCCTCCCTCATGCTCTTGCTTCATACAGTCCGGTAGGCGGACCCCCGAGAAGGTTACTTTGTTACCATCCCAGAGCGGGTAGTAGCTATTGGTCGTGTGGTACTTATTGCGTGGTATGAGTCCCGACTCACCCTCCGAGTCGCTCCAGGCGATCGGGTCTTTGTACGGGTCTTTTGGCTTGTAGTAGGTGATCGTGTAGTCTAGGTTGCTCCGATAGTCCTCGCTGCCACGGATGCGGTACCACGGGTCGTCCGCCAGTCCGTTACCATTGGCATCTTGGCTCACATAGATGATGCCAGGCTCGGCATTACCGATGAAAGCATTGCCCAGTATCGCAAAGTCCGCTTGGTTGGGCTGATTGACTAATGCGGGCTGTATACGAACGATGATGTAGCCGCCCCATCCGCCGAGAGAGAGGAAGCGCCCCTCCTGGACGAGGATGCGCTGTGCCTGCTGGAGTAGCTCTTGATAAGTTGATACGCCCTTGCTCGCCATCACTTCGCTCCCCATAAATTGTCCAGGAGCTGGGTGGTAAGCAATCACCTCCGTGATGCGGCTCTCCTGCGCAGAGAGCGTCGCCACACCGAGGAGGAGACCGGTGAGGATGTGAAGTATAACGGGGTAGATATGTCTCATATCGTAGAGTCTAGAGGATTCAAGATACTGTCTCAGTACCGCATGGTAGACTCTACGACTCAACGACTTTACGGCCCAACGAGCCACGGACTAGGAGCATTTGTCCCAGTCATCTAGTGCTAGAGAGCATACGAGCGCCCTCCTTGCCAGAAGCGTATCGTGCTGCAAAGTCCACGTTGCAGACTGATAGAAAAAGGATCGTGGCAGGTCTTCTGGCTTAGCTCGCTAAGGTGTATCCTTCCCACCCCTGAGTGACGTTTGCGGGGCAGTGGCTTCATCAAGTCGATGACACATTAGCCTTTGGTGAGCTTTACAGCAACGGGTTTGCTCAGGATTTGCACCTGATTCCCTCTTCGAGTGGAGTGGCGCACCTCTCCACTAACCAAGATCGCTGGCAAAGGTACTAAAAGCAATCAACAATACAGTTACGCAAAAGAAGCCCCGCAAGTCAACCAGTGACGCGGGGCTCCTCTAACTTCTAATTTCTAATGTCTAACCTCTAATCTCTATCCCTTATCCTTTGTCTCGACAATGTTTGAGGTGAACTCGAGCCAGCTCTCGCTCTTCTTATATAGTTTGCTACTTCCCTTCGGCACAATGAGTTTGCGGGGCGTGCCAGCTACGCTAAACAGGGTCATCAACCCTACCTCCACCTGTGCGGGGTCGGCCACACGTATCTCCACCTTGCGGAGCTTATCGCAGAAGGCAAACGCCATATCTCCGATCTTGCGCACGCTCTCGGGTATCACTAGGACCTCGAGATCTTGGGCATCGTAGCCAGCATTCTCAGCGATCTCTTGCACCGTGTCGGGGATTCTATAGACATCATCATACAGTCCCGCAGGATACTGGATTAGCTGCGTCTGCTCCTTATTATATAGGACACCGTCGATAGAGGAGTAGCATGGATTGTTCGGATCCACCTCAATCTCGAGGAGCATGATGCAGTCGTGGAAGGGGGAGACCCCGAGACGAGTCGTCTGCGCTGGCAGAGACATAAAGCTGAGACTCGAGCAGCGGGCGAAAGCATACGACCCCACTTCCTCTAGATGATCTCCGAGCATCACCTCCATTAGAAAGTAGTTACTTGCGAAGGCTAGCCCCGCAATCTTACGCACCTCCTCAGGTATCGTAAACTCCTGCTCCTCTTTAGACGCTGGGTAGTGTACCAAGACACTCAGATCCTTACTGTATAGGATGTTATCCCGTACGACGTAGTGCTCATTCTCTGGGGCTACGGTGATCTGCTCCATAGCCAGACAGTCCGCAAAGACCCCATCGCCTAGACGCTCTACCGAGGCGGGGATTAGCACCTTCGTGAGGTCGCTACAATTGCTAAAAGCCATCTCTTCAATCACCCGAATGCCCTCCGAAAGCGTGAGACTGCTGAGCTGGATGCAACCATTGAAAGCGTTGTCCCCGATCTCCTGCACATTGCCCGGGATGACCAGTTCGTGGAGCGCCATAGTACCCGCAAAAGCACTGCGCTCGATCCGCTCCACCGTGTCTGGGAGAACGAGCTCCCTGAGAGCGACACACTCGCTAAAGGCAAAAGCCCCCACACACTTCAGTCCCGAGGCAAGCTCTAGCACCATCATACTGTCACAAGACTCAAAAGCCCCCTCGCCAATCTCCGTGACGCTCCCTGGGATCGTCACAGACTCCAGGCTCTGACAGCAGGCGAAGGCGCTCTCTCCGATATAGGTCACCCCCTCGGGTATCTCAACGCTTGTGAGCGCCGTGCAGTCATAGAAGGCGTAGTCACCGATACGGGTCACGCCCTCCTTCAGGATGACCGTATCGATCTGCTCTCTGAACTCATGCCATGGGTTCTCCGCAATAGGGTAGTCGGGTAGAGCTCCCGTACCTGATAGCGTGAGAGAGCTATCCTTGGGGTCATATCGCCACAAGAGTTGCCCCGTCTCACCGCTCTTTGGCATCTTAATCTTACTCATTGATTTACTCCTTATTTAGTTAGTTTGGTGAGCCACTCGGCGATCAGCTCCAGTACCTCGGGAGCGATCGTCTCGCTGATCTGATAGTACTCGCTCACGGCTCCTGTCGTCGCATGCTGGAAGAGGTGGTTCAGCCCCTCCAGCTGGCGCACTTGCCGTGGTGTCCCCGTCGGGAGACTCTGCTCGATGACGGGTAGATGCTTATCCGCCAGCACCTGTTGGTCTAGCGAACCATTGAGCGCCAGCACTGGGCAGTGCGTCTGCGCTATATCCCCCTTCGGATCATACTGTGTGAAGTAGATAAGCCAAGGGTTCAGCCCGTCGGCAACCTTCTTGAGATCCAAAACCAACCCAATAGGAAGCTGGTAATGTTCCTCCGAAAGCACCTTCGTGACCAAAGCCTCGCCACGCAAGTCGCTCTGAGCAGCTTGGTCAAAGGTCGCCACAGCAGCTCGCAGATACTCTGCGCGAAGCTCTTTTGGTACCTCCGCCCGAGTTAGGCCCAGGTCCATCTGGTCTTGTAAAACCTCCTTGCCAGGCAGCGTACTACCCGCTAAGCTGATGATGAAGTCAGGGACGCCACGAGCTGCCAGCATGAAGGCGATGGTGCCTCCTTCGCTATGTCCCAGCACGCCCACCTTGTCGAAAGCCTTCCGACTACGTAGGTAGTGGACCGCAGCCGCAGCATCGTCCGCTAGCGTTGCTGTGGTCGCCTCGGCAACACTGGCCGAGTCAATATCGTCGTGATAGCCACGATCGTCGTAGCGCAGCGTCGCTACGCCATGTCGAGCCAAGTAGTCCGCCAGTACGGCAAAGGGCTTATGCTCCGCCAGGGTCTCATCACGATCCTGTATGCCCGAGCCAGAGACAAAGAGAACGACCTGCTCCACTCGGCTCCCCGCCTGATGTCCGACAGGGTAGGTGAGCGTGCCGTGGAGCGGTGCTGTGCCATTGTAAAAGGTCACCTCCTCTGTCTCGTAGGGGTAGGGCGGCTGTGGTGTCTGCGGACGATCAGCCTTGGCGGGCTTGCTGGCTCGTACGAGCGTGAGCGGTAGCGACATACCGCCCTGCGCAAAGGTGCCCACGATGGTGTCGCTACTCACGAGCTTCCCCTCATAGCGAACGTATAGGTTCGGGATGGTGATGACGATGCCATCGGCAAGCTCGATTGTTGCTTCGATACCTGTCGCCATCTGCGACGGACTATCCATTGTGCAGCAAATACGCTCTTGCTGATCCTTGCCGATGTTGAAGCGGAGGGGTAGCTCCGATCCAGAGATTTGCAGGGTGCCCTCCCAGATGCCTAGAGGAGCCACTTGCTTTGTCTCTTGTTGCGCTGATAGAAGCAGTGCGCCACAGAGGTAGCAGCAGAGGAGTGTGAGTAGTTTGCGGGTTGAGGTCATAGTTCCTAGTGTCATGGTTTGGTTTTGCTTAGAGTCCGTGCACTTTGTTGGGGTTGGCTTTGATAAACTCCTTCCAGCTTTTGGCACTCTCATTGGACGTAGCCACTGCATTAGAGGTTTGCAGGAAGTGACAGTAGGCGACCGCCAAGCCATCGGTCGCATCGAGCTTCTCCGGCATCAGTTCGGCGGGAATGCGTAGCACCCGCTGGAGCATCGTCGCCACCTGCTCTTTGGAAGCTTGCCCCGTACCCGTGATCGCCTGCTTGACACGCATCGGCACATACTCCGCGATGGGTATATCTCGGCTGAGGGCCGCCGCCATAGCGACCCCCTGCGCCCGTCCCAGCTTGAGCATCGACTGCACATTCTTACCATAGAAAGGTGCCTCCAGAGCCATCTCGTCAGGTAGGAACTCATCGATCAGCCCCGCCACACGCTTGTAGATGCGCCCCAGACGGGTGTAGTGATCCTCGTATCGGCTCAGCTCGATCACCCCCATGGTGAGCATCTCGGCATGCTGCCCCCGCACGGAGAGCAGGCCGTAACCCATCACGATGGTGCCAGGGTCAATGCCTATCAGTATGCGCTCGCCACGTGACTTGCTCATAGTGCGATCTGTCTCATCGGTGTGACATGGTATAGGACGCGCTCGCCGAAGGTCTTGCCCAGCAGCTCCAGTCGCTCGCCCAGTACCTCAGAGAGATAGTGCTCTAGATCTCGTTCCTGCTCTAGAGAGATAAGTAGAGCTAGGACCATATCGTCCATCGGCTGCGCCATCTCCACGACAGGCGCCTGCGCCATCACCTCGAGGAGATCCACCTGCGCCACGCCCTCATCGTCACGGAGCAGCGGCACCAGCCTAGTGCGTAGGAACTCGTCAAGGAGCGCATACTCCTGAGCTTTGAGAAAGAAAGAGACATTCACTCGGTACATAAGAAGCAGTAGTTAACTAAAGAGTATCGTGCGACTAACCAGCCGCACGCCACAAAGATACCAAAAAAGCCCCTGCGCTCCGCGTCGCCTCCTCCTCTTCTTCAGAGTTGACGCACGATATACGATGAGCTCCTCCACGTTTCTATGGAGGAAATCGAAGGATTTTTCGGTGGATATCGTTGATTACCCAGCGAGGAACGAACAGATTCTTCGGAACTTCGAAATCATTCTTCCGAAGTTTCATTTCATTCTTCCGAACTTTTATTTCGCCCCTCCGTGGGGAAATTCCGTTTCCTCCCTGACGCTTCCCGATTTCCTCGGGAGAAAGGAGACGAATAGCAAAATGTACGGACGCACGAGACGAGTAGCCCCGTGTAGGGACGCACGATCTGTGCGTCCGTTCCCGTTAAATCCTTGACACTGTAGTACTTGACACAATGGGCGCCTCCCGCTAGACACTCCCGTGCGTCCCTACAACCGTTACTCGTCCGATGGCTCCGCCCTCCCGCTATACAACGAGCCGTGCGTCCCTACCAAGGGTTACACGCACCGAGCCGTATGATGAGGCGAACGCTACAAGCGACGGGCGAGGGCGGGTAGGACGCTGCGCATCCAGTCGGTATAGTCGCCTGCGACGATGTGGTCGTGCGCTTGATTGACCAGGTCGAGGTAGAAGGCGATATTGTGGATGCTGGCCAGTGTGAGCCCCGTAATCTCCTGCGCCTTAAAGAGATGGTAGAGGTAAGCGCGGGTGTAGCGGTGGTCGGTCGATGCGGTGCCCTCGGGGTCTATCGGCTCGTGACAGGTGCGCCACTTGGCATTGCGTATGTTGATGGTACCTTGCCAGGTGAAGAGCTGACCATTGCGGGCATTGCGTGTGGGCATGATACAGTCAAACATGTCGACGCCTCGTGCGATGCCCTCTAGTATGTTGGCAGGCGTGCCGACACCCATCAGGTAGCGAGGCTTATCCTTGGGGAGGATGCTATTAGTCAGCTCGATCATCTCGTACATCTTGTCGGTAGGCTCGCCGACGGCTAGTCCGCCGATGGCATTGCCTGGGGCGCCTAGCGAAGCGATATGCTCGGCAGCTCGACGTCTGAGGTCGGGGTAGACACATCCCTGCACGATCGGGAAGAGTGCCTGCTCGTAGCCATAGAGTGGCGGGGTCTGCTCGAGGTGCTTGAGGCAGCGGTCGAGCCACTGCTCGGTGGTGTCTAGTGACTGCTTGGCATAGGTGTAGCTGGCATCGCCTGGACAGCACTCGTCGAAGGCCATCATAATGTCCGCTCCGATGGCGCGCTCTATCTCCATAACCCGCTCGGGGGTGAAGAGGTGCTTGGAACCATCGATGTGCGAGGCGAAGGTGACTCCCTCGGGGGTGATGCGTCGCATGGCAGCTAACGAGAAGACTTGGTAGCCTCCACTATCGGTCAGGATAGGCTTGCTCCAGGTGCCGAAGCGGTGGAGCCCACCGACCTCTTTGAGTATCTCAATGCCGGGACGCAGGTAGAGGTGGTAAGTATTGCCGAGGATGATCCGCGCATCGGTCTCTTGCTCCATCTGCTCCATCGTGACCGCCTTGATGGCTCCAGCGGTCCCCACAGGCATGAAGACGGGGGTCTGTATATCTCCGTGGGCGGTCTTGATGACACCAGTGCGTGCGTCGCTATGGGGGCAGGTGTGGTCTATGGTAAACTGCATAGTGCCAGTGTGGGGGAAGGATTAAATCTTCAAGTCAAAGCCGACAGTGAGCATCTGGTAGATCTGTAGGCGAGATCTATTCTCTGGGGTGAGCGGTACCGCATCATCGTAGCGTAGCAGGACATTGACACGGGTGGAGAAGTAGCGACTGAAGGCGAAGATGAGTGAATTCTCAAATTCCGTCTCGATGCGCTTGTAGCTGGTATTGTAGTAGAGTCGCGACTCCCAAGCAAAGGTGTCGGTGAAGTCCCAAATCATATTGGCGCGTAGCATGGAGCCGATGGCGCTGTAGATGTTTTTACCCTCCTTAAAGCCGTGTCGGGTCATATCTATATCCTTGCGTGCGGACCACTTGAAGTCATAGGCGAGGGGAGCGATGTTGAGATCGAGTCGGAAGCGACGACCGTAGTGGGTCTTGGACTTGTTGTCTACGACCCACTTCATACCGAGACCAGCAGTGAGCGTGAGTGGTGAGGCAAAGGCCGAGTAAAGCACCTTCTTGTCTTCTGAGCGCTGCTCAAAAGCCTGTGTGCGTGCCTCTACATCGAGTGAGTAGTACCACCCCTTGAAGGCTTTGATGCCTAGGTTGCTACGCAGGCGGAGGAGGTCGTCGGAGATGTTGTACCCCTGGAGTGAGTCACGTATCTCGGCGTTGAGACCGATACGCCACTCTAGTTCGTTGAGCCAGGTGACCTTGTCCCGCTCGTAGCTGAGGCGGAGGAGCTGCTTGCTGTGGAGTGCCAGGGCGCTATTACCTCCCTTGTGCCAGTTTGGAGAGATGTAGGTCTGGCTAAACTGTATGCTGCTCTCTAGCCCGGGGAACCAATACTTCCTGGCTAGCGTGACGCCGTGGAGCTGGTCTGAAGCATCAACACCTGCAAAGGGCGTATTGACGGTTGCTGCGACGATGGGCTTCGAGCCCCCGACGGTGGTTATGTCGATGCGGTGTGCTAGTAGGTCTCCCTCCTGACGAGAGATCAGTGCTGGGCTGGCGAGCTTGAGCTGGTTGACACTTTGCAAGCTACGCTCGTAGTATTGCTGTAGTGCGGGGAGCTGTAGTTCCTCTCCGTGCAGTGCTGTAGCGAGTGGGTCGCTTTTGCTGACCAAGGTGGTAGGTAAGTCTAGGGATAGTTCGTTGCTTTTGTCACTGGTGATGACGCTCACGGCTGACGAGAGGGGAGCTTGCACCAGGAGCGTCGTGGGGAGTACCTCTTTGGGTAGTGGCGCTACGGGATTGGTGCGGTTGAGGAGGTACTGCACCTTGAGCGTGGTGAGCTCGACGGAGGGTGCCGTGACGCTGTCTGCCGTGCTGTGTCTCTCTGCTGGGTGGGGTGTCTGTGCTACCAGTGGAGGCAATCCGAGGAGGGTGATGAGTAGTAATAAGGTAAAGCGATAGTGATACATGGATAGTATTCAGGGGACTATAATGGGTTATAAGACTTCACGATCAAGTTGAGGTGCTGGCTCGTCAGGACGCTAGAGAGGATCTACATCGCAGTAGATCTGTACTCGTCGCGCTTGGATAGCGCTCTTCTGTACCGTGGAGATAATATGACAAATCTGCGTACGCACCTCCCGCCAGGAGCTGGAAGGACGTATTCTCATGCAAATATAGCGAATATGGCGCATACGCACCCAAGACACGTAGGGTGCAATGGGTGCCGAGGCTTGCCAGAGTGACTGAAACGGCTCTGCCTGCATCAGACGTGATAGGGTCGCTACGGTATAGCAGACGTCACCCTCGGAGGCTCCTCGTACATAGATGTAGATGAGGCGTACGTAGGGGGGGAAGTGGAGATACTTCCGCTCAGCTAGCTCGCCTACGCCATAAGGCTCTGCTGTGGCTCCGTCCTGCAGACTGTCAAGTAGTGGGGTGTCGGTCTGGTAACTCTGTATGTAAAGCTGTGCCGTGGGGTAGTTACTCCCGAATCGGCTGAGCGCCGCGTAGGCTCGTTCGTTAGCTCTAAAGTCATCGCCCACGATTAATTGATCTAAATTTGCCAAGCCAATAAGCCCCACATTGCGGATGGCATCTAGATAGATAAGGCTTGAGGTGCCGACCAGGATGGCTGGTTCGTCACTACGTATTAGCTGACGCATCCGTTGTTGCGACTCCTTATTATAGTATTGCGAAGCGCTGAGCTCTAGGATGGGAACCTCAGGCGGAATGAAGATCGTGAGCTCCTCGGCGATACGCTCCACGCCGTAGCCCTGTATGCTGAAGGCGCCAAGGTTGCTATCTGTCGGAGCTTCGCTCTTGCCTAAAGCTGGTGTGTCACTCTGATGGCAGTGAGGACAGACACGAGGAGCGGGCGCGGTGAAGTTGCAGTAGCTACAGCTGACGCTCTGCGTGGACTTATGGTAGACCAGTCCGACATCACAATTGGGACACTGGAGGGTCTTCTGGCAATGTCTACAGACGAGATGCGGGGCATAGCCACGACGATTGAGTAGGAGGATGCTTTTGTGTCCCGCCTGGCACTGGTCGAGGAGAGCTTTGCGTAGCTCTATGGAGAGCATCTGTCCCCACGGAAGCTTGCCCTGCTTACGCTGTAGGGATAGGTCGATGAGCTCGAAGGGGCGTGGCGCCTTCGGAGTGGTCGGAGTGGTTGGAGTGGTCGGTTCGCTTAGCTGATTGAGCGAGCAGTAGTATCCTCGCTCTACGTTGTACAGAGCTTCAGCAGAAGGCGCAACGGTAGTCAGTAGGAGCGGTGTCTGGCTGTTCTTGCAGGCGACAACTGTCAGGTCACGAGCATGATAGCGAGGCGCTGGCTCGGACTGCTTGTAGCGACTGCTCTCTTCGTCGGTCACGATGACTAGATCACAGTGCGAGAGCGGAAGAAGGCTGCCCATACGAGAGGTGAGGACGATGAGACCACGCTCTCGGTGCGTCAGCCCGAGGAGTCTAGCACGGAGTGCCATCCGCTCAGCGTCTGTCGTGGAGGAGCTGTACAGGACTAGGTCAAATGGAGTCGTCCGTCGTGCCGCTCTGCCCCCTCTAGCTAGTTGCTGCAGGGCACTGTAGAGGAGGCTTTGGTCAAAGAGAAAGAGCTGGGGCACGTAGATAGCTACCTGTGCCGAAGGGCTTCGCTGTAGCATCTGCTCAACCATTGAGACGACTAGCTCTATTTGCTCTTCATTGCTGGTAGCTTGGTAGAGTACGGGGCGGGAGATTTCGCCAATGAGACACTTGAAGAGTTGGCTCTGTCGGCTATCTTCGTTTGCCGAGGCTGTGCGCTGTACCGTGGGGCGTATGAGCGGATCGGAGAGTGTCGCAGTCTCTCGCAGGACGTCCCGCTTGATGAGTGCGCGGAGGGTCGCCTGCCTATTGGTGTCCCGACCAACGAGTGTCTCTCGGAGTAGGGGTGTGTCGAGCGGTAACTCATGCTGGTAGAGGAGGTCGATCATTTGCTCTACCATAGCTCTCTGTGCTTTGGCTCGCGAGAGGCTCTCAACAAGCTCGGAGAGGGACTCCTCGGAGCATAGCTCCTCAGCAAACTGCACGGCTGGCGAGCCGACCTGTACGGATCGGCTGTAGCGTGGTATGGACTCGCTGCCGATGAGTACGCCAGCATGAAGGAGCCGATCTATCTCGGGATAGATACGATCGCCGAGTATCTTCGCCAGCTTGCTTACTTTCGCCTGATGCCCTCGCATGGAGAGGAGCTCACGACGTATCTCTTCCGATAGTTCGGTCGCTTTGTAGTCGGTCGCTTGATCGCCTTCGGGCGTTTCGTCAGGCTCTCGCCACGCCACCTGCGTCTCGCTAGAGGGTAGGTAGCTACTCGGTATAGCAGCTGTGAGCCAAGCGCCCAGCGAACAGATATAATAGGTAGCGCCCCAGCGCCAGAGGTCGATCTCACTTTGAGTCACTATCGCCTCTCGGTCGGGTAGGGCTATAATAGACTTCAGCTGACCGAGAGGTCTCTCCGACTCCTCGATCAGTTGAGATATGATAGCGTAGTAGTAGCGCTTACTGCCAAACTGTACCAGAGCACGCATGCCCACCCTCGCCTGTTCGCACAGTGCCTCGGGTACACGATAGGTGTACTCCTCCTCGAGGGCTAGGGGTAAGATGATGCGCGCCAGCATAGGCAGGACTACTGGCTATGCTGAGTTACTGCTGGCTCAGAGCTGCGTGCATATTGGCAGCAGCCTTGCGCCCGTCACCCATAGCGAGGATGACTGTCGCACCACCACGGACGATGTCGCCACCAGCGTAGACCTCTTTGATAGAGCTTTGATTCTGTTCGTTGACGATGACGGTCCCCTTGGGCGAAACTTCCAGACCTTGGAAAGAGCGTGGAATGAGCGGGTTCGGCGAAACGCCGATGCTCACGACGACGACATCTACGTCTACCTCATCGATAGCTCCAGGGATGGGGACAGGCTTGCGACGTCCATCAGGTGTAGGATCGCCAAGCTCCATGCGCTGTAGCTTCATACGGCACACCTTGCCCTTTTCGTTGCCTTCGTACTCGATGGGATTGTGTAGCGTGAGGAACTCAACGCCCTCAGCCTTAGCATGCAGGATCTCCTCATGACGTGCGGGCATCTCCTCTTCGCTACGACGGTAGACGATCATGGCGCGTTTAGCACCCAGGCGGAGTGCCGTGCGGACTGAGTCCATAGCGGTGTTACCACCTCCGATGACAGCGACCACGTCTCCCTTATAGATCGGCGTCTCAGCACCCTCGGTGCCAGCACCCATTAGGTTGACACGGGTGAGGTACTCGTTGGAGCTCATGACACCAGCGAGGTTTTCGCCAGGGATATTCATGAAGTTGGGCAAGCCAGCTCCACTACCTACGAAGATGCCTGCGAAGCCCATCTCCTCTAGTTGCTCGTGAGAGAGCGTACGACCTACGACGACGTTGGTCTCAAAGTGTACGCCCATCTGCTCCAAGATCTTGAGCTCGGCATTGACCACTCGTAGGGGGAGACGGAACTCGGGGATACCGTACTTCAGTACGCCACCGACCTCGTGTAGAGCCTCGAAGACAGTCACATCGTACCCCCAGCGAGCCATATCTCCAGCGAAGGAGAGTCCTGCAGGACCACTACCGATGACGGCAATCTTCTTCCCATTCTTTGGTGCCATCTCGGGTAGCTCGTATAGTCCATTCTCTCGCTCATAGTCTGCGACAAAGCGCTCTAGATAACCGATAGCAACGGCGTCACGCTTCATTTTCTCCGTGTAGATACAGTGCTTCTCACACTGCTTCTCCTGAGGGCATACACGACCGCATACAGCGGGTAGCGAGCTACTCTCACGGATGATGTGCGCTGCAGCGGCAAAGTCACCACGCTCTACATTCTTGATAAAAGAGGGAATGTTGATAGATACGGGGCAACCCTCCATACAAGAGGGATTGGCACAGTCCAGACAGCGAATAGCCTCCCGGCGAGCCTCCTCCTCGGTGAGACCGCAGTTGACCTCTTTCGTTAGACTGTGAGCACGCTCATGTGGATCCACCTCGGTCATCTTGACGCGAGGTATAGCCATGCGCTCCTTACCTGTATGTGCCTTGCGAAGCTCCTCGCGCCAAGGTTCGTTGCGACGAGCGGTGACCAGATCCTTTTGTTCTGTCATTGTAATATTGTGGTTAGCTCAGTGTGATACTTACTTTCTATAGGTATTGAGACGCATCAGTAGCTCGTCAAAGTCTACCTGGTGAGCGTCAAACTCAGGTCCATCAACACAGACAAATCGTGTCTTGCCTCCGACGGTGATACGACAAGCACCGCACATGCCAGTGCCGTCGACCATGATGGTATTGAGGGAGGCGGTGGTGGGGATGTTGTACTTCTTCGTAAGAAGAGCGACAAACTTCATCATGATAGCGGGTCCGATCGTTACGCAGAGGTCTACCTTCTCACGCTTGATGACTGACTCGACACCATCAGTCACGAGACCCTTAGTGCCATAGGAGCCATCGTCGGTCATGATGATGACCTCGTCAGCAAACTCTCTGAACTCCTTCTCCAGTATGATGAGCTCCTTAGTACGAGCTGCAGCTACGACGATGACCTTATTGCCAGCAGCTTTGAGTGCACGGGCGATAGGGTAGAGCGGTGCCATACCGACACCACCACCAGCACAGACTACGGTGCCAAAGTTCTCAATGTGGGTGGCTTGCCCTAGTGGTCCCACGATGTCGTGGATCATGTCCCCAGCATTTAGAGCGACAAGCCGCTGAGAGGACTGGCCGACAGCCTGGACGATCAGTGTGATCGTGCCGGCATCTACATCTGCATCGGCAATAGTGTAGGGTACGCGCTCACTGTGGTCGGTGACACGCACGATGACAAAGTGTCCAGCACGGCGTGACTTGGCAATCAGAGGTGCCTCGACAACCAGCTTGGCTACTTTTTCGGAGAGAAAAGTCTTACTGACTATACGATTCATAGCGTTGTGTGATATGATATAAGCTAATCAAGAATGGTCTCGATAGGGTACCTATAGGTAGGTATTGCCAAAGGTACGACTTTTTCACCACCTAGCCACTAATTCGACTGGAATTTGCCGGCTATGCATGACAAAAATGAGCTCGATTCATTTCCTACCTAGGAATTTGCCAAATTTCTATTCGGACTTATTTTTTGATTCCTCCGAAGTTTCATTTGATTCCTCCGAAGAATTTTTTATTTCCTAGGTAGGAATTGGGCAAATTCCTAGGTAGCTATTGGGGAAATTCCTAGGTAGGAAATTATAAGTTGGAGTTATTGATGCTTCGTAGCTCGACGATCTGTACGCTGAAGGGGGCTAGCTCGATGACGAGCGGAGCCCACGGTTGGAAGGCGTAGAGCTGCTCGTGAGGCTTTTCTAGTGGCGTGTGGCGTGTCACACGTAGGAGGCACTGTCGCTCAGAAACCTTCTCTAGAGAGGGTAGGAAGAGCGGGTAGCGCTGCGGGTCGGCCGTAAAGTTGCCTAGGACAGCGATTCCGATAGTATCGCCTGCTTGTTGCTCTGCGGGATCTAGTAGTCTTAGGTAGCCGTAGGTACGCTCAGCATTGAAGCCCCCCCACTGACGAGCTTGCTCCTGTATCGAGTGAAAAGCGCCCCTGAGGGTGACTAGGTGCTGCGCCCACTGCATCAGCCACAGGTAGCTCTGATAGGTCGGGTCGGCAGGATCACGATGACCTAGTGAGGGGATGCTCCAGTAGTCAAAGATCGTGGTTCGCCCGTCAGGGCCGCTATACCCCTCGGCATCGATGCCTCTCTCTCCATACTCCTGACCGGCGTAGAGGAGTAGGGGGCTAGCGGTAGCGAGTGCGAGCAGCGTCATAGCAGTGAGACCTCGCTGAGCCGTGTCGGCAAAGTAAGGTGAGGCAAGGCGTACCTCATCGTGGTTCTCTAGGAAGTAGAGCAGCGTGTCGGGAGCGTACTCCTTATTATATATGAGTCGCTCTTCGATAGCAGAGACCGAGCGCTCCTGGGTAACCACTTGGTAGAGCGTATCGTAGAGTCCGCTCTTGTCGTAGAGTAGGTCGAAGGACCCCTCCTCTAAGTACTTGTGGTAGTTGTCTATCTGGTAGATCTCTGCGACGAAGGTGACGGGATACTGCTCCTGCACCTGCGGTATGACCCAGTGCCAAAACGCTACGGGTACCATCTCGACCATATCACAGCGAAAGCCGTCCACCCCCTCGGCAGCCCAGTAGCAGAGGATGTCTCGCATCTGGAGCCACGTGGCGGGTATAGGGTCAAAGTGTGAGACCCGAGAGCCATCGGGGCGGTAGTCCACGCCGTAGTTGAGCTTGATCGTCTCGTACCAGTCATTGGTAGAGGGGGTAGCAGACCAGCAGTCATTGCCCGTCACACGGGCAGGCTCCTCGTGATAGCTAGAGGAGCGGTTGGGTAGCTGGAGCGAGGAGCCAGGTAGGTAGTAGAAGTTATTATCTGGATCAAACGCTTTGCTCCTGTCATCCTGAGCGCCTAGCGGTGTAGTTCCTTCAGGCGTGTGAGTACCGTCATACTGACGTGATACATGGTTTGGCACAAAGTCTATGATCACCTTCAAGCCATGACGATGGCAACGGTCTACGAAAGAGCGAAATGTCTCTCTTCGCCGCATCGGGTCCCGCACGATGGTGGGGTGTACGTCGTAGTAATCGGTGATAGCGTAGGGCGATCCCGCCTGCCCCTTGACAATGTCGGGGTGCTGATCAGGACAGTCTGTCCAGCTATGCAAAGGTGTCTGGGTGGCGTGACGTATGATCCCTATCGGCCACAGGTGAGAGACGCCTAGTGAAGTGAGGTAATCAAGCGCCGCATCGTCAAAGTCTTCGAGCGTGCCAGTGCCGTTTTGCGCTAGTGTGCCATGAGGCGTCAGCTGAGCGTGAGGCTTCTTATTGCCCCATAGACGAACCAGCGTGGAGTAGATGACGGTGCGCATAGCCTACGCTTTGCCCTTCTGAGAGAGTAGATCGATGATCTCTCTAAACTGCTCCTCCTCTTCGTACGCCTTGCTGATGAGCTGATAGCCGATGTCAGAGATGATGTCTACGGGAGACACATCGTAGGCGCCAAAGTGTGAGAGTAGGGGCGACTGGATTACGACGTCGCATAGCTCTAGATCGATAGCCACGTTGGCACGCATCATAATGCGTATGAGGCGGTCCGAGAGACGAAGTATGTTTTTCGTAGGCGTATTGTCCACCTCTGGACTGAGGTTGATCCCTAAGAGGAAGTCGCACGACTCACGGATAGGCCGTGCGGGGAGATTCATAAAGACCCCTCCATCTACATACTGCTCGCCATCGATGACGACTGGCTCGAAGAGGATCGGTATTGAGCAGGAGGCCACCACGACAGGGGCTAGATCACCCTCGGTGAAGTCATGCGCCTCAGCTTTGTTGAGATTGGTAGCAATGATGTGCATGGGTATAGGTAGCTCCTCGATGCGCTGGTGGCGTAGCGTGCTCCGGAGAAACTCTTGGTACTTATGGGTCTTCAGCAGAGAGAGCCGAGGCGTGGTCAGCGAGGTCATGTTCATGAAGCCAAACTGAGACGACAGCTCATAGATCTCCTCGCTACTGTAGCCATCCGCATAGAGTGCGCCCATGAGCGATCCGACACTCGTCCCAGCGATGATGTCAGGACGTACGTTATGCTCCTCTAGAAAGCGAAAGATACCTATGTAGGCTAGCCCGCGTGCAGCTCCGCCACAGAGAGCTAGTCCGAAGGTCGGGCGACTGCCGTGAGTCCATGTGCGGACACGCTCTACTAGCTTATCGAGCGAAGTGGATATGAGAGCAGAGCTGCGCTCTATGAGACGCTCTCCCTGAGCTTTTAGATCGGAAGTCTTGAGTGCCATGACAGGTTCATCTAGATAGTTGAAGGTTTTCTGCCCAGAGGTAGGTCTGAGAGCAGTGTCGTCAATGGGGGCTCGGTAAAGGCGTGTCGCGAGGCAACTACCAGCTCCCACTCCTCGGCAAACTGCTGCTGCGTGAGCATATGACTGCGATGTCCCGAGCGATCCATACGGTCGAGGAGATATCCCACGGTCAGCATATCGGGGTCTACCGCTAGGTTGTAGTGCTGCTCCTTGTCGCGAGAGCTATAGACCGCCTCAATGATTAGATCCTCCTCTAGGAGCTGAGCGATGATTTCGCCAGTCTGATTGATCGGTAGGTGACAAGCCTCCGAGAGAGAGGGTATGTTGTGCGGCTTAGGCTCCGTATGGTCCAGAAAGCGCTGTACGATATGCGCCATCACGATCACCGTCATGAAGTCTTTGTAGCGGTGAGAGATGTTGGTCGCATCCTTGGCATAGGTGAAGTTGGCCACGTTTTGTATCGAGAAGCAGAGCTTAGCACTAAAGAGCGTGATCGTCCACACCACTTGTAGCCACAAGAGCAAGAGCGGTATAGCTGCAAATCCACCATAGATGGCATTGTACTTAGAGATCCACAAGATACCGCTCACATAGAGCGCTTGCAACACTTGAAAGGCGCTACCCGCTATGACTCCTGAGATGAGGGCTGGGACAAACTTGACGTGCGTATTTGGCAGTGCAATGAAGATCCCCACAAACATAAAGATGAGGATGACGTATGGAAACAACTTCAGCATAAACTCCCACAGGGGTGTGAAGAAGATGTAGTCGTTGAACCAAGTATTCTTTATCGTCGCCATCATGACCGTCAGTCCCGAGGAGAGCGTCATCAGGATAGGCAGTAGCACCACCATCGTGATGTAATCGGTCAGCTTGCGCCCTAGTGCGCGCCCACGAGGTACGCCCCAGATGACATTGAAGGTCTGCTCTACTGTGTCCAAGAGCTGGAAGATGGTGTAGAGTAAAAGCACCAAACCCACTCCGAGGAAGAGTCCTCCCTGCACCTGTCCGAGGTAGTTCTCCACAAAGCCCATGATCGTCTCCACCTCGCTCTGGTGTCCTGGCATATAGGTCATCAGGAAGTCGTAGATAGTACCCTGTAGCCCAAAGCCCTTGGCAAGAGCTATGATGATCGCTAGCATAGGCACGATCGAGAGGAGCGTGCGGTAGGTGAGTGCGGAGGCGTGGCTGCTCAGTCTCTGATCGATAAAGCCCTTGATAGCCATGTAGAGAGCCTTGAGCGTGTTGATATAGAGACGTCTGAATCCACCCACCTCATCTGGCTGTATGTGCCACATGTCGCTCGTGAGGAAGCGCGCCCCCTTGTAGGCTCCCACCTTGAGCTTGCGTACCCAGGTAGATGGCTTGCGCGGGGCATGCTCTACGGGTGACTGCTTAGAGTCTTTGTGCTTATGTATGGAGTCTGACTTGTGTGACATATATTATAGTGTTAGGCGGATAGGAGAGAGTTGCAAAGCGTGTCGCATCAACTTGAGACTGTTGCATAAAGGCGAATCGCTGTGTTGCTTTCGGGATTCGGCTTTGGTCACATACGGAGGTATGCTCCCTTCAGACCTCACCCTCAGCGCCTTGCGCTTCATCCTTTCTGCAAAGTCTAAACAATCTTGCAAGCAAGATTGTGAGACTGTTGACTTTTGCAACAGTCTCACCTTGCGAGTATGAGACGAGTCACGGAGAGGACAGCAGGTCTATAAGCCGGGTTCTGTGCCACTCACGAGGAGTGGCGCTTGTCATTTATCTACGACACCCGTTGCCGTCGGTATACTTGATCTTGCAACCCATAGTGTGTACAGCCAGTGGGTCACCCACACCGCTGGTGAGCTCTTACCTCACCTTCTCACCCTTACCTAGCGTGGCAGAGCCAGCTAGGCGGTTCTTCTCTTCTACACGTCACCTACCCTTGCGGATAGCTCTCTGTTAGGGAGTATGGTACTCTGCGTTGCCCGGACTTTCCTCTCTCGCTCGAGGGGACGGAGCCGAGGCCCCCTCCACCCTTACGACAGCGACAAGCCGACCTACTGTCATATCCATGATACGTCACTGGGAGGCGCACACCCTAGAGTGGTAGCCTCCACGTGTGCAAAGATACAAAATGAAGCGATTAGCGTGACGACTCTCTTCTAATCATTCCTTTGACACTCGCTCTATTTAGTATGGTCGAGTGTAGAAGAGGAAGGGTGTGAGTGGGCTATGTGACTTATTTTTATTACCTTTGAGGAGTTTAGGGCAGAGACGGTGGCGGACGAGTCCCGTCTCGGACTTCTCCCTGGAGGAGCGCTAAGCGATTGATAAGCGTCTAACTTACTTTTTACACAATATGAATCAGAAGCAATTAGAACAGATGAAAAGCGGTCGTGGCTTCATCGGAGCTCTCGACCAGAGTGGTGGCTCTACGCCTAAGGCATTGAAGGCTTATGGTATCACTGAGGATGCCTGGAAGACTGAGGATGAGATGTTTGACCTGATCCACCAGATGCGTACTCGTATGATCAAGAGTCCAGCTTTTGCTACGGGCAAGCTCGTGGGTGTGATCCTCTTCGAGCGCACGATGCGTGGTCAGATCGATGGCATGAATACGGCTGACTATCTCTGGGAGAAGCTGCATATCGTCCCCTTCCTTAAGGTCGACAAGGGACTGCAGGAGCTACAGGATGGCGTACAGCTGATGAAGCCATTCCCAGGACTCGATGATCTGCTCAAGGACGCTACGAAGTACCATATCTTCGGCACCAAGATGCGTAGTGTCATCAAGGAGGCTAATGAGAAGGGTATCAAGGCTATCGTCGATCAGCAGTTTGAGTGGGGCAAGCAGATCCTAGCTCATGATCTCGTGCCTATCCTAGAGCCTGAGGTGGACATCCACTGCCCAGATAAGGCTAAGGCTGAGGAAATCCTCAAGCGTGAGCTACTCGCACACCTAGACAAGCTGGATCGTCCTGTCATGCTCAAGATCACGCTCCCCACGGAGGACAATCTCTACAAGGAGGTTATCGAGCATCCTAATATGCTTCGTGTAGTAGCTCTGTCGGGTGGTTATAGCCGTGAGCACGCTAACGAGCTACTGGCTCGCAATAAGGGCGTTATCGCTTCTTTCTCTCGTGCACTGGCTGAGGGCCTGACGGCACAGCAGAGCGATGAGGAGTTCAACGCTACGATCGAGAAGTCGGTCGATGATGTCTATCAGGCTTCGATCAAGTAAACCTACATAGATACACAAAAAGAGGAGCTATCGCCCGTATGGGTGGTAGCTCCTCTTTTTAATGGGATTGGCGTAAACCGTGCCGAGAGTTGGAGATATCTAGTCTCGCTTCACTACGGCTTGACTTTGCTCAGAGTGCTCTTTTAAGCGTGTCTCTCGCGACGAGGACGATCCTCAGCCTCACGAATGAGGAGACGACGCCCCTCGAACTCCTGCTCGCTAAGCGCCTCGATAGCACGACGAGCATCCTCGTCAGCCATATCGGCAAAGCCGAATCCGCGTGAACGCCCAGTGGCGCGATCCATGACGACACGAGCGTTGGAGACCTCTCCGTACTCGCCGAGTAGTTGCTCCAAGTCGTTCTCACGAACTCGGTAGCTTAAGTTGCCTAAATATAGGGTCATAAAGGGAAAAAGGGAAAAAGGGAAAATAATTAGTGAAGCATTGGGGAGAGAGACATCACACGAATGTGATACAGATCTCAAACTGTCTGAATTGCTACCATACTGCCATCTACTGTCACGGCGATATTTGTCGTCATTATATAGCGGGCGAGAGAGGGCGACTATCTAAATTCTTAATGTGTGCCATAGCCGTCGATGCTTTCCTCCGTTTGCTGGGTGCAAATGTAAGCATAATTATTGACGTAGCAACCTATTCGACACTGTTCGAAGGCTACAGTCTCTAATTTGTATTACCTTTGTAACGCTTCACCTGAGGCTGTAGTACTTGTGCGACAGCCATCGTTTACCATATAGAGGAGATAGATATGCCGATACCCTTTGACCCTTATGCTGACTACAGTCCGTACCTGCGCCATCCAGTCTTTGCGCTGGTGGGGCGTGTGGCGGACACGCTTGATCTGGAGACCTATGTGGTCGGTGGATGGGTGCGTGACCTTTTCCTACAGCGCCCGAGCAATGATATAGACATCGTCTGCGTGGGCAGTGGAATTACCTTGGCTAAAGCGGTGGCTCGGGAGATAGGACCGAAGTGCCAGGTGCATGTCTTTGCGAACTTTGGTACGGCGCAGCTGCGCTACAAGGGCGTTGAGGTGGAGTTCGTCGGAGCGCGTCGTGAGAGCTACCAGCGAGATAGTCGCAAGCCGATCGTCGAGGATGGTACGCTCGAAGATGATCAAGAGCGACGCGACTTCACCATCAATGCGATGGCTATCTCGCTCAACGAACGTACTTATGGCGAGCTGGTAGACCCCTTCTACGGGCTGGAGGATCTGCAGGACTATATGATCCGCACGCCGGTCGATCCGCAGGTCACCTTTGATGATGATCCGCTTCGGATGATGCGTGCGGTGCGCTTTGCCTCGCAGCTGGGCTTCTTCATCGATGATGCCGTCTTTGACGCTATTGTGAAGCTCCGAGAGCGCATTAAGATTGTTTCAGCGGAGCGTATCATCGTGGAGCTCAACAAGATCATGCTCTCGCCGCGTCCCAGTGTGGGGCTATCCCTGATGGAGCAGACGGGGCTACTGGAGCTGATCCTGCCCGAGGTGCAGCTACTGCGTGGCACCGAGACGGTCGTCGGCGTGGGGCACAAGGATAATCTAGCGCACACCTATCAGGTGGTCGACCAGTTGGCGGCAAAGAGTGACAACCTCTACCTTCGCTGGGCGGCTCTGCTACACGATATTGCGAAGCCTAAGACGAAGCGCTGGGATGCACAGCAGGGGTGGACCTTTCACAACCATAACTATATAGGAGCTAAGATGGTGCCGCGAATGTTTCGCCGGCTTAAGCTCCCGCTGGACAGCCACATGCAGTATGTTGCCAAGTTGGTAGACCTACACATGCGTCCCTCTTCGCTTGTTGATGAGGGGGTGACCGACTCGGCGATACGTCGTCTGCTCTTTGACGCGGGCGATGATATAGAGGACTTGATGACACTGGTGGAGAGCGACGTGACGAGCAAGAACCCGAAGCGTGTGCAGCAGGTCCTGGACAACTATCAGGTGATACGACGCAAGCTCCAAGAGGTGGAGGAGAAGGATCGCATTCGCAACTTTGCTCCGCCGATCGATGGCGCCGAGATCATGCGTCTCTTTGGTATCCCGCCTTCGCAGATCGTGGGAACGCTCAAGGAGCGGATCAAGAATGCGATCCTAGACGGTGAGATCCCCAACGAATATGAGCCTGCTCGTGAACTACTCCTCAAGGAAGCTGCCGAGCGTGGGCTCAAGCCACAAGAGGGTGAGCCCGCACAACCTACTAATGACTGAAAGACAGACCGAACTATGACAGATCAGACGAAGATAGCCGAAGAGCTAGCTGAGCCACATCACTTTGGTTCACACAATATTTATATGCCTACGGCTCCTGTGGGTCACTTCCTCCCTTATTACCCGTGGCGCACGCTCTACGATCAGCTGCCTTTCGAGGGGGCTTATCCGCAGCTCCTCTACACGGACAGTCAGGCGGACGCACTCTTTGAGGCGCTCTCGCTACGTCTTGCAGAGCTGGTGGCAGACGACGACTTTAACATGGAGGTGTCGCTACAGTACCCTATGGGCATACCTGTAGAGGAGGTGCGTGAGGGCTACCTGACACTCATCGTGACAGACCCCAGCCTGGCGCAAAGGCTCGAGGGCTTGCCCGTGGAGGTGCCCAGAGAGCTGTGGCTCGACATGCTCGCTATGAGCTTGATACAGTACATCCTGCAGACGGAGATAGCTCCTGGGGAGCAGGTAGAGGTCGCTCTAGTGGAGATGCCCCACGAGGGTGCCGAGGAGGATAGCGAAGAGGTGCGTCCTCTCTGGGTCAAGCAGTGGGAGCAGACGCAAGAGATGATCCAAAAGAGCGACGGTGCTCACCGCTATCGCTACGGCTTTAGCCTCACCTTAGCGGG
>QWCE01007501.1_pt1 | contig 35274 bp, 36 predicted proteins | sample 1972531 | NCBI WGS metagenome assembly QWCE01 (sample SAMN09866716, study PRJNA288562) | Human gut metagenome isolate term4_stool, whole genome shotgun sequencing... | reverse complement strand
TAGACTATTTTTATTATATCATGAAAGGAGTTTTTACTTGAAGCTAAAGCTACTTATTCCCCCAGCATAGCTGGGGGTTTTATTGTGGTCAACCCACAAGAAAATATAGGCGACCCTTGCGAGCCGCCATTAAACTTTTTACCAAATTTTATTTTAAATATAATAATATTTTAAGCTATAAATTTATTTCAAGCTAAAATTATTGTTAAGCGTAATTAATTATTATAGAAATAAGCCTTGATCTCATTGAATAATTCTTCAGAATAATTATTTTTATCGTATTTTTTCATATCAAGCGCTCCGTATGCGTTGTAGACTTCGTCAGGAAGTATTAGTTCGCCGTCCTTTAAGCTTACATAAGGACTAAACTTAAGTTCTCTGTCCTCGCCATCAATACAAATTTCTCCATTTGGCGCTATATCTGAAATATTTTGACAGATAAGAACGGGGCCAGCAAAGGATTTTCCATCTAAAAAGTCATTTTTAACTGGTGAAAGTTTTCCAGTATCTAAAAGTTCTAGCTCTTTAAGTGAAACTTTTGCTGATCTGTACTTTGGAATCACTATATAAAACTCTTGTGCCATAAGATAAGTCTTATTAGCCTCTTCGTCCTTGGCAAGAATTAATAATTTATTTATGTCTTTAATATCGTAGTACTCTGAGCACCATAGCTTTAGCTTTGCTAAAACTTCTTTTAAAGTCTCTTCATCATAAGCGCTTCCTAAAGGGACTATCATAGCTTTCTTTCTATCATTCTTGAGGGTAATGCCTAATTTGTCTGCCATGACTCTATATAAATCAGAATATTTTTTATTCTCTTCTTCGTCTTTTCTTTTCGCTTCTTCTTTTGCTTCTTTTAATTCTTTATCTTTTTCTCTCAATCTTGTTTCTAATAGTCCGATTCTTCCCTCAAGATCTATACAGCGCCTCATTTCTTTTCTTAGTAGATTTGACTTCCTTATATACCCAAAAGACACAATACATAATGCAACAAGCAGTATACATATTATAATTGTCATAAATTGTTTGTTTTTCATAATATCACTTCCTTTGTTATGATTATACCACCATTATCATGAAAAAACGCTCTTGTAACAGATACTTAACAAAAGGAAAGCCCCATCATATTGATGAGGCTCAAAATAAAAATGAGGGTTTAAATAAGTATATTCTTATTATATATTATTAATCTTTAATTTTTTGTTTCAATGACAAGAATAAAAATGCTAGGCCGATAGTGACTGTTACGTGTCCTGCGCCTGCTGTCCATGATATAACAAGGTCTAGTATTTTGTTATCAAGGCCAATTACTTGATACAAGCCTCTACAGAATATCATAGTTGCTGATAGTCCAACGCCGATGTTATAATAAAAGTAGAAGCGATCGAAGTACTCGCTCTTAGTAATTTCTGTTGATGATGCAAGTGCAGTAACTATTAAAAACATAAGCATACCTAGGGCAAATAGATGTGTGTGTGCTTTGCCAAGAGCTGTTACTCCAGTATAGCCCATGTACTTAGTGAACTCTCTGTAGAAAGCTCCGGCGAAAAGGCCAGCTACAGCATAGTATGCGGCTGTGTTAACTAATTTCTTCTTCATATTTTTCTCCTTTCGTATATAGGTATATTAAATAGCTATATATTAAATAATGTAAATATGATTATACCACGAGCGAGACGCTTTGTCAAAAATTTATTATATATTTAATAATTAATTAATGGCGTCCGATAAAAATACCCTCCACATAGTAATGCAGAGGGCAATATGCTTTTATCTTAATAATTTTGTTTATTCTGTATACAAAATCATATACATTCTAATTCTATATACAAGATCATTTATATTCTAATTCTGTAGAAAAAATCGATGGATGAAGCGAAGATTAAAATGCTTAGCTAGATCCATAAATCTTCCTTAGAATTTCGCAGGAAAAACAAGATGATTTTACGAAGTGGAGAATTAAGCAAGCGATTTCGTACTTAGCGTACGTAGAGCGTAGCTTAATTCGAACAAGTAAAAGGGCTTGTTTGAAGAACCTTACCTTTACACGATGCTTCGCATCGGTAAGGTGCCAAGAACCTTAGTGCTTCGCACGAACAAGAAATTTAGTGAGTCTTGCCGCCAGTGATTTTAATATCACTATCATTCTTTACAATCGCTTCTATTGCCAAAGTAAGTCCCTTAACTATAGTCTCAAGCGCCATCGATGGCATGTTCTTCTTATCAACTACTTGCTCTGGTAAGAACGGAATGTGTATAAAACCTGTTCTCATCTCAGGATGCTTAGTAGCTTGTATGTGTGCTACTCCGTAAAGAACGTGATTACAGATGAAAGTGCCTGCTGTGTTTGAAACGCTCGCTGGCACGCCGCCATCTTGTATATTTTTAACCATGGCCTTGATAGGTAGTGTCGAGAAATATGCCGCTGGGCCGTCTTCAGCCACCTTTTCATCTATAGGTTGATTGCCTTCGTTGTCCTTAATTCTGCAGTCGTCGCAGTTGATGCCGACTCTTTCAACAGTGATGTCTGGCCTGCCGCCTGCTTGACCGATTGACAAAACAACATCTGGATGCACTTCTTCAATCTTTGCTTTGATCTTGTCTACAGATTTACCTATTACAGTAGGTATCTCTAGCTTAATTATTTCAGCTCCGGCAATGGTATCAGGAAGTTTCTTAACCGATTCAATTGCTGGGTTTATCTTTTCTCCGCCAAAAGGGTCAAAGCCTGTTACTAATATCTTCAAAATATCGTCTCCTTATTAAAGGTATAGCAACTGGTGCTTGTGCCTTGATTATAGTGTATTTATCTTTTGTTTCAAGTATAGCTCCGGGAACTATATTGAAGTTAGCAGCCATAGGTGTTAGTAGTGTACCGCAGTAGCCGCAAGTCATACCAAGAGCGCCTATGATGGCAGGGTTACCGCCATTGGCAATAACGAACGGAACGCCAACGCCTAGTGTAATAACTGTAAATGCCGCGAATGCATTACCCATAATCATGGTAAAGACTACCATACCAACGCAATAAGCGATTACGCCTAAAACTTTTGCTTCAGGTGGAACTACAGCTGAAACGCCTGAACCAATGATTTCGCCAACGCCTGCTGCAGCGAATACTGTTCCTAGTGCTCCAAGTAGTTGAGGAAGTAGTGATGAGCTGCCTATTTGCATAAGCATCTTAGCTGTATCTTCCTTTGTTTCAGAGTATTTTGCCTTTGTTATGATTAAAGCGATGATGATGGCAAGTACTGATGATATACCAAGTGTTTGAGCTGATGTAAATCCAAAGAATACATCTGCGCCATCTTTTACATCAACAGCCACTTTAAAGCTCTTGAATTGCGCCATGATCATGGCGATGATACCTATTGCAAGAGCTGGGATGAATATCTTGTTGCCAACCTTTTTGCCATAAGCGATTTTTTGCTCTTCAGATTGAGAATTGAACTCGCCTATTTGTACTTGATTTGTAAGTGTTAGTGCTCCTAGTAGCATTAAGCAGCCGCCTATGATGGCTCCGCCATATTCAAAGCTGTCGATAATAAACTTACCTGCTCCAAAAAGTATACCTAAAAGTGTCCAGAAAACAAAGGTACCGATAGGAGCTTTTTTATTCTTTAAGCCTCTAATTCCAGTCATAATGCAGACGATACCACATAGAATGTAGATGACTTCGTCAACCATAGCTGAATTAGCATAAATAAATTTAAACATTCTTAAGCTCCTTTCTTAAACTTTTTTCAAATAGGTAGCATTGTACTAGTGATAAAATCACCATAGCAACGCCGGCTAGTATTGAGCCTTGAGCGATTTCTGCGTTAGTAACTTCATAACCAGCTCCTGCTAGTGTACCTTGAATTAATAAAACGCCGCTCGCAACTGGGAAGATGTTTTGTCCGAAAAAGTTTCCGTAGTTTTCTGCAGCACCTGCAAGTCCCTTAAGCTCTTCTAATTTCTTTTCTGATAGGTCAACAGTTTTTGCTGCAGCGCCCTCAGCCATAGGTAGTATAAGTGGTCTAACGAATTGAACGTGTCCACCAAGTCTTAAAGAGAATATAGCTGCCACCCATCTAATTAAGATATATAAACCAACAACGCCGCCTGCGCTTGCTGATTTGATCTTCTTGATGGCTTCAGCTGCTCTGTCTTTAAGTCCGTACCTTTCCATGATAGCGATTAGTGGTAGACTTAGGAAGAACAGTGACATGTATCTGTTTGTTACAAAGCCCTTTCCAATTAAGTCTAATACTTCTACTAATGACATACCTGATACCAAGCCAGTTACTAGGCCAGATATCAAAACGACTGCTACAACGTCAAGCTTTAGTGCAAAGCCGACAACTATTAGCAGTACGCCGATTAAAACTAAGTAATTCATAAATATACCTCCTTTAATTTAATATACCCCATTTACACCAATACTATGCTAAAATTAATTATTTTTTTATTTTGCTTGATATAAAATTTCTTAATTATCTATCTTCATATAAGAAAAGAGCGCATATCATTTGATACGCACTCTTTATTGATATAGTTTATTCTATTGTTTAAGCTTATATAGCCTTTACTATTTCGCTAGAAGAATTGATGGATAAGGCGATGTGGAGCTCTGAGCTAAGCGGAGTGTATATGCGATACTTGAGCATTAGCGAAGAGCGAACAAGCCTTAGGCGCAATTCTAATGCGAAATAAATTGGAACTTCTTTTGATATATTAACAAATCATCAGTAACAATGTTAAATGTAATATTGTCCATGACAATAGTATTAGCCTTGTAATATCTGCCATCTGTCAACAATGTGTTACTTGCGCATAAAATGTCTTCATATAGAGGCATGCTTGGGTTGATGTCGTTGTAATTTATCATGTTCTTAACATTTCTTTGTAGGTAAACCTTGTCAAGAACTCTGTCAAAGGCCTTGTTAGATACAGCCGCTACTTCTTGTCTAGTTATAGGAGCGTTCGCATCGAATGTCGCTATGCCTGATGTGTATACATCTAGCCAGCCAGCTTGGTATGCTGCTTCTATCTCTTCAGTAGCCCAGTGACCCATGCTTAAGCCCATGTCATTGCCGCTAACTTTCTTTAAGTCTTGGAACCTTCTAAGTGTTGCCACCCACTCAGCTCTAGTGATCTTACCTTCTGGTTTAAAAGTACCGTCGCTATATCCTTGGAAGACACCTGCTTGAGAAACTATTCTAACAGCTTCTGTGTACCAAGAGTCGCCAATGTCAGTGTAGCTTATAGGGTAGTATGGATCGTAAGCGTAGCCGTCAGCCTTTAGAGCGTTGGCTAAGATTTGAGCAGCTTCAGACCTTCTTAGACCGTCATATGGTCTAAACTTACCGTTGTAGCCTTGCATATATCTGATTTCCTTAAGTCTTTCGTTGTCTTTGATCTTAACAATCTTTTCAACAATCTTTTCTTTTTCTACGATTCTGTCTCTGTAAATGATTTGTGGTTCGCTTGGACGTGGATCGTTCTTTCTTTGAACAAATACTTTTACATCCACTAAAGTTTTAGTACCGTCATCGTATTCGACCTCGATTGTAGCAGTAGATACGCCTGGACGTGAGACATCAGGTTTTTTAATAATTGTGATATCGTTAATAGTTTTGCCATTTGGTGCATCTATCTTATCAAGATAGTCTTTCTTACTAGGTTGTACTCCCTCTTCTGTAATTACATCATCAGCGCTAGGCTTTTCAACTTCATCCTTAGTATATTTTGCTAAGATAGTAGTTTCATTTGTAAATTGATCTGTAATAGTGTTTCTATATTCAGCTCCATCATCAGTATCAACTTTCCAGTAATCAAAATTCCAAGTTCTATTATCTGTTGTATCCTTTATTCCAGTTGGCTTACTAACATCAATAGTAACTTCTTTTGAAGGATTAACCCAGAAAGTTCTTTCAAAAGCTGTTTCATCTGTAGCTCTTTCTACTTCTTCTTGAGTACCATCTTCTTTAACAACTTTTTCTTTTGTCTTTACAATAACTTTTACAAAATTTTCTGGTACATCAGGTTTTTTATCTGGATCAGTTTGTTCAACATAATCAGGTAGAACTTTTACTAATACTATAAGCTCTTGTGTTTTACCATCGTCGTAAACAACTTGTATCTTTGCAGTAGTGTAACCTTCTTTACTTGTGTCTGGATCCTCTAATATATTTATGCCTTTAACGTCAGCAATGTCTTTTCCCTCAGCATTTTTTGGAATTATTAAAGCATCTTCATATTCTTTTACAGAAACCTTATCTCCAATGTTTTTGACAATCTCTTTAGTTTCAAAGTCTATTTTAATTTCAGGCTCTCCATTTTTTTCATAGAAGGCATAGATTTCTGTATCAGTTGTAAACTTATAATCTTTTGCAAAGTCATAAATTCCATCATTATTTGATGAGTTTATATCTTTGTTATCTGTTGTCCATTTCTTAAATCCATATTCTTCTTTGTCTTCTTCCTTTATTGAAATTTCAGGAATTTTAACTTTTGCCAATGGATTTACATAGTAAACTTTGATTTTTTGATTATCTTCATCATAAGCTTTAGGGTTTACAGTAACTTTTACATAATTATCTGGTGTTCCAGAAGTCTTGTCACCATTTGTATCGCCAGGATATATATTGTCATATACCTTAACTGGAACTGTAACTTCTTTTACCTGTCCATTCTTAAACTCAACCTTAACTTTTGCTTCGCTCATGCCTGGCTTACTTACATCTGGATCCTTTATTATTTCAAAACTTGAAACATTTTCGTCAAATGATAAGCCAGTCTTATCAAGCATCATCTTTAAAGCTTTTTCATAATCTCCAAGTTCAGGTTCTCTTCCAACATAGGTTTCTACAATACTTGCATCAACACTAGGTTCTGGAATAGTCTTTTCATACTTGGCAGTAATTGTAGTTTCTTTTCCTGTGAAAGTATCTGTCAAAGGACTTGACCATTCTTTAAATGTCCATTTGATTTCCTTACCTGCAGCGTCTGTAACTACATTTCCCTTATCATCTTTAACAGTATCACCTGTTGGGTTTTTAACTGGAATAGTAACTTCTTTTGTTGGGTTAACCCAGAAAGTTCTTTCAAACTTTGTATTTTCTGTAGCTTTTTCTATTCCATCTTCTTTTGTTGTAACAATAACTTTTACAAAACTATTTGGCACATCAGGTTTCTTATTTGGATCTTTTTGTTCAACTACATCCTTTGAAAAATCTGGTTGAATTATAGTATCTTTTGTAAACTTATATCTTTGTTTTATATTTTCTTTTTCAAAGATATATTCTCCCTTTGTATTTACATCATCATTATCAGATGTCCAACGAGTAAAACCTAATTCTTCTTTTTCCTCATATGTTAATTTAATTTCAGGAATTTCTACCCAAGCTTTTGGGTTTACATAATAAATCTTAGAGTCTTTTTCGCCAGCTTTTCCTGTAGGATTTACTGTAACTTTTACATAGTTTCCAGTTATATCTGCTAAGTCGCCACCAACTGCAGTTGCGTCTTTTAAAACTTTTGGCATTGCTCCCGTTGTAAGTCCTTCGTAGACATTTTTATAAATTTTTACTGGAATTTCAATATCTTGTATTGAGTTATTTGCAAATTTTACTTTTGCCTTGAATTTTACAGTTCTTACAAGTTCATCTGAGTCAAACTTTCCTAGTTCTTTTACTTTTTCATAGATATCATTTTGAGTAAGCTCTTTTCCATTTTCATCAACGATAGTAACTGTAGCATCCTTTGGCAAATCACTTTCACTGCCGTCTTTATTAACCCACTTAACTTGTGCCTTTAATTCATCAAGACTAGGAGCAAAGTCATTGTTCCACTTTCCATCAGGATCTTTATAAGATTCTGTTTTTACAAGTTCATTTACCTTTATTCCAGACCAGTCAAAGTAGGCTGTAAAGGTGTAGTTCTTGTCTATAGTAGTGTTGCTATTTAAAAGTTTTTCCTTATCCCACTTGATAAATTTCTTTCCTGCATCAGGAGTAATATAATACTTGCCTTCAACTTTATCTTCGCCTTCTTCCAATTTTTCTGGAACTGGAAGTAGGTCTGACTTTAATCCTACTATTACATCGTAGTAAAGTTCCTTGACTTCATTGTCTTTAGCATCTGTGAAGTTTCCGCCCTCTTCTGCGACAAATTTTACTCTTACATAGCCATCTGGCACGGAATCATCAGGATCTTTTACTTCAATTACTCTTACGTCCTTGTAGAAGAAATTAATTTCATCAAGGCCACTTTCGTTTATGCCAGCAAAAGTATCTGTGTCTTCATAAATGTCAAAGAATAATTGTTGTTGTGGCTTGTCATTTAGAACCCAACCAGGAATTCTTCTGTAGTTTCTTGCATCGTAATGACGCTTGCCATTTACTACTCTTTCATTAGTAATAATGGCATATTTTTCTTTAATTTCTTTAAAAGCAGCTTTGTTATCTGCAAGAAGTTTTTTATATTCAGCACTCTTTTCTTCAGAACTCATTTGAGCATTATCTTTTATAGCTTTATAAGAATCCTTAGCTTTTTTCATAAAGGTTTCAACGTCTTTCTTGCCTCTTTGGTCAAGATAATTTACTTGGTAAACTCTTTCTTTAAATGGCTTGTAGAAAAATTCAAAACGATTGTTATCAAAATTAGGGTTATCTACAAGATCCCCTTGCTCATTGTGAATTTTTTCTGGCTCAACTTTTAAAATTTGATTGTAACTGTTTGTTCTTTTTGTATCTTCTTTATATTTTTTATAGTCAGCATTTGCATTTTCAAGTGCTTCCCACTCAGCTTGTGGAACTAAGAGGTACTCGTCTCCTTGCCTACTTGCTAGACCTGTTGTGTATGAGCCAACTCTTCTGTTATAAAGATTTTGTACTTCCTTAGATTTTTCGCTATAATTTGCATTCAAGAAGTGGTGGATAGCCTTTACTGTTACAAGGTCTTGTTTGTTCCAAATTGCCCTAAGGTGAACATTGCCAACAACTTCGTTACCAAAGTGATACATTTCAGGCGCTTTATATAAGTCTTTATAGCTTGTGTCTACAACTTCTGTGTCATTGCCATTTTCATCTTTTGTATATCTTACAAATTCCCAACCGGCAAAGTTGTAGCCAGGTCTTGTTGGTTCAATGACATTCTTAACTCCATCTTTTGGTTCTTTTAAAATCATCTTATGGACAAAATTAAATGTATTTTCTCCAGCAACTTTTTCCGGATAAGTGTGCTCTTCGCCATCTATTTCAAGTTTTTTAGATTCATCAGATATATTTTTTGTGCTTAAATCAGCTAAACGTCCTCCGTTTGGATCAAACTTTACCTTCCAAATAGTATCCGGTTCTGACCATTTAGCAAAGAGAACTTGGTCATAATGAAGTTTTGTTTCATTGCCCTCTTTTACCAAGTTGTCACCAGAAGGATCAAGAGCCCAACCTTTAAAAGTCCATTTTTCAGGTACCCAAGCTGGTTTTTTAGGCTCATGGTTTTTATCTAATTTCAAATCCTTTAATGGTTTTTCATAAGGCACATCTAAAATATTGCCCTCACCATATTCACTGTCATTTTTTACTGTCTTAGGATCGTTATTTAATTTTAACTTGTACTTGTTACGAGAGTAATTTGCATAATTGTAGGCATTTTTTCCATTAAAGAGTTTCTTGCCCCAAGGAAATTTAGGGATGTATTTTATCTTGTCAGCGTCGCTTCTAAAAGGCGTTTTCTGATTTCTCGTATTATTTAAATCGTTAATCGTTCTATACTGATTATCTGTTGGTTTCTCCAATATCCATTCCGCTTCCCTTTGCTCTTGTTTAAGGGTAAAGCCTTGAAGATGCGGCAAAATGAAGGCATACTCGACTGCATTGGTGTCGCTCTTCCAGTAGGACATGTCATAATCGATTTGTTCCTTGCCATTGAAATCATCCTTTATAATATCAATGTGATGCACAACGGCGGTGTCCAAGGATGTCGATCCAATGGAAATCTCATATTTATCTCTTTTCTTAGTTTCTCCATCCTTTATAGGTATTTGATCTGCGTGACCAAAAGATTTGAAACTTCCGCATCCTTTGGCCATATTTTATTTAAGCTTTGGTTGAAGCGAACATCTACTTTATAAGGAGATCCTTCTTTCCCTATGACTTTTCCATCTCTTGTTATAATAGGCCAGAAGCTACCTGCATTTTCAAATGCCAGTTCATTAGCAGCTGTAAAGTAAAGGGTATAGACTCTGCGGTTGTAGTAAACATTGTAGACCGTTTTGCCCGTTGATGATACAGTTTTTTGTACATTTGAGTCTTTTTCTGACGCGTTTTGCTTTTTCGTCAAGTCTTTATTTAAGAATCTTGGTCATTGTAATCTGGCTTTTCAGACCAAAATTGGATTACATAGTCTGCTTTAGGTTTATCTGTCCACTCTGCTGTAAAAGTAAGACCTTCTGCAGGCATAGCATATTTTATACCATCTTGGAATTTTCCACCTACTTCAAAGTCTTCTTTTTTAATAAGAGTATCTTTAGAAAGAGTTTGTTTTTTTCCAGCTTGGTCTATATAAGTTATATCTTTATTCACCTTCCAACCTTGTAACGTCGCTCCCAACTTTTTAATATCAAAGTTTAATTTTGGTATTGTTTGTCCATAGAATAATGTCATTCCTGGCAGTTCAGTTCCACCCTTGGAATCAAATTTCACATCATAAATAGCACGGTTGTAACGCATTTCTATTTCAAATTTAGCTGAATTTTGTGGAACTTGGGTTGTAAGCACATTGACTTCAGGAACATAGCCGTTGATTTTTTCTCCACCTAAGGCCTTTATAGTGACAGATGTTCCTGTAACACCTGTTTGGGATGTGTAAATAAAGTCAGTATCTCCATCCCTATAACCATACTCTTCTAGATTTTCGAGCTTTTGAAAACTGTGTTTAATATTTATAGTTCCTTGCTTTGCCTTATAAAGATATGGATGTTTACCCTTATTTTCGTTGCCATCTAAGTTTCCTTTTTCTGCGTTGTTTTTAATGTATTCATAATTTACAGTAAAGCTTGGTGTTGGCGAAGTATAGCCATCAATGTCTGGCAAATTTATTTTTTTCTTTATCTTAGATTTTTCTTCGTCTGTTAGAACTTTTTGTCCTTCATTGCCATCTAGATCAGTATATGTGTATTCATGATCACCGACAGTAGCTATATAAGGCTGATAAGCAATGACTTCTTCATCATTTCTCGGCACTTTATAGTCTGCACGCATAGTGTAGAGCTTTGGCATGTCTGGATTTTTTATAATATCCTTTGCTGGCTTCCCATTGGTCTGTGCAACTGTCAAAGGTGTCTTGTTCAAGTCTTGAACTGAAGTTATTGCTGTCTTGTCATAATTCTTACTCTCAGCAAATACATTTACTGGTACTGATGTTATGAGCATCATTGCCGCGAGCACCAGTGTTAAGAATTTTTTCATTTTAAATGTTTTCATAATAAGCCCCTCTCCTTATCAATAATATCTATTCTGTAGTATAAATCTAACTACTCTATCTTGTATTATACCACAAATTGTATGATAATAAACACATTTTCATCATCTTCTTGTAATAAATAAACAAACTTTGATTACTATGATGCTCAAATAGATTTGAGCATAAAGAAGCCCTCTCTACTCATATGAGTAAAGAAGGCTTTATGTCCTACTGCATTTATCTTATAAACTAACTTTGTCTAGCTCTTTTAGATTGTATTTATCGATGATTTGCTTTAATTTTGCTGGATAGCTAGGGTCTGTCGCATAGCCGCATCTCTTGATTGCGTAGACGCCTCTTTGGTCGTTGAACATAACTTTTCTAAATGGCGTATACCATTTCTTTACGAAGAATAATTCAGTGTGATCTCTAAATGATTCGTCGGCCGATTTATATGCTCTGAACTTGTCATCAACTGTGTATCTAACGTTATTATAAACTTCTGTTGTAGTTATGGTTACAGTGCCATTAGAAGCGCTGCCCTTTATGCCAAACAGGTTATTCGAGAATTTTCCTGTGTACTTATCGACTGGCACTGATTGGCCCCAGCCTGATTCAAGTATTGCTTGCGCTGTAGTGATGGCGCCGCTTAGGTCTGTTCTTAAAAACTCGCGTCTAGCAATCTTTTTTGTGTAGTCAAGGAATTTGTCTTTTGCCATTAGCGGCTGTTTTGTATATATCTTTCCAGTGTATATCCTAAACTTGATGCTCTCACCCTTGATAAAGGCGTCAATTTGATTACCTGTTACGCTGATTTCATTCTCGCCTTCATCGTCCTTAGTGACGTTATATCTAAACTTTTGGCCATAAGGCACGTTCTCAGCTATGGTCTTAGTCTTGCCTGTTCTAAGATTTTTGATATAATAATTTACGCTATTGACTCCAACGTTTGACGCGGCGTTCAAATCCACATACTTATGAACGATGCCGCCAGGAGCAACGCCTTCAAGTATAAGCTTCGAGTCGCCCTTGATCAAGACAAGTTTGTGTTCGCTCTCCATAGTCTTTCCGCTCGCGTCTATGCATCTGACGAAGACTTCCTTTTGACCTGCGTCGTTAATGTTCGGGAAGAACTTGCATGCGCCGTATGATTTTGACTCGATAACTGTTTCAATGCCAGTCACTGGGTCTCTTAAAACGTAATCAGTCCTCATTACATCGAAGTTTCTTTGCGCATTAAGCGTTACTTGTCCCGATATGACGCCGTCCTTTGGTACACCTGTTATATTTAGATATGGATTTATGCTCATGGTGAAGGTCTTTGTCTCGCCAAAGTGCTCTCTACCTAATTCATCAAAAGCCGATAGCATGATGGAGTAGCTGCCCGCATCCAAATAGCTTGGCTTGAATAAGAATTCTCCTTCTGGATCAAGATTGTCCTTGACTTCTGTCTTGCCCGTAGTTAAATTTGTTGTAGTCGCCTTCATCTTTGATGCGATGAAGTTTATGTCAGGTGTAATCTTTAGCTCGTCTTGTACAAAGCCGCCACTCTCAACGCCTGAGTAAGTTACTCTTGGAAGTACGTTTAAGTTGATCTTGGCTCCTGCCGCGTCAATGACATTGCCGTTCGCATCATAAAGTGCAAGAAGTAATTTTTTATTTCCTTCGTTCTTAAGGCTCGGTAAAAACTCAAGTGTCTCAGCAGCACTTGTCTTTACGTCTTGAATGTATCCTTCGTTTTTGTCATTTAATAGTAATAGCTTTGCCTTTGCAAAATTCTTATTTGTTACGAAAGAAAAATTCATCTTAGTATTTATCGTTTGGTTTGGCATAAGACCAACGATTGTAGTACTCTCTTCTACTGGATTATAAGTAGTTGAATCAATAGTAACCGTTGAACTTGCTTTATCGTAGCCGACGCCTATGTTCATAAGCTCAGCTATGGCTCTAAGCGGTAGATAAGTTTTACGATTAACAATGCAAGGCGCAACGTCAGTAAACTTAAGCGTTCCATCACTATTGTCAATAATCTTTGAGTCGATATATAGCTTGAAGCTAGCGTTCTCGTCACTAACTGTAACGCTCTTTTCGTCGTTGTTCCAAAGAACTTCCTTACCTAAGGCTTCCCCGATGAAACGAAGTGGAACCAAGGTCCTTCTGTTCTTGACAATGGGACTCGCGCTCTTTGTCACGTTGTTTCCGTCTATGATTAAGTTAAGTGATGCCGCCTTAGTTCCTGTATTCATAAGGCCTAGAAGCAGTATCGATAGTATAAATAAATTTCTAATTAGCTTTTTCATTTCTTCACCTCTTTTTAATTATATCATAAAAATTTTTTCTTAGCAATTTTAAATTATTATAATTTTTGTTTTAAATTTTATTATATGGGTATTAATTTAATGAAATAAATTGATGCAAAGCAATCTATTAATTTTAAAAAGGAGGATATTAATATGATGAAATCATTCCAAAGGTTTATCGCAATTTATATAATGAAGTGTTTTACATTTGAAATATTTAATAGTTTCATTTTTGGCAAAGTGCAAGATATAAGTACGATAATGCAAATAATAAATGATAGGATTAATAATCCAAACGCCGTTCCTTTAGGTGACTCAGGATATCTTCACGCTGAAAGGCAACTTATATCTCCAATTCCCACTTTATCAATAATAGCTAATATACTTATGATAGCTTTTTATATTGCTATGGCAAGAGAATTATATTTAATGTATAAGTATGGGAAAGATGAGTTACAAGTAAAAAAGGAAAGTGAAAATAAATAATTAAATTTCAGTTTAAAATAGTCCAGTAAATCTACATAAAAGTATTTACTGGACTATTTTTTTTGCTATATTTTGTAAAATATAAAAAAAGCAAAATCACAAGGTATGGAATTAAATCTAAAAGTTTGTAATTTATAAAACCTAGGCTTTGTAAAGAGCCTGCGAGATAAGTAAAGACTGCGTATACAAAGCTTGTGATTGGCGTTAATATTGGATGTATTGCCGAGAAACCTTCAAGCGCCAAGCATACGTAACCCACATTTTGCGAGATATTCTCCGTAAAGTATGAAAAATATGATAGCGATAAGAAGCTTCCAACGAGCGCCGCAAAAACCGATGCAAAAAGAATCGCATCACGGCGCGCCCTAGCTATATTTAATTTTCTAAAGCTAGCTATTTCTTCATCAAGACCCACGGCTCTTAGCTCAAGCCCCGCCCTCGTCTTATATAGATATATATAATAGATAAGGCTTAGCACTAGAGACAAAACTATAAATATGTCTACGCCAAATACTTTCAGATTAAAATCTACATTGACCGAAGTCGACATAGCGAGGTCACCCGCATATAGATAAAGCATAAGGCCCGATAGGCCGCGCAGAATAAGGTTCATCGCTATGCCATAAACAATGTCTGATGTGCCTCTATGTTTTGTTAAGTAAACAAATAATGTATTTGCCAAAAGTGCTACGGCTGTCGCAGCCAAAATGCTCATGGTAAAGGAATGCGTTTCGCTATAGACCACAAGTGCCGTTATCGCCGAGATATTGACAAGGCCGTCTGCGTGTAAAAGACAGAGGCCGAGCATCCGCATCGAGTTGATGGCTAGGCACAAAAGAAATATGCGTATAAATGCTCTAATAATTTCTGTCATCGCGCGCCTCCAATATCGATATAAAGATGAGAACGCCTTGCATTAGGTACATCACAGAGGAAACGAATGAAAATTCGGTCTGCATGACAAGGCTTAAAAGTCTTATGTATGTAATTAATATGGCTGGGTAGGCAAGTTTTTTAAAGTCGCCGCGCGCTAAAAGCGTTACAGTTATCGCGTCAAAGCCATAGCCCGTGAAGCTTTGAAGTGAAAAGCGATTGTAATTTAAGAAAAGATATAGAAATGCAGCCACAGATGTTAGAAGCACAAGACAAATGTCTATCGCCCTCTTTTCTTTTTTTATCTCAGTTCCAGTCGAAGTTAATATGCTTGGCGCGTCCTTAATTATCTTTAGCTTAGTTACGAGCGAAGTCTTCACCGCAAATATTATAAAGGTAGCAAGGCTCACTAGAGCTATAACTATGCCAAGCTTCATATCAAGAGCAAAAGCAAAGTCTTTTGTAACGGCCGAAGAAATATTTTCATCTGAGAAAAATGTATATACAAGGTAATTTATAGCGCCCAAAATAAGGTAATTAAAGATTAAAGAGGAGATGATGAGCTTACTTCCATCACCTCTTGAGACTTTTTTCGGTACTTGCCAAAGTAAATACAAAACTATTGGCACTAAAACTATAATTATAAAGAAATTTGCAAAATAAATAGCTGCTAACGCCGATAAGAAGACCGCCATATGAAAGATGCCTTCAAGCGAAAAATTCATCTCACCCATTGACAAGGAAAGGTTCATCGCTACGTTATAAGCATCAAAAAAGGATATAGCAAAATGAAATATCTCTTAAATGACTTTGATTTCATCTACTATATCCTCCTTTAAATCTTCGTAATCGTCCGAAACGATGTATATGGTCTTGCCTGCATCGCGTCTCTTAAGTATCGACTCTTGAGCAAGGGCCTTCGCTTCGAAGTCCATGCCCTTTTTATAATTGTATAAAATGTATAGGTCTTCATCACGCTCTAGCTCTCTGAAAAAGACTAGCTTTTGCAAATTGCCTCCCGAGAGTGTCTTTGTGATGTCACTCGCCTTGAACTTTAATTTGTATTTTGCAATAAAGCCCTCGGCGTCTTTTAGATAATCGCGTTTTTTATTCTTTAAAATATCATATATGAAGATGTTCTTGTACGCCTCTTCGTCCATGAGCAAGGCGCTGCGCACATCTTTTGGCACGTAGGCAAAGCGCGTGAAGCCTTTGATGAGTATCTCGAGTTTTGCCTCGTCTTTTAGGTAGATGCCAATAATTTTTTTGTTATGACTTTTTTGATCACTTTCATTTTTTTGCTCGGCATTTATATTTTGCTTACCCAGTAAAATCTCCTTCGCATCGAAGCTTTGAATGAAGTCCTCGTCGTGTGAGACCATAAGAAAGCTCTTCTCGGAGCCTTTGATGTAGGCCTTAAGCTTCTCTGTGGTCCTCGCATCAAGCGCTGCACTCACCTCGTCAAGCAGTATCAGCTTTTTTTTTGTTAGGCTCATTGCGATGAGCTCAACCGTCTGCCTCTCAATGGTCGTCATGTCCTTAACTTTTCTTTCAAGACCATTTATATAAAATGGCGATGTCTTCACTAAATTTCTTACTTCTTTTTCTGCTAAGTCTATGATTTATCTTAATCATTGAATTCGCTTCTGATAGTGATTTTATCAGCTTTTATCTCGTCAATAATCTCGTCTATCTTGGCTCTATCTGCTTCGCTGACTGCCTTTTTGTAAAAATCGTTGTCAGCTATGCCGATGGCGTCCTCTTTAACGCCCAAGATTTCTGTTGTGCCGAAGATTTCTTCGCCTGCTTTGTATTTATCAATCGCTCTAAGTAAGGATGTATCAACTCTTTTAAGTATAGAAGTCAAAATGTATTTTGCTTTTGCTTCGCCTAGTAGAGCCGCTTGGTCTGAGTCAACGCCTATGACGTAGTGCTCTGTCTCAGCTGCTGAGTCGATGATGCCAAGGCCAGCTATGGATGCGACGTTAAATATGATGTCGACGTCCTTCTCCTTGTATAAGATGTTAGCAAGGTCCTTCGCCTTAATCGCGTCAGTGAAGTTGCCAACGTAGCTTGTTAAGACCTCTACGTCATCGTTCACGTATTTTGCACCATCTTCGTAACCAAGTAAAAAGTCCTTAACTATCTTATTGTCCATGCCGCCAATTAGACCGATCTTTTTAGTCTTTTTAGCAAAACTATAGCCCTCGCCATTCTCTACAAGGCTAGCAAGTGCCCCAGCTAAGAAGCCACCTTCGTTTTGCTTGTAAAGAATCGAGTAGATGTTCTCATATTTTTTATCGCCATCGTTGGCGTTGTCGTCAAAAAGTATAAATTTTTGTTCTGGGTACTTGTCCGAGATTTTTTGCACTTTGTCCTTAAGCTGCCAAGTGCCCGCTACGATGATGTCGTAGGCCTTTGAAGCCACGTTTTCTTCGAGTATTGCAGCGTACTTTGTCTCGTCGGTACCCATCTCTATGGTCTTAGTACTGATATCTGAATACTTTTCCTTGATTAGCTCCATGCCTGCTTCAGCGCTATCGAAGAAGCTTTTGTCGCCAAGTGTACCATTGATCAGTAAAAGTATACTTAAATCGCTTTTATCTGCATCTTTAGTTTTTTCAGTCCCTGCGCAAGCTGTTAAGGCTAGGCACAAGACCATAAGCATGATAAATATTTTCTTATACATATTAATCTTTTTTGTAAAACATATCCACGTGCTCTATATCATCTTCAAGATAAGGCTCGGATATCTCTTTAAAACCTTTCTTCGCATAATAGTTTTTCATGTATGTTTGAGCTTGTATTTTAATTGTGTCCTCTTTCATATCATCTGTAATGAAGTCGATTGCTCTTGAGAATAGCTTATCGCCGTAGCCCTTGTGTCTTGCGTCCTCTTTGACAAGGAAGCGGCCGATAGAAACTTCTGGGTAGCGAGTGCCCTTCTCAGTGATTCTTGCGTAGGCCACTAGCTCGTCTCCCTCTATCAGCATAAGATGGACTGATACTGGATCAAACTCGTCTATATCGTGATATGGACAGTTTTGTTCAACCACGAAGACAGCTTGTCTAAGCTTAAGTATTTCATATAGTTCGGTTGTGTTTAGCTCTTCAAAATACTTAATTTTGATATTCATTATAAGTTCTCCTTTTTGATTTCTCCAGCTCTAAGTAGCGCCATCTTTGTGATTAATGGACCTACTAGTTCGTAGATAACTGTAGCTGAAAGTATTATGTCTCTGATTACTTCTCCATGTGGTGCAGGTATGATTCTCTTTGCAATTAGTGAAAGACCTATGGCAACGCCGGCTTGTGGTATTAGGCATAAACCTAGGTTTTGTTGTACTGTGCTTGGCAAGTTGCCGATCTTTGCGCCAATGCCTGCGCCTAGTGCCTTACCTATGACTCTAGCAACTACATATGCTATACCAAGTAGACCAACTTTTGTTAGGCTTGCTAGGTTAAGGTCTGCGCCTGATAATACGAAGAAGCATAGGAAGATGGCTGGCGTAATAACTTCGATTGCTGTGAAGACTTTGATTTCTTCTCTCGATGTGTTACAGATTGTTGTGCCAAAGGCCATCATAGTAAGTAGACTTGATAGGTCAAAGCGTAGTGATATAGCGGCTAATAAGAAGATAACGCCTATAAAGGAAACTTGTATTTGTCCTTGGTTTTTCATGAATCTCATGGACTTAACCATGATGATGCCGGCTACTACACCTAGAGCAAGTGCTGCAAGTATTTGTAGAACTGGCTTTCCAACCATGTTCATCATTGAAAAAGCTCCGCCTTGTATCATGTTTTGAGCAAGTGTTGATGCAACACCAAAGGCGATGATACAAACGCCGTCATCAAGTGCAACAACTGGTATAAGTGTTCTAACTAGTGGTCCTTCGGCCTTGTATTGCTTGATGACCATAAGTGTTGCGGCTGGTGCTGTTGCGCACGCGATTGAGCCTATTGCTCCCACTCTTTTTAAATCGTCAAACTTTAGCTCGGCACCTATGGAAAAGGCGATGAAGGCTAAAGCGACTTCACTGATGATATCAAAGTTCTTAACTGCTTCTTCGGGTATTAGTCCTAAGACCGAGGGTCCTATGAGTATACCTGCTATCAAGTAGCCTGTTACCTCTGGAAATTTGAAGAGGCCAAGTATTTTTGAAACTATAAATCCAACGAGTAAGATTGTACCTAAATGTAATAAGATTTCAAAATTCATACTATTTAGTCAATCCTTCCACACTCTTGACATCAAGAGTAAACATAATTCCTGTATTTTCATTGTTAATATTGCCCATAACAGTCTTAACAACTTCCTTTGCTACGACAAGCTTTTCGTCGTCAAGCACCATAAGCAGTGTTTTGTTGAATGGTCTTTGTCCGTTAAGTATTTGTCTAAGTCCGCCGAAAGCACTGATGTCTTTGTGCCAACCAGCTAGTGTTGAGGCCATTATCCCTCCAAATTTTAATTATATCACTAACAATATTATAATTCAAGACTTTAAGTGCTATTTATCAACATTTGATCCAGTGATCCATAGTATTGAGTTCTTTGGCCTATTTATTTTTTCATATGCTAATAGTGCTGCGGCGCTCGACGCTTCAACCACCTTTTCATCTATCTCTTCTATATCTTTTTTTGCTCTTAATATGCTCTCGTCGTTAAAAGTGAAGAAGCCGTCGATAAGTGAGTCAATCATAGGAAAGACAAGCTTCGATGGTGCACTGCATGCAAGACCATCGGCAATAGTTTTGGCCCCAAGACCGATATCGTTAACGGAAGCAGCCTCACCATGAACAAAGCTATATAGCATACAAGGGTATTCAGTCGGCTCTACAAAGTATATATTGGCGCTGTCTTTGAAGAAGCTCCTCAAGGCAAAGGCGATGCCACCAGGTGCGCCGCCCACGCCGCATGGCAAAAATACATGAAGAGGCTCGTCATCTGATGGGTTTATCCCGCTTGATGCAAGTTGTTCAGTGACTTCAAAGATGGACGCTGCATAGCCGAGGAAAAGCTTCTCACTCATCTCGTCGTCAACGAAGTAGCTCATAGGGTTTTGCTCTGCGCTTAACCTACCCATCTTGACTGCGTATGTATAATCATGGTCATACTCGATGACTTCTGCGCCCGCTTCTCTAAGTAATTTTTTCTTCCACTCCTTCGCGTCGCGGCTCATATGAACCTTGGCTTTAAAGCCAAAGGCCTTAGCGCATAGGCCTATGGATAGACCTAAGTTTCCAGTTGAACTAACTTCGATGGTATGTGCCGCCATAATCTTTCTTATGTCGTCAAGACTTAAATCATCAAATTTATCTAGCATATTATTTTCTTTAAGAACGTCTTCGACCTTAACCATGACCTCATTAAAGCCGCCTCTTGCCTTAACGCTATGAGCAACTTTTAGCTCCGAGTCAAGTTTTAAGTAAAGCTCATCGCCAAGCTTTGATTTTAATAAATCGCTTTTATAATAGCAAGGGCCATCTATCTCTTCAAAAGCTTCCATGAAGAGAGGTGCAAAACGTTCGAAGCGCTTCTTTGCAAGAAAGGCGTCGTACAATGTAAAGCGCACGTCCATATTTCTATTTCTTTCTATAGGATAATATACCTCTTCTCTATTTTTAAGTTTATCAAGTATATCCACTTCTATCTTACTCCTTTTTTAGACAAAAAAATAGACGACCTAAGCCGTCTATTTTTACTAATTATTATCTACAATGTAATACTCTCTTGACCAATCTCTAACTGTCTTGTCTATGTCGATGGCGTCGTAGTACCTGTCCTTGCCCATGTAAGTGCCGTCAGCATACTTCATTCCCCAAGAGTTAGGGTCGTTTACTATATAATAAAGTCTTCCGTCAACCACTTTATATCCATTGACAATGATGAAGTGACCGCCGCCACCTGTGTAGTACTTATTAAAGCGAGAATTGTTATCTGGATTGTAACGAAGTGTCGATGAATCGATACAGATGATACAGATCTTGCCTTCTCTAAGCGGTGCCAATAAGCTATCTGGGTTCTTGTAGAACTTCATTTTGTGCTTAACACCAGAATCACTTAAGAAGTCACTAACATCTGATGTGAACCACCAGCCACCATCATTAACGCGAGTGTTTCTAGCAGTTTCAGCTGTGATAGCCTTGTCATAACCTTTTTGGAAATACAAGCTCATTACAGCGCAGCTTGGTCCACAGTTATTATCAGCGTATTGACCTGTTTCTTTTTGGTCAATATACCAGTCGTAGTCCTTTTGATTAATAATTTCTAATTCATTTTCATCTTTTTCCGCAAAAACAAATTCGCCGTTTTCTGCCTTAAAAGCAAATACTTCTGCTAGATGTTCTAGTGGATAGAAAACTGTATCATTAACTTTCTTTACTCCCTCATCAAGAGCGATGACATCGTCCTTATAATATATAGGGAACTTAATGTCTTCCATCTTATCATAAGTTTCGCTGTCAAGTCTTACTGCTTCTATCGGCTTTTCTGTGCTATATAGCATGCCATCGTCAAGATAATAGAAGCCATCTTCACTCTTCTTTGGCATAGGAACGCCGTCAACCATCTCATAAACATTGCCCACTCTATGTATTGTTGGGTTAAGTAGCTCTAAGAATTGATCGAAGATGACATATTCTTTGCCATTGATATCATAAGACGTTAATACGCCATCTGTTCCTGCTGTTGTGTAATGATCCTTTATAGTAAATTTAGCAGCGTCCTTAGCTCCATCGCACGCAAATAAAAATAAGCTTGCTAGGACAAGTAATGCCACTGCACTTAATATTTTCTTTTTCATAGTATCCTCCACTAGTCTGTTTCGTATTTTTTAGCTTGTTCTGCTAGATTTTGAAAGAACTGGCTCCTAGGAACTTCACCCAAATTGATTTTCAGTCCCCTCTTCTTCATAGACTTAAGCTTATAAAGAAGGAGGTTCTCGTCAACCATCAGTCTTTGAGCAAGCTCCATGTAGCTCATGCCTTCCTCTATAGTGTTTAAAACTTCGTCTTCGTCAATAAGTAGATGCGCCGCAAAGGTATTGGCTTGAGCTTCGATGATTGAAGACTCCTGTGACAGGCCGAAATCTGCTAGCTCCGCCTCACTTGCATAATCCTTGTGATAAAGGTAGTGACCTAGCTCATGCGCCAAGACCTGTGTAATCACGTTCTCATCCGCATGAGTATTGTAGATCACGTAGCTAACGCCGTCCAAAATCCTAAACATGCCTAGAAAAGCCGCACCTATGTTAATGGGTATGACTACTACGCCGAGGTTTTCAAGTATCTCGTAAGGATCATTAGTTCCGTGCTCCTCAATCAATGCAAGTGCATCATCTAAATATTTTTCGCTCACTAATTTTTACTTTCCTTATTATTATTGCCTTGATATTTTGATTTGTAGTAAGCATCTGTGATAGCTTCAACTACAGCTTTTTTATCTTCATCGCTAAGTGTTCCACCTGCGAATAGGCCTAGCATACCATTTACAAGCATATCATAGTTTTGGTCCTCAACTGGAACCTTGTAGTCGTCATCATCAACCAAAAGGTATGATGCGTCAACTCTAAATATATTAGCCATTTGGTTATAAATTTTTCTACTACGAGGTCTCATACCGTTAACTTCATATCTTGAAATAGTCTTAAGTGATAAACCTAGTTCTTCGGCAAGATCAGTTTGTGTCATGCCTTCTTTTTCTCTTAATCTTTTTAATTTTTGTGCAAAATCCATTTCTTCACCTTCCTAAAATATTTTCTTTGTCATTCAAGTGCCTTTATTATATACTATGGACATATAAATGTCAAGAGCTTTTTACAAGAGCTTCCTTGGCAAATTTATCTGCCATCTCGTTGTATTTGTTGCCAGTATGCGCTTCTACCTTATGGAAATGGACCTCTACTTTATCTTTTTTCTCATCAAAAAATTTTTTATAAGCCTTAGTCGCGTCCTTATTAGTCTTCCAGTAGCCCATCGCCCAGCTGCGAATGCCTTCGTAGTCGTAGTAGATGTGGACCTCGTCGTAGCCCTCGTCAATTGCATAGTTAATAGCAAGCATAGACGCCTTTATCTCGCCGGCGACATTACGAATCGCCAAGTGATCTTTATCGTCATAGGCCACTGAAGCCTTGTGAACGACTTCGCCGTCCTTTACAAAGATGGCTGCTGCGGAATATTTTTTTAAGATATTACTAAAGCTGCCATCGACATAAGCAAGGAGCTTACCATCTAGCTCGTGACTTGTCTCTGGCTCTGCTCCCTTCATGTAATCTTCTGCCTCTTCCATAGTTTTAAATGATTTATATATTGCGTTCTTAAAGCCATGGACCTGCTCTTTCGCTTCGTCCCATGTCTCGAAGATCCCAGTTTTGCGGCCTGCCTTAACCGCGTAATACTTTTTCGCCATTATAATCTTTCCGCTAAGTACTTAGCAAAGTATGTGATGATTAAATTTGCTCCCGCTCTTTTGAATGATAGCATTGTCTCCATAATGATATCTTCTTTAACAAGGCCATTCGCAACAGCGTCATAAAGCATAGCGTACTCACCACTAACTGAGTAAGCAACTATAGGTAAATTTGTTTCTTCTGATGCGAGCTTCATTATATCGCCATATGCCATAGCTGGCTTAACTATAAGCATGTCGGCGCCCTCTTCTACATCTGAAAGTATTTCTCTAAGCGCTTCTTTTTTGTTTCTGTAATCCATTTGATATTGCTTTCTGTCACCAAAGCTTGGTGCGCTGCCAGCTGCGTCTCTAAATGGACCGTAGTAGTTTGAAGCAAATTTCGATGCGTAGCTCATGATTGATACGTTTATGTAGCCCGCCTCGTCAAGTGCTTCTCTAATCTTTGCTACACGTCCGTCCATCATATCAGATGGAGCGACTATATCGACACCTGCTTCTGCCATTGACACGGCTATCTTTTGTAAATAGGAAACGGTTTCGTCGTTGTCAACGTAATCACCATGAAGTATGCCGCAGTGACCGTGATCAGTGTACTCGCACATGCAGACGTCACCTATAACTATAAAGTCCTTGTCGATCTCTTTGATCTTTCTGATAGCTCTTTGAACGACGCCGTCCTTTGCATAAGCACCTGAGCCGCACGCGTCCTTGTGTTCAGGCACGCCAAATAAAATCACTGAGCGTATGCCTAAGTCTTTTAGCTCTTTGATTACTTCATCAAGCCTATCGACAGTGTATTGCTTTTGTCCCTTTAGGCTCTTTATATCTTCGACCTCATTTACCCCGTCCTTAACGAAGAGTGGATAGATAAGGTCTTCTTTTCTTAGTGATGTTTCAGCAAACACTTCTCTGATATTTGCGTTTAATCTAAGTCTTCTCATTCTATTTTTCATAATTAATCTCCTCTTTTAATAAATCTATCATGCCTTCTGAGTCATGGACTTTGGCCTCTTTATAAACTTTATAGCCCATGGCCTCTATGCTCTTTGTAGTGTATGGCCCGATTGAGTATATCCTTGCCTTTGACATTAGCTCTGGATAAAATTTATTGAAGCTAATGGCCTCCGATGACGAGAAGAAGAATATGTCATAAACCCTATCTTCTAAATACATCTTCTCATAAGCTTCGTCGCTGTTTTTATATATTTCAAAGGCATCCACATCGTAAGCCTCAAGTGCCGCTCTAATATTGCCCTTCGCCTTGTCTGAGTGCGGGTAAAGCACCTTGGCGCCCTTCTCGAACTTCGATGTGATATTCTTAATCATTTCATCTGATGTATATTTTTCCGAAACATAATCCGCTTTAAAACCATAAGTCTCAATGTCCTTCATAGTCTTTTGACCGATTGATGCTATCTTAATATTGGCAAATCTTCTAAAGTCTATACCAAGCTCAAGCGCCCTCTTAAAGAAGAATTCTACTGCGTTTCGGCTTGTTAATATTAAATATTTATAAGCTTCGATATTTTTTAGTGCCTCATCAAAACCATGGTCATGGATGGGCGTGTACTTAATTGTCTCAAGCTCAATGAACTCGGCCTTATTCTCGATTAGAAAATCTTTAAAGTCTTGATTGAATTCTTTTTTTCTAAGCAAAATAAAGGACCTATCCTTAAGAGGTCTATCGCCAAAGAAATCTATCTCAGGTGCAAATTGAACTACATCACCAACGACAAAAACCGATGGGTTTTTGATATTGTTAATAGTTTTGCATTCATAAGCGTCCTTAAGTGTAGTAGTGAAGCTCCTTTGATCTGCTCTACTCGCCTTATATATGAAGGCTGCCTTTGTATCTGGATCTTTGCCTGCCGCGATAAGTTTATTAGCTATGGTCTTGATATTGCTCATAGCCATAAGAAAGATCAGTGTCCCTTCCATATGAGCAAGGTTCTCCCAATCAAGCTCGGCTGGGCCATCCATTGTGTGGCCAGTAAAGACGTGGAAGCTCCTTGACGTTTCTCTGTGAGTTGTTGGTATGCCCGCGTAGATAAGGCCGCCAATTGATGAGGAGATGCCAGGAACTATCTCGGATTTAATTCCGTGCTCCTTTAGAAAGAGTGCTTCTTCAGATCCGCGGCCAAAGACAAGAGGATCGCCGCCCTTTAGTCTAACTGTGATCTTGCCCTCTTCGCTCGCGCACTTAAGTAGCAAATCATTGATTGCTTCTTGCTTCCAAGAGGATTTCATCCCCTCTTTGCCTACGTAAAAAATTTTCGCATCTGCCTTTTTTTCGTTAAGTAAATTGTAATTGATGAGCCTGTCATAGATAATATAGTCGGCCTTTTGTATCAGCCTTAAGCCTTTGACAGTAATTAGGCCCTCATCACCAGGGCCCGCTCCTACTAAATATACTTTAGACATCTATATCTCCTTTAATCACTTCAGTGTTTTTCTTTACATCAGCTAAGTAATTTTCTTTATCCGTATCAAAATCTATAAATCTAGATCTCTTTAAATCGTCCGAGGCCATAAAAGCCTTTACATGTGCCTTCTTATCAACCGAATCAACATGTATACCTAAAGGCTTGTTACACGAAGCGCCTGACTCAGCTAAAAACGCTCTCTCTATGCCGACTTCGAAATCAGTTTTTTCATTTTGTATTGATTTAAGCATCTTCTTAAGCTCATGATTTTCTTTATTCACTTCAAGTGCTATGACCCCTTGACATGGCGATGGCAAAAATGCTTCTTCGTCCAAATCTATGATGCGTCCACGAAGTCCCTCACTTAAATCAAGTCTATCTATGGCCGCTCTTGAGAGTATAATCGCGTCGAAGCCCTCTGTATCGAGCTTTGCTATCCTTGACTCGATATTGCCGCGTATCTCGGCTATCTCATAAGCCTTTTCATCCATAGCTAGTAAGAACTTCCTACGAAGCGAGCCGGTTGCGACTCTCATGCCATTTTCAAGCTTGGTCTTGCCCTTGTGTTTTTCATTTAGAACAACGATGTCGTTGCGCCTAGCTCTATCACCAAAGTAGATGATCTCAAGGCCATTTTCAATCTCAGAAGTCATATCCTTTAAGGAGTGAACAGCGATATCGATCCTGCCATCCTTAAGAGCATCTTCAATCGCTCTTACGAAGACGCCTTTGCCACCCATTTGACTGATTGAGGTCTTCTTATCGATGTCACCAAGCGTGTTTATGCCAACTACTTCGTAATCAATCTCATAAAATTCTTTAAGTTTACTAAAAACAAGTTCAACCTGCTTCAGCGCAAGCCTACTCGTCCTCGTTCCTACCTTTATCTTCAAAGTCTTCAAACTCCTTTATATAGCGTAAAATTTCTTCCTTAGTATAAGTCTTTATCTTTTTTATTTCGTCTTGTTTATGGTAATGGATGTAGTACGATCTAAGCAAAGATGCTAAATCTAAGTATTCATCGTCATAAGCCTCATAGTTTTTTAAATCATCCATGATAGTTTTGTTTAAGTCGGGAAGCCTTCCTCCCGTAGATATGGAGACGTCGATGCCGCCAATTTTTTTCATGTTTATGGAGATAAAATCTGATTCATCGCTTTTGTCACATCTATTAAACAAGATGCCAAGCTCTTTTGCATCAGCCTCGGCCCTTCTGTTGACCTCTTCGTCGTCCGTTGCGATGTATAGTAAAAAGGCTCCTTCTATGTATTCTTTTTTGTAATCGTCCTTAATTAACTTTGTATTTTCGCCAACAAAGCCATCTACAAAGTCCTTAGCAACGACTGTGACTACTGCACCTTCATTTACTAATGTATTAAACTTTCTTAAAGCGACAGACCCGCCACCAATGATGGTAACAGGTCTATCCTTTATATTAAGAGCTATGCTTAGCATAATTCTTTAACTCCTCTATCATTTGATCATTATTATCAAAAAAGTCAACGCCCAAAGCATTAGCGACTCTAACGCACATAGGCAGCTCTTGATTAGCACGCTTAATGACCTCCTCATCCTTGAAGATTTCATACTTAGTGCCTTCTTTGATAATCTTAGCGTCTTTAACTACATAGATGTAGTCCGCCATTTCATAGCAAAATTCCATATCGTGAGTAGATATTAAAAGCGAGCTATCCTTGGCAATACCCGCAATAGTCTTTTTAAGTATGCCAATAGAGACAGGGTCAAGTCCAGCAGTCGGCTCATCCATGAGGATGTAATTTGCACCCAAGGCGATAGCTGAAGCGATGGCAACCCTCTTTTTTTGTCCGTAACTTAAGAAGTGAACCGGCATATCCTTTAGTTCGTATGCATTGGCACTCTTTAAGGCCTTATCAACCCTTTCCTTGACAGTATCTTCGTCAAAGCCAAGGTTTCTAAGCGTAAAAGCAGTGTCATCAAAAACATTCGAGTAAAAGATTTGATTGTCCGGGTCTTGAAAGACCATAGTAACGTTTTTTCTGTAAAACTTTTTTTCCACTTTCATAAGTATATTCTAAATTTTTAACTTCTAACATATAATCACCTAACTGGGAACTCTCCGTTGTAAAGCTTGATATTTAGCGCATTTATCATCTCTTCATTTCTCTTTAATATGCCCAAAACCATGTTCTCAATAAAAATCTTAATTGATTTAAATGAGGTCTTCGTATTGATAAAGCCAAACTTTATCTCAAGCGAATTGATATTGGTCTGAGCCTCTTCTATGATGATGAAGATGAAGCGATAAATCAGCATAAACAGCTCTATAAAGACATTTGGAAGATGCATGGCCTTAAAAACTTTTATAATGTCGACCATGGGTGTCGTTACACTTAGGAAGATGACCGAAGAGGTCGCCGCAAGAGATCTCATGAAAACTCTGAGAAATAGCATCTCTTGCCCCTCAATCACTCCAAAGTAGCCGCCAAAAATCTTTATCGAGTAGGAAAAATGATTTTCCTTTGAAAAACCTATAACCAAAAATATCGTTCCTAATAAAATGAATATTAGTGGAACTTTGATAAATGATATGACGTTTCTCAACTTAAACTTTGCGCATGTGAGCTCCAGAATTATTATTAATACAAATATGGATAAATTTACATAAATATTGTCTAGTCCTATGGCCAAAACAAGCATAAGTAAGGTGAATAAAAATTTGTATCCCGCCTTAACATGCCTTAAGCCGTTCGTATAGGCAAACTGATCGATGAGTAGCAATCTGTTTTAGCTCCTTTATTTGCTTTCTTTTTTGCTTGCAGCGCCCTTCCAGTTGCCAATGATGTAGCCTATAGCTCCAGCACCGATAGCTGCTTGAAGACCAAATAATAAGGACTCGATTTCACCCGAAGGTGGTTCCCATAGGGATTCGAACCAAGGTTCATAATCAGGGTTTAAAGCTTCTATCTGTTCGCTTGCTGCGTCATCCGCTCCGCCATATTCCCCTTGAACAAAGATTAATGGCGTAACAACTAATAAAATCGCTAGGATAATTAATATCCAGTTAGTCTTTTTAGATTCCTTCATTTTTAAGTACCCCCTCACCTTTGTATCTTACCATAAGGTTAACAACTACAACAGTTAATAAGCCTTCAACTATAGCTATAGGTACTTGAGTAACAGCAAATATCGATAAGAACTTGCCTAGTGCCGCACCAAAGCCTATGCCTTCGTGGTAAACTATAGCAAGTTGAGTCGCAGTGATAACGTAAGTGAATAAATCACCAAGTGTTGCTGCTAAAAATACTGCCACGCTTCTGTTTTTGTTTTTTAGTAATTGATAGATGGCAAAAGCTAAGAAAGGTCCAGCTATGGCCATAGAGAAAGTATTAGCACCTAAAGTAGTTAGACCACCGTGAGCTAATAACAATGCTTGGAATAGTAAAACAATTAAACCTAAAACAGATGTTTGAAGTGGTCCAAATAGTATAGCACCTAGACCAGTACCTGTTGGGTGTGAGCAACTACCTACTACTGAAGGGATCTTCATAGCAGATAATACGAAGATAAAGCCACCTGCAAGCGCAAGTAGAACCTTCTTTTCGTTTGAATCAGAGCCTTTTGCAATTTTTCTAATACCAAGTATGATAAATGGTAGTGATATTAGTCCCCAGATTATGCACCACTCTTTAGGAAGGTAACCTTCCATGATGTGCATTGCGTAAGCGTCTGCGGATAATAAAATTAGCGAAAGACCCATGAGAATGAAATTTTTCTTCCTCATAAATTATTCCTCCTTTTATTTTCCTACGCAAAGACTCCTTTTAAAAATCAGATTGATTTAGAAAAGAACCTCTCTTTGCCGAAGGTATTTCTTGATAGAGTAAGGTTTTCCGGCTAGCGCTTTAAGCCCTTGTAAACGCCTTCCCATTATTAAACGAATAACAGTGACATAAGTGTTTACTCAGTGTGCGCCCACGGCAGCGGCGACTGCGTTTTTTAAACTTCCCTTAAACAATATCAATATGATTATATCACTACGAATGGCAAAAAGCAAGAAGATAAGCACATATAAAACAATATATATAAGTATAGTAGATGGGCTTTTATAAAAAAGAAAGAGTGGCATCGAGCCACCCCTTCTTCGTACGAATCAATATTTACTTCTTTCTACTAACTGTTCCAGCGTATGTTACTAAAGTATCCTTAGTTCCATCTGCATAAGTTACTACAGATGTTCTTGCAACTCTAAGTGTTCCAGCGTAAAATTCATCTTCATAATAGTATGTGTTGTTATAGTGAGCTCCAAAAGGAACTGCTAAACTTACTACTACAGTTTTTGTTTCACCGCCTGGCATAGGTCCCATTACTTCATAATTAAGACCTCTCTTTTGATTACTTATAGAGTTAACTAGGACATCATAGTTGGCACCGTCGTGGTGATGCTTCATGCTCGCTGCATTAGCTGGGCTAATAACTGCGCTTAGTAGAAGCAATACAGTCATGACAATGGCTAGTGACTTCTTCATACTTCCACCTCCCTTTGTGTAGACAGTAATTACTATCTTTACTATAGTATATCAGATATATGATATAGAAAGAGTAACAAAAGAGTAACAAAAAAGTAACAAAAGAGTAACAATTTGTGAGAGATGAAAATACTATAATATATATTTGTAAACGTAAAGTCGATAGATATCATTTAGAAACTCATAAAAAATCTGCCACCATTTCAGTGACAGATAATATATCTATTGAACTTTTTCTTTTGCGTGCTCCAAGCCTTGCTTATACAGCATCAAAACGTGCTCGTCATCAAGTGAGTATATCAGTGCCTTGCCATCTCTCTCGTACTTAACTAGGCCAAGGTTTCTTAATATCCTTAAGTGGTGACTAACAAGTGGCTGTGTCATGTTTAGCGCGTATGAAAGGTCTGTAACGCACATCTCGCTTAGGCTTAGCGCATGTATGATTTGTATTCTTGAAGGCTCGCTAAGCGCTTTCATAATGTCTGCAAGTTTCTCAACTATCTTATAGTCGATGACATCGTTTTTTATTGCGTCTAAGTCTTCTTGACTTAATTCTCTATTTTCCATAATCTCCCTCCAAGTCTCTCGTTATGCTTACAAAGTCATCAAAGCTTAGCTCCTCTGCCCTTGCATTTTCACCTTTGCCAATGGCCTCAAGTGCTGCCACTGTATCCTTTTTATCTATACCCACTTCGCTATTAAATAAAGCGTTCGCAAGTGTTTTTCTTCTCTTCATAAAAGCTGCTCTAATTATCTTTAAGAATAGCTCTTCATTTGCCAAATCTTTTTTCTTCTTTTCTATATATAGTACTGCTGAATCAACTTTTGGCTTTGGGTAGAAGCAGTCCTTCGACACGTTAAATGCAATGCGTGCATCGCCATAAGCCCGTGTAAAGACTGATATGCTGCCGTAGTCCTTCGATTTTTCATCGGCGACTATCCTTTGAGCGACTTCTTTTTGCACCATAACTGTGATTGAATCTATTTCGAGTTTTGACTCTAGTAAAAATGTTAATATGGGTGTCGTCACATAATATGGCAGATTGGCGCATACTTTGAATGCTCCTCCTGTCAAGGCCTTGATCTCGTCCTCAGTGGCGTCCATAAAGTCTTTGTAAATTACTTTGACATTCTCATGCTTGCCAAGTGTCTCCTTGTGTATCTCTCTAAGTGATTCATCAAGTTCAAAGGCAATGACTTTCTTCGCGTGTTTTGCGAGCTCTTCGGTCAAGGTGCCTATGCCAGGACCTATCTCCATAACGGTAGTATCCTTTGTAATGCCGCTTTCCTCAGCTATCTTCCTAATAATATTGCCATCGATCAAAAAGTTTTGTCCAAGCGCTTTTTTAAATTCAAAACCGAAGTCCTCTTGCAGCTCCTTGAGTCTTGCTATGCTATATAAACCTTTTTCAGTCAATTTTTTTCATAGCCTCCTCAAAGTCTTCTCTCGAAATTTGATAATAGTTTAGTGCGTCAAGCATTTTTTTTGCGTTTGAATTAGAAATTTTTAGTAGGCTCGCAAGCTTTTCGCGTCTCTCTTTAGCACCGTCCGCGCCTAATAGACCTGTCTCATACAAATCTTTCGTTGTATATAAAACAGTTCTCTCCTCTGTTGAGGCTCTTGCGTTCATTAAGGCATCTATAATTGCTTCCTTCGAAGCATTTTCAACGCCTTTTAACAGCTTTTCTTAGCTCATCGAAGAGCGTCTTTTTTATTTTATAGCCATGTGTCGCGACGATGTCGGCATCTACAGCGTTTTTGATCTGAGCGATGTCGTCCATGCCTTCGACAACTATGAGTTCTTTAATCATTTTTTACTCCAAAAAATTCAAATGCGTTCTTCTTTGTTGCTTCAAGCACTTCTTCTACGCTAATCCCCTTGATCTCAGCAAGTTTTTCTGCGACCAAAACAACTTTTCTCGGGTCATTTCTCTTGCCTCTATAAGGTACCGGCGTCATATATGGTGAGTCTGTCTCAATAAGCAAGTCTTCTAGAGCGATCTCCCTTGCTACGTCTACCGTGTTTTTCGCGTTTTTAAAAGTTAGTGCTCCGCCTAAAGCTAGTTTGTAGCCTAATTTTAAGAACTTTCTCGCCATCTCTATAGATCCTGTATAGCAATGAATAAGAACTTTCATACCTTGAGCGTATTTTTCAAGTATTTCATAAGTTTCTTCCATCGCCTCACGCGTGTGAATAACGATGGGCACATCCATTTCCCTAGCTAAATCTATCTGATCAATAAAAACTTTTCTTTGTACGTCTCTTGGCGAAAAATCATAGTGATAGTCAAGACCAATCTCGCCTATTGCCATAACCTTATTCTTTTTTAATAGCTCTTTAAGTGCCTCACGCGTTTCAGCTGTGTAATCCTTTGCCTCATGCGGATGCACGCCTACAACTGCGTAGACGTGATCGTATTTTTTGGCAAGTTCATAGCTCGAGTAGCTTGTTTTTAGGTCAGAGGCTATATTGAAGAAATAGTTTCCGCCCGATAATATATCGGCTATGACTTCGTCTCTGTCCTCATCAAAGGCCTCATCATCAAGATGAGCGTGTGAATCAACGAATATCATTACGCAATCACTGAGCCCGATGGCATATCTTCAAGAGCTGTTACTAGTGATAGGTCATCGCCGTTTTCACAAGCAAGTATCATGCCTTGAGACTCAACGCCTCTAAGCTTTCTAGGCTTTAAATTGCATACAACGACAACTTTCTTACCTATGATGTCCTCAGGCTTGTACCATTTTTTGATGCCGCTAACTATAGTTCTTGTCTCGTCGCCTATTTTTATAGTGTTAATCAAAAGTTTATCAGCTTCAGGATGTTCCTTCGAATCAATTACTTCGCCTAGTCTTAGATCAAGCTTTGCAAAGTCATCAAATTCTATAGCTGGCTTAGCATCAGCTTCCTCTGCCTTTGCCTTGCCATCTTTTTCTTCTCTCGACTTAATTAAATTTGCGTTTTCTGTAAGTAGTCTTTCTACTTCTTTATCAACGTCAAGTCTTGGGAATAGTGTATCTATCTTCTTTACAGTGTATTTGTCAACTAAAGCAAATTCGTCGCACTCTTCATATTTCATTTCTTCACCTAAACCAAGTGCTTCTCTGATCTTCTTAGCAGTATCAGGGATGAATGGGCTTAGTAAAACAGATGAAATTCTTAGTGCTTCAAGTAAATTATATATGATAGTTTCAAGTCTTTCCTTGTGTTCGTCATCATTTAAAGTCCATGGGCATGTTTCGTCGATGTACTTATTGGACCTTCTGATTAGCTTAAAGACTTCATCTATGGCTACTGATAGGTTAAGGTGTTCCATCTTTTCATCAAGAACAGCTTTTCTTGTTAGAGCCACGTCTATTAAATCCTTATCAAATTCATCATCAGAAGTCTTTTTATTAACAGTTCCGCCAAAGTACTTTTCTGCCATGGCAATAGTTCTTGAAACCAAGTTACCAAGGTCATTTGCAAGGTCAGAGTTTACTCTTTCCATAAACTTTTTGCTTTGGAAATTACCGTCGCTACCGAAGTTGAACTCTCTTAAAACGAAGTACCTAAGTGCATCTCTGCCATATAGTTTAATTATTGGCTCAGGATAGATGACATTACCCTTACTCTTACTCATCTTGTCGCTTTCGAATAGTATCCAGCCGTGGCTAAAAACCTTCTTTGGTAGTGGTAAATCAAGAGCCATTAGTAGTGCAGGCCATATGATTACGTGGAAACGAAGTATTTCCTTACCAACTAAGTGAATATCGGCTGGCCAAAGTTTTTTGAACTTTTCATCGTCTTGTAAATATCCTGCCGCGTCAATGTATGATGACAAAGCGTCTATCCATACGTAAACAACATGCTTTGGATCGAATGGCACTTGAATGCCCCAATCGAATGAAGTTCTTGAAACGCATAGGTCTTGAAGACCTTCCTTAAAGAAATTATTGAGCATCTCAGTCTTTTTATACTCTGGTTCAATAAATTCTGGATGCTCTTCGTAATATTTTAAAAGTCTGTCCTTATAATTACTTAGTCTGAAGAAATAAGCTTCTTCATGAGCTGGATGCACTTCTTTACCGCAGTCAGGGCACTTGCCATCAACAAGTTGAGACTCAGTCCAGAAAGACTCACATGGAGTGCAGTAAAGTCCAGTATACTCACCCTTATAGATGTCGCCTTGCTCGTAAAGTCTTGTAAATATCTTTTTAACCAACTCGTCATGAGACTTATCAGTAGTTCTTATATACTTATCATATCTAATGTCAAGTGAGTCCCATAGCTTATATATTTCTTTATTAATATTTGTAACGAATTCCAATGGAGTAACGCCAGCCTTTTCAGCGTTCTTTTGGATCTTTTCGCCGTGTTCGTCGGAGCCTGTAACAAAATATACATCCATGCCTTGAAGCTCTTTGTACCTCTTAAGCATGTCAGCAACTATAGTCGTATACGTGTTTCCTATGTGTAAGTAACCACTTGGATAATAAATTGGTGTACTTAAATAATATTTTTCCATTCTTTCAACTCCTCTTCCCATAATTATAGCATAAAGAGACAAAAAAATCAAAGACCGTTTATATATGGTCTTTGATTAATTTATTACTTATAAAATTTTGCTTGTGCCTCATACATCTCTCTATAGTATGATGACTTTGTCAATAGCTCATCATGTGTGCCAACGCTATCCACTCTGCCATCTTTAAAGACCACTATCTTGTCAACGCTCTTGCATATACCAAGTCTATGCGTAACGATGATGGATGTCCTGCCCTTTGATATGTCTAGGAACTTCTTTAAGATCTCGCTCTCTTGCATCGGATCGAGAGC
>QWCE01001470.1_pt1 | contig 35387 bp, 35 predicted proteins | sample 1972531 | NCBI WGS metagenome assembly QWCE01 (sample SAMN09866716, study PRJNA288562) | Human gut metagenome isolate term4_stool, whole genome shotgun sequencing... | reverse complement strand
CTCCTGCATGCTCATGTTTGCAGTCAGTCCCTTTTGTTTTAGGGTTAGCGCATTAGTTTTCGTACCCCTTGCTCATTTTCGTACCCCTGAGTATGAGTTTCGTACCCTAAGCGGCTGTGCCGTTAAAATGTATCAAATATGTTGTTTTGTTCTCATAGACCTTGTTGATTTCCGTCTTCCCCACTGTCCCAATCCGGGTGAGGAGCTCGGATACGTCCGCTGGGGTGAAGAATTCCCCACCTGACTTCCCCGCATTGGAAGCATACATGGTCATGAGGTATTCGTAGGCATCACCGAAGGCATCGGTGACATGGCTCTTCACCTGACCAAGATTCATATCTGCCACCCCATCCAGGAGCTTGCAGAGCTTCTCATTCCTCTTGGCCACAGTGGAGCCCAGCTTATTGTTATTCACATCAAAGTCATCGAAGAGGCCAGAAAAGTTGCTTTCCGACTCATTCCCTTGGGCCGACTCTTCAATGGAGTGGAAGATTTTTTCCAAGGTCTCGTTGAGGTTGTCATCCCCTTTGGCTCGGACCCGGACATTGCAGAAGATCTGGGAGGGATAGATAAAGAAGCCCTTCTCCTCTACCAGGCCTTGCCTGGCCTCCTCCGCCTCTTCATCTGACATCTGGGCATAGTCAAAGTCAGGTTTGCCGGCAGCGACCTCCCCTTCATTAATGTAGTTGGTGATGTTTTCCGAAATATAGCGATAGAACATGGTTCCAAGGACATAATTCTTTAAGTCCCAACCATCCACGTCACCCCTGAGCTCATCAGCAATGGCCCAGATAGCCCGGTGGAGTTCCCCCCCCCGCTCCTCTTGTCTTCGATTCTCGATGGCCACTTGTCTTTTCCTTTCCAAAATTCGTATTTTGCAAAGGATTCCTATGATCATATGGGTTGATCACAGTATCCTTGTTTTATGAGACTTATCCTGATTTTCGATAATACAATCGACACCAGAAGTATCTAAAAAACCAAAGAAATTGTCAAAGAAAAGGCCCACTAGGAAGTGGGCGTTTTGGGGGAGTAGTGTTGGTTGAGGTTTTTTGGCAAACCACCACTATAGCAATTAGGGGTGAAATAGTGTTGGTTTGCTATTTTTCGACAATCAACACTATATTTTTGAGGACTTCATAGTGTTGATTTGGCATTTTATCAAAGCCAACACTATTCTTTTCATCCGAAACGCTATTCTTTATTCGGAAAAGTAATGTCTATTCTCAATTTTCAGCAAACTAACACTATAGATCATTCAAAATGTGTAGTGGTAGTTTGCCTTTTTTTTTTGAAAACAACCACTATTGACTAGGCAAAAGCCATAGAGTTGATTCTACGTTTTTGACGAATCAACTCTATATTGAAGTGAATAAGTTTCCTATTAGCTTAAAGAAGTATCAATATAGAACTTTTTATCTTAGTTTTATAAAAATTAAACCTATTATAAAACTTTCTGTTACGAAAAGGATGCCATTAGTCAAATCATTGATAAGAGTAGTCGCCTTTAGCATAATTCACTTTAAGGTTATTTCCCTTTTCCCTATCTGTATTTATACCTATTCTGAAACCGAAATTCTTCTTATAAAATTAGATCAAGGCAATTAATCTTGTTAATCAAATCTTATTCATCTAATAAATCATAAAAAGTCTTCTCGTCAATGATTTCAATGTCTTGACCGTCAAGCTTTAGCTTTTCAGCCTTTTTATGTTTATTGGATTTCTTGCCTTTTAGAATAGCATGATAGTCGTTATCACCCAAGATTAAATAATTCGTCTGCTTGTTTACTCCTGCATCTAAAATGCCACCAAGGTCTACTACAATTTGCATAGCATCCTTACGCCGCATTTCCTCAAGTTTCCCAGTAAAAACAACATGTTTATTAAAGAAAAAACCATCTTCGTTAATATCTACTTCAGTGGGCTTAATCGCCTTGATATTAATTCCTCTACCCCCATTTTTGCTATATGCCCATAAATCTTCAATACTTAGATTTCTGGTTGCCATACTTGCTTTAATAGCATCATATAATTCTTTAGTTGAAATGCAGTCTGATAAGGCACGATGTTCATTGTTATGCAGGTCTAAATATTGGGTTAAATCGCATAGACGATGTCGCTTAAGCTCGGGATATAACTTTCGTGCGAATTGCATCGTGTCCATATATTGGTTAGGAAGTTCTGCGTTAAATCCTTTCTTTATAAATCGCATATCAAAAGGGGTGTTGTGACCAAGAATAATATCATTGCCTATAAACGTAAGTACCTCTTCTTTTACTTTAATTATAGGAGGCATCCCTTCTAACATTTCGTTTGTAATTCCAGTAAATTGTGTAATAAAATCATCTATTTCGAAGCTGGGTTTAATCAATTGACTATAACGATTAGTTATCTCATTATTCCTAACTTTTAAGATCCCAATTTCTATGATTTCGTCATAGTAAGCAGATAATCCCGTTGTTTCCGTATCTAACACACAATAATCATTAATGATCTGCTTAGTGTAGTTTTTATTAGCACTGGACATAAAAGCCACCCCCTTATTATTAAGAATTATCCCCTAGATCACTAACTACAATTATATTAAATAAGTTTATCTTCAACAGCAAAAAGCACATCAATAGATTGCTGAGAACCTTCATTTTATCCAGTCATGTTTATAGTCTATTAAGCAATGCTTAAACACCCTGCTTCTCCCACTCGACTTCCGAACATAACAAATCAAACCTTAGGCAAGCTGCCAACTTCTATTAGTGTGCTGGAATAAATTCCCTCTCTTCTCAAGGAGAGCTTTCTATTCAGACCCTTTTCGACGATTATATCGTAATACTCATAACTGGGTCCCACTTTCCGGATGTAAGACTTTAAAAGAAAACCGTAGTAGAAACTACGGTTTGATTTCTGTATTCAATTGACCAAATTCCTAAATTATAGAGACTGAAGCAACTTTTCCAAACTCAACACTTCTTGTGAAATGCTGGCTCGATAGGTCTTCATTGGATTGACCAGTTGAGAAACTTCTAAATCCACCGCCAATGAGCCGATGATATACGCCTCTTCAAAAGAGATATTCAGCGCCTTGGCAATGTGATGAATGTCGACTTCCGCCGCCTTGAAAGATGCTTCGTCACCGGTCTCTCCGGAGGCAAGGAAAGAAATTCTCCCATCATGAGCAAGGAAAGGCCATTCCACACCTTTCCCTTTTTTTTATTAGTTCAAAGCCTACCCTTACATCCCCTTTTGTTTCCAAGGCCGCAAAGGACATCTCCCCATCACCCATGCAAGCGTGGCAGTCCCCAGGGGCAAACATGGCCCCATCTTGGCCGTCGTTTTTTATTATTTTCTTCGTGAAATCAAACTCCCCAAAAAGCTTCCCACCAGAGCAAGAAAGCCATAGGCCGGACCATATATGATGGCGGTTTCATTAAAGAAGGTAAATACAGCGGGAAGGAAGACTACCAGGACCAGTAAGGGATAGAGCCAGTCCCAAGAGTGTTTCATCCCATAAAACTCGGATGAAACAAGGATGATGGCGGGGATGGCCACCAGGAGGATGGCCATCCCACTTCCGGTATCGATGATAAAAAGGGGCAGGACATAAAAGGCCAGGATAGCAACCAGTAGATAGGGGACCATGGGTCGGAGTCTATTCATGAGCAATACCTCAACTTTCTTTCAGTTCGTCGTATATCTTTCACTGTTTCTTTATTTTATCATTCTTCGTCCTGGAGACTCCTTTTTTAGAGAAGAATACAGAAATTATCTTTACTAAGATATGCAAAAATCTTTACTTACATAGGGTTTTCTGAGAAAATAAGTAAAGATCAGGAGGCATAGCATGTATAACTACGATGGTTTATATGAATTATTAAAGCAGAGGAACTTGAACAAGTCCGACCTTGTCGACCTGCTTCATATCTCCTCAAGGACCATTGCCAAGATTTCAAAAGATGAACCGCTTTCCCCCTTTGTCATTAAGAAATTAACCAACTTTTTCTCCTGCGAAGAAAGTGATATTTATATCATAGTTACCGATAACCCCCTCCTTCAGCAACTTAAGGACGAAAAAAACCATAGAATTTCCGGCGGATTCTACCACGAACTTCAAATACACATGACCTACAATTCGAACCATATCGAAGGAAGCACGTTGAGCGAAGAACAAACGAGACGGATCTTTGAGACGAGCACCCTTGACGGTAGCGATGGCCTTCCTGTGGATGATATCATCGAAACGGTGAATCACTTTCGAGCTATTGATTACTGTATTGATATCGCCGAAGAGCCCTTGACGGAAGAAATCATCAAAAAACTCCACTATCTTGTAAAGCGAGGAACAAAAGATGAGACCCTGTCCTGGTTTCGGGTTGGGGAGTATAAAAGTCGCCCAAATGTTGTTGAAGGAATGGAAACATCCTCCCCTGAGAATGTCGCTTCCGATATGAAAGCCCTACTGGCGGCATACCATAAAAAGAAAAAAATCTCCTTGGAAGAGATCATTGATTTTCATTTTCGATTCGAACGCATCCATCCCTTTCAGGATGGGAATGGCCGTGTTGGTCGGTTGATTGCCTTTAAGGAATGCCTCCACCATAAGCTCGTCCCCTTTATCATCGAGGACCGAAAAAAATACTTTTATTATCGTGGTTTACGAGAATACCTGACCGATCCCGGATACCTGGTCGGCACCTGTTATGATGGACAAGATACCGTAAGAGGCATGCTTGAACTTTTTGACATGAAAAATTAAATTTGACCTATAAAATCCCCCCAAACCGGCCATTCGCCAATTTGGGGGGATTTTTTTTGCAGATTTCTTCTATTTCAATCCCCTTTCACCTGGACCAAGCTCAAGGCCATGGTAAAAGCCCAGAGGCAGAGGGCAAAAAGTCCATAGAGGGGCCGGGCGGCAAAAATACCCAGGGAGGTCAGGGCCAGGAAGCAGTAGCCATAGAGGGCCATCCAAAAGAAGATGAGGACCCAGTCCTTTTTCCCCTTCCAGGAGATCTTGTGGGCTTGGCTTTTTAGGGTGACCAGGATCTTCCCCAGGATGGCCAGCCAAAGGGCCACAAAGGCGAGAAAGCTGGTCCATTCATCGGAAATCCCGTCCAAATAGAGGGCGATACCTGAGGCCAGGGCTACAAAAATAACCGCTCCCCATCCGATGAGGACCACCCGGAGGGCCATCATGAGGATTCCTTGCCATCCCGGCCGACCGGCCTCTCCTCCTCTATAGCCCCCTAAGGCCCTTTTCTTTAAGCGGTCCTCATGGCGGAGGGTCAGGTAGATGAGGGCCGGGGTTTCGAAGAGATAGCCCAGGAAGTTGACCCAGATGATGCTCATCCACATGTGGTGGTTGATGTCCATGTTGATGGGCCGACCGTCCCAGACCCAGAAGCCACCACTCAGGCGGATGGCGGCAACATCCAGGAAGAGGTCCATGGAGACGACCAGCCAGCCGGAGATGAGGGCGGTCGTCAGGTGACTTCCATTGAATTTTTCGGCAATCCGGAGGGCGCATACCGCTACCCCGCCCCACATGAGGCCTCCGAAAAAGGGGAATTGGTAGGGCGGGATGCCGATGGAGAGGTAGTAGAGGTCGCTGTAGTGGTAGATCTCCGTCAGACGGACGGCGCCCAGTTCCAGGGTAAAGCCGGCCAGGGCGCCGGACAAAAAGACCTGAAGTTCCTTCCAATCCCTTGCTTTGATGATGTCCACAAGAAGGATGGCGGTCAGGGCGTAACAAAGAAGTTCAAAGGCATTAATCCAGTTCATCGGTCAGCTCCCGGGGGTTCAATAGGGTTCGCGATAAAAAAGGAGAGGGGTGTCCCCCTCTCCGCTTGATGAAATATTAAAGGTCGATGGATTTCCCGGCTCCGGCCTTGACGACGACGCCGGATAGGGCGAGGAGGGCCAGGAGGTTGGGAACGACCATGAGGCCATTGAAGAGGTCGGCCAGGTTCCAAACCAGGTCCACCTTGAGGGTGGAACCGATGATAATGCAGATGACCACCAGGAGGGCGAAGGGCTTGCGGGCACCCAGGCCAAAGAGGTACTTGATGTTCTGCTCGGCAAAGAAGTACCAGGAGATGATGGTGGAGAAGGCGAAGAAGAGGAGGGTGACGGCTATAAAGGCAGGCCCGGCCTTCTCTCCGATGGCCCCGGAAAAGGCATGCTGGGCCACGGTCACACCGGTGGTTCCTTGGGCGATCATGTCGGGAAGGATCCCGGAGGAAAGAATGACCAAGGCGGTCATGGTCAGGACGATGAAGGTGTCGAAGAAAACCCCGATGATGGCCACTTCGCCCTGGTCCGTGGGACGGTCAACCTTGGCGATGGCGTGAGCGTGGGGGGTGGACCCCATACCGGCTTCATTGGAGAAGAGTCCACGGGCAACGCCGTAGCGCATGGCTTGGGTGATGGCGATCCCGATCACACCTCCGGTCACCGCATAGGGGGTGAAGGCGTAGGTGAAGATGGACCCGATGGCGGGAAGGAGGTTGTCCCTGAAAAGGATGAGGCAGAGGGTTCCACCTAAGAGGTAAAGGACAGCCATGATGGGGACCACCTTCTCGGTAAAGGCGGCAATTCGGGAGATCCCGCCAATGAAGATAAAGGCGGCAATAAGAGCAACGATGACGCCGATGGCCAGCTTAGGTATGCCAAAGGCATGGTTGAAGGCATCGGAGATGGAGTTGGACTGGACGATATTCCCCATGAGGCCCAGGGCCAGGATGATGAGGATGGAAAAGGCTGCAGAAAGTACCTTGCCCAACTTCCCACGGAAGGCCTTGGTGATGTAGTAGACCGGTCCGCCGATCACGGCCCCGGATTCGTCCTTGGTCTTGGTGAGCTGGGCCAGGGTGGCCTCGGAATAGATGGTGGCCATGCCGAAGAAGGCGGCAACCCACATCCAGAAGATGGCACCGGGGCCTCCGGAGACCAGGGCGGTCACGCAGCCCACGATATTTCCCGTCCCTACCTGTGCGGAGATGGCGGTGGCCAGGGCCTGGAAGGAAGACATCCCCTCTTCCCCGGCTTGGTCGCCGAAGAACTTCAATCCGCCGAAGACATGGCGCCAACCGGCCCCGAAGCGGCGGATTTGGACGAAGCCGGTCCGGATGGAAAAGAAGACTCCGGATCCGACCAGGAGGAACATGAGTACGAGCCAAACATAGTCATCAACCAAAACGACAATATCATTGAGCTTATCCATAAATCACCTCAAATATCATTCCCTAGCAAAAGATCTAGGCAAGAGACGGCCGACAGGTCGCTTAATAGCGGCGAACCAGCTTGCAGGAGAGTTCCAAAAACTCGGCCAGGATTTCCTGGTTATCTCCAAAGAGGTCCCAGAGTCCATCTTCTGAAAGGACCCCGCAAAAGATATCTTCGGGGACCTTACCCTGGTCATAGGCGGCCAGGTCATCCTGGTATTCCTGTGACCCATAGTAGTGGTCCAGGTCCTTGTAGTTTTCCTCAAAGGAATTCCCGAATTTTTCCAAAAGTTCTAAAAGCTGGTTGGTCACCTCCTGGTGACGGTTCATCTTTTCTTCCATCATCTTGATACGTTCGATTGAATCCATATCCGACTCCTTTCAAGGCCAAATAAAAATAAGATACTTTCCATTCTACCTTATTCCGTCCGAAAATGCCCAAAATTTGACGAAAATTAGTCTTTGAGGAGCTTGGGCGCCAAGAAATAGATGGAAAAGCCGGCCAAAAGAAGGAAGAGAGTCAGGATGGCAATGGAGACCAGGCCGAATGTCCGGGCGGAAATAACCTGGGGCAGGTTGGGAAAGACAAAGAAGACCAGGACATAGAGAAGGAGGGAAAAGATGGGCTTGAGGAAGCCCAAACGGGATCCCTTGCGGTCGGGCTGGAAGAGGTAGTAGATGAAGTAGGGATAGATGGTGAAAAAGGCTCCCCAAAGGAGGGTGATCATGAGGACGGAGGTCAGAGGGAAAGCGGGGCCTAGCTTCAAGGACAGGCCCACTTCCAAGGAAACCATAACCAGGACCGGGAGGAGGTTCATCAGGGCGGTGGACCGAAGGCGGTAGAAGAAGACACGGAGAAGGACATCCCCCTCCTTATAGAAGCCATAATTATTAAGGGGCCGGTCCCACTCCTTGTAGATCAGGTCGGTAAGTTGGGAGTGGTTAAAAACCATGTAGGAGACGAAGGGAAGGAAGAAAGGGATAATATCCGCAAATTCTCCCAAGACCCCTAGATCCATCCGAAAGACCAGGAAGCCGCCAAGAAGACCTAAAACCCCTGATTTGATGAGGACCGGGCGAAGGAGCTTTTTCCGGAAGCGATGGAAGAAAATCCGGTTGATGTAGGCATAGCCGGTGACCCCGGACCCAATGGGTATGGCCCCCTCCTCCTTGTCCCCCAGGCTGACCCGGACCTTTTTTTCCGTGATCTCTTCCACCTGTTTATCCAAGTCGGAAGAAGCCTGACGGATTGTCTCCACCAGGTTCGCATGGGACTTGTGACGAAAAGCCCGGGGAAAGCGCAAGACCGCCATCGCTAAGGCAAGAGGGAGGGTCCATGGGAGGAGGCCTGCCCAGTCGATGGCGAAAAGAGAGGTCGATACCAGGATAACCAGTAAAAAGAGGAGGTAGGCGGCCCAGAAGCGCTTGAAAGACATGAAGGATTTGCCCCTTCTTGCAAAAAAATCCACCATGGGCTCTTCCAAGGCAAGTTGGAAAAGGGAGAAGGTGAGTCCGATCATGACCCCTTTTCCAAAAGTGAATCCCGGGAAGAAGTGACCCAGGAGGCCAAAGAAAAGGCTCCGGTAGACCAGGTTCATGAAGGGACGGATCCGGGTGTATTCCGGATAGAGGACCTCCATCCGGTCCCGGTAGATGTCCAGATAATTGGGAAAAACACGGAAATTATTCACTAAGACCGAGTCCAGGATGGCGATCACCCCATAGGCTAAAAGGACCAGGCCGGCCTTATTCGAAGCGGGAATCTTTTCCCCGGTCAGGGCCAGGGGCAGGTCGGTCTCGCCCAAAAGGCGAAAAAGAGGGTCTCCGAACTGGGAGACCAGCATGCTGACAATGAAGAGGGCGATCAGGGTCCCGACCATAAATTTCAGGCCGGCAAATAGGGGATTGAGAACAATGAAGGCTTTTTTCAAGCCATAGAATTCATAGGAGGAGCCCAGGCGGGGACCGATGAGGGGGATCTTCCTCATGAGGTGGACAAAAAGATTGACATTCTCATGGGTGGAAATCTTTTTGTGGGTCTTGTAGGAGGTCCAAGCCGGCCCCAGGGAAGGGAGCGTTTGGACTTGGCTATTCTCCATCATGGCCATCCTCCTGACTCTTCTCTTCCTGGAGAAGGGCGATGATCTTGTCTTCAAAGCCTTCCTCCCGGGCCATTTTTTCCTCCACGTCGTGGAGGGTTTTGCCGTGAAGGAGGATGATCCGGTCACAGAGGTCTTGGGCCAGCTGGAGGATGTGGGTGGAAAAGATCATGATGTGGTCCTCTTTGATGGACCGGATGATCTTCTTCATTTCCAGCTGAACGACGACATCCAGGGAGGTCAGGGGTTCATCCATGAGGATGATCTTGGGGCGGAGGATGAGGAACATGAGCATCTGGAGCTTGTTCTTCATCCCGGTTGAATAGTCCTGGATCAGGCGGAGGGCATCCGACCGGTCCAGGCTGACTTGGGCAAGGTAGTCTTCGATGGAAGCCGGCTCTTGAATCCGGTCGGCATTGGCTTCGATGAAGAATTTGAGGAATTCGTAGCCGGTCAGAAATTCCGGGAGTTCCGGCTCCGCCACCATCATAAAGACGTCGGAAGAGGTCAGGGGCCTTCTCTCCCCACCTTCTTCCAGGAGGATCTCTCCCCCATCCCGGCGGATCTGGCCGGAGATAACGTTAAAAAGGGTGGTCTTCCCCGACCCGTTCCGGCCCAGGAGGGCGTACAGGCAGTTTTGTTCGAAAATGTAGTTGATCCCCTCCAGGACTTCCTTGCCCGGAAAGGACTTGCTGACTTCTTGCAAAATTAACTTCATGAATCTTCCTATTCTACAGTGACGGACTTAGCCAGGTTTCTGGGCTTGTCCACATCCAGTCCACGGTTAACAGAAATATAGTAGGCCAGGAGCTGGAAGGGGATGATGGCCAAAGAGGTAACGATATGGGGGTCGGTCTTGGGGATGGTGATTCGATAGTCGGCATCCACTCCCTTATCCTCCCCTTCCATGGTCAAGCCCAGGAGGAGGGCACCCCGGGACCGGGTTTCCACCAGGTTTGACCAGGTCTTTTCCATGACCCGGGGTTGGGTCAGGGACCCCACGACTAGGGTGTCCTCTTCGACCAGAGAAATCGTCCCATGCTTGAGCTCACCGGCCGCATAGGCCTCGGAATGGATATAAGAGATTTCCTTCATCTTGAGGGAGGCTTCCATGGCAATGGCATAGTCGATCCCCCGGCCGATGTAGAAGATGTGCTTATCGCCTACCAGCTGGGTGGCCAGATACTGGATATCCTCATGTTCCGCCAGGATCCGGTCCATCTGGCCCGGGAGAGCTTCCAGGGCATCCAGGATAGGCCGGACATCTTCCATCTGTCCCCTGGCCTGGGCCAGGGCTAAGCCCAGGAGGTAGCAGACCACCAGCTGGGCGGAATAGGCCTTTGTGGTGGCGACAGCGATCTCGGGGCCGGCCTTGGTGTAGAGGACCCCGTCCGCCTCCCGAGCGATGGAGGAACCAATCACGTTGATGATCCCCAGAGTGGGCACGCCCTGAGCCTTAGCTTCCCGGAGGGCTGCTAGGGAGTCGGCCGTCTCTCCGGACTGGGAGATGACCACAACCAGGGTCTTGTCCGTCATAATAGGCCGGCGGTAGCGGAATTCCGAGGCCATCTCCACCCGGACGGGGACCCGGGCCCAATCCTCGATCAGGTACTGGGCCGCCATCCCCACGTGGTAGGAGGATCCGCAGGCCACGATCTGGACCTGGTCCAGGGAGGCCAGGAAGTCTGAAGTCAAGTTGGATGCAGCTTCGGTCAGGTCAACCTGCCCTCCCTTGACATAGGCATGGAGAGTGTCCCGGACAGCCCGGGGCTGCTCGAAGATTTCCTTAAGCATGAAATGGGGAAATCCTCCCTTTTCCGCCGCCTGGGCATCCCAGTCGATATGGACCGGGTCCTTATGGATTTCCTCCTCATAGACGTTGTAGAAGCGGATCTCCCCTTTTCTTAAGAGGCAGATTTCCATGTCGTCGATATAGTAGACTTCCCGAGAATGGCTGAGGATGGCCGGAACGTCGGAGCCCAGGTAGGCCCCGTCTTCCGCCTGGGCCACCACCATGGGGGAATCCTTCCGGGCGGCATAGATTTCCCCCGGCCGGTCGGAGAAGAGGAGGGCCAGGGCATAGCTTCCTTGCATAAGAAGCATGGCCTTGGCGAGGACATGGAGTGGCCCTTGCTTTTCCTCATGGAGGAGGGAGTGGACCAATTTGATGGCGACCTCGGTGTCGGTCTGGGACTCAAAGGTATAGCCCTTGCCCTCCAACATGGTCTTGAGCTCCTGGTAGTTCTCGATGATCCCGTTGTGGACCCCGACTACCTGGCCGTCCCCCGAGCTGTGGGGGTGGGCATTGACCTCATCCGGGCTCCCATGAGTCGCCCACCGGGTGTGACCGATCCCTGTAAATCCAGGCAGGAGGGTCCCGCCCCGGGTCTGGTCAACAAGGGCCTGGACCCGGCCAACGGTCTTGGCCGTTTGGATCTTTCCATCCTCCCCTTCGACCGCTATGCCCACGGAATCATATCCGCGGTATTCCAATTTCTTCAGCCCATCCAGGAGGATGGGGCCGACTTGATTCTTTCCGGTGTACGCAACAATCCCACACATAGGCGATGGGCCTCCTCAATCTTCTTTTCTCTGTATTTTTTCTTCAATAAAGGCCGGGAAGTCTTCGTCCCGCCCTTGGATAAAATGATTTTTCTTGACCAAAAGGCTGCCCTTGGATCTGAGCCGGAGGCAGTAGAGGGAGGGGGTCTCCTTCATTCCTTTGAACTGTTGGTAATCCAAGTCAATGTGGGAAGCCCGGCTTTCCACCCGGATCTTCTCCCCAAAGAAAATGGTGGTCTCCGAGGGATCCAGGTCCATGCTGGCCGAGAATTCTTTTAGGGTCAGTAAAGGGGTCAGGAAGCTGGTGATGAGAGCGAGCAAGCCGGCCGTCCCCATGACAAAGCGGACCGGGCCTTCCATGAGGAAGTAGCTGGCGATCCCCACCAAACCCACCACGGGCCCCCAGGTGATAACCGGCTTGGCCAGGACCCTCATGACGTACTCCTTCTTATCCGTGGGGGTCAGGGTGAAGCGGTTGACAAAGCGGGCTTCCATCAGATCCACCGGGTTCTTTCCCGATAATCTCTTGGCTCCTTGGGCCCCTTGTCCTCCCCGGGATGGCCGATGGCAATGACGGATTCTACATTCCACCGGTCATCCAGGTCCTGGATCTCATGGACCCTCTCCTGGCCTCCCTCGGCCGAGTTGACATTGATCCAGCAGGCGCCCAGACCTAAATCGGCCACCTTTAGGAGAGCGTAGGTCGTCGCAATGCAGGCATCCTGGCGGTGGGTCTTGGGAGCCAATTCCCGGTCGGAAAGAAGGCAAAGAGCAACCTTGGCCTCTTTCAAGGGGGCCGCCCCGGTCGGCTTGAAAGTGGATAATTCCCGGATCTTATCCGGATCCTCCACCGCGATCAAACGAATATCGTCCTCATTCCGCCCGGTGGGGGCATAAAAAACAGCCTTGCAAATATCCTCAACCAAGTCCTTTGAAACAGGCTGGTCGGTAAACTTCCGGATGGACCGGCGTTTTTCAATCAATTCCTGAAACATATCTTATCCTTTCTATCCATAAAAGACGGGGATGACCTCCCCTTCTTCTTTTCCAGTACTTATTATAACAGGGAAGATGGACCTTTCATGAAGGAGAGCGAAAAAAATAAGCTTAGAAGGGCGAAGCTTCCCTGGCTAATGACAAAATCGGAGTCCAGCCAGGGACGGGCTTCCCTGGCTAATGGCAAAATTGAGGCTCAGCCAGGGACGGGCTACGAGGCTAGGCCACCCTGATCATCTTGTGATTCAGCGAATTGTCAGGGTCGTTGACCCTGACAAATTTTTCTCCTGAGGAATTAACAGGGTTCCCAACCCTGATAATCTCACCTTTTTCTCCAATAGCAGGGTGATTTTTTATCCTGTCATTCTTTCAATTCCTGCAATAATCAGGGTTTTTATCCTGCTATTCTGACGATCCGGCAAATTATCAGGGTGATTTTCGACCCTGCCATTCTCATCAACCAGCAAATTGTCAGGGTTGTTGACCCTGATAATGATGAGCTTTTGGATATTATCAGGGTAGAGCTGATGCCGAACGGCAAGGATTCAGGGATCGGACAGAGGCAAGCAAGGCAAATAAAATGGAGTTGTTTCAAAAGAGCTAGTTCTTTTGCAACAACTCCATCTCATATTGATTTGACCACCTTAAAATCGGTGGGCCCGGACTCAACCACCCTAGAGCCGATAGGCCCGGACGGCGTTGAGGACGGCCAAGAGGGCTACGCCCACATCGGCGAAGACGGCTCCCCACATGGTGGTCAGGCCGAAGACGGCCAGAACCAGGAAGAGGGCCTTAACGCCTAGGGAGAGGATGATGTTTTCCATGACAATCCGGCGGGTCTTTTGTGACAGCTGGAGGAGGGTGACCAGCTTCATGGGCTGGTCGGTCATGATAACGACGTCAGCGGCTTCTATGGCCGCATCCGAGCCCAGTCCCCCCATGGCAATGCCCACATCGGCCCGGGCTAGGACCGGGGCATCGTTGATTCCATCGCCCACGAAGGCAATCTTACCTTGTCGGTCGGCCTTCTGGAGCTTCTCGAAATGGCGGACCTTTTCTTCAGGAAGGAGGTCACCGTATACCCGGTCCATGCCCAGGTCCTTTCCAATGGCTTGGCCCACCTTCTCCCCATCCCCGGTCAGGAGGACGGTCTTTTCCACCCCGGCCTGCTTGATGCCTTGAATCGCTTGGCCGGCCCCTTCCTTCACTTGGTCGGAAATGAGGATGTGGCCCAAGTACTTTCCATCTTGGGCCAGGTAAACCAGACTGCCCACATCCTCAACCGGTTGGAAGGAAATTCCCTTTTCCTCCATGAGCTTGGCATTGCCGGCCAAGACCTCCCGGCCATCGACCATGGCCACCATCCCCCGACCGGTCAGCTCCCGTACCTGGTCCGGATGGTCTTCCGGCCCTTGGCCCCCCATTGCCTCATAAGCCTGGAGAATGGATTGGGCAATGGGATGGTTGGAAGCGACCTCCACTCGGGAAGCCAGGCCAAGAAGGTCCTTTTCCGTAAGGCCTTCGACCGGGCGGACCTCACGAACCTCAAAGCTCCCTTGGGTAAGGGTCCCCGTCTTATCGAAGACCATGGTCTTGACCTGGTAGAGGGTCTCTAGGAAGTTTCCTCCCTTGATCAGGATCCCCTCGCGGGCAGCCCCGCCCAAACCGGCAAAATAGCCCAAGGGAACCGAGAGAACCAGGGCACAGGGGCAGGAGATAACCAGGAAGATCAGGGCCCGGTAGATGGAGTCCCGGAAGGAGAAGGACGGAAAGAGGAGGGGAAGAAGGAGGGCCAGGGCAAGGGCACTCAAGACCACAACAGGGGTGTAGTAACGGGCAAATTTGCTGATGAAGCGCTCCGTGGGCGCCTTCCTGGCTGAGGCATCTTCCACCATATTCAGGACCCGAGCCAAGGCTGAGTCCTCAAAAGGACGGAGGGTTTCCACCGTGACCACCCCCTCCTTGTTGATATAGCCGGAGAGGAGGTCATCGCCCTCCTTCAGGTGGATGGGGGTGGGTTCCCCCGTCAAGGCTGCCGTATCCATATAAGTGGACCCTTCGAGGATCCGCCCGTCAACCGGGACCCTTTCCCCTGATTTGACCAGGATGATGTCCCCGGGAACCAGGTCCTTGGGGTCCAGGTCCTCCACCCCTTCGTCGGTCTTCCGGTGGGCCACATCCGCCCGAAGGTCCAGGGCTTCCTTGATCGACCGTCTGGAGGAGTCCACTGCCTTATCCTGGAGGACCTCCCCCACCGTATAAAAGAGCATGACCGCTACGGCTTCAGGATATTGTCCAATGGCGAAGGCTCCGATGGAGGCCAGGGCCATGAGGAAGTGTTCCGAAAAAACCTGGCCATGGAGGATGGACTCCAGGGCCATCTTGAGGATGGGGGCCGCCAGTATGACGTAGGAAACCAGGAAGAGGACCAGGGCTAGAGTCTTGGCCTCCATTCGGTTGGCTACCAGGGCGCATACAAAAACCAGGGCTCCTATGACCAGCATTTTGGGATCCATTTCTTCCTCATGATCATGGCCATGGTCGTGACCATGGCCTTCTTCAATCGTGCAGGATCCGCAAGATACCGGATCCTTACTCTTTTTTTCCTTATCCATATCAATCCTCCTATCTCAAAGAATTTAAAATTGATTTTATCATTTGCTCAAATGTTCATATGTATATCATAATCATTCTATTTGGAAATTTCAATAGGAAAAATGCATTTTCTTCAAAAAATACAGGAAAATTTTCGGATATCCATCCCCCATTCGCCTTTCAAAATATCCTGTGATAAGATAAAAAGGTGGTTTTAAAGCTTCGTATGTAATATTTCGTAATAATTTTTAGAAAGCAAATCTTTGAGGTAAAAATGATTGTCCGTTTCAAGCGTCACCTGCGCCTAAATAACCTGGATCTTTTTCTCATGACCCTGGGTGCCTTTATCATGGCCTTTACCCTGGTCAACATCCACATCCCCTCCAAAATCACCGAAGGCGGGGTCATTGGCATCGCCATCCTGGCCAAGTCGATCTTCGGGATCAATCCTGCTATCGTCTCCTTTGTCATGGATGCTCTCCTCTATGGGCTGGGTTTCCTTCTTTTAAAGAAAGGCTTCCTGGGTCGTTCCCTCTTAGCCTCCTTTACCATGGCTGTCTTCTATGCCCTCTTCCTGGAAATCGGCCCCATCCTTCCCTCCTTCGAGAACCAGCCTGCCCTGGCCGCCATCTTCGGAGGAATCGGGATCGGTTTGGGCTGCGGATTGGTCATCACCCGGGGATCCGCCGCCGGTGGAGACGACTCCTATGCCCTCATCATGAAAAAATACACCCACCTTTCCATCGCCCAGGCCTACTTCCTGTCGGACTTTATCGTCCTTCTGGTTTCCGTCTTCATCTACCTCCCCTGGCCCAATTTTTTCTGGTCCATTCTCTCCACTTTGATTTCCTCCAACCTCATCTCGGTAGTAGAGACTCGTTTTCCCAAGCCGGCCCACCTCCAGCAGGCCGATTCCACGGTTTCTGCCGTCAACTAGGCCGATTGTCTTCTTTCGAAAGCTGAAAAAAGGCCTCTCAACTGGGCTGGAAAACGCTTAGTTGTCAATTTTCTTTATTTTTTCCGAATAAATATTGAGATTTTTCTCCTAATAAATGGTAAAATAGGCGTATTCTTTATTTTAAGGAGGGAAATTTTATGTTACCTTTATACGCCATGCTTTTTATTTTGATTGTCTACTTCATTGGCGACCTGGTGGCCAGCTTGACCAAGTCACTGGTCCCATCACTTTTTACCTGCTCCGTCCTCTTCCTGCTTTCCTTCTGGTCGGGATTGGTTCCCAATACCCTATTTGTTGACTCCACCATGGCTGTCTTTGGTCCGACCATCATGACCATGCTCTTGGTCCATATGGGGTCCATGCTCAACCTCAACCAGCTCATCCAACAATGGAAGACCGTCCTGATCGGGGCAGCCGGCATCATCGGTGTTGTTGTCCTTCTCTTCCTGGTCGGCAAGCCCATTGTCGGTGAAGAGACAGTCTTTGTGGCTGCACCTCCCATCTCAGGCGGAGTCATTGCCGGCCTCCAGATGTCCAAGGCTGCTGAAGCCATCAACCGGCCCGACCTCCAGCTCATGGCCTCCCTCCTCGTCGTTATCCAAGGCTTTGTCGGCTATCCCCTGGCTTCCTTCTTCCTCCGCCAGGAGGGACGGAAGGTGGTTGAAGCCCACCGCCAGGGCCATGTCTTTGAGGAAATCGAAGACGTGGAGATCGTCGAGAAGCCTTCCATTTTTAAACTTCCCGACCGCTTCCGGACGGCCAACTACTATCTGGCAAAAACGGCAGCCATCGCTGCCCTGGCCGTTTTTCTTTCCACTTCTTCCAAGTCCATTGTGACCGGGATCGGCTGGTTGGATGTCCTCCTCCATTTGGACGCCAACGTTCTGGGCCTGATCTTCGGTATCTTAGCCGCCTACTTCAACATCCTGGAGCGCCAACCCCTGGTCAAGGGAAATTCCTTCGGCCTGGGCATGGCCACCCTGACCATCCTCATCTTCATGGGCCTAGCCAATGCTCAACCCCAGGACATCCTTTCCCTGGCCGGCCCCCTGGTCATCTGCCTGATTCTGGGCGCCATCGGGATCATCATTCTGGCCGGGATCATGGGCAAGATCCTCAAGGTCTCCCCCTGGATGTCTTTCGCCATCGGGATCACCGCCCTCTTCGGCTTCCCGGGAACTTACGTTGTTTCCAATGAGGTGGCCTCCGCCCTGGCCGCCAATGAGGAAGAAAAGAAGGTCATCCTGGGCCAGATCCTTCCCAAGATGCTGGTGGCCGGTTTCGTCACCGTATCCATCGGCTCCGTTGTTTTAGCCGGCTTCCTCTCCAACCTTCTGGTCCCTGGAATTTAAAAAAATTTAATTGAAAGGAATTTCTATGACCATCAAAGACCGCCTACCGGAAATCAAAGACTATGTCGTAGCCATGCGCCGCTACTTCCACCAACACCCCGAACTTTCCTTTGAGGAAGTGGAGACCACCAAAACCATCGCCAAGGAATTGGACAAGATGGGGATCCCCTATGAGCTCTCCCAGGAAGAGCCCGGGGTGGGTCTGGTCGCCCTCATCGATTCCGGCCGACCCGGGAAAGCCTTGGCCCTTCGGTCTGACATCGATGCCCTGACCGTCTTTGAGAAAAATGAGGCCCCCTATAAATCCCAGGTAGAAGGGAAGATGCACGCCTGCGGCCACGATGGACACACCGCCATCCTTCTGGGCGCGGCCAAGCTTCTAAACGAATGCCGAGATGAATTTGACGGGAAAATTTACCTCATCTTCCAGCCGGCGGAGGAGCTGGGCCTGGGGTCCAAGTACATGATGCGCCAGGGTCATTGGCTGGAGGAAGTGGACAATATCTTCGGGGCCCACGTCTGGGTCCACCTCCCGGTCGGCACCGTCTCCGTGGAAGCCGGCGAACGGATGGCCGCCGGGGATATGTTCGAGATCAAAATCCACGGGAAGTCAGCCCATGGGTCTGAGCCCCAGTCCTCGGTGGATGCCGTCCTTGTGGGCTCTGCCGTCGTCCAGGCCCTCCAGGCCATGGTCTCCCGGACCTACTCCCCCCTGGACTCCGTCGTGGTCAGTGTGGGGACCTTCGAGGCGGGAACTCGGTTTAACATTATCGCCGGCGAGGCCCGGCTCACCGGAACCTGCCGCTACTTCACCCAGGAAATCGCCGACCGGATCGACATCGACATGGACCGGATCATCAAGGGGGTCTGCGAGGCCTATGGGGCAAGCTATGAGCTTGAATATAATAAGGTCATGGGCCCTCTGGCCAATGACCCCGCTTCATCGGAAATCGCAGAAGGGGCTGTCCGCAAGGTCCTGGGACCGGATGCCCTAGTCAAGATGAAGAAGGTGACGGGTGGGGAGGATTTCTCCTGGTATCTCAAGGAAAAGCCCGGCTGCTTCGCTTTCATCGGGGTTGGAAACCCGGACAAGGGAGCCTCTTACTCCCACCACTCCGACCACTTTGATATGGATGAGGATGCTTTAGCCGGGGGTGCCGGGGTCTATGCCCAATATGCCCTTGACTACCTCAATCAATAAGACCGCCAGCCTGGAGAGGAGGACTGAATTCCTCCCAAGCTGAGGCCTGGTTGGCTGATGATGAGAAAGATTTCGCTCGATAATAATTTTTTTGCTTCCTCCTGGATTTCCTTTATACTGTATCCAGGAGGTTTTTTTATGGAAAAAATTGCAAAGGTTTTACTTGTACTTATGCTCACCGTTGCTCTGGTCCTAGGGACTGTAACCACGGCCAGGGCTTGCACAGGTCTATTAATCGGTTCCGACCTGACGGAAGATGGGTCCACCATCATCACCCGTACCGAGGACTTGGAAGTCAACCACAACAAGATCTACTTGATCCATGAAGCCGGAAAGTATAAGAAGGGCGATGTCATCAAGGATGTGTCCTATGATGAAGAAAAGGGCTATGAGTTTGTCATACCCCACGATTCCTTCCGCTATACCTCTGTTTCAGATACCACCCCGGAATATGGCATCTTCGATGAAGCGGGTTTCAACGACCAAGGCCTGATCGCCGATATGACCGTTTCCGCATCCTGCCATGAAAAGGTCCAGGAAGTGGATCCCTACCTGGACGGCAGCGATGAGTCAAAGCCCATCGGTTTTAGCGAGGGTGTCATTACAACCGTCGTTCTTTCCACCGCATCCACTTCCCGCGAAGGCATCCAGCTCGTGGCCAATGAAGTGGCCACCAAAGGAACCGCTGAAGGGAACGCCTTTGTTCTCGCGGACAAGGATGAGGTCTGGTACATGGAAATTTATTCCGGCCACCAATTCCTCGCCATGAAGTATCCCAAGGACAAGTTCTCCGTCTTCCCCAACTCCTTCTGGATCAATGAAGTCACCCTGGAAAAGGGCGAAGAAAGCGACAACTACATCACCAGCAAGGATGATAACTACATCTACTCCAAGGGACTTTTCGAAACCGCGAAAAAAGCCGGTACCTTAGTCGGCGATGAGGAAAAGGGCGTCATCGACCTCTTTGCTTCCTACTCCGAAGAGACCCTGTCTGATTCCAACAAATCCAGAGCCTGCTCCGGTATCTTGTCCATTAACCCCGATGCCAAGGTCTCCATGGACAGCCAAACCTACGATTTCCTCCAGGACGCTCCCCAGCGGAAGCTCACCGTCAAGGACGCCATGAACTTCACCCGGAACCGCCTGGAAAACATCACGGAGGAAGAAGCCAACGACCGTGGTCGTGACAGCCTCTATCCCATTGGAAACCGGAACACCATGGAATCCCATATCTTCCAGATTCCCGCCAATGCGTCCAAGGATGAACCCGGAGTCATGTGGTTGACCTTGGGATCCCCCCTGGTCCAGCCCTATGTCCCCTACTATCCCAACCAGACGGCAGCTATTCCTGAGGTCCAGAATCCGACCAATGATCCTGAACCCGGAAAGTCTCACTATTGGACAGTCATGGACACCCTCCATATGGTGGAAGCCAACCGGAAGGATATGATGGAAATCATCCGTCCTGAGGTGGAAAAGCTGGAGAATGAACTCATTGCCAAGACCGACATTGCTGCTAATGGTGACCGGACAGAAGAGAACAAGAAGGATGCCCGGCAGGCCTTCGACCTTCTGAATGATCTCCACGGCAAGGTCCAGGGGAAATATGACGAATTCCTCAAGGACCAGGACTACACTTCCGTATTCTATGGCCGGAGAAAGACCGCTGACTTCACCAACATGTCCATCGCCGTTCCTAAGGGAACCGCTGACACCTACCTCAACCTTTCCGTCAGTCCGGAAGATGAAAAGTCCGGCAAGATCGAGATCGTTGATAACTACGGCAACCCGGTTGAAAAACTGGCCAACGAAGTCCTCTTCTCCCTGCCCAAGTCCGCTTTTGCCAACAAGCCTGAAATCAAGGCCGGCGACCAGGCGGTCGAGCTCAAAGAAGATGGCGATAAGTACACCTTCTCCACCGACCAAACCGCCTTCACCTATGCAGTAGCCGGCGAAGATGCTCCTGCTGAAACCAGCGAAGCCCCTGCAGAGGCTTCTTCTGCTGCTCCGGCTGATAGCTCCTCTTCATCCGGTGTCCCAACCTGGCTCATCGGACTCATCGTCCTCGGTGCTGTTGTCGGTGGCTATGCGGCTTACAAGAATTCTAAGAAGAAAAAATAAATAGGGAGGTAAACATGACCTTACGTATGGACAGGTCATCGTTTCCGATAGCGGGTTAACCAACATCTAATCTCCCTTGTTAGAACCACAAGCACAAGCTCCTTCGACCAAGGAGCTTGTGTTTTTTTGACCTAAAAAATCACTAAATAGGTTCAAAATATGCCTCATGGGAGTTGACAGTAAAAGAGACCCTTGGCTATAATCTACTTAGTTAGTCATAACTAACGCTCTTTGTATAGCTAAGTTAGCTATAGCTAACTCTAACCAAGAAGGGAGGTTTTGAAGACCTATGCCCATTGAAGAGAAGGTCGTCTATTACGCGGCACCTACTCTAGCCGGTTGTAAGGTAGCCAACCTCATTAACCTGACTAAAACTATTTGCTGTCAGGAGGATCTGGACGAATGCAGGCGAAGGCTTTGTGGGGCCGGGATTGACCTAAAAATACTCCGGGAGAATGCTTCCTCCTGCCTCCTCTATATCTATCGGCGGAGCGCCCTGGAAGAACTCTTACATACGAAACAAAGCCGTCAATTCCTTTCCAGCTACGGCTATCAAGATTTCACTATTCCCGGTGCCCTGGACCAGCTGGCAGACCATTTTAAGAACCCTGCCCTCTTCCCCCATGAGGTGGGCCTCTTTCTGGGCTATCCTTTTAACGATGTGGTGGGCTACATCACCCACCAAGGCAAAAATGCAAAACTCATTGGCTATTGGAAGGTATATGACAATGAGGAAGCGGCAAAGGAAACCTTCTGTCTCTACAACCATTGCCGGAAGGAACTCTGTGCCCGCTTCCACCAAGGAGAAGCCCTGGCGGACCTATCCGCACTCGGCTAAAGGAAAGGAAAGATCATGAAAAAAGTTGCAATTGTCTACTACTCGATGACTGGGAACACGGAGGCCATGGCGGAAGCCGTCCTGGCCGGTCTTGAGGAAGGCGGCACCGAGGCCACTCTCTTCCCCTCATCCGCCTTTACCGCTGATATGGTGGATTCGTTCGATGGAATCGCCTTTGGCTGTCCTGCCATGGGGGATGAGGAGCTGGAAGAAGAGGAGTTTGAACCCCTCTTCACGGCCTGTGAAGACAAACTGGGTCAAAAGCCCATCGTCCTCTTTGGCTCTTATTCTTGGGCGGACGGGGAGTGGATGATCCTTTGGAAGGAACGCTGCGCCAACGCTAATCTCAATGTGGTGGACACGACCATCGCCTATGATCATCCTGACGAAGAGGCGGAAAAGGCCTGCCAAGACCTGGGCAAAGCCCTGTCCCAGGCCCTGGGCGCATAAAAAGCCCAGTAAAAACCAAGGTCCCTACTGGACCTATCTTCCTAATAATCCCGGCTGAGGTAAACTCCTCGGCCGGGATTTTTCTTGTTACTTCAGATTTTGTAGCACAGCCAGGATGGTCTCCTGACTCTCCTGGGTCTGGCCGTTGACCAGCTGGGGGGACCCTCCTCCTTTAATCCCCAGGGGCTCCCGGACCTGGTCTAACCAGTCTCGAGCCTTGCCCTCAGCCGAGGCAAAGACCAGGTTCCACTTTCCCTTGTCTTCAGAAAGGAGGACCTTGGATAACTTCTTTTCAAAAACCAGCTTTTGCCCCAGCTGACGGAGACCTCCCCCATCGTAGCTGGACAAGCAGGCCACCAGGTCATCTTGACCCGCTAAGCGGTCAGCTTCAAGATCAACCAGTCTTTCCTCCAGGGCCTTCTTCTCTTCTTTTAACTGAAGTTCACCGGCCACCAGGGCTTCCACTCGTTCCTGGATTTGGGCCTCATTCGCTTGCAGTATCCCCTCCAGCTTCTTGAGTAGGGCCTCTTTTTTTGCCAGAAGGCGGCCCACCGTCGGGCCCATGGCCAGGTGGACCCGGGAGCCCCGGGAGGTTTTTTCCGCGCTAAAGATCACGCAGGCCCCGATCTCCCCCGTCGAATGGACATGGGGAGTAGAGCAGGGTTGTTCATCCAGGTCCCCATATTTCACCATCCGGACTTCATCATAAGCCTGGTAGGCGGGGTCCGGGTAGTCCTTTCCGGGAATATACGTTAGTTCTAAAGGAATATCCCGGAGGATGGCCTCATCGATATAGGCCTGGAGGTCGTCCAGGTCCTTGTCCGTCACTTCCTTCTGGTCCACCTCAAACCACTGGTTTCCTTCCCTGGCCCCAATAGCGATGATGACATGGCCCCTTTTCTCATAGTAGCCGTCCAAAAGGTGGAGGCAGCTTTGAGCCGAGGTATTGGTCAGCCGGGTATCCGGATCCACTTCCATATGGATGGGGTCGGAAAGGGTTCCCTCCACCCGGTGCCAGACCCGGTCACCTTCCCAAAAGATCTCAGTGACGGGGAGGTCGTTGATGGCCCCTTTATCGGAAGGCATGCCTCCTTTTTCTCCCCAAAAAACAGTTTGTTCAAAAGTGTAGGCGCCGTCCTTTACCTCGTTTATTGTTGTATCTAAAGTCAATGCCCAAAAATCATCATAGATCTTGTTCATCTTCCTTCCTTTCTATTTCTTGAGCTCCTTAACCAAACAGTTTGCATTATCCAAGATCATCTTGACTTCTTCCTGGTCAAACTGACCCTGGCAGGTCTTCCGAATATCCTCATAATCGTAGGCTGCCGATTCGACAACCGCTTGGAAATATTCAGCCAACATATCCTTATGAATTCCATGGATCGTGGAAAAATTGAGCTCAAAAGAAATTCCACTAGAATACTCATCATATTTGTACGATCCGTAGTGCAGATGAAAGTTTTTCTCTGCTAAAAGGGCGCAAAGAGGATACTCATAAGCCGGGTCCACAAAAATGGGAAGGTCAGCCACGATGCCGCAAGCCCTAGGGTTGACCTGGCAGTAGACATCAATGTCCAGCTTAAGGCCCTCAACATCTAAGCCCAGCTCAAATATGGTCATAGCCCCTCGGATGTCCTTACGCTCATAATACCACTCATTTTCTTTCAAAAAACGTTCAACCACAGAAGAGTCCCGGTCCAGGTCAATTTTCTCTTTTTTGGTGATTTCAACCGGTTCTTCCTCCCCCATATCATCATCCTCAAAAAAATCGACCATAAAGTCCTCGAGCGCTTCCTTGACCATTTCCTCAGGAGGATCCTCTCCCAGAACTTCCTTCAAGGCCCGGAGACCGGAAAGAAATTCCTCTTCCAGGGCCGCATCTTCCTCATCCAGACCCCCCTTTTGTTTAGTGACTTCAGCGATCATTTGGTCGAGTACATTTGCCATCTTGTCTCCTCCTTTCGGTCCTTCCTACTCCCGATTTTTTTCATCTCCCATTTATTACACCCTATATTCACAAAGATTTCAATAACCTGACTTTCAATCACCGGCTCCCTCTTTTCTCAATAAAGAATTGTCATGGATAAGGTCTCTTTGTTAAACTGTTCAATGGGCTGACTTTTTTATAAAATATATCCATCTTCTTGCACAATAAAAAACATCCCCTATAATTAATAAAAAAGAAATTTCTTTACACGAAATGCATTAATCAAACATGGCTATTTTGTGAAATGGAGGAAATGATGGTTGCCGGGATGTCCTATTATCAAATCTGCTGGTACTTCCTCATTTATTCTTTTGGAGGTTGGATTGTTGAAGTGATCTTCCACGCAGTTACTCTGGGAAAGGTAGTTAACCGTGGTTTTTTGAATGGCCCGGTTTGTCCGGTCTATGGGTTTGGTGTATTATCTGTCTTTACCGCCATCAACCTCATGCAGAGTAACGGACAAAGGCTGAATAGTCTGGAGATTTTTCTATTTGGGGTAATTCTAGCCACCCTGGTGGAACTCCTGGCCGGATGGCTCCTGGACCGGTGTTTTCATGCCCGGTGGTGGGATTACTCCACAAAGCCATTCAACTTTCGAGGATATATCTGCCTTGAATTTTCCTTAATCTGGGGATTGGCCATTCTTTTTGTTGTCCATATTTTTCAGACTTTTGTCGATCACCATACAGTGGAATCTTTGGCTCCCCGTGAGGGCTGGATTCTCTTGGCTCTTCTCTATGCCTTTTATCTTGCAGATTTTGTGGTCACCCTAGCCATCATCCGGGGCTTCAACAAAACCCTGACAAAACTGGATCAGATTCAATCGGATATGCGGATCGTCAGTGACCGGATCAGCGAGCGGGTAGGGACTAGGACATTAGAAACTACCCAGATCGTCGATGAGGGTAAGCTACAGGCAAAACTCGCCAAGGCAGAGTTAAAAGACGTGATCCGCGAGAAAAAAGCTGATTTAGAAGTTGTTCAGTCAATAAAACAGAAGGAAACCCTAATCGACTTAAAAGATAAATTCGATGCCCTTCAAGGGGAATTTGATCGTATTTCCTCCTCCCTCACTTCATCATCTTATTTTGGCCAGGGACGCCTCCTTAAGGCATTTCCCGGAATGAAACATCAAAAGTATCCGGAACTCGTCAAGGCACTAAAAGAAAAACTCCACTAAAAGGTTCTATCTTCCGGCATATCAAGTCCTTCTCCATGTGAAAAACCGATCACCTTGTTCAGGACATCCTGATCAAAGTGACCGGTTTTTTATTAGACGTCGTTTTGAAGATATCTTTCCGTTAGGCTCATATAATGGCGGTATAGGCTTCCAAAACGACGTCGATAATTCTTTTTCCAGGGCTTATCTTTTCCGCAAAAATGAAGGATGGAGGTGTTTTCCATCACCCACTCCAGATTTTCCTTCCCTCCGCTTCGTAAGAGGTAGTTGCTGTAATTTCTGGCATCATAATTCCAACGTGCATCATCAAGACTCAGGATTCTTGATCCATAAAGCGCATTTAACACGTCTTGATCAGGCAGTAGAAGGGCCATGGGATTGTCTTCAACAAAGTGGAAAAGCTCATCCGGGACGATCTCTTTTCTCGCCTCTTCCAGGTTGATCAAAAGAACGCCTGAATTAAAGTAATCCGTGTTTGTCTTCAGGCGGATTTTATTCACGCTGTTGGCCATTTCCGTCTTCCCGGTATGAGCCGCTGCAGCAAAGAGGTAACCCCTCAGGTCCATCTCCCACAGAGCATTGAGCGAATTGATCACGAGAATATCCGGATCTAAATAGAGAATTTTATCAAGGTCATGGGGAAGCCATTCTCCTGCAAGGAGCCGATAATACATCTCCCTGGGGTAACGATCGGTGACCTTGGCCGAACGGAAGGTCTCCCCATCCGCCCGGATAGGAATCAGGCGGAAGTCGAGGCGAGCACAATCTTCAGAAAGCTTTTTCAAGCTTTCCCCGGGGATTTGACGGTGGATCAGATAGACGTCAAAGACCTGAACCGGATGGTTGAGATAAATTGAAGTGAGGAGGACCCTCAGCTGGGGAAGATAATGTTGGTCGAGTGTCACCAGAAGCGGAATTCGCATAGTCATTTCCCCCGGTTAAAATAGTAGGCAATGGCGACGGCCCCTGCCGAGGTCAAAACCTTGACCACCATCAAAACAAAAAAGGCGGTGGAGAAGGGGTCCATCAGAACGTCCCCCAACAGGGTGTTGGTGATGACGCTGACGGCGCTGCCCAGGAGGCCGGAGAACAAATAAAGGGGGTAGCTTGTTCGGGAGGCTCCAAAGTAGAAGCTGGTGATATCGCAAGAAAACCAGCCAATCAGGCGGACAATGAAGCTGGCAAAAAACTCGTTTCTTTTCTGAATATCCACCAACTTGTCGATTTTTGGGTATTTTGCTTTGATGTAGTCCAGCTCTTCCGCCCCGGACCAGCGGCCAAGAAGGTAAGGGAGGGTCATGGTAATGGCCAAGCCCAGAAAGCTGACGCAGACTGCCCAGACCGGAGGAAAGAGGATACCGCTGGCCACATATAAGGAGAGGAGCGGTATAACAATCGTCAGACTTTTTATGGCAAAGAGGAGCATGAGCCAAAGAACCGACCGAAGCGGATTGCCCGAGGCCTGGGCGACCAAAGATTCCACGCTAAACTTCCCATCAATGGTGAAATGGATGCCCACCAGGACAAAGAGAAAGCAAACCAGGCCAACAACCTGGATTCTTCGGAATTTTCCCGCTACTTTCTGATTCTCCGCCTCAAGACCGGATTTCCCTCTTATTTCCAAGACACTTTCTCCCAGGGAAGGCTGGCTGTATTCTCTCCAAAGTGGCCATAGCAAGCGGTCTGCAGGTAAATGGGCCGTTTCAGGTCAAACTTTTTAATGATTCCGGTCGGTGTCAGATCTTCCCTTTTTTTAATTTCGCCGATAATTTCTTCCTCCGTCAATTTCCCGCTGCCAAAAGTTTCGACATGGATGGAAACCGGCTCCGCTACCCCGATCGCATAGCTCAGCTGGACCTCGCAGGCATCCGTATACCCACAGGCCACGATGTTTTTGGCCAGGTAACGAGCCATGTAGGCCGCGCTCCGGTCAACTTTCGAGGGGTCTTTCCCGGAGAAGGAACCGCCGCCATGACGGGCATAGCCGCCATAGGTGTCCACGATAATCTTCCGTCCGGTCAAGCCGGTGTCACCGGCAGGTCCGCCAATGACAAAGCGTCCGGTCGGGTTAATAAAGATTTTTGTCTTCTCATCGAAGAGGTCGGAAGGCAGGACGTCTTTTAGGACCTTATTGACTAATTCCAGCTTCAGCTGGTTGAGATTGACCTCTTCCTTATGCTGGGTGGAGAGAACCACGGTGTCAATGTGGACCGGGCGACCATCCTCATATTCAACGGTAATCTGGCCCTTGCTGTCGGGTAAGAGTCCCTTGATTTCTCCCTTTTTTCTTGCCTGAGCCAGCCGCTTCAGCATCTTATGGGAAAGGGCGATGGCCAGGGGCATATAGCTCTCGGTTTCCGTGCAGGCGTAGCCGAACATCATCCCTTGGTCGCCGGCCCCGTTTTCCTCCTCGCTGGCCTTGGTCACCCCCATAGCAATATCCGGGGACTGGTCATGGACGTCCACAGTGATTTGACAGGAGTCGGCATCAAAGCCGATTCCGGGGATGGTATAACCGATGCGGCGGATTTGTTCTCTGGCTATCGCATCGTAATCCACAGTTGCTCTTGAAGTGACCTCGCCCATGATGTGAAGGCGGTCAACCGTAGCGGTCACTTCGCAAGCCACATGGGCATTGGGGTCCTGAGAAAGATGAGCATCCAGGATAGCATCCGCAATTTGGTCGCAGACCTTATCCGGATGGCCTTCGGATACACTTTCAGAAGTAAAAAAAGTACGCATGACAAAACTCCTTAATCTCTTTATTCCTGGTGGTGGCCGGCCTCTGCCCAGAGCTTATCTGCACAGGGTTTCCAGGCTTCCGCATAGGACTTGCATTTCCCGCACAGGTGTTCCGCACTCTCCGGTGACTGGAGGTCGGTGGACTTTGCCCCGGTTTCTTTGACGATTTGCTGGAGAATCTCCGGATTTTCCAACATGGGGCAGGGCCGGAGGTGGTTCTCATTGAAGGGCTGGTTGTCGTGGTAGGCCATAAAGAGGGGCTGTTTCAGAATTTCCAGTAGGGTGTGGGTCCGAATATTGGCCCCGGAATAGTGGATGAAGACGCAGGGTTCCGCATCGCCATTGGCATTGATATGGAAGTAGTTTCTTCCGCCGGCAATGCACCCGCCCACAAATTCTCCGTCATTCTGGAAGTCCATGGTAAAAAGGCCTTCGCCCGTGGTGAGTTTTCTGATTTCACGGATTCGATTCTTGGTCGCCACCCTCTGTTCCGGTGTGGGAAGGAGGTCCAGGGAGGCGTCATTGCCGACCGGCATATAGTGGAAGTACATGGCATAGCGGCATCCTTTATCCACCATGAGCTTGACGAATTCTTTGGAGGTGACGGATTCGCAGTTTTTCGAGGTGTAGCAGATGGAGGTTCCAAAGACCAGGCCGTTCTTCTTCAAGAGGTCCATAGCGTGCATGACCTTGCCGTAGACTCCTTCGCCCCGACGGAGGTCGTTGACTTCCGGCGATCCCTCCAAGCTGATGGCCAACATGAGGTTGCCCACCCGCTTTAACTCCTGGCAGAAGGCCTCATCAACCAGAGTTCCATTGGTGAAGGCCAGGAACTGACATTCCTTGTGCTCCTCGCAGAGTTTGATCAGGTCGTCCTTGCGCACCAGGGGCTCTCCCCCGGTAAACATATAGAAGTAAACGCCGAGTTCCTTCCCCTGTTTGACCACGCTGGACATTTCGTCATAGGTAAGATTGAGCTTGTTGCCATACTCCGCCGCCCAGCATCCGGTGCAGTGGAGGTTGCAGGCGGAGGTGGGGTCCATGAGGATCAACCAGGGGATGTTGCACTGGTGGATCTCACGCATTTCCCGGATGGTTTTGGTCCCATGCAACATGGCTTCCAGGCCGAAGTTCAGGACCGTCGTCTTAATGACGTTAGGATCCAGCTCGTCCAACATCCGGTTGACGTACCGGTTTAAGGCGCCATCCTTATCCGCAATCATGGCCCGCATGTTATCATAATCGACACCAAGATCCACCCCATCCATATATTTTTCCATGAGGTCGATCAGCTTGATCATTTCCGGTTCCCGCTCATCCTTGTCCACTTTCTTCAAGATCATATTTAATCCAAGGCTTGCTGCTGCTCTTTTTGCAGAATGACTTAAGCTTCCCATTCTTTTATCCTCCTTATTGTAGTTACTGTGCTGCGCACGACAAGTAAATTCAGTATCCCATCAATGATCAGGTTCAACCCGATCAACATAACGACAGCTTTTGTTCCCTGGTAGGGCCGAAAGAAAAGCAGGGCACCGATGACTGAGGTGACCAGGGCGATCATTAGGATAACCCACCAGTTGTCCACCCCGATTTTCCGGGCGTCCAGGGCGGTCTGGATCCTAAGCAGGGCATCGACGATGATGAAAAAGGCGATCCCAATAATCAGGGTTTCCATAAACTGCTTGGACCAAAAGCACATGGTCAAACCGATTAAGATGGAGATGATCCCCATAGCAAAATCGAATTGAAAGGCCAGCTGAAGCAGGTCCTTTGAAAAATAGCCGAATAATTTGACAATCCCAAAAAGGACAAGGACTGCCCCACACAAGCGGCAAAAGACATCCGCTGCAATATTGGGTTGAAAGAGTAAAAAGATGCCTAAAACGATGAGGCAAAGGGAAAATCCGCTATAAATATCTTTTACTTTCTTTAATTTCTCCATTTTCTCACCTCCCCTATCCTAAATTTTGCCAATCCTGCCTGGTCCGAATTCCGGACCCAGCCGGTTTTCTCCATCCCTTTTCCCCATTTCATAGAGACGGAGCAACTCATCATGGTCCTGGGTTAAGGTCCGCAAATTACCGGTGTCGGAAGGCGCAATGATGATCGCCTTTCCCTCTTTTTCCAGCTTCAGGAGTTCTCTCAGACTCCGGTTGTAGACTTTCCCCCTCTGCTGGAGGGCTTGTGCCGCTTTGGGGTATTTCCGCTTCAGGAGCAAAACCAGCCGCCTATCGGCATCCTCTTCTCGAAAAAAGTCCCTGGGCTTGGTTAGGATCACAATGACTTTTGTACAGCCTGCCTGGAAGGCTCTTCGAAAGGGGATGGGATCAGAGATTCCCCCATCGAAATAGGGAATCCCATCAACCGGATATGGCTTGCATAAAACCGGAACACAGCAAGAGGCTTTTATGGGGTCATAGAAGTTTTGACCCAGGTCCTTCTTGTTGAAATAGACGGCCCGGCCGGTATCCGCATTGGTCGCCACGATCTCCAATTCCATGGGGCTGGCTTGGAGGGATTGGTAGTCCAGGGGGTTCTCCCCACCGGCATCACTCAGTGTCGAATAAATATAGTCCAGGTTAATGTAGGACCCCTTCTTCAGGAAGTTTCCCACGCCCATATAATCTTTGCGGAAGGCATAATCGTTATAAAAAACCAGATTTCGTCCTCTTTGACCGGCTGCATAGGAGGCCCCGTTGGCCGCTCCAGCCGATACGCCGATGAAGTAGTCCGCCCGGATCCCTTGGTCCATACAATAATCCAGGACCCCGGCGCCATAAATTCCTCGTGTTCCTCCACCGACATCAACGATTCCAAGTTTTTGAATCTCTTTGTTCATCCCATCTCTTTCCTAAACGCATACAAAAGCAAAAACATGATTGTAGGGGCATTGTATCCTTTATCTCTGAAGATGGGTACAGACAAAAGAAGGCCGAATGTTCGATTTCGAACACTCGGCCTTTGATCGTCTAGCAAAATTCACTATTTTTCCCAATTTGGGAATGTCCTTCGATATACATCCGGATCATGGGATCGATGGTTGCTTCAAAAGATCCGGCGATGGTCCGGTTCAAATCATCCCGATAGTCCGGCATCCTGTCCTCCACCCAGCGGAGGGTGGCCCCGATAAAAGCATAGGTATAAAAATAAGTAATATAGTCAATACCCGCCCGGGAAAGTGCAGTCCCCTCCGCAGCCTTGGCCACAAAGCGGCCGACAAAGTGACTGATCGCCGACTCCAGATATTGGCTGAGAACATCCCGGCTTTTGGAGTCATAAACGTGGAGGATGGCTTCCTTATGGGATTGAAGGTATTCAGCCGTCCGCATATACTCCTCGTAAAAAGTTCGGTCCGGATTGCTTTCTTCCCGAAAGGTATCTGAAGCATCCCGGAAGGTCTTTTCCAGCAAGTCGTCAATGTTTTGGAAGTGATAATAAAAGGTATTTCTATTGATCTCGGCGGTCTCTATGATTTCCTTTACCGTAATTTTATCCAGAGATTTTTCCCGCAAAAGCTCCAAAAAAGCGTCAAAAATTGCTCTCCGAGTAAACTTGGCCATATCATTCCTTTTATAGTAAATGGTGGGCAGGCTCCTGTCCACACCCTATCTCTCTTCGTCTTTGTAGTCGGAAGGCTCCCCAAAGGGATAAAAGACCTCCTCTTCCACTTTCTTTCCCCCTTCTCCCAGGATCACCTTCATTTTCGCCCAAGATCCATCCGCATAACCCCGGTCAACAGCTAGGGTAAAAACATTCTTATTCCATTTTACCCAATATTCCCCTTGGGAAATCGGAAGATAACCATCATCCGGGAGAATGGTCATATTGTTGAACTTTTGCATAATAAGAAGAATGAGGCAAAAGACCAACCAGACCAGGGAGGCTGTTATCAAGGAGAGTCGTAATTTATTAACCCTCTTCCGTTCTCCTGGCCCATGATTATTTATTTCTGACATCCTAAGTCCTTCTTCCGATTTAAGAGGAGCTGAATCCCCTAGACCTCAACAAACAAAACCCCTTCCTCACCCGCCGGAAGATCTTTTCCGATCTTTCCTTGAAGGAAAAAGGCCGCTCCGCCTTTGGCAATCTCTTCCTCATCCCTTTTATCCAGGCAAAAGGAATTGACCAACAGAGTCCTGGAGCAAGCCCGGTTTGCTTGGGCCGCATAGTCATATTTTATCGAAGAGTTCCATTCCTTAAAAGGAAAGTCCGTATAAACCGGCCATAACAGAAGCTCAAGCTGGAGATCCTTGATTTGTCGGATGTTCTCGTCAAACCATAGGTCACCGCAAAGACCCACAGCCATTTTTCGACCCTCTAAGAGAAAGGAATGGAAGCCCTCCCCTTCCTGATAGGATTCACCGGCCCCCTCAATCTTCCAGCCGGGCGAAACTCGGCGAAAGACATCCGCGATTTTTCCCTGAGAATCAATGGTGACCTGGGAGGAGTATATGGTCTCCCCCTCCCGCTCGATGAAGCCAAAAGAAACTGCGGTGGAGCTTTCCCTTGCTTTCCTTGCGATCTCGTCAAAGACCGGATGGTCAAGGGTTAAGGCCATCCTCAGGTCATGATCAAGGTCAAAGGTTGGTCCATAAAAACCCTGGAGAAAGGCCTCCCCAAAAAGGACCATATCCGCCCTACCCCGGTAGTCTTCCAGGGTCTTCAGAATGACCCCTTTATTAAAATCCAGATCCTCATCGAAGAATCCTTTGGCGGCTAGTGCAAATTTCATTTGTTTTTCTCCTTATTGGTGAGCATCCGCCCTAGACTTGTTTGTTATTATAGGTGATAAGAATCACATCATAAAAGAACAAAGCCTTTCTACTAAAGCAAATCTGCTGAATAGAAGAAAGGCAAAGTAGTTATTCCAAGGGAGGCAGCTTTGATAAGGGAATCCTATCATAAGCACCCTTTTTCCTGTCCTCCGGATGTGGTTCCAAGCTAATAATCGTTATTGTCTGTTTTTCTGGTCCATAAACCCAAAACATTCTCATCGCTCCGCTTGTCTTGTTTTCCAAATAAGATTGCCAAACGCGTATACCATATCGGTTTGACAATGCTTCAATATCATGCGTATGAAGGCTAGGATGTTTTGGGTTTTGGGATAATAGCTTAAGGGCTTTACCCCATTTTTTATACAATGAAGAATCTTGTTTATTAATAGTGTTCTTATGAAATTCGCTCTGCAGTCTTTTCCATAGATCATCCATTTCAGGGATGCCCATCTTTATAGTAAACTTCATTCAAATCACCTTAAAAATCAGAAAGATCTATAGATTCAGACACATTGCTCAACTTGAAGTTTTTAATGGATTGATCCATTACTTCTAATGTTCGAGCAGACAGATCTTCCGGGACAATTAACTCACGAGGCTCAAGCATGATGCAGCCATTTTCAAATTCTCTAACATTATAGTATTCATACTTGGCACCCCGGAGAGTAACACGCTTTTTGCTATCGATATGAACATCATAAATCTTCGTTGCTTCCATTTAACCACCTCCTAAATGTGTGGGATATCCCACATATTTAGTATAAACAGAATCAATGAGCTCGTCAATCACAAGGAATGAGAATAGTCCGATTTTAAACCGGAACCACAAACAGGAATCAGGCAATCATGAGTCCTTCCATAAAGACGGCAATACTCCCGATAACCGGCATAATTGGCAGCCGCAGTTGGCTCGCAGTAGATGCCCTGCTTGGCGAATTGAGCCATAGAACCTGCAATCTCTTTTTCCGTAGCATGGACAAAACGAACGCCGTATTTCCTGGCATAGCCCAGAATCTCATGCCCACGCATGGGTTTCCCAATAGCGATCCCTTCCGCCAAAGACGGACCCGGTTTCACTTCTTCCACTTTCTCAGCCTGGGCTTTTACAGCCTTATAGACGGGATCACAGTGCTCGCTTTGGACCCCAATAATTTGGGGCATATAGTCTATGCAGCCACTCTCCAATAAATGCTCCAGTCCCTGCATGACCCCAAGAAAGAGGGTCCCATTTCCCACAGGGAGTAGGATGTATTTCGGAATTCTATGTAGCTGTTCAAAGGCCTCATAAATATAGGTTTTTGTTCCTTCAAAAAAGAAGGGGTTACACACATGACTGGCATAATAAGAGCCTTCTTCCTTGACCCGCTTCCGACAAAGGTCGGCGCAGCGGTCGCGGTTGCCCGGAACGATATGGACTTTTGCCCCATGGGACCGGATCATCTGAATCTTTTTCGCTGAAGTCCCCTCAGGAACAAAAATCTCACAGGTCATGCCGGCTCGACTGCAATAGGCTGCGATCGCATTCCCCGCATTCCCACTGGAGTCTTCGACTACATGGTCCACCCCAATCGATTTACAGTGGGCAATCAAGGTCGCCGCCCCCCGATCCTTAAAGGATAGAGTCGGCATGCAATAATCCAGTTTCAATAAGACATCGTCATCAAAAGGGACAATCGGCGTCATTCCTTCGCCCAGGCTCACTTCTTTCCAAGAGTCGTTTTCAATGGCCATAAACTGCCGATAGCGGTATTGGCTCCATTCTCCCTCGCCAATCTGGGCAAGGTCAAATTTCGGCGGCTGGTCGTCCAATTGCCAGAGCCCCCCCACATTCACATTGATAGGCCCTGGTTGTGGTTGACACCTTCTTGCCACACTTGGTACAAATAAATTTCATCCTAGAACCTCCAAAAACGACGGACCAGAGGGTCACCTTTTGTGAATAACAATGTGATTTTGCTCCATAGTATTCACTGTTTTAAGAGAATAATTACATATTCATATCATTTCTAAACTTAACATCAACTAATCTCTCAAGCAGGAAACTAGAACAACAAAAACACCATCTTCTAAGCTGAACAACAGCATCACATTCTAAGTTGGAGCTATCTCTATAGTGATAAACATCCCCCATATGGCGATCAGCGTAAACCCTTAAATCTATTATGGCAAGATTTTCAAATAAAAAACCCATCGTATTTAAATCGCTAATTAGGTCGGTCAAGTCCATTAATTGGTGTAAAAATAGTATATAGTGAGTAACACTTGGCTTACATCTCTTTACTTTTGGGCTCCGCCCAAACCCGCCCTCGCCGGG
>QWCE01001466.1_pt1 | contig 35551 bp, 29 predicted proteins | sample 1972531 | NCBI WGS metagenome assembly QWCE01 (sample SAMN09866716, study PRJNA288562) | Human gut metagenome isolate term4_stool, whole genome shotgun sequencing... | reverse complement strand
CGGTCTTTTCGCCTACTTTTTGATCTACACCCTGGCATGGGACGGCGGCGTGCGGCCCACGCGATTAATTCTCGTGGGCGTGGCCCTGAACATGACCTTTATAGGCATCGGCGAAGGCATTAAATCCGTTATGGGGCGAAATTTAAGCGCCACCCAGGCCATTATCGAAGGCAATGTGGCGCAAAAAACTTGGAGCGATGTGCACATTCTCTGCCTTTACGTGATTATCTTTTTAGTGGCGGCGCTGTTTACCATCCGCTCCCTGAATCTATTGAGTCTGGAAGACAAAACCGCCCGTGCCTTGGGTGTGCGCGTGGACCGGGACCGCTTTATCGTGGCCCTTATCGCCATTATTTTGGCGTCGGTCACCACGGCGGTAGCGGGCGTTATCGGCTTTTTGGGCCTGATCGTGCCCCACATCGGCCGGGTCCTCGTCGGCGGCGACCACAAATACCTTTTGCCCTTTAATATGATGCTCGGTAGTTTAATTCTGCTATTATCCGATACGGTGGGGCGCATCGCGGCCTATCCCTACGAAATACCGGCGGCGGTGATCATGGCCGTCTTCGGCGGGCCCTTCTTTATCGCATTGTTGAAACTGGGAGGCGAAAACTATGGAGATTAAAAACCTAAGCTACGCCTACACCAAGGGACACATGATTTTAAACAAGCTCAATTTAAAAGTGACCCCCGGCGCCATTACCACCCTTATGGGCGCCAACGGCTCGGGAAAATCCACGCTATTGAAAATATTAAGTCGCCAAATGAAGCCGAGTCGCGGACGCTGCTTGCTTCACGGGAAAGATATTTTTTCCTATCCGCCAAAAGATTACGCGCGGGAACTGGGCATCGTTCACCAACAAAATCGAATCATCGGCGATTTAAAGGTTAAAGATTACGTCTCTTACGGGCGGAATCCCTATTTAAAACCGCTGCAAAAATATTCGGCGGAGGACATGGAAGAAATCGAACGTGCCATGGACATGACCGGCATTACGGAATTGGCCCAGAGAGAAATCAGAACCCTGTCCGGCGGACAGAAGCAACGTGTGTTTATCGCCATGGCAGTGGCACAATGCTCCGACATTCTTTTGCTGGACGAGCCCACGACTTATTTGGACATAAAGTATCAGCTGGAAATTTTGCGCCTGGTGAAAAAAATCAACGAAGAGCGCAACACCACCATCGTCATGGTGCTCCACGATATTATGCAGGCGATAAATTATTCCGATGAAGTTATCGGCATGTACCACGGTAAAATCGTCTACCAAGGCGATCCCAAGGAGGTGCTGAACAGTCGCGTCATCAGTAAATTATACGGCACGGAGCTGGAATTGCTTCACGTAGGCGATGCGTCCATTGTGAAACCGAAGGAGGATTAGATGAAAGGATTTATTGCGTATTCGTCGAAGACGGGCAACACAAAGCGCATGGCGGAGTATCTTTACGACGCCTTAAAAGACGCTTTCGATTTAACGCTTTTCGACCTTAAGGAGAAGCCCGATTTATCGATTTTCGATTACGGCCTTCTCGGCGGCTGGTGCGATCGCGCTCTGCCCGATAAGGCGGTGATGAAAATCTTGGATCGCGCGCCGAAAAAAACAGGTCTCTTTTTAACCATGGGCGCCATGCCCGATTCCGAACACGGGGAGCGGGTCATGGAAGGCCTCGAAAAATGCCTCGCCGATCACAAGAAAGAAAGCTTGGGCACCTACTTATGCCCGGGAAAAGTGGATGAGAAATTGGCCGCCCGCATCGATCTGCTCGTCTTCGTGCCGAAGGATGCCAGAGAGCAAATGAAAGAAGCCTCGGAAAAATCCAGAGAGGCGACGGAGGATGAACTGAAGGAAGCGGCGATTTATTTCGCAGAACAATTGGAAAAAGGAGGGATTCAATGAAAATTCGTTCGACAAGTTTGGCCATGGCGGCCATGATGAGCGCAACCTTTTTAGCGGCGCCGATCAATGTGCTGGCCAAGGCACCGGACATGGCGCAAGCTGTTTACGCACAGCCTTTTAATGGAGGTGAGCAAAAGACGGAAAAAGAGATACATTATGAACTGAAATGGGAACTAAAGAAAAAATCAAACCCCAATCAGAATTCCATGGCAGCAAAGGCGACCGAGAAAATTACGGCGGTGGAAAAGAACGGTAAATACACTTTTACATTTACTACGAAGCCAGTAGAAATGATGGGCATGACAGCTACTATCGGCAAACTGTTTTACTACAAAAACGGAAAACAAACTTTGGCCGATAAAAACGGCGATGACTGGTCTTTTACCTTGGATGAGAATCCGAACACAATGACACTCGCCTTTGCTATTGACGGGGTGCCGATAATGGCAGGCTCTGTCAATGATGCTACATTAAATATTTTAGACTACAAAGTGACAAAAACAGTGGATGTCCCTGTCGTACCTGAAGACCCGGGTACGTCAGGATCTTCGAAACCGAACACGGGGGAAACGACCCCTGAACAAAAACCCAAGGAAGAAACGCCCCTTGAAAAGGCGAAAAAATCCTTGGACGCCGCCGTTCAAAAGGCGAATGATGAGGATAAAGACAAGTGGGATGTAAAAGTTGTAAATGCCCTTAATGATTCTACAAACTCAGCAGGTGCTCTTTTAGAAAATGCATCGGCCAAAGAAGATGATCTGGCTTTAAAGGAAAGCGAATTGAACTTTCTCCTCGCCCTCGGCGAAAAAACCAAGTCCATGGATGATGCGGCTAAAAAAACTTACGAAGGATTTTTAACGGTCGCCTCGGAGTTAAAGGATGCAAAGCTTGCCGATAAAGGGGAGCTGAAAAAGAACCTCGATAAAAATGCCGCTCTATTGAAAGCTGCGGATAAAAAAGAAGAAGATCTAAAAAACGCAGGCGATGCCTTCGCCCTTTTTATGGGGAATTCTAAACCTGCCGATGAGATAGATCTAGGCAATTTCAAGGAACTGATCAAGAAAAAGAAAAACATCGCTTTCCCAGTTTATACGGAAGAATCTCAAAAGGAATTAAAGGATCTTTTGGCAACGGCGGAGAACGAAATCAAAGCCGGCAAGCTGACGAAAGGGCGCGTTCGAGAATTGGAAGCTGCTATCAACGGTTGGCACGGTGAAATCAAGAATAAAAAACCGAAGGATGAAAATAAAGACAAGCCGAAGGAAGACAAGAAGGACGATAAAAAAGACGAAAAGAAAAAGAAACAAACCGTTCGTTACGACGTGCCGGTAGAACTTGTCAAATCCGACGGCAGTAAATCCATGGCATCCTCTGCATTAAGCAGTTGGGCCACGGTGGATGAGTATGACGGCCACTATACGTACTACATTCAATTTAAGCCCATGAAATTCGGCGACAAGGAAGGGCGCTTAACCAATCTCTTCTATTACGAAAACGGAAGAAAGTATCAAGCCCGTTATCATGGTAATGATTTATGGTCCTTTACCTTGAGTGAAAAGGTAAGTTCTCAGAAAATTGCCGTTTGGGTCGATATAATGGACGAAATGGCAGGGGGCGCAGGCAAGGGCGAACAAGAGGCCTATATTCAATTTAATTGGTACCGCGCTAAGGAAACCAAACGCTTTGACGGCGAAGTGAAAGAGCCCGAAAAGAAGAAGGAAGACGAAAAGAAGGAAGAAGAAAAGAAAAAGGTCGACGAAAAGACCTTGGAAGAAAAGAAGAAGGAATTTTTAAAAGCACAGAGAGAACGGGAGCGGCAGGTCGCTTTAAGAACCTTCGGTGACGTCACCGCCGATCACTGGGCATTGGATGCTATCGCCCACAGCTATGCGCGCGGTTACTTTAAAGGCGAAGGAGAAGGACGCTTTGCACCTGAGCGGGCCATTACCCGCGGCGAATTTGTTACGATCCTCGGTAGAAAGGCAGGGGCTTCGGCATCTAACACGGCGACGATTTTCCAAGACGTCTCCTCCGGTGCTTATTACGCAGGCTATGTGGCATGGGCACAATCGCAAGGCATCGTAGCAGGTGTCGACCAAGGACGCTTTGAACCCAACCGCACCATTACCCGCGAGGAAATGGCGGTTATGCTGAATAAATTCCTCGCGTCTCAAAATAAATCCTACGCCGCCACAGGCTACGGGAATTTCTCCGATGGAGGCTCCATAGCAGGCTGGGCGAAGGATTCCGTAGACAAGATGACCCGCCAAGGTCTTTTATCCGGCATGGGCAATGGAAACTTTGCACCGAAAGAAAGTTTCAGCCGCGCCCAAGCCGCTCAAGTGTTGTACACCATTGATACCAAAGATATGAAATAAGGAGATTGACGATGAAAAAATTATTATCTTTAGCACTGGCCCTTGTATGCTTACTGGCACCCAATGTGGTCCGCGCCGAATCGAGCAAAACCTATGAAGTCCCCGTGGCATTGAAACACGCCACAAGCGAAAAAGAATCCATGGCCAACAAGGCCCTTTGCCCCGTTGCGGAAGTAAAGGAAGAAGGGGGCAAGTTCACCTACAAAGTTTTTGTAAAGCCACTGAACTTTATGAACCAACAAGGGAATTTGACGAATCTCTTTATCACCGGCGCAGGCCGTGAAGAAGCTGTAAAAGGCGCCGGCAAAGGCGAGTACGCAAACAGCTTCAGCTTTGTACAAAGCGGAAAAGAAAATGTCGTCGACGTCGCCGTATGGGTGGATGTCATGGACCAAATGCAAGGCGGCACACCCGGTGCCGGCGAACAAAAAGCCCGCTTGGCATTCGATTGGTCCCAAGCGAAAGTAATGAAGGCCGTCGAATCGAAAAAAGCGCCTGCTGCGCCCAAGGCCAACAAAAATGCCATTACCATTTTAGTGAACGGCAAGGAAGTCAAAACGGACAGCCCGGCCTTCATTAAAGACGGTCGCACCATGGTGCCTGTACGCTTTATCTCCGAAGCTCTGGGCCTGAAAGTGGGTTGGGATCAAAAAACCCGCACGGTCACCGTGGGTGAAGGGGCAAGCAGCATGAAGCTTGCCATCGGATCAAAGAAGATTGTGCGTGCAAATGGCAAGAAAACAGCCATCGACGTGGCCGCTATGATTCAAAACGGTCGCACCATGGTACCTATTCGTGCCATCAGCGAGCTCTCCGGCGCCAAGGTGGACTGGAATGCAGCGAATCGTGAAGTAATTATTCAAAAGTAGAAGGGGGCCGGCGCCTTCGCCGGCTCTTTTCATTATCTGACAGAAAGGATGGAAGGGATTGATCGATAAACGATTACTCCAATATTTCAGCGAAGCGAAAAAAGCCATTGCCCGGGTGGTGGGGCTTAAGTGCATTCTGCTGGTTCTCAATAGTTTGGCAACAGGGCTTTTGGTCTATGCCCTGCGCCTGTTTTTCACGGAAAATCATTGGCAAAGACCGTTGTCCCTTGTTCTTCTGAGCAGCTTTTTAATCTACGGGATTCGTTTTTTCGTCGCAAAAAAAGAAGTGCGCCTCGCCTATCAGGCGTCGGCGTCGGTAAAAGAAACGATGCGCAACAGGCTTTTTCAAAAGCTTATGTGCTTCGGCGTACATTATAAAGAGCGCCTGCGCTCTGCGGAGGCGGTGCAGATCATCGGAGAAGGGATCGATCAGCTGGAGATTTATTTTTCCGCCTATCTGCCTCAGTTTTTTTACAGTATGATTGCGCCGGTTTTTCTGTTTTTTCTCATCGGCTCCATGTCATGGACTGTGGCCATCGTCCTTTTAATCGGCGTACCCATGATTCCCTTGGCTATTGCTTTGATTCAAACCTTTGCGAAAAAAACCTTCGCCAAGTATTGGACGGAGTACACCGACGTAGGGGACGAGTTTTTGGAAAATCTTCAGGGCCTGACGACGTTAAAAATTTACGGCACCGACGCCTATCGCCACCGAAAAATGGAAAAATCCGCTGAGGCCTTTCGCGTGCAGACCATGCGGGTCTTAACCATGCAGCTCAATTCCATTATCGTCATGGACTTCGTCGCATACGGAGGCGCCGCCATTGCCCTGGTGGTTTGCTTAAAGGCCTGTGTGAGCGGTAGCTTAGATTTTTTCGACGCCCTGTTTATTTTGCTCTTATCGGCGGATTACTTTTTGCCTATGCGGCAATTAGGTTCCTTTTTTCATATCGCCATGAACGGCATGGCGGCAGCGGACAGAATGTTTGACCTTCTGGCATTGGAAGAGGAAGAAGACGGTCACATGGCTATGGCAGATGCCGCCGACGAATTAACGGCGCGCAACCTTGTTTTGTCTTACGATGGCGATAAAAATGCCTTGGACGACTTGTCCTTTGAAATAAAAGGACCGCAGCTTGTGGGCATCGTCGGTCCTTCCGGTTCGGGGAAATCCTCCTTAGCTGCCGTCTTGTCGAAGCAGGTGAAGGGCTACGAAGGCTCTTTGGCCTTTTGCGGCGTGGAGCTTTCCGACACGAAGGAAAAGAGCCTTTTGGATCACGTCACTTATTTAGGCGCTGAAAGCTATTTAATGGGCGGAAGTGTACGTGAGCTTCTGGCCATGGCCAATCCCCGGGCCACGGTGGCCGCCATGTGGGACAGCTTGGAGCGAGTAAACTTGAAAGAATATTTCGCCGCGGAAGATGGGCTGAATACAATGATTCAAAGCGGCGGAAGCAATCTTTCCGGCGGCCAGCGGCAGCGGCTAAGCCTCGCCATGGCCCTTTTACACGACACGCCTATTTATATCTTTGACGAAGTCACGTCGAATATTGACGTGGAAAGCGAAGAAAAAATCGTCGGTGAAATTCGCGCCTTGGCCGAGACGCGGCTGGTTTTATTTATCAGCCACCGCCTGGCCAATGTGAAAGAGGCGGGACGATTGTTAGTTCTCGACGGAGGACATTTGGTGGAAGAAGGTCGCCACGATGAGTTGATTCAACGTGGGGGCATGTACCGCAGCTTGTGGCAAACACAGGCGGAATTGGAGCAATACCGGGGAGGTGAAGTCAATGCGTAAACCCTTAGCCGTCATGGGACGTCTCATAGGAATGATTAAGCCATTGGCACCGGTGATGGTCCTGGCCATTACTTTAGGGGTGCTGGGTTTTTTCTCGGCCACGGCCATTTCAGCCCTGACAGCTTACGGCTTGGCCTCCGCCTATTTCGGAGAATGGAGCGGCCCATTTCTTGTGGCGGCAATTCTTGTTTGCGGCTTTCTTCGGGGGCCGTTGCGCTACGGTGAGCAGCTCTGCAATCACCACATCGCCTTTAAAATTCTCGCCATCATACGGAGTCAGGTATTCGCTTCTTTGAGAAAATTGGCGCCGGCGAAATTAGAGGGAAGGGACAAGGGCAATCTCATTACACTCATCACTTCCGATATCGAACTCTTGGAAGTCTTTTATGCCCACACCATTTCCCCGGCGGCCATCGCCTTGATTTTTTGTTTGATCTCCGTGGCCTTTCTCGCCAAGATCGAGCCCCTCTTGGCTCTTTACGCCGCCTTCGGTTATTCGGTGATGGGCATCGGGCTTCCCATGTACCTGTCCAAGCGAAACAAAGACTTGGGCCTTCAAGCGAGAAACGCCGGCGGTCGTTTAAGCGGTTTTGTTTTAGACGGCTTGCGTGGTTTGAGGGAAATCTTGCAGTACCGCTTTGAAGATGCTTATCTGAAAAAATTAGACGATATGAGTTGCGAAAGCATTGAGGCGAACGGCCGGCTGAAAGACGAAACGGCTTTCGGCATGGCTCTGACGGGCATGGTTCTGAGTCTTTTGCAATTAGGGCTTGTGGTTCTTGCGGGAACCATTTACTACCGGGGCACGGAAGATCCCGTCTTGTTGCTGACGGCTGTGGCTTATATCCTCTCTTCTTACGGGCCTACTTTGGCCCTGGCCGCATTAGGCAACACCTTGCAGCCCACCTTCGCCGCCGGCAATCGGGTCTTGGATATTTTAGACGAGGTGCCGAAAGTGGAAGAGGTTGAAACAGGGGCAATGGTTTCCTTTACCGGTGCCGCCTTGGAGAAGGTGGACTTCTCCTATGAAGAGACGTCGATTTTAAAATCCATGGACCTTCGGATGAGAAAGGGCGAAATCCTTGGGCTGAGAGGAAAGTCCGGCTCCGGTAAGTCCACGATCCTGCGCCTTCTCATGCGCTTTTGGGATGTAAGCGGCGGCCGCGTTATCATCGGCGACGAAGATATTCGAAAGGTGAGGACCGCCTCTCTTCGCGAAGCGGAAGGCTTTATGACTCAGGAAACCTATCTGTTTAACGACACCATTGCGTCGAATTTGCGCCTGGCACGATTAGATGCCACAGAGGAAGAAATGGAAGAGGCGTGCCGCCGGGCAGCTGTCCACGATTTTATTCTTTCCCTGCCGAAAGGCTATGACAGTCGAATCGGCGAAATGGGCAGTCGCCTCTCATCGGGCGAGCGTCAGCGCCTGGGCCTTGCCCGCGCCTTTTTACACGACGCACCGTTTTTACTCCTGGATGAGCCTACGTCGAATCTGGACAGTTTAAACGAAGCCATGATATTGCGTTCCCTGAAAGAGACTGCCGGGGATAAGACCGTGCTTATAGTGAGCCACAGGCCCTCTTCTTTAACTGTGGCGGACCGAATCATTGGGCTGGAAACAGATCGTCGATCATAAAAAATACCCCCCAAGCAGAGGAGGAATACTCCGAAGCCTGAGGGGGTTTTTTATTTTACCAATTGGCCGCCGAGATAGAGGGCGATAAAGCCCGTCACCACGGTGGCTACTACATAGAAAAGGGCGGTGGTCATATGACCTTTTTGCGCCATGGCCATGGTTTCGGCGCTGAAGGTGGAGAAGGTGGTGAGCCCGCCGCAAAAGCCCGTCTTTAAAAACAGCAGCAGATTCTCGTCCCATCCCCGGGCTTCGCCTTTCACGGCGATGATGCCGATGAGAAAGCAGCCGATGACATTGGCGAGAAAGGTGGAAAGGGGCATTCCCCGATCGGATGCGGGCAAATAGGAGAGGAGGAAGCGGCAGGTCGCACCGAAGGCGCCGCCCGCCGCCACGTATAGGGCCTGCATTACGCCCTCGTCGCCATTTCCTGAATCAGCTTCGTGAGGAAGTCACGGCCCTTTTCCATGTGTTGAATGGGAATGTATTCGTAGGGGCCGTGGAAGTTCATGCCGCCGGTAAAGAGATTGGGGGTGGGCAGTCCCATCCAGGAAAGTTTGCTGCCGTCGGTGCCGCCGCGAATGGGCTCGACGATGGGCTCGATGCCTTCTTCTTTCATGACGTCGACGCAGAGGTCGATGAGATCCATGTGGGGCTCGATTTTTTCCCGCATATTGCGATAGCTTTCTTCCAAAGTCAAGGTGATGTGCTCACCGTATTTTCTGTTCATAAAGTCCACGGCGGCTTGGAAAATTTCGCCCATGTTCTTGACCTTATCGGCGTCGAAGTCGCGGAGGATGTAAATCATTTCCGCCTCTTCCACATTGCCGCGGAATTGATCCAGGTGGTAGAAGCCTTCGTAGCCTTCCGTATATTGGGGGCGCATTTGTTCGGGAAGCATGCCGTCCAATTCCATACCCAGGCTAATGGCGTTGATCATATGATTTTTCGCGCTGCCCGGGTGGACGCTGACGCCTTGAATATTCACCTTGCCGCTGACGGCGTGGAAGCATTCGTATTGTACTTCGCCCAGGCGGGAGCCGTCCAAGGTAAAGGCCACGTCGGCACCGAAAGCTTCCACATCGAAGTGATCGACGCCGCAGCCGATTTCTTCGTCGGGGGTAAAGCCGATGGCCAGATTGCCGTGGGGCAGATCCTTTTCGATTAGGGTCTTTAAGCTGTCCATAATAATGGCGATGCCGGCCTTGTCGTCGGCGCCTAAGAGGGTGGTGCCATCGGTGACCATGAGATCCAAGCCGATGACGTCGTTTAAGGCGGGGAAGTCTTTGTCGGAAAGGACGATGTTCTTTTCTTTATTTAAAACGATGTCGCCGCCTTCGTAGTGGACCACTTGGGGCTTCACGCCTTCGCCTTTGGCGGCGGGGGAGGTGTCCATGTGGGCCAAAAGACCGAGTGTGGGCAGGTCCTTGTCTACATTGCTTTTAAGATGGGCGGTGACGTAGCCGTACTCGTCGACCTTGGCGTCTTCAAGCCCCATTTCCTTCAGCTCGTCCACGAGGATGTGGGCCAAGTCGAATTGGCGCTTCGTGGAGGGGAAGGTGTCGGAATTTTCGTCGCTGGTGGTGTAAACTTGTACGTATTTTTTCAGTCTTTCGGTAATGTTCATGATGGCTCCTTTCACAATTTTCTACCTTGTATTGTAGCATATTTGCGTGCTATACTCGGTGAAAAGAAAGGGGTTTTTTTATGGAAATCGCCATTGTAGGCGGCGGTGTCAGCGGCCTTTGCGCGGGCTGTTTACTGGCAGAGGCGGGCATGCATGTTTCGATTTACGAGCGAAAAAATCGGGTGGGAAAAAAATTGCTGGCCACGGGAAACGGTCGGGCCAATGTGAGCAATGTAGATCTGGCTGCGTGCCACTGGCACAGCGAAGGGGAGCTCCCCTTCGATCCCGGAAGCTATTTTTCCGCGGCGGATCGCCGGGCTTTTTTCGAGGCCATGGGCATCGATCTCGTGGAAGAAGACCGGGGCAAGCTCTATCCCTCCACCCTCCAGGCCCGCACCGTCTTAAATGCTCTGAGGCGGCGCTTTTTCGCCGCCGGCGGGGAAGAAGTGGTGGACACTTGCATCGACGCCTTGACAAGAACAAAGAAGGGCTTTGTCTTGGAAAGCGGCGGCCGTACTTTTTTTGCGGACAAGGTCATCGTCGCCGCCGGGGGCATGGCCATGCCTCAATCGGGCTCCGACGGCAAGGGCTACGGCCTGCTAAAAGCTTTGGGCCACAAAAAGACCCGCACCTTCCCGGGGATTTCCGCCCTGCTTTGCGATAGCCCCTACTTAAAACATTTAAACGGCACGAAGGTGCAGGGTAGCGTGGCCCTTTACCGCGACGGCGAAAAGATCGCCGAGGAAGAGGGCGAGATTCTTCTCGCCAAAGACGGCATCAGCGGCCCGCCGGTTTTGGATCTGGCCCGCACCGTAGGAGAAAGAGAGGGAAATTACACCGTCGCCTTTCCCATGATGAATCATTTGAATCAAATGGAAGGGTACCGAGAGGTTCTCGAAGGGCGCAGCTATCTGCCTATGAAGGTCGAAGATTTTCTAGACGGCATTCTGTCCAACAAATGGCCTCACGTGGTTTTAAAGGAATGCGGCCTCAAGGGGGACGAGATGATGGACGGCCTGTCTTGGCACGATCGGGACCGCCTGTTGAATCTGCTCTTTCACTTCTCCATGCCCGTCACCGGCGTGCGGGGCTTCGATTTCGCCCAAGTCACTTGCGGCGGCATAGCCCTCGACGGCTTCAGCGACGATTTGGAATCGATCCACGTACCGGGTCTTTACGCCGCCGGCGAAGTTCTGGACGTGGACGGGGACTGCGGCGGCTATAATATTCATTGGGCATTGGCCTCGGCCCACCGCATCGCCCGGTCCATGATAAAAAAAGATGGATTTTAAGGAAAAGTCCCTTTACACGGGGGCTTTTCTTTGGTATTATTAATAAGTCGAAACCGCAGACAGCAGGTGGCTTGCCTTAATTTCCTGCCGAGGTGACTGAATTTGATTTTGGTACTCGCATTGTGTCTGCAATGTGATTTTTTTATGTAGAAAATGAGGAGGTGAATCAGTGAAAGAAGAGCTACTCCAATCGAAAATTAACTTGGTGAACGAAATCAAGGAAAAGATCGAGCAGTCCCAATCCATTATTTTGGTCAACAACCACGGCTTAACCGTAGAAGAAGTCACCAAATTGAGAAAGGAATTGCGCGAACACGGCGTTGACTACAAGGTGTACAAAAACACCATGTTGAAACGTGCCTTCGTCGCTACCGGCAACGAAGCAGCCAACGATTTACTCGTCGGCCCCACCGTCGTCGCTTTCGGTATCGAAGATGCCGTTCAACCGGCCAAGATCTTAAACGATTTTGCCGAAGACAACGAACGTCTTGAAATCAAAGGCGGTCTCTTAGACGGCCGCATCGTATCCGTCGACGAAGTTAAAGAATTGGCAAAATTACCGAGCCGCGAGGTTCTTATCGCACAATTGCTCGGCGGCTTAAACGCACCGATTCAAGGATTGGCAACTGTACTGTCCGGAAACATCCGTGGTCTGGCCGTTGCGCTTAACCAAATCCGTGAAAAGAAAGAAGAAGAATCTGCCTAAAGGCAAAAACAAAATTTGGAGGTATACACATTATGGCATCTGAAAAAGTAACCGCTCTTATCGAAGAGATCAAAGAATTAACCGTTATTGAACTCGCTGACTTAGTTAGCGCATTAGAAGAAGAATTCGGCGTAAGCGCACAAGCTCCCGTCGCTGTAGCAGCAGCAGGCGCACCGGCAGCCGGTGCAGCAGCCGGCGCAGCCGCTGAAGAAAAAACCGAATTCGACGTTATCCTCGAATCCGCAGGCCAAGAAAAAGTGAAGGTCATCAAGGTTGTTAAAGACATTACCGGCCTCGGCTTAAAGGATGCAAAAGCTCTCGTTGACGGCGCACCGAAGCCCGTTAAGGAAGGCGCAAACAAGGAAGAAGCCGACGACATCAAAGCTAAGCTGGAAGAAGTCGGAGCTGTTGTCGAAGTAAAGTAAAGCAGTAAAGAGCGCCCCCCTTAGGGGCGTTTTTTATTTTCTCCTTCAGGAGGTCTTATGAACGGATTAAAGAAAGTCTTTCCACGCACGGTTCCCATTGTGATCAGCTACTTTTTTATGGCCATCGGCTTTGGTGTCCTCATCAAGTCCGTCGGCCAGTCCAATGTCGTGGGCGGGCTGATGAGTGGAGGCATTTACGCCGGCGCCATGCAATTTGCCATGGTCAGTTTGTTTTCCAATCCGCTCAATGTGTTGGAGCTGGCCATCTTGGCCATCTCCATTAACCTGCGCTATTTATTTTATACGCTCTCCCTTTTGGGTCCCCTGTCCAAGCTTCCCATGTGGAAGCGCATCGCCGTAGTTCATTTTTCCAGTGACGAGACTTTTTCCCTCTACGTCACCGGCGGCGAGGACGGGAACATGGCCACCGGCGACGACATGTTTTCCATGGGGCTGATTAACTTTATGACCTGGGTCGGCGCCACGGTGCTCGGGGGATGGATCGGCACCTTGCTTCCCATCGACGCCACGGGCATCGACTTTATGATGACCGCCCTTTTCATCACCGCCTTTTTGGAGCAGTGGAAGGGAACGGACCACCATTTCCCCGCTATATTGGGTGTGGCGGCATCGCTCTTCTCTTTGCTCTTGGTGGGGCCCAAGAAATTTATTCTTCCCGCCATGGTTTTGATTTTAATCGGCGATTTGATTTACAGGAGGAAATATGTCCACTAGAGAAGTTTATCTGGCTATTGCCATCGTCATCGCCATAACCTTCGCCATACGCACCTTTCCTCTGTTTTTCTTTTCGGGAAAGAAGCAGCTGCCGAAGGTCGTCGGCGACTTGGGCAATCTCTTGCCCTATTCCATGATGGGGCTTTTGATCGTCTACTGTTTGCGCACCATGCGCTTTACGGCGCCGGGGGAATATGTGCCCTTAATCGTCGCCACCCTGGTCACCGCCCTCAGCTATCTTTGGAAGCGAAAATCCATCGTCTCCATTATTCTCGGCACGGCGGTGTATATGTTTTTCATTCAGCAAGTGTTCGTCTGATAAAATCGTGATATACTAATCCCGTAATATTCATAAGGAGGAAGTCTATGGAGTCATTCTTTAAGTTGAAAGAAAACAAGACGGATTTTTCAACGGAAATTTTAGCCGGCTTGACCACGTTCTTTGCCATGAGCTATATTATTTTCGTCAATCCCGCAATCCTTTCTCAAACGGGCATCCCTTGGGGCGCCGTGTTCCTGGCGACGATTATCGCATCGGTGGTTTCCACCTTGGTGATGGGGCTTTTCGCCAATGTGCCCTACGCCTTGGCCCCGGGCATGGGCTTAAACGCCTTTTTCACCTATACCGTGGTTTTCGGTTTGGGCTTTACGTGGAAAGAGGCCCTGGGCATGGTCTTTTTGTGCGGCGTCATCAATGTCTTGATCACCGTGACGAAAGTTCGTAAGATGATTATCACGGCCATTCCCGAGTCGCTGCAACATGCCATTAGCGGCGGTATCGGCGTCTTTATCGGCTATATCGGCATTAAAAACTGCGGCCTCTTGAACTTCACCCTGGATCCGGGCACCTACCAAGCCTTAGACGGGGGCACCATTATCGGTTCATCCGCCGCCGTTCCCGCCCTGGTTACCTTCAACAACGCCGGCGTGCTCCTGGCCATGATCGGCCTGTTGATCACCGTGGTCTTGGTGCTTAAAAATGTAAAGGGTGCCATCTTAATCAGTATTTTGGCTACGACGATTATCGGCATCCCCATGGGCGTCGTGGATCTGTCCAAGCTTTCGGAAAGTCCTTCCGTGGCAAGCTCCTTCCAAGACCTGTCCACGGTCTTCGGCGTAGCCCTGGGCAAGGAAGGGCTCCTGGGCCTCTTTTCCGATCCCGGCCGCATCCCCTTGGTCCTCATGACCATCTTCGCCTTCTCCCTTAGCGACACCTTCGACACATTGGGTACCTTTATCGGCACCGGTCGTCGCTCGGGAATATTCAGCGAAGACGATATTCGCAATATGCAAACCAGCTCCGGCTTTAAATCGAAGCTGGATAAGGCCCTCTTTGCCGACTCCGTGGGTACGGTCATCGGCGCCTTTATCGGTACCAGCAACACCACCACCTATGTGGAAAGTGCGGCGGGCATCGGTGCCGGCGGACGCACGGGTCTCACTTCCGTGGTAACGGCGATTATGTTTTTATTGGCCATCGTCATCGCGCCGGTGGCGGGACTGGTCCCCGCACAAGCTACGGCTCCCGTTTTGATTATCGTGGGCATTATGATGTGCGCCAGCTTTAGAGAAATCGAATGGACCGATTTGGAATGTGCCGTACCGGCTTTCTTCGCATCGATTTTCATGGGCCTCAGCTACTCCATCAGCAACGGCATCGCCGCAGGTTTTATTTTCTACTGCGTCGTCATGATCTTAAAGGGCAAGGCCAAAGAACTGCACCCGATTCTCATCGGCTCCACGGTTTTATTCTTAATCAACTACGCCCTGATGGCCTATCTGGCGATGTAGGAAAAAGTATGTAGGAAAAAAGGAGGCTTCGGCCTCTTTTTTTATGCCGTAAGACAGGGCTGTAGAAAAGAAGAGAGAAAGGCTATAATGGATGTAACGAAAAAATAGAAAGGGGATCACATGAAGACTCAGGATTTATTACAGGCACTAAAGGAAAAGACTTGGCTGAGCCTGACCCACGAAGTGACGAAAGACATGGCCATCTATCAGGCCTTTAATCCCTTAGGCGAGCGCGTGCTCACCACCTTGGAGGAAACGGGCTCGGACAATCGGGAATACACCTTGGGCACCTCCCACGGCACCCACGTGGACGCACCGGCTCACTTTATGGACGGGGGAAAGATCTTGTCGGATATTTCGCCGAAGGAGCGTTACCTGCCTCTGTACGTCATCCACTTGGAAGACAAGGTGAAGGAAGAGCCGGGCTACGCCGTCACCGTGGACGATATTTTGGCCTTTGAAAAAGAACACGGCCCCATCCCCGAGGGCGCCTTTGTGGCCTTCTCCTCGGGCTGGTATAAGCGGATTTATTCCCAGGAAGACTTCACCAACACCCACGACGACGTGGAGGTGACGCCGGGCTGGTCCGTGGCGGCTCTGGAGTATTTGAGCCGCACGCGAAAGATTGCCGCCATCGGTCACGAAACCTTAAACACCGACGCCGGTCCCGAAGCCGCCGAAGCGGGGGACTTGGTGGCCCAACGCTTTTGGCTAAACGAAAACAAATACCAGGTGGAGGTCATGGCCAACTTGGATCAGGTGCCCGCAACCGGCGCCGTGATTATGATCAATGTCCTTCACATCAAAGACGCCGTGGCCTTCCCCGCGGAGGTTACCGCCGTTTTCGACGCATAAAAATAAAGCTATTGCCGCGATATGGGCAATAGCTTTTTTCTTTACCATAAGGGATGAAGCTCTTCTAAAATAGCGTGAACCGTGGCGAAGGCCTCGGCCTCTTCCTCTAAAATCTTTTCGTTGGCGCCGGAAAGGGAAATGGTGCCGATGCAATCCTTCCGCTTATCGAAAATGGGAATGGCGATGGAGCCGATTCCGTCGTTAATTTCACCGATTTCCAAGGCGTAGCCTCTTTTTCGCGTGGCGGTCATTTCCTCCTTCAGCATGGCGGCATCCGTAATGGTTTTGTCCGTGTAGACGACCAGCCGCGTCTCGGAGATGTAATTGTCCATCACCGACTCCGGCAGGCTGGCCAGATAAGCCTTCCCCGACGCCGTAGCGTGGAGGGGAAAGGGCGTGCGGGAGCGGGTCATAATCAGGTAGCGGGTGTTGTCGGGCACCTCCGTAAACACGGTAAGGAGCTGGCCGTCTTCCACCATATTCAAACGGGCGCTCAGTTCAAATGCGTTGGCCCAAATTCTGAGCATGGGCTGAATTTTATTTTTGACGTGGAACAAGTATTGGTCCTCCACTAAATTGGCCTTGGGAATAAAAGCCAGGCCCAAGTGGTAGTCGTTTTCCGCTTCGTCGCGGCTTAAGTATTGAAAGTGAACCAATGTGTTGACCAGCCCGCGGGTGGTGTTGACATTTAAATTCACCAGCTTGGAAATTTCCGATAAGCTCAGCTTCGGATGCACGGCATCGAAGCAATCTAAAATTGCAAAAGCCCTGGCAAGGGACTGAATGGTTCGGGGCGTCTTGTCCATAACAACCTCCTCGTGTAATGAATCCTATCTATAGTTAGATTACACTACATTCCCATGAAGAGAAAGGGAAAAATCACCTTGAACCGAGAAAATTTTATGGTACACTAATAGAGCGAGTGATTAGAAAAGGAGAACGACTTTGAGCAATCGATTCGGAAAAATTGCGGCCATTACCCTCGGCGTCTTGGCTGTACTGTACATTATAGGCGCCGTTATATTCATGCAGGTTTACATGCCGAAAACATCGGTGAACGGAGCTGATATATCTCTGGAGCCCAAGGCGAATTTAAGGGAAAATTTTAAAAAGTCCTGGAAGGATTACGCCTTAACCGTTGTGGGCAAGGACGACAAGACCGACACCATGAAGGCGTCGGCCATCGACTACAAGGAAACCATGCCCGATTTTAAGGTAAAAGAATACAGCCCCTGGGCATGGCCCGTCTACGCCTTTATTCAAAAGGATTATAAGGTGAAGACATCCATTACCTATGACGACGTAAAGCTCGAGAAGGCTTTAGGGGATATGCACATGGTGGCGGACAAGGACATTACGGATCCCATCCCGCAAATGATCGTCTACAAGGAAGGGGAGGGCTATACCATTTCCGATGCCAAGGAAGGCACCCGCTTAGACGGACCCAAGCTGAAGAAGGCCGTGTTGGACTCCTTTCACAGGCAAGATAAAAAATTGGACGCGAAGAAAGCGGATCTCTATCTGAAGCCCACCCCGGCGGAGGATTTGGATCACATGAAAAAGCACGTGGCCAGTTTAAACGCCATCGAAGAATACAAGCTGACCTATAATTTCTCCGACAGAGAAGAGGTCCTGGCCGGGGAAAATTTAATCAATCTCTATAAATCTGCCGAGGACGGAAGCCTGGAGCCTGACGAGGAAAAGGTCAAGGCCTATGTGGCCGGACTGGGAGAAAAGTACGATACCTTTAAGGGTACTCGCGACTTTCAAGCCACAGGCGGCGCCATGATGCGCGTGGTAGGCGGCATTTACGGCTGGCAAATCGATCGTCCCAAAACCGTAGAGCAGCTGATGACGGCCATGAAGGATGCAAAGGTTCAAACCATGGAGCCGGTGTATAAGCGCCGCGCCCTGAGCCGGAATGTGAATGACATCGGCAACAGTTACATCGAAATCGACATCGCCCGTCAACATATGTGGCTGTATAAAGAAGGCAATCTCGTCATCGATACGCCTATCGTGACGGGCAATCCCTATGCAGGAAACGGCACGCCCACCGGCACCCATGAAATTTGGATGAAAGAACGCAACCGCTACCTGACCGGGGACACCTGGAAGAGCTACGTGAAGTACTGGATGCCTTTTAACTGGACGGGCTGCGGCATTCACGATTCCAACTGGCGGGGAAGCTACGGCGGCAGGATTTATTTAGGAGGAGGCAGCCACGGCTGCGTGAACACGCCTCCCTCCAAGGCGCCGACCTTCTACGAAAATGCTTTTAAGGGCATGCCCGTCATCGTTTACAATTCAAATAAACACGCCATTTAAGGAAGCGCCTGCGGGCGCTTTTTGTTTGAAGGAAAATTTGTCGTGAAAATTATGGGAAAATATGCCTTAGGCTCTGTTTTCCCGCGGTCATTTGTTGTAAAATAAATTGTACGATTTGCTTGTATGACAGGAGGGTTTTTTTGAAAACTATTTACGAAGGAAAGACGAAGAACATTCTTCAAGAAGACGGTAAGACTTACTTTTATTTCAAGGACGACGTGACGGGCAAAGACGGCGTCTTCGATCCCGGTGAAAACCAAGTAGGCCTTTCCATCGAAGGTTCGGGCCGCGCATGCATCGCCATGACCAAATACTTCTTTGAAAAATTCGAAGAAGAAAAAATCCCTACACACTTTATTTCCGCCGACGTGGACAATCGTCTCATGGAAATCAAGCCCGCCAAAGTTTTCGGCAAGGGCTTGGAAGTTATCTGCCGCTTTAAAGCCACGGGCAGCTTCATTCGCCGCTACGGCAAATACGCCAACGACGGCGACGATTTAAATCGTTACGTGGAATTTACTTTAAAGGACGACGAACGCCAAGATCCTCTGATCAACGAAGATGCCTTGATTCTTTTGGGCATTATGAAAGAAGGGGAATACGACCGCATTAAGGAACTCACCCGCTCCATTTCCCAAGTCATCTACGACGACTTAAAGGCACGTGGCCTGGAAATGTACGATATTAAATTGGAATTCGGCCGTCTGGAAGGCAGCGACGAAGTCGTATTAATCGACGAAGTCTCCGGCGGTAACATGCGCGTCTTTAAAGGGGACGAATACATCGAACCCCTGCGTCTTTCCGAAATGATCGTCGGTAAGTAAGCACTGTTTTCGAAATCGCGAAAAGAGCCCTTCGGGGCTTTTTTTGTACCCTTTTTTAAAAAATGCTTTATTTCTCTAAGGACGTGGTATAATAAAAACGAAACAAGATCATAATCTTCAGGGCGAGGTGAAATTCCTCATCGGTGGTAAAGTCCACGTGTCGAAAGACTGAATTGGTGCAATTCCAATACCGACGGTGACAGTCCGGATGAAAGAAGATATTTTTTTCATGTTATGCCCACAGACGCGGGCTTTTTTATTGCCCGTCAAAGGAGGAACCATGAACCAAATCCAGCGAACCAAGGCGCGCTATTCCACGAGGAATTTAACTCGCCTTTCCCTCTTGTCCGTCATCGCGTTTTTATTTATGTACATCGAATTTCCCTTGGCCTTTATCGCACCGCCCTTTATAAAGATCGACCTGTCCGATATCCCCGCCCTTATCGGCGGCTTTGCCATGGGCCCCGTGGCGGGGATCACCATCGAGCTGGTGAAGTGCATCCTCACCTTTTTCGTCCGCGGCACCACCACCGGCGGCGTCGGGGAGCTGTCGAACTTCATCGTCGGCGCCCTGTTTGTCGGCCTCTCGGCGAAATTTTACAGCCGTCAAAGAACTTATCGCGGCGCCGTCGTCGGCCTCTTGCTCGGCGTCGTGGGCATGACCCTCGTGGCGACCTTGAGCAATTACTTCGTGGTCTTTCCCCTTTACGGAAAAATCATGCCCATGGATGCCATTATAAACATGGGCCGTGCCGTGACGCCTCGGGTGAACTCCCTGTGGGATCTGATGCTCTATTGCATCGTGCCCTTCAATCTCGTGAAAGGGCTCATTATTTCGGCGGCGACCTTGGCCTTATACAAGCGCGTCTCCCGCTTTTTACACGACTGCTGAAAGCTCCCGCTTTTGATGCGGGAGTTTTTTTGTGGCGTGCGGCCATTCTTTACAAAGGGTAAGTGCTCCACTATAATGACCTTGAGGAACCGGTTCGCCTCGAAAGGGGAGGGCCATCATTTGTATCGAGACTATGAGGAGGACGTTATGGGAGATGAAAAAGTACATGTGAAAGCCAAGGGCGCGGCGCTTTTACCCTTTATTCTATTCGTGTTGGTATATCTCGCCACGGGGCTTATTTTAAATGCCATGGGCGTGGAAATGGCCTTTTACCAAGTGGCGGCACCGGTGTGTATTCTTCCCGCCGTTATTTTGGCCTTTGTCATGTTTAAGGGCTCGATCGACGACAAGTTCAACACCTTTGTGCGCGGCTGCGGCGACGAAAACATCATCATTATGTGTTTGATTTACATATTGGCCGGCGCCTTCGCCACCGTATCGAAATCTTCCGGCGGCGTGGACTCCGTGGTCAACTTCGCCCTGTCTCTGATTCCCGTACAATACATTACCTCGGGAATTTTTCTCATCAGCTGCTTTATTTCTCTTTCCACGGGAACGTCCGTGGGCACCATCTCCGCCGTCGGCCCCATTGCCGTAGGCGTGGCACAAAAGGGGAATCTGCCCCTGGCACTGGTGATCGGTGCCCTGGTAGGCGGCGCCATGTTCGGCGACAATCTTTCCGTTATTTCCGACACCACCATTGCCGCGACGCGGACGCAAAATGTGGAAATGAGAGATAAGTTCCGGGCGAATATAAAAATCGCCCTTCCCGCGGCGATTATTACCTTCGTGATTTTTCTCTTTGTAGGCAAGCCTACAGGCAAGGTGGCGCTGGACGATTTAAGCTACAGTTTCGTCCTGATTATTCCCTATCTCTTCGTTTTGATTTCCGCCCTCGCCGGTATGAACGTCTTCTTGGTTCTGACCAGCGGCATCGTCCTTTCCGGGATCATCGGCATGGCCACCGGCGGGCTCACCATGATGAGCTTCGCTCAAAACATTTTCGAAGGATTCAGCGGCATGTTCGAGATTTTCCTCCTGTCCATGCTTACCGGCGGCCTTTCCTACATGGTCTCTCAAAACGGCGGCATCGAATGGTTGGTGCAAAAGATCAGCGGCTTTGCTAAGGACGTGAAGTCGGCGGAATTTTCCATCGCCCTGTTGACCCTGGTTACCGACGCCGCCACGGCGAACAATACGGTGGCCATTATTATCGACGGGCCGGTGGCGAAGGAAATTTCCAGGGACTTTCAAGTGGATCCCAGGCGCTCCGCATCCCTCCTCGATGCCTTCTCCTGCGTCATGCAGGGGATCATTCCCTACGGCGCACAAATTCTAATCGCCGCGGGGCTCACCAAGGAGCTGGGAGCGGCGGCGGTCTCTCCCGTGGAAATCATTCCCTTCCTCTGGTATCAAGGCCTGTTGGCAGTCTTCGCCCTGGCATCCATTTTCATTCGCTATGCCGAGCCCAAGGACAAATGGGATTTTGAAAAGGATATGCCGGTGTCGTCCTCTGCAGTGAAGTAAAAAATAAAGCGTCGATGAGAGAAAATCTCCTCGGCGCTTTTTTATGCTCCGATAATTTTTCGGCGCAAAAAAATAAGACCGGCACTCCGATCTTATTCTTTCATGAACCGCAAGGGCGGTCCGTTTATTCTTCGTCAGCTTCTTCTTCGCTCGATTCGGTTTCACCGACGGTGGGTACGTCAGCTGCATCGGCGCTTGTTTCTTCTTCGTCTTCAACGGATTCTTCACGAGGCTCTTGTAAGGAGCATACGGCTTCTTCCAGGTCCGTTAAGACTTCGATGTCGGCAATGGATGCAACGTCTAAGTCGGCGACGGTTAAGGTATCGCCGATTTGCATATCGGCAACACTGACGATGGCGTCGGAAGGAAGGCTGGTGGGCAAGCATTCGACTTCCACTTCTTCCAACAGCTGCAACAAGACGGACGGTTGGACGCGAATGTCTTCGCGGCCTTCCAATACGACGGGGATGGACAGCTTGATTTTTTCCTTCAGGTTAACGCCGTAGGCATCGAAGTGAATCAGTTGATTCTTGTAGGGATGGAATTGGATTTCCTTAAACAGGATCTTGTAGTCTTTTCCGTTGACATTGACGTCGACCAAAGCGGATGTACCGGCTTCATCGACGACTTTTTCCAATTCGTTGGCCTTGGCGGCGACGGCGACGGGCTCGGAGTCTTGAGCATAGAAGATGCCGGGGACGTAACCTTCGCCTCTGGTCTTCTTTGCGCCGGATGTGCCCGTGTGTTCGCGATTAACTAAATTTAATTTAATGGTGTTCATTCATTTCCTCCTTTGTTTACTCAGCAATCTATTATACCTGAATTTGTGCTCTATTTCCACGTTTTCATTCACTTTGTCAAGGTTTTTCTCTCTGAAAATAAGAAAATGCCTTTGAAAGGATTTGCGGGCGGCAAAACAATACACCAAGTCGGCCTTATCTCTTCTGACGATTTAAACGTTCTTTATTCCACTGACGTTCCTGAAAGTCGCCGATTCGATCGACGATGCCTTCGAGAAAGCTCGGCAGGTGATACTCCCTTTTTGTTGCAGAGCGATGGTAGCGCACGCTCAAACACAGGCCGATCATGGCCAGGTTTACCATTTGAAAGGTGCCGCCGTAGCTGATAAAGGGGAGGGGAATGCCGGTGACGGGCATGAGCCCTAAGGTCATGCCCATGTTCTCCCAGATATGGATGAAGAGAATACTTAAAAAGCCGAAAATCATGAGCTGACCGCTCTTGTCCTTCGCCAGCTTCGTCAGTGACAGAAGCCGATAAAACAACAGGGCGTATAGGATCAAGAGAAGGGCGCCGCCGAGAAAGCCCAATTCCTCCACGAGGACGGGAAAGATAAAGTCTGTTTCCTTCGTGGGAATAAAATTAAATTGGGTCTGGGGCCCCTTGTAAAGGCCCCGTCCGAAGAGGCGGCCGTCGCCAATGGCGATGCGACCTTCGTAGGCTTGGTAGCCGCTGCCCGAGGTGTTGGCGTCGGGCTTCAAAAAATTCAGGATCCGGTCCTTTTGGTAATCGTCCAGGCGGGCATAGAGGATGGGCAGAGATAAAAAGCCCGCCCCCATGGCGCCGAAAATATATTTCCAGTCCAAGTCCGAAAAAAACAACATGACGGCGATGAAAAAGAGAAAGACCATGGCCGTACCGAAGTCCGGTTGAAGCATAATCAGTCCGACGGGAAAGCCCGCAAAGACCAAGGCCTTGGCCAGTTCCTTCGGCTCGTTGATTTTGTCGCCGTGGGCTTCCAAATAAAAGGCGAAGCAGATGACGAGAAAAATCTTGACGAATTCCGCCGGCTGAAAGTTAATGGGGCCGATGGCGAGCCAGCTCTTGGATCCCCAGGTCGTGTCCCCGTGACCGAAGAGGAGCGTCGCCGCCAAGAGGACGACGCTGAGGCCGTAGAGAAAGGGGTAGTAGCTCCGCCAGATGCGGTAGTCCACCAGCATGAGTCCGCAGGCGATGGCCGTGCCCAGCAGGGTGGCGACGCCCTGCTTCAATAAAAAGGGGCGGTTGCCGTAAGACAGAGTCGCCGAGGACAGGGCCACGAAGCCCAAAAGGGTAATGGCGGCGACGATAAGGATCAGGCTTCGATCCACATCCCACTTGCCCGGATTTTCCCGTGTAAAAAAAGGCTTTATTTTTTCAAAAAGCTTTCGCTGAATCATAGTATCTCCTTTGTCAGAGTGTGATAGTATTATTATACAACAATAGAAAGGATTTGGGATGGAAGTAGACAGAATCAAAGACCGCCTGCATTTTCACGATTTGGCTTTGGTGCCGGCCCGTTCGCTGGATGCCATGGCTTCTGTTTTCGTGAAAAGAAAAGCGGCGGGGGAGATGCTGCCCATCGAAGAAGAGGACTTGGCCATGCGCATGGATCCGGCACAATCCCTTCCCTCGGCAAAGTCTATTTTCGTCGCCTTTGAACAAGTGCCCTTTTCCCATCGCGAGCCGGCGCCGAAAGAAGGCTACGGCCGCTTGGCAGGCTTTTCACGGGACAGGGATTACCACTTGATTTTAAATGAAAAAATGGCCCGTCTGGAAAATCACTTACGGGATACCGTCCCCGGCATCGAATACCACCGCCAAGTGGACACGGGGCCCTTGTACGAGCGGGGCTTTGCCGCCATGACGGGTAGAGGCTACATCGGAAGAAACGGCAGCTTCATTCATCACCGATTGGGCAGCTACGTGGCCATCGGCCTCTTGCTGACGAATATGGAAGGCGGCGAAGTCCTGAGCTCTGAAGACAGCTGCGGGGATTGCAGAGCCTGCGTCGACGCCTGCCCGGGACGGGCCATCGACATGAGCGGCGTGCTCCATCCCGGCCGCTGCCGCTCATGGATCACCCAGAAGCGGGGGGAATTGACGGAAGGAGAGCGGGCGGTCATGGCCGATTGGATCTACGGCTGCGACGTGTGTCAAATGGTCTGCCCGAAGAATGTGGGGATCGACGAGGTATTCGAGAAGGAAGATCCCGTCCACCACATCCCCCTGGAAGGGCTGGAAGAGGAGTCGAACCGGTCCTTTAAAAAACGCTACGGCCGCCTCAGCGGGTCTTGGCGGGGAAAGAAGCAGTGGGTGAAAAACGCCGCCTACATACGCCGTTATTTTGATGAGAGGAAGAAGTAATATGCCTTTAACGAAAGAAGACGCTTTAAAAGTCTATGAACGATTGGAAACCATGTTTCCCGACGCACGGGCGGAGCTGGATTACACCACCCCCTACGAGCTTTTAATTGCCACGATTTTGTCGGCCCAATGCACGGACGTACGGGTCAACAAAGTGACCAAGGTTCTATTTAAAGAGCACAACACGCCGGAAAAAATGGTGACCTTGTCTCAAGAAGAGCTGGAAGGCTATGTCAAAAGCTGCGGCGTCTATCGAAACAAGGCGAAAAACATCTTGGCGGCATCCCGCATTATTTTAGAATCCTGGGGCGGCGAAATCCCCCCCACCATCGAAGATTTAATGACCCTCCCCGGCGTGGGGCGAAAGACCGCCAATGTGGTGGCATCCAATGTGCTGGGCATTCCCGCCATCGCCGTGGACACCCACGTCTTTCGCGTGTCCAATCGCCTGGGCCTCGCCGAAAGCAAAAATGTGGACGGCACGGAAAAACAACTCATGGCCATTTGGCCGGAGGAGTGTTGGACCAAAGGCCACCATCTCTTAATCTTTTTAGGCAGAAGAATCTGTAAGGCCCAACGGCCCCTTTGCGAAGACTGCGATCTGAAGGATCTCTGCCTCCATGTGCAAGGAGCATCGAATTAATGGAGAAAAATTACTTACACTTTCGTCGCAAGAAGCGGCGCCATTTAAAAAAACAGAAGAGAAAGCGCATGGCCACCGTGGCGGGGGCCGTGGTCCTGATGTGTTTCATCGCCGTGGGCTTTCTGCCCACCTTCGGGATCATCAGCCCGGGGACCCATTACTGCGGCAACAGACTGGGTTTTCTAACGGTGAAGGCCGCGGAGGAAAAAATCAATAAGCATCGCGAGGATTTTCAAACAAAGACCGTCACCCTGACTCACAAGGAAAAATCCACCGTCTTAACCGCCGGCCAGCTGGGTCTTTCCGTCAACGGGGAGCAGGCGGCGAAAGACGCCTTAAAGGAAAGCCGGAGCCGCCACTTCCTCGGCCGCATGGGCCAAGTGTTTAAGCGAGAAGCCGTGCACACGCCCATTCAGGTGGATGAAGCCGTGCTGAACCGCCGGCTCGGGAGCCTCGACGGCGTCCTGTACGCCACGGCGAAGCCCGCCACCGTGGCCATGGAAGGGGAGAAGGTAGTGATTCGTCCGGGGAATCAAGGGGAAATACCCGATACGGCCCGCGCCATTGTGGACTTGTCCCACGGCATCGACGAGCCCGTGGAGATTCAAACGAAAATCGTGGAGCCCGCCATCGAAGCACAGGCCCTGGCGGGGATCGACGCGAAAATGGCCACGGCCGTCACCGAATACGATGTGAATGACAAAAACCGCACCACCAATGTGGAAGTGGGCACGGGATTTTTCCGCCGCATCGTCTTGGCGCCGGGAGAAAAGATTTCCTTCCTCTCCACCATCGGCGGCATCGACGAGGCCCACGGTTTCGTCAAGGGCAAGACCGTATCAAACGGCGTGGAGACCGAAGGCATCGGCGGCGGTGTCTGCCAAGTGTCCACTACCATGTACAATGCCGTGGCCCGGGCGGGGCTCAACATCATTACAAAATTCAATCATTCCAAGCCCGTGCCCTATGCAAGGGAAGGCTTGGACTGCGCCGTGAGCGACGGCTACAAAGATTTTATCTTCGCCAATCCCTATACCAAGCCTGTGTATATTGAAACCACGGCCACGGACGGCAAGCTCAGTTGCACCGTTTACGGCCCCGGAGAAGAAAAGCCCTACACCATCGACCTGGTGCCGGAAAAGGTGCGAGACCTGCCGGCCTCCAATGAAGAAAGCTATACCGCGGATCTGCCCGCAGGGGAAATCAAAGTGCTGCAAAAGCAAGTGAACGGATCGATCTACAACACCTATGCCGTCTATTCCCAAGAGGGGAAAGGAAGCAAACGGATGTTGGTGGCAAAGAGCCGCTACGTCCCCGTGGACGGAAAAGTTTTAATCGGGAAGGGAAAATAAATCCTTGCTTTTTAAAACGCGTCATGTTAATATAATAAATTGCATAATAATCTAAAATTATATGGAAAAGACGGTCGCAGCTACGGAAGAAGATGTATTTGTAAGTTATTGACGATTCATGCATGAGGAAATTCTTACACATACATTTTTTGTTTTTCGAAGAAACTGTAAGGGGTGAGGAATTTAGATGGTACATCCTGTTCAATATGGTAAACGGGAGAGAATGAGCTATTCCAGAATCGATGACGTGTTGGAAATCCCAAATCTTTTGGGCGTTCAAACCGATTCGTTCAAGTGGCTCATCGACGAAGGTCTCAGGGAAGTGTTTCGGGATATTTCGCCGATCGAAGACTTTGCGGGAAATCTAATACTGGAATTTGTGGACTACTACGTGTCCGAGGAGAAAAAGTATGATTTCGAAGAAGCAAAGGAAAAGGACACCAATTATTCGGCACCTTTAAAAGTCAAGGTCCGGCTCATTAATACGGAAACCGGCGAAGTCAAGGAACAAGAGGTCTTTATGGGAGACCTCCCCTTAATGAGTTCCACGGGTACCTTTGTCATTAACGGGGCGGAACGTGTCGTGGTCAGCCAATTGGTTCGCTCCCCCGGCGCCTATTATAAGGTGGAATTCGACAAGACGGGCAAGCAATTGTTCTCGTCGACCCTGATTCCCAATCGCGGCGCCTGGTTGGAATTCGAAACCGACGCCCAAGGCGTGGTCAATGTGCGCATCGACCGCACGCGGAAGATTCCCATTACGATTTTACTCCGTGCCATCGGCGTGGAAAGCAATATGGAAATCACCCATCTTATGGGCGAAACGGAAGAGCTCTTAAAAGTTTTTGAAAAGGATCAAACCAGCAATAAACAGGAAGCCCTCCTGGAAATTTACAAGAAGCTGCGTCCCGGCGAGCCGCCCACAGTGGAAAGCGCCCAATCCCTTTTCGAGAACATGTTCTTCGATGCCCGTCGCTACGACATGGCGAAAGTGGGCCGCTATAAATTCAATAAGAAACTCGCCCTGCGCGAACGCCTGCAAAATCAAATTTTGGCGGAAGATGTCATCGACGGCGAAACCGGCGAAGTCATGGGCACCGCCGGCGAACGCGTCAGCCGCGAGCAAGCCGTGGCCATCGAAAATGCCGGCATCAATCGGGTGGAAATCCTCGTCGACGAACCCGACGAATTAGGGGAAAAGATGAAGATCGTCCTCCTCGGAAATAATTTCGTGGATCCCGATGCCCTGGATACGGACATCGACTTTAAAGCCCTGGGCTTTAGAGAAAAAATCTATCTGCCCCGCCTGAAAGAACTCATGGAAGAGTACGAAGGGGAAGAGCTCCTTACCCGTTTGAAATTACATTATAAAGAACTGTCCCCGAAACATATTTTAGTGGACGATATTTTGGCGGCGGTCAACTACGAATTTAACTTGTTCTACGGCATCGGAAAAACCGACGACATCGACCACTTGGGCAATCGTCGCATCCGTTCCGTGGGCGAGCTTTTACAAAACCAATTCCGAATCGGCTTAACCCGCATGGAACGGGTGATTCGCGAACGCATGGCGGTGCAAGATCCCGATTCCGCCACGCCTCAATCCTTGATCAATATTCGTCCGGTGACGGCGGCCATTAAGGAATTTTTCGGTTCCTCCCAATTGTCGCAATTTATGGACCAAAACAATCCCCTGTCGGAGCTGACCCACAAGCGTCGTCTCTCCGCCTTGGGGCCCGGCGGTCTGTCCAGAGACCGCGCCGGCATGGAAGTTCGTGACGTGCACAACTCCCACTACGGAAGAATGTGCCCCATCGAAACGCCTGAAGGTCCGAACATCGGCTTGATCACATCCTTAACCACCTTTGCCCGTATTAACGAATACGGCTTCATTGAAGCGCCCTACAGAAAGGTCGTCAAAGGCGAAGGCTTGGTTACAAACGAAGTCGAATACATTACCGCCGATGTGGAAGACGAAAACATCATCGCCCAAGCCGACGAAAAAGTGGACGAAAGCGGCCACTTCATCAACGACCGGGTCATCGCCCGAGGCATCGACGGCTTAGTCGACGTTTACAAGAGCGAAGACATCAGCTACATGGACGTTTCGCCGCAACAAATCGTCGCTGTAGGGACCAGTATGATTCCCTTCTTGGAAAACGACGACGCCAACCGCGCCCTCATGGGTTCGAACATGCAGCGTCAAGCGGTGCCCTTGTTAAAAACCGAAGCGCCTATTGTGGCCACGGGGATCGAATACAAGGCGGCCCGGGACTCCGGCGTCTGCGTTATTTCCACAGATGACGGCACCATTAAAAAAGTTGCCAGCGATAAAATCGTGCTGACACCGGATGGCGGCAAAGACGACATCGTCTTCCGTCTCCATAAATTCGAAAAGGCCAACCAAGGCACCACCATTAACCAACGGCCCATCGTGACGGAAGGTCAAAAGGTGAAGCGAGGCGAAGTCATCGCCGACGGCCCCTCCACGGACTTAGGGGAAATGGCCTTAGGTAAAAATATTCTCATCGCCTTTATGAACTGGGAAGGCTACAACTACGAAGACGCCATGCTCATTAACGAAGAGCTGGTTATCGACGACGTGCTGACCTCCCTCCACATCGAAGAATACGAAGCCGAAGCTCGCGACACGAAATTAGGCCCGGAAGAAATCACCCGGGACATTTCCAATGTCAGCGACGACATGCTTAAAGATTTGGACGAGAGGGGCATTATCCGCGTCGGTGCGGAAGTCAACCCCGGCGATATCCTCGTCGGCAAAGTCACGCCTAAGGGCGAGACGGAGCTTTCCGCGGAAGAACGGCTTTTGCGCGCCATTTTCGGCGAAAAGGCCAGAGAAGTCAGAGACACGTCCCTCCGCCTGCCCCACGGGGAAGCGGGCATTGTCGTGGACGTGAAGGTCTTTAGCCGCGCCGATGACGACGAGCTGCAGCCCGGCGTCAACGAAATGGTTCGCGTCTTTATCGCCACGAAGCGCAAGATTCAAGTCGGGGACAAAATGTGCGGTCGCCACGGGAACAAGGGGGTTATCTCCCGCGTCCTTCCCAAGGAAGACATGCCCTACATGCCCGACGGACGTCCCATTCAAATCGTACTGAACCCCTTGGGCGTACCTTCTCGTATGAACCTGGGACAAGTATTGGAAGTGCACTTGGGCCTCGCCGCCAAGAAGCTGGGCTGGCACGTAGCTACTCCCGTATTCGACGGCGCCAACGAGCAGGATATTTTCGACACTCTGGAGCAAGCCGGCTACTCCGCCGACGGCAAGGTACAGCTTAGAGACGGCCGCACCGGAGAAGATTTCGATCACCCGGTCACCGTAGGCTATATGTATATGCTGAAGCTTCACCACCTGGTCGACGAAAAAATCCACTCCCGCTCTACCGGTCCCTACTCCCTCGTCACCCAACAGCCCTTGGGCGGCCGTGCGCAATTCGGCGGCCAACGGTTCGGGGAAATGGAAGTGTGGGCCCTGGAGGCATACGGTGCAAGCCACACCTTACAGGAAATGCTGACGGTGAAATCCGACGACATCGTGGGCCGTGTCAAGACCTACGAGGCCATCGTCAAGGGCGAAAACATTCCGCAACCGGGCATTCCCGAATCCTTTAAGGTTTTGATCAAAGAGCTGGAAGCACTGGCTCTTGAAATACAGGTACTGGACGAAGACGAAAACGAAGTGGATCTAAGTACCGACGACGATCTCAATCACTTGGATTCCATGGACGGAAAAATTGACGGAGAAGATGCTGGGGAGCTTATCGAAGGAAAATCGACGGTGGATGCCTTGGCCGGCATTCGCAAAATTTCCGGCGATACGATTCCGACAGGCTTTACACAAGACGAAGAAGAGGAATAAGTCCTTTTCGACAGTTGAAGGTATATAAAGAAAGGAGTCTTGCTCCTTGAGCAGAAACGAATTATTTCATTCCATTAAAATCGGCTTAGCATCCTCGGAAAAAATCAGATCTTGGTCCTATGGGGAAGTCAAGAAGCCGGAAACCATTAACTACAGAACATTAAAGCCCGAAAAGGAAGGTCTTTTCTGCGAAAAGATTTTCGGACCCACGAAAGACTGGGAATGCTCTTGCGGAAAGTATAAGCGTCTGCGCTACAAAGGCGTGGTCTGCGAAAAGTGCGGCGTGGAAGTCACCAAGTCCAAGGTGCGCCGCGAACGCATGGGCCATATCGAACTGGCCGCCCCGGTCTCTCACATTTGGTACTTTAAGGGCATTCCCTCCCGCATGGGTCTGGTCCTGGACGTCAGTCCCCGGGCGCTGGAAAAGGTCCTTTACTTCGCATCCTACATCGTTACCCGCGTGGACGAAGGGGTGCCGGATATATACGAAAAGCAACTCTTGTCCGAAACGGAATACCGCGAATTTAAGCGGGAATACGGCGATAAATTCGAAGCGGCCATGGGTGCGGAGGCCGTTCGGGACTTGTTGCGCAAAATTGATTTAGATGAGATCTCCAAGGATCTCAGGGAACAATTAGACGACGCCACCGGACAAAAGCGCGTGCGCATTACCCGCCGCTTGGAAGTCATCGAAGCCTTCAGAAACTCCGGAAACAAATGCGAGTGGATGATCCTGGATTGCATCCCCGTCATTCCGCCGGAGCTGCGCCCCATGGTCCAACTAGACGGCGGTCGCTTCGCTACATCGGACTTAAACGACCTGTACCGCCGCGTCATTAACCGGAACAACCGTCTAAGAAAGCTTATGGACATCGGCGCGCCGGAAATTATCGTGCGCAATGAAAAACGCATGCTCCAAGAATCCGTCGACGCCTTAATCGACAACGGCCGAAGAGGCCGTCCGGTTACCGGTGCGGGAAACCGCCCCTTAAAGAGCCTTTCCGAAATGCTGAAGGGCAAGCAAGGGCGCTTCCGTCAAAACCTGCTGGGTAAGCGGGTGGACTACTCCGGTCGTTCCGTTATCGTCGTCGGACCGTCTTTGAAATTCTATCAATGCGGTCTGCCGAAAAACATGGCTCTGGAACTGTTCAAGCCCTTCGTTATGCGGGAGCTCGTGGAACGGGAGCTGGCCCACAATATTAAAAGCGCCAAGCGCATGGTGGAGAGGGTGCGCCCCGAGGTATGGGACGTGCTGGAAGATGTCATTAAAGACCATCCCGTCCTCTTAAACCGTGCGCCTACCCTGCACCGTTTGGGGATTCAAGCCTTCGAACCGGTGCTCGTGGAAGGCAAGGCAATTAAACTCCATCCCCTGGCCTGTACGGCATACAATGCCGACTTTGACGGGGACCAAATGGCGGTTCACTTGCCCTTGTCGGCGGAAGCCCAAGCGGAAGCTCGCCTCTTAATGCTTTCCACCAATAATATTTTGGCGTTAAAGGACGGTAAGCCCATTACCACCCCGTCACAAGACATGGTCTTAGGGATGTACTACCTGACCTTGGACAGAAAAGGCCACGTCAAAGGCGACGGCATGACCTTTATGGACGAAAAGGAAATGATGCACGCCTATGCCTGTGGCTGGGCCCATCTTCATTCCCACGTCAAGGTGCGCCGCTTTAAAGACGAAGAGGACAAGCGGGGAAAGATCGTGGAAAGCACCATCGGTCGCTTCCTGATCAACCGCGCCATTCCTCAAGACTTAGGATTTGTGGACCGGGAAAAAGATCCCTACGGTCTCGAAATCGATCAGGTGATTAATAAAAAGCTTTTAGGCAAAATCATCGATCGCTGCTATAAACTGCACGACAATCTGGAAACGGCGGCCTTCCTCGACGAGGTCAAGAGCTTAGGCTACCATTACTCCACCATCGGCGCCATGTCCATTTCCATGGGCGACGTAGAAATCCCCAAGGAAAAACCGGACATTCTTCACCAAGCGGATCTGGACGTTGAAAAATACGAAAAAGCCTACCGCAAGGGTCTCATCAGCGACGAAGAGCGCTACGAGCACGTTATCGACATTTGGAACGAAGCCACGGATCACTTAACGGACAAGGTTATGGAAGGCTTCGGCGAATTAAACAATATCTTTATTTTCGCCGACTCCGGTGCCCGTGGTTCCAAGAACCAAATTCGTCAATTGGCCGGTATGCGGGGGCTGATGGCCTCGCCTTCCGGACGTACCATCGAAGTTCCCATTACCTCAAACTTCCGCGAAGGTCTGGACGTACTGGAATTCTTTATGTCCACTCACGGTTCTCGGAAGGGCTTGGCGGATACGGCACTGCGTACCGCCGACTCCGGTTACCTGACCCGTCGTTTGGTCGACGTGTCCCAACAAGTGACCGTCACCGAAGAAGATTGCGGATCGGACAGCTACATCGTGGCCAAGTCCTTTAAAGACGGCCGCGAAATGATTGAAGAAATGCACGATCGAATCGAAGGCAGAACCTCTTACGAAGACGTGCATCATCCGGAAACCGGCGCCCTCCTCGTCAAGGCGGGGGACATGATCGGTTCCAAAGAAGCCGAAGCCATTATTGCCGCCGGCATCGAAGAAGTGAAGATTCGCTCCGTCTTGGGCTGTAATTCCGAGGACGGCGTCTGCGCCAAGTGCTATGGCGAAAACATGGCCACGGGTCGCCCCGTGGGCATCGGCGAAGCCGTCGGCGTCATCGCCGCACAATCCATCGGCGAGCCCGGTACCCAGCTGACCATGCGTACCTTCCACACCGGCGGGGTCGCAGCGGCAGCGGACATTACTCAAGGTTTGCCTCGTGTCGAAGAGCTTTTCGAAGTGCGTAAGCCCAAGGGTCTCGCCATTATCGCCGAGATCAGCGGTACAGTGGACATTCGCGAAACGGCGAAGAAGCGTGAAATCGTCATTACCGCCGACGACGGCACCTCGGAAGCTTACACCGTGGTTTACGGCGCCCGCATCAAGGTAAAGCCCGGCGACAAGGTGGAAAAGGGCGACGAGCTGACACAAGGCTCCGTCTATCCCCAAGACCTGCTTCGCGTCAAAGGCGTCATGGGCGTTCAAGAATACATCGTCAAAGAAGTTCAACGGGTTTACCGTCTGCAAGGGGTAGACATCGACGACAAGCACATCGAAGTCATCGTCAAGCAAATGATGTCCAAGGTGCGTATCGACGATGCCGGCGATACCAGTCTTCTCCCCGGCAGCATGGTAAGCAAGAAAGAATTCGAACGGGCCAACAAAAAGGCGGCGGAAGCCGGCCTTCAAGAAGCCACGGCGATCCCCACCTTGCTCGGGATTACCAAAGCCTCCCTGGCCACGGATTCCTTCCTTTCTGCGGCGTCCTTCCAAGAAACCACTCGCGTCTTAACCGATGCGGCCATTGAAGGGAAACAAGATTACCTCAAGGGCTTAAAGGAAAATATTATTATCGGTCAACTGATTCCCGCAGGCACCGGCGTTCGTACCAACGGCACGGTCTACTGGGAAGAAGAGGACAAGCGCAAAAAAGATCTGGACATTCTCGAGGGAATGAGCCTGTAAAATAAAAAACTCCGCTTCGGCGGAGTTTTTTCTATTGACAAAAAAACCGTGAAGGACGATAATTTACAATAACATTGTAAATGGAGGTTCATCAAATGAAAACAAAACAACTGACGACCATGGCCATGTACCTGGCCCTCATTATTCTTAGCGGTCTGTTATTTATTCCCACGCCCTTCGGCGTGCCCGTGGTGCTTCAAAACATGGTCTGCGCCATGGCGGGTGCCGTCCTCGGAAAGAAATACGGCACGCTTACGGTCTTCGTCTTTTTACTCTGCATCGCCCTGGGTCTTCCCGTGCTGCCCGGAGGTCGCGGCGGTGCCGCCGTCTTTTTAGGCGCCACCGGCTCTTATTTTATCGGCTACCTGCTTTCGCCCTACTTCGTCGGCCTCGCCCTTGAAAAAATAAAGAGCCGCAGTTACGTCACCTTTTTAATTGTGTTCGTCCTCTTCGGCGCATTGTTCATTAACTTTTCGGGGCTTTTGGGTCTGTACAATAACAGCGAAAGTTTTTCCGCCGCCTTTAAGACCATGATCACCTTTATTCCCGTCGATTTAGTTAAGTCCGTTGCCGTCGCCTGGGTGGCTCAACGCCTTTACGTATCGAAGCGCGGTATTTTAAAAGAAATTCGTGGATAAAAGGGGATAAATCCCGTAAAATGCTTGAAAATTGAAGGAAAAGATGGTACACTAGCGAAGTGTAAATCGAACGCATTAGGAACTACCCGCTCTACGGGTAGTTTTTCATGATTGAAATCGATTTGTGCTGTTAGAAAATCCCAATTATTAAAGGAGGTGCACTAAGTGCCTACAATCAACCAACTTGTAAAGAAGGGTAGAAAGAAATCCGAAACCAAGTCGAAATCGCCGGCTTTAGGATTCAACTACGACTCTTTACTAAAAGAGCAAACCGTCGTCAATTCTCCTCAAAAAAGAGGCGTTTGCGTCGCGGTTCGTACTGTAACGCCGAAGAAACCGAACTCCGCGCTTCGTAAAGTTGCCCGTGTTCGCCTTTCCAACGGCTATGAAGTCATGGCATACATTCCCGGAATCGGCCATAACTTACAAGAACACAGTGTCGTCTTAGTTCGCGGTGGTCGTGTCAAAGACCTTCCCGGTGTGCGTTATCACGTCGTACGCGGAAGCTTGGATACCGCCGGCGTCGACGGAAGAAGACAAGCGCGTTCCAAATATGGTGCAAAGAAACCGAAAAGTAACTAATCAAAGAGCACAATCTTTTTAATAGATGCTCTTGGCACACGACGTATGTCGAGTACCGTTGATTTTTCTCAACCAAATAGTTAAGGAGGGAAGAGAATGCCAAGAAAAGGACATATTCCTAAAAGAGAGGTCATGCCCGATCCCG
>QWCE01001464.1_pt1 | contig 35567 bp, 27 predicted proteins | sample 1972531 | NCBI WGS metagenome assembly QWCE01 (sample SAMN09866716, study PRJNA288562) | Human gut metagenome isolate term4_stool, whole genome shotgun sequencing... | reverse complement strand
TAGCAGCTTAGATTTTACTCTAAACTGCCTGTACTTTTACATTTTTATGGTAATATTAACATTGTATTACTTTTATCCCAGCTAAATGTTAAAGAACCCATATAATAGTAGTAACAGATAATGATTTTGGAATAACAGAAATGAAAAATACAAGTAAACCAATTACAAGACATGGAGCTAGAGGAATTGTAATTAATGAACAAGGTAAGATTGCAGTAATTAACAAACAAAAGAAGAATGAATATAAATTACCTGGTGGTGGTATTGATAGTGGTGAAGATGAAAAAATAGCATTTGAAAGGGAATGCAAAGAAGAGCTAGGTGTTAGTGTTAAGATAATAGAAGAGTTAGGAACTGCAAAAGAATACAAAAGCAAAGAAAACTTTAAACAAATATCATATATTTTTGTGGCAGAAAAGAAAGAAGAATTAGAAAGTAATAATTTAACTGAAAAAGAAATAGCAGAAGGTACAAGATATTTATGGTTAGATATTGAAGATGCACTTTTAAAAATGAAAGAGTGTTTAAATAATTTAAAAGAATCGGAATATGATAATGTATATAGGACAAAGTTTATGGTACTAAGAGACATACGTATATTAGAATATTATATTGGTATGAAGAAGTAACTATTATTTTATAGTTAATATTCAACTTAAAATAATATTGTTAATTTAATATTGTATAAAAGGAAATATATGTGGTAGTTTAGAGTAAAATCTAAGCTATTTTTTTTACATCGTTTTATAGCAAAATATGTAAAATAACTTTTTCAATAAGTGTATATTACAATATTATGCTGTATGTATAAAAGTGTTGATGAAAATCGGGGGGGTACTATGATTATAGTATATATAGGCATTTTAAGAAGGAAAGATAATAGCAAAAATATATTAAAAAATATATATTTAGAAAGGAAAAATAATGAGAGGAAAAGAAAAGCAAAAAACAAAAAGAAAAAGCAATAAAGTAATAACTAGTAGTGTATTAAAAATTACTGTACTTTTTGTGTTTGTAGCAATAGTTGCTATGCTATACCAAAATAGTATGACAAGTAATATAGTAGCAGACAACAATAGGCAAAGAACACAAGAAAAATTAGAAACAGTAAAAGGATCAAAACTTAAAATAGGTGACTATGTAAATTATGATCATACATTACAAGTAGACCCAAACACAAAAGAAACAATTAGTGTACCAAAAGATAAGCTTACATATACATCAGTAAAAGGTGATTTAGATCATTCTGGAAATGGTGTAGGTACACAAACAGTTGATGTGAGTGGTTATAAAACAAAATGGAGAGTGTATGACATACAAAGTGACCAAGTACTTTTAATGCCAGAGACACAACCAACAGCAGGAATAGATGGAAAAAGTGCATTAGGATATTTATGGTATGAAAAAGAAGCACATAATATAGCGGGATTATATGGCCATGGTTATGGTGCAGATGAAACAAAAGAATTTAATTATGAAGTAGGTTCTAGAATACCATCAGAAAAAGATACAAGAACAGAAACAAAAACAGGGACAGGTGCAAGACCAATGTTACTTAAAGACTTAGAAGAAGCATATAGAATAACAACAGATGAACAAAGACAAGAATTAAGTGGATATGGTTATAAAGAAAATTACCCAGTAGGATCAAACAAGTTAAATGATTCAATATATTATCCAACATTAAATAAGACAAATGCAAGAGTAACAGAAGAAAAGATAGATGATTATGCAACAGGTGATATAGGGGTAAGTAAGACAACTAAGAAATTAACAGATATAAATCAAGAATATTATTATGTACAAAACAAACTAAATGAATTGCATACAAAAACATATGATGCTGGAACAGGAAAAGACGTACAAAAAGAAATAATACATAAGTATTGGAATTACTTAGGATCTCGTGGCTTCGGCGTCTATGGCGTCTACGTTTATTTCCAACCTGGTTACGTTTACTCTAACAGCTTCCGTTCCGGTGACCACGAGTTCGGCTATGGCAGTAGCTCTTACTTCAAAAGCTTTGAGAACATTTTGCTTCCCCGCCCAGTAGTCTTTCTATCTTCTGCGAATAACTATTATAAGGAACAAGGTGAAGGTGAATATGCAACATATAGTTTGATAAAAGAAGAAAGCGCAGAATCGCAGTATCCTAAAATCCAGAATCCATACAATGTTAGTCTGAATAATGTAAGCTTAAAGGGTACGTACGCGGATAGGTTGCTATATGAAAGCAAGCTAGACGCGCCAGCGCAAGATGTGCCACCAACAAACTTAACAAGAGCTGATGGAACAAAAGTAATAGATAACATAACATATACAGTAGAAGGATTACCAGAAAATATTGCATATGATGTTGTTAAAAAGGAAGTAGATGGAAAAGAAGAAGTAACAGTACAAATATATCCTAAAGAATTAAAAGTTTATGCTAATATATCTAAAAAGCATATATATGATGGAGCAAAATATAGTTATAATATATTATTAAATAAGAATGAAGCTAATTTAAGCATTACACAATTTGATGAAACAAAAGATGGAAAAGTAGTAATAGCTACATATACAAACAAGAAAGACATAATAGATGAAAATGGAAATGCTGTAAATTATACATTAAATTTTGCAAACTTTAATGATGCAGTAAGGAAAGATAATACATATTATACAAATACTTTAGTTAAAGATGATAAAGCAAATAGTAATGAAATAATATATAAATTAAATATAGTATATGATAAGACAAAATATGATGAATTGGTAAACAAGATAACAACAGATTTAAGTGATATAGAAAAAAGAACAAATATATTGGAAGAAAATGATAATGCTAAAAAGACCGATACAATTAAATTTGAAGAAGAAATAAAAACTGCTGAAACAAATGGTGGGACAGATGTATTAGGTAAGAAGAAATTAGAAGAAGGTATAGCAGATATTAAGAAGAGACAAGAAGCTGAAAAAGCAGAAAGAGAAAAATTAGAACAAGAATTAAAAGACCTAATAGCTGGAAATGAAAAAGCATTAGAAACTGATACTAACTTAAAATCAAAAGCAGATGAATTAACTAAAAGGATAAATGACTTAAAAGAAACTATAGAAAAAGATGATACTAAGATTAAAGAACTAGAAGAAAGAATAGCTAAGATAAAAGTATTAGATGTTAAAGATATAGAAGACTTAAAAAAGAAAGTTGCTGATTTAGAAAAAGTAAATGAACAAAACAAAAAAGACTTAGAAGAAAATAATAAAACAATTAAAAACTTAAATGAACTAATAGAAAAACTAAAAGAAGAAAATGAAGAAGTAATAAATAAGATAACTAAAGAAAAAGAAGAGCTAGAAGACAAGAATAAAAAACTAGAAGAAGAAAACAAGAAGTTAAAAGATAAAATAGTAGAACTAAATGCTGAAATAGAGCAATTAAAGAACTTTAAACAAGATAATAAAAACTTAGAAAAGAAAATAGCTGGCTTAGAAGCTAAGATACTAGAAGCAGAAGCTAAACAAAATGACTTACAAGAAAAATTAGATAAATGTTCAAAGCATGGTAAAGACTTAGAAGAAAAAATTAAAGTGTTAGAAAAAACAATTAAAGAGCAAGATGAAAAAATTAAGAAACTAGAACAAGAAAAAGCTGACTTAGAAAAAAGAAACAAAGAACTAGAAGAAAAGAATAAGCTAAATGAAGAAGAACTAAAAGAAAAAGAATTACTAGAAAAGAAAATAAAAGAGTTAGAAGAAAAAGCTAAAATTTTAGAAGCTGAAAAAGAAGAACTTGCAAAAGCTGCAATGGATAAAAAAGAACAAGAACAAAAAGATAGAAAAAAAGAAGCAGAAGCTAAAGAACCTGAAAAAGTTGCAGATGCAAATGAAAATAATAACAGAACTTCTGTAAGAAATAATGCAGTAGCAAGTAACTCTAAGAAAAATAATAGTAAGAATAATACAAGTGAAAATAAGATACCACATGCAGGAGCAGGAAGCGTAATAATGCTTACTATAATAACTATAGGAGCTATTGTATATACTAAAAAAGTTATGAGTAGAAAATAGTTTTAAGTAAGAAATAACTAAAGCAATTGGAAATGATAATAGCAAGTAATAATATGAAAGCACAACATTTAATAAATTAAATGCAGTGTTTTCTTTTGATTATTTTGTATATTTTACATATTTTCTATATTATTTCTTTTATTACAAATATATACCGCTAATATATAATATATATTAATTAAACATATATAATTATGTAATAGAAAATATTAGAATAATATGCTAAAATTATAGTATTAAAAACAAAAGAGGTTATATGAGTAATATAGAAAATAGTAATAATATTAATGAAGAAAATAATTTGAATAATGTAAATTTAAATTTAAATGAAAATGAAAACAATGAAACAAAAAAAGGAATAATGCAAGCTATTAAATTTTTTATGTTTTCAGCAACTGCTGCAATCATAGATATAACAGCATTTTTTATCCTAAGAAAAGCATTTAATGTAAGGATAGATATAGCAGAAATAATTTCTGTTGTATTATCAGTATTATACAATTTTACTATAAACAGGAAGTATACATTTAAATCAACAAATAAGATAGTACCTGCTATGATTAAAGTAGCACTATTTTATGCAGTATTTATACCATTTGCAGCATATTTAAGTATATTACTTAAAGAAAAACATGTACATGATGCAATAATAAAAGGTATGACACTTGCATTAAATGGAATAGGTGAATTCTTATGGTGGAAGTATGTTGTATTTAAAGAAGAAAAGATAAATAATTAATATATAAGAAATAATTATTAATACCATTATTATATACAACTTGCATATATATGATAAAATATATATGTGTTAAAATGATGGAAAAATATGGAGGAAAAATTGGAACTTTTAAGAATAGAAAATTTAAGCGTAGAAATAGACGGAAAAAGAATTATAGATAAGTTATCACTTAATGTATCAAGTGGTGAAATACATGTACTAATGGGACCAAATGGTACAGGTAAATCAACACTACTATATGCATTAATGGGACACCCAGACTATAATATAGTATCTGGTAAGATAATATTTTTAGGTAAAGATATAACTGAGATGGAAGTAGATGAAAGGGCAAGACTTGGAATGTTTTTATCTTTTCAAAATCCTGAAGAAATAGAAGGGATAAGAGTATCAGAGTTTTTAAGATATGCAATGGCAAAAACAAGTGATGAAAAAATATCACCTGTTAAATTTGCTATGAAATTAGATAAAGAAGCTAAAAAACTTAAAATGCATGAAGACTTACCATCTAGATATGTTAATGTAGGATTCTCTGGTGGAGAAAAAAAGAAAATGGAAATGTTAGAACTTAAAATGCTTAACCCTAAGCTTGCACTATTAGATGAAGTAGACTCTGGACTAGATGTTGATGCAACAAATGATGTTGCAAATGCAATTAAAGAATATGCAAATGAAGATAATGCAGTGATAATTGTTACACACCATACTAAAATATTAAAAGACTTAGATGTAGACAAAGTACATATATTAAAAGATGGAAATATAGTAAGAAGTGGAAACAAAGATTTAGTATATGAAATACAAGAAGAAGGATTTGTAAATAATTAGAAATGAAAGAAAAAGATAAAGAAAAAAGAAACAAGATAAGTAAAGAAGATATAGCAAAGTCATATATAGAACAAGATAGAGGAGTATATGACATTATTAATGATGTAAAAATAGCAAAACAAGTAGAAAAAGGATTAAGTAAAGATATTGTTTTAGAAATATCTAAGGAAAAAAATGAACCTAAATGGATGTTAGATATTAGATTAAAAGCATTAGAAGAATTTAATAAGCAAAGTAATCCTAATTGGGGACCAGACCTATCTGAAGTAGATATATCAAAGATAGTTACATATATTAAACCAGATACTAAAAAAACAAATAACTGGGGCGACGTACCAGATGATATCAAAGATACTTTTGATAAGCTTGGAATACCTGAGGCAGAAAAGAAAGCATTAGCAGGTGTATCTGTTCAATTAGATTCAGAAGAAGTATACCATAATGTAAAAGAGCTATTAAAAGAGCAAGGCATAATATATATGGACATGTCGGAAGCTTTAATTAAGCATGAAGATTTAGTTAAAAAATATTTTACTAAAGCAATACCTACTACACTACATAAATATATTGCACTACACTATGCAGTATGGTCTGGTGGATCTTTTGTGTATGTTCCAAAAGGAGTTAAAACAACAATACCAATACAATCATACTATAGGTTAAATAGTAGCGGGGCAGGACAATTTGAACACACACTAATTGTAGTAGAAGATGATGCTTCAATCCACTATATTGAAGGATGCTCTGCACCTAAATATAATGAGTTAAATGTACATGCAGGAGCAGTTGAAATACTTGTAGGTGATAATGCCAAAATGCGTTTTTCAACAATAGAAAATTGGTCTAAAAATATGTATAACCTAAATACAAAAAGAGCAATAATAGGTGAAAACTCAAAAATGGAATGGATATCAGGTTCATTTGGCTCTAAGGTTTCAATGCTATACCCAACATCAATATTAAAAGGAGATGGATCAAGTTCTGAATATACTGGTATTACATATGCAAGCCATGGACAAAATATTGACAATGGTTGTACACATATTCACTTAGGTAAAAATACATATTCAAATATTAACACTAAGTCAATTACACAAGGTGATGGAAAGAGTATGACAAGAAATAATATATATATTTCTAAAAATGCAATAGGTGCTAAAACAAACTCAGATTGTCAATCATTAATGCTAGATTCAGGATCAGTATCTGATACAATACCTGTTATTGATGTAAACACTGATAAAGCAGATGTAGGTCATGAAGCAAAAATAGGTAAAATAGAAGATAGTGCAATCTTTTACTTAATGAGTAGAGGCCTTTCAGAAGCTGATGCAAAAGGAATGATAGTTAGAGGATTTGCAGAACCTATTTCAAAAGAGCTACCAATAGAATATGCACTTGAGATGAATAGATTAATAGACATAGAATTGGAAGGAGCAAATGGATAATGAAAGAAATTGTTGTAAATAATATGGAAAAAAACACATGGAATCATTTGAAAGTTAACAACACTAAAATTGTAGCTCCATATATTGAAAAAGAAGATATAGAAAAATATATTAAGTTAAAAGAAAAAAACATAATTATTAGAAATGATTATGAAGAAGAATTAGTTAAGGAAAAAAAATATAATAGAAGAAAAGAAAAAAAATATGAAAAATATCAAAAATATATAGATGAAATAGAAGAGGATTATAATAACTATGCAAAAGAAATAATAGAAGAGTTTAAAATATTAGATAAAAACTTTTTAAAAAACAATGGATATGTTGTACATGAAATAAATGAGCTTACAAAAGAACAAGTAAATATTATATCCATGAAGGAGCTAAAAGAAGAAGAGGAAAGAAAGTTACAAGAAGAACAAAAAGCAAAAGAAAACAAAGGTTATGAAATAATAGGAGATACTGTAATAACAGATAATGCAATATTAAATGCATTAAGGAAACTAGAAGAAAGAGAAAAAAACATATTAAATAGTAAGGAAGGCAATAACCTAATATCAGATAGAGAGCTACTAGAAGAGCTAAAAGCTGGAAAAGAAAGAAAAGAAGATAATAAGATAATATATGAAAAAGAAAATATATTATTTGAATCTAAAAATGATGAAACACATATGATCGAAATAGATAATAATAATATAGCAATAAAAGAGTTAAATATAATATTAGAAGAAAATTCTAGTTCTAATATTATGATACTTGTAAATGAAAATGATAAAAAAACATATAGGGATATTAAGATTAAAATATCTGGGAAAGATAATTCAAATGCAAATATTATAATAATGTATGGTATAGGAAGAAATACATTTAGTTTAGACTCTGTATATGTAGAAGGAAAAAATAGCAATATACATATGACATATGTATTTTTAGGTAGTGATAACCAATATATGAAACACACAACTAATTGTATGGAAAATGCTAAAATAACAGTAGATGGAATGTATATATTAGATGATAGAAATATATTAGATATGATGTATATGGCAAAACATGAAGAAAAAAATGGAAATACAAACCTATTACTAGAAGGAGCAATGCTAGATAACTCATCTAAATTATTTAAAGGAATAATTGACTTTAAGAAAGGATCAACAGGATCTGTAGCAGACGAAAAAGAAACTGTTATGCTACTTTCAGATGAAGCAAAACAAAAGTCACTTCCAATACTTTTATCATCTGAAAGTGATATAACAGGAAACCATGCAGCAACAGTAGGTAAGATTGATGAAAAGAAATTATACTATTTAAAAAGTCGCGGTATAGACGAAGAAGAAGCGGCAGGGCTATTAATACTTGCAAACTTTGAAAAGATACTTTTAAATATACCAAGTGATTATTTAAGAAAAATGATTAGAAATATATTAGTAGGTAGTATAATATCTAAGAAGAATTAGAAGAAAAAGAAAAGAACAAAAACAGAAAAAAGAAAGAGAAAAGAAATAATAACAAGAAGAAAAGATAAATATAATAAAGGAAATATAATGGAAGATATTAGTGATATAACTTTGGAAATGAAAAATATAACTGAAGAAGAATTTTCATACTTAAAAGATATAGATAAGATATATTTAGATAGTGCTGCAACATCACAGAAGCCAAAATGCGTAAGTGATGCTATTAAAGAGGCATATGATATGGGTGCTGGTAATGCACATAGCAAAATGCATTATTTTGCAAATACAGCAAGTGATATGATTGAAGGTACAAGAAGGAAAGTAGCTGAATATATTAATGCAGATGAATCAGAAATAGTATTTACTAAATCAGCAACTGAATCATTAAACATAGCTATATCAAGTAGTATTAAAAACTACTTAGAAGAAGATGAAAATGTATTAATTACAATATTAGAACACCATGCAAATATAGTGCCATACCAAGAGGCTATATATTATAAGTTTAAGGAAAAAGAACAAGAAGAAGAACAAGAAAATGAAAAAGAAAATAAAAATAAGGAAGAAGTAGTATCAAAGTATTTAAGATATGCTACTTTAGATGAGAATTATCTTTTTGATTATGATGATTTTGAAAGAAAGCTAGATGAAAATACAAAAATAATTGGTATAACAGGATGTTCTAATGTTACAGGTGAAGACATTGATTTTGAAAGAATTAATGAAATAATTAGTAGGAAATGTATTAAAAGACCAATCATTATAGTTGATGCAACACAACTTGTTGCACATAAGAAAGTTGACATTAAGAAAATAATGCCAGATTATTTAGCATTTTCTGCCCATAAGATGTATGGACCATATGGTGTAGGTATACTATATATTAGAAAAGAATTAGTTAAAGAAACTAAACCATTAGTATATGGTGGAGATATGATTGAATATGTATTTAAAGACTATGCAACATATTTAGATGATATACATAGGTTTGAAGGTGGAACACAAAACCCAGCAGATATATATGCACTTGGAAGTGCAATATCTTTTATACAAAAAATACAAATAGAAAATATTACAAAATACCTAAAAGGATTAACTGATTATGCATATGAAAAACTAAAAGAAATAGAAGGAATAATAATATATTCTAATAATTCTAACTCTCTAATATCTTTTACAATAGCAAATATACATGCACATGATGTAGCAAGTATACTAGATTCATATGGCTTTGCAATTAGAGCAGGGCACCACTGTGCAATGCCACTACATAATGTAATTAAAGAAGTATCAACAAACAGAGTGAGTTTTGGTATATATAATACAAAAGAAGATATAGATAGGTTAGTTGATGCTCTTAAAAAGATTATTGCTATGTTAGGATAATATATAATATACAACATATTGGAATGGAGAAATATATAATGGATATTAACGATATATATACACAAGTATTAATTGAAAACTCAAAAAACAAAGAAAATAAAAGAGAAATAGAAGGAAGAAAAAGAGACGGGATAAACCCTAGCTGTGGCGATGAACTTCAGATAATGGTTAAACTATCTGAAGATAAGAAGATAATAGAAGACATCTCTTTTATAGGCACAGGGTGTGCAATATCTGAAGCATCTGCAAATATAATGTGTGCAATGTTAAAAGGTAAAGAAGTAGAAGATGCTAAAAAAACAATACAATTATTTTTAGATATGATATTTAGAAAAGAATTAGATGATGAAAAATTAATGGAACTAGAAGATGCATATGCCTTTAAAAATGTTTCACTTATGCCAGCTAGAGTAAAGTGTGCAACACTTGCTTGGCATACATTATATGAGATGCTTAAGGAAATGGATTAAGAAAAAGAACAAGAAAGAATAAATGAAAAATAATAAATAAGAAAGAAAAAAAGAGTGTGAAAACACTCTTTTAAAATATGTCTTAAACTTAATTAACTTTTAACTTAATTATTATATGTGGTAGTGGGGATAAAAAAGCCTTCCTTTGATGTGGAAAGCTCTTAATTTATATATCATATGTATATAATTTAATCTTTTGTATTTTTAGAGATATTTATACATCAGACAATTCATCTAAGCTAGTAATGTTTAGTGGTGGAATAGTCTCTTTTTTAGTAAGAGGTCTAGGTACTTCAATTGGATTGAAGTTTTCACCATCATATGTTTGTATTTTAATGTCTTTTGTAAAAATGTCGGCATAGCTATAATTGATTACATGGTCATTTTCATATTTTACTCTAAAGTAGTCACCATATGTGTTTTCAATTTTAGCTAATTTTCCAAGCTTTTTTCCCCTTTTACTTATTGGTTCTACAATTAATATTTCTTCACCAATTAGGTCAGAGAGATTGCTCTTGATTTGTTCAAAATCTGATTTAATATATCCCATTTTTTACCATCCTTATGTATATTATATTTCTAAAATTTTTCAGAAATATTATTTGTTAAATAATTAAGTTATTAATATAACTATAAATAAGATACCAGCGATTTTGAAATGTGTCAAAAAAGATTTTAGCAAAAAAGACATTTATTTATTTTTTGTTATTTAAATATAAACATTTTTAACCGTTTGTTAAATTTGTGTTACAAAATTGTAACTAAACATAACTTGATGTTATGTTAAATTAATGAAAAAGTAATATTTTTTTATGAAAAAACACACAATACTATGTAATTCAATAATTGCTTAAAAAAATATATAATGATAATATATTAAAGTATATGAAAGGAAGAAATATGATATTTGAAGATACATATATTAGAAGTAGAGGGGAAAAGATATGTCTTTCAATCTTCTATAATAATGAAGAAATGAAAAATAAGAAAAAATCTAAACCATGTATAATATTTTTACCTGGAACTATGGCAAACCCATTTACATATTGGGATTTCATAGAAGAAATGGTTAAATATGATGTAGTAGTAATAGGAATAAACTTTGTAGGACATGGTAAGTCATCTAGAGAAAAGTTTGATTATACAATGTCTGACTTAAAAGCAAATGTAATAGATACATATAATTTTGTAAAAGATAATTTAGAAGATTATGGAACAGAAATAGTATTATTTGGACATAGCCAAGGTGGAATACTTGCTTCTACAATTATAGGTGAAGGATTAGATATATCTAAATATATTTTAGGTAATGTAATTGTATCTAATCAAAAAGGATTAAAAGAAATAGTTGGACTGAATAATATGCCAAATATTCTAATGCCTGTAATTAAATTTTTTATTAAAATATATGGAAAGATATTTAAAACAAAACAAATTGGATTCTATGATTATGTAAAAATAGAAGAGCCACAAGAAAACGAAGAATATGCAGATGACCCACTAAGAATAGATAAATATCCTATGTGTATGGTTACATCTTTAATTACACTAAACACTAACAACTTAACTAAATACAATGACAAAGATGAAGTAGTTGCAATATTTGCAAAAGATGACCCAATATTTCCACTTGCACTTGAAAAAGAAGCATTTGATTTAATGAATATTAAAAAGAAAAAAATGATAATAGTAGATAGTGATAAGCATATGATATATACAGAACACCCAAAGAAAACATCTAAAATAATATATGATAATATAATAGTGGATAAATAGTAATACAATAAATTTGAAAGAAGAAAAAAATTAATAAGAATGAAAGAAGAAGAGTATAAAGAAAAAGAAAGAAGTAAGGAAAGAAATAAAGAAAATATTTTAGATAATCATCAGTTAAGCAAAGAAGAATTAAGAGATAGGAAAGTTACAAGAGATGAATTTAAAAATATTGAAAGAATAGAAGTATATATATTATTAGATAGCTTAAAGGTAGCACATAATATTGGTACAATACTAAGACTATCTGATGCATTACTAATTAAAAAGGTATACATATGTGGAGATACAATTGTGCCACCTAATTACAAGATAAGAAGGAGCTCAAGAGGATCAGAAAAGTGGGTACCTTGGGAGTATGTAGAAGATGCAAAAGAGGTTATTAAAAAACTTAAAAAAGAAGGCGTTGAAATTACAGCAGTAGAAGTAACTAATGATAGTATTGATTATAGAAAATACAAGCCTTCATTTCCAATATGTTTAATACTAGGAAGAGAATATGATGGAGTATCTAAAGAACTTTTAGAACTTTCAGATAATACAATACACTTAGCAATTAATGGAATGTGTAATTCCATTAATGTATCAAATGCAGCAAGTGTAGTTATGTATGATGCATATGATAAGTATGAAAAACATATTGATAAGAATTACAATTAACAATTATTAATAGCTATATTAGTTAATTAAGGGAAAGCGCATGTAAGTACATGTGCTTTTTAGTTGTTAAGATTATATTGATTTTATATTTTTGTATTTTGACTATATAAAAGTTTTACGGTTGTAACCGCAAAACTTTGAAAAAAAGAAAGTTTTTAGAGTATAACCGCAAAACTTTGAAAAAATTATTAATATGATATATAATACTTATGTAAGGAGAAATGCTATGATTAAAAGAGATAAGTATTTAAATATATTAAAAGAAAGCAAGGATTTAAATTTAATAAAAGTAATAACAGGAGTTAGAAGATCAGGTAAAAGTGTACTTTTAATGCAATACAAAGATTACTTAATATCACAAGGCGTTAAGGAAGAAAATATTATATATATTAATTTTGAAAGTGCAGAATTTTTTGATATACAAAATTACAAACAATTAAATGAATATGTAAAAGAAAAATATAATAGTAGGAAAAACAAGAAAAAGATGTATGTAATGCTAGACGAGGTACAAAGAGTAGAAAGCTGGGAAAAAACAGTAAATGCATTCTTAGTTGATTTAGATGTTGATATATATATAACAGGTTCAAATGCATACTTATTATCAAGTGAACTTGCAACACTTCTTTCAGGACGTATTTTAACTATTAATGTATTCCCATTTTCATTTAATGAATATATACTTGCTAAAAAAGATAACAATGAAGAGGTTTCAAATATTGATGAAGTATTTGATGAATATTTGAAATGGGGTGGAATGCCACAGATGAAACTATTTAAACAAAATGATATGTTAAGAAGCAGATACTTAAAAGACATAACAGATGTAGTATTAAAAAATGATGTTATAGCTAGAAATAATATAAAGGATCCGGTGTTTTTAGATAATCTTTTAAAATATATGGCATCAGTTATTGGTAATTTAACTACACCAAATGGTATAGCGGAATTTATGAGGAAAAATGGTAAAAAAGTTAGTAATGAAACAGTTGATTCATATTTAAAAATGTTTGAAAATGCATATATATTATATAGAACACCAAGATTTGAATTAAGAGGAAAAGAATTATTAAAAACTAAATCGAAATACTATTTTGTGGATAATGGGATAAAAAATAATATAGACGGAATAGATAATTACTTTTCAGGAAGTAGTTTAGAAAATGTTATATATATAGAACTCTTAAGAAGAGGTTATGAAGTATATGTAGGAAAATATGATAGCTTAGAAATAGATTTTGTAGCAATAAAACCTGATAAAAAAATATACATACAAGTTTCAAGAACTATTATGGATGAAAAAGTAGAAGAAAGAGAAAAGAAATCATTATTATTCATTAACGACAATTATCAAAAAATAATATTAACAATGGATAAAAATGGTAAGAAAGTTATAGAGGGGATTGATGTAGTATACATACCAGATTTTTTAACAAATGAAAAAGATTATTAAAAGAGAGTATTAGGTGAGATTATTAAGACGAAAATATAGTTGAAGTGGTTATATTTACATAATGCGTATAGTTGACAAAAAGACCATTTTGTAATATTATAATAGTGCTTGAAAATTAATTATTAGAACATAATATATAATTAAAATAAGCACACTTAAAAAAGATAGAAGGAAGTGTCATAAAAACCTATGAAATCCTTTTATTGTAAAATTAGGTGGAAGATTAACAATTAATAGGTAACTATTAAAATATTAGGAGGTAGAAACATGTCAGTAATTGATATGAAAGAATTATTAGAAGCAGGTGTACACTTTGGTCACCAAACAAAAAGATGGAACCCAAGAATGGCTCCATACATATTCCAAGCAAGAAATGGAATACATATAATTGATTTACAAAAAACAAGTAAATTAATAGACGAAGCTTACGATTTTGTAAGAGAAGTATCTGAAAATGGTGGAGATATACTATTTGTAGGAACTAAAAAACAAGCAGAAGCTGCAGTAAAAGAAGTTGCAGAACAAACTGGATCATACTATGTAAATAGCAGATGGTTAGGTGGAATGCTTACAAACTTTAGTACAATTAAAAAGAGCATATTTAAATTAAAAAAATATGAATCAATGAAAGAAGATGGAGTATTTGACTTATTACCTAAAAAAGAAGTAATACAAATTGAAAGAGAAATGGAAAAACTACAAAAAAATCTAGGTGGAATAAAAGAAATGAAAAGAGTTCCAGCAGCAATAATAGTAGTAGACCCAGGTAAAGAAGATATAGCAGTAGAAGAAGCTAAAAAACTAGGAATACCAGTAATAGCTTTAATAGATACTAATTGTAATCCAGAAAACATTGATTATGTAATACCAGGAAATGATGATGCAATTAGATCAATAACATTAATTTTAAAAACTTTAGGTAATGCAATAGTTGAAGGAAAGCAAGGAGCTGACGGATTAGAAACATTATCAGAAGAAAATGAAGAAGAATTAGTAGAAGAAGACGAAGCAGAAGAATTAGAAGAAGAAACTGAAGAAGTTTCAGATGAAGAAGAATAATTAAAATAGTAATATAGTAATATATAATAATAAAAATAATATGGAGGGTATACTTTATGAAAATAGAAGCAAAACAAGTTAAAGAATTAAGAGATTTAACAGGTGCAGGAATGATGGATTGTAAACACGCATTAGTTGAAACAGAAGGTGATATAGATAAAGCAATAGATTATCTAAGAGAAAAAGGAATAACTAAAGCAGCTAAAAAATCAAGCAGAATAGCATCAGAAGGATTAGTTACAGTTTATGTATCTGAAGATAATAAAAAAGCATCAATGATAGAAGTTAATTCAGAAACAGACTTTGTTGCTAAAAATGAAGAATTTGTTACTTTTGCAAACAAACTTGCAGAAATAGTAGCAAATGAAAATCCAGAAAATGTTGAAGAACTAAAAGGATTAGAATATGAAGATGGAAAAACAGTTGAAGCTACACTTACAGAAAAAATAGCAACAATTGGTGAAAATATGTCAATTAGAAGATTTGAAAGAATAGAAACAGAAGGAACTGTAGAAGGATATATTCATGCTAATGGTAAGATTGGAGTTATAGTAGAAGTAGAAGGAGATAATAAAGAAGTTGCAAAAGAATTATGCCTTCAAATAACTGCATTAAATCCAGAATACAGAGACGTAGAAGATATACCAGCAGAAAGATTAGAAAAAGAAAAAGAAGTTTTAGCAGAACAAGCTAAAGAAGAAGGAAAACCTGAAGAAATAGCTAAAAAGATAGCTGAAGGTAGATTAGGTAAATTCTATGAAGAAGTTACACTAGTTAACCAAGTATATGTAAAAGATAGTAGCAAAAAAATAAAAGATATATTAAAAGAAAACAATACAAATGTAATAAGCTACTATAGATATGAAAGAGGAGAAGGATTAGAAAAAAGAGAAGATGACTTTGCAAAAGAAGTTATGGAACAATTAAATAACTAATCTGTTATCTAAAATTAATAATATATATGTATTTAAAAGTATGGTTAGTTAATTCTAATCATACTTTTTTATATGTTTAAAAATATATTTAATCTCTTAATATGTTAATTAAAAAATTATATTAAACCATTTTGTTATATATTAATATATATTATGATATAATTTAAAATATATTAAATTTAAAATAATTAGGGGAATTAAAATAGATGGATATAAAAATAGAAGATGAAAAATCAGAATTTAAATATAGGGCATCAGGAATTGTAACATGCGAAGGTAAGATATTAATTGTAGATATTAGAAATAGGGGATATTATGTATTTCCAGGAGGACATGTTGAATTTAATGAAACAAGTATGGAATCTGTAATAAGAGAAATTAAAGAAGAGTTTAATTTAAATACAGAAATTGTAAGTACATTTGCATTATCTGAAAATTTTTTTGAAAGAAAGAATAATAAAAAAGTTCATGAAATTTCTATATATTATATATTAAAACCAAAGGGAAATTATATGATAGAAAAAGAAGAAGAACATATATATGAAAAAGAAGATGGATATATTAATGATTTAAAATTTAAATGGATAGATTTAAATGATATAGCAAAATATGATATTAGACCAAAAAATATAGTAGAAGAATTAGATAAAAAGATAAAAGAAGGCAAGCTTGAAGATAATAATATTAAACATTTTATTACTAGAAATAATTAAATAGAATATGAAAAGCAAAAAATGCAAATTAACTACACAAAATATAATTTGCGTAATTTCTAATTTTTATATATAATAATTCTTAATTTGAAAATAATAATTAGTTGTTAAGAGGTGAAAATGATAACAGAAAAAACAAAAACAAATGGGGTGGTATCAGAAATAATACCAAAAGGACCTAAAATATATGAAGGTAAAAAATATAATGATACAAGAGAAGCATTTAGAGATTCCCTTGAAAGAAACAATGATCATTTAGCATTCAAACTTAAAGATAAGATACAATCAGAAGGAAAATATGAAGAAATTAGAATGTCACAATACATGAGAGAAATTAATGTAGTTGGTGCATCACTTTTAAAATTAGGTAAAAAAGATAAGAAAATAGGAATATATTCAGAAAATAGTTATAACTGGGTATTAGCACATGCATCAATTATATTTGGACTTGGTGTTGCTGTACCAATGGATGCTGGATTACCAAAAGAAGAAGTTTCTAAAATAATAAGAAGAGCAGAGCTTGATACAATTTTTACTAGTGCCTCAAAAGCAGAAACATTACTTGATTCAAAAAGAGAAGAAGGATTTGATTTTGACATAATATTATTAGATAGATATACAACAAAAAAAGAAGAAAGTATAAGAGAAAAATTACTTAAAAAATATCCAGAAATAATATCTATGAGAGATTTAATTAAAGAAAATGAAAATGATGTAGAGCAAATTACTAAATACAAAGATTTAGAGATAGATCCTAATGCAATGGTAGAACTTACATTTACATCTGCTACCACATCAAATTCTAAGGCGGTTATGACATCACACAAGAATGTTTGCACAGTTATGTATGATATATCATGTGTATATGATATTAAACCAGGTGATGTAATACTTACAGTGTTACCACTTCACCATACTTTTGAAGGAACAACAGGATACAAATATTTTGTTGTAGCAGGTGGAACAATTACTTTTATGGATGGATTAAGACATATTGCAGATAACATGAAAGAATATGGTGTAACAATAATGATAGCAGTACCAGCATTATTTGAAGCTATACATAAAGGGCTAATTAAGCAAATTAAAAAAATGGGTAAATACAAAAGATACAAAAAGGCAATTAAGGTAAGTAATGCTCTTTTGAAATTTGGGATTGATCAAAGAAAAAGAATATTTAAAAGTGTGTTAGAAGGACTAGGTGGCAGGTTAAGATTGTTAGTTATTGGAGGAGCACCCTTAGCGGCAGAGGTACAAAAAGGATACAATAATTTAGGTATTAATACTTATCAAGGTTATGGACTAACTGAAACATCACCTGTAATTACTACATCATACGATAAGTATACAAAACCTGGAAGCATTGGAAGAGCATTACCTTCTGCAGATATTAGAATAGCAGATATTGACGAAACTGGTGTAGGTGAAATACAGGTAAAAGGTGATATGGTAATGCTAGGATATTATAATGATGAAGAAAAGAATAATGAAGCATTCACTGATGATGGATTCTTAAAAACTGGAGACTTAGGATATTATGATGAAGAAGGATATATATATATTGCAGGTAGAAAAAAGAGTGTAATAATACTAAATAATGGTAAGAATATATTCCCAGAAGAAACAGAAGAATTAATAAACAAAATGGATGGAGTAGAAGAATCAATGGTTTTTGCAAGAGAAGAAAAAACAGGTGGTGAAAAAAAACTAGAAGCAAAAATCGTATATAATGAAAAATACTTTGAAGGAAAAACTGAAAAAGAAATATATAATGAACTATGGAATGAAGTTAAAAAACTAAATAAGAGGCAGCCAGTATACAAGTATATTAAAGAAATACATTTAACTAAAGAACCACTTATTAAGACAACAACAATGAAGATTAAAAGATACAAGGAAATGAAAAAAATAGAAGAAGAATTTCCTGAAAAATAATGTAAATGAAATAAATGATAAATTAATTAAATTAAATTGAATAAAGCTAAATTAATTATCACAACTGTATAGTTGTGATTTTTTATCTTAAAAAGGAAATAGTAAAATTTAAAATGATTAAAATGATTAAAAGCACAAATTTACATAATAAATTGCAAAAAAATATTTAAAGTTGTACCATAATATGATATAATATATATATATATTTTAAAAAATATAGTTACAATTATATAAAAAATATTTGTTATTTAATAATATTAAAGAAGTAAATATTATATAAATAAAAAGATTAAAAATAAAATATAATTTGGCAAAAGCAAAATACTATATTATTAAGAGGGATATATGATACAAATGGTAGATAATATTATGAATAATAAAAATGATATAAAAGAAAATAAAGAAAATCTAAATAATGAAGAAATAAAAAAAGAAGAATTAAATAATAATGTTAAAGCATCTGATCTAATAACAGGAATAAATAATGTTGAAAAAAGAGCAGAAAAACTTGGTGATAATATACAAGATATAAAAAAAAGAATCAGTGAGATGCAAGAATTATTAAAATATAGAACTGAATATAATAATAATTTTCAAAATAATACAGAAGATAATATGGATACATTAATAGATTTTAATGAAGATGAAAACTCAAATAAAGGAGAATATGATGGAGAATAAAACTAAATCAAGAATAGAGTATGAAAAGCTAAAAAGATTAGTAAATATTCTTGAGGAGAAGTTTAAAGATAAAACTGGTGTAGATTATTTTGAAGCAAAAGATAATTTGACAAGATATGATGAAACATTAGGTGATTATAAAATAGATGGCATTGAAAAAGATGACATTATTTCAGATGATTTAGAAAAGATAGAAGGTGTAATTAAAGAACTTGAAGAAAAAGATCAAGAATTAAATGATTCTAAAAAAGAACTAGAAAAACCAGATGAAGCAAAATTAGAAAAATATAGTGAAAAAGAAAGAGAAGCTTTTGACAAGTATAATGAATTAAAAAATAGGGATATAAGTTCTTTAAATGATGAAGAAAAGAAAAAGTACAATATTTCTTTAAATGAATCAAAGTTAAAAGCAGCTAATATTATAGAGTATGCAATTTCATGTAAGATAGAAAAAAGGAAAATAGATAAAAAAATAAATGAAATTGAAAAAGCAAAAGAGCAATTAGAAAAGAAAGCTGAAGCAAAAAAAACTATTGAAGGTTATGATGAAAAAGAAAGAAAAGATATAGAAAAATATTATAATATTTTAATAAATCATCCAGAATATAAAAAGTCTTTAATTGAGATTAAAGATATGCAAGAAAAAACATTAAATAAAATGCAAAAAGAATATGATGATAGCAATTATGAAAAAAAATATGAAGAAGATAAAAAAGCTACAAACTTTGAAGATTTAAGTGATGATTTAAAAGAAAAAGTAGAAGAAGAAAAAGATAGCCTATTTTCAAAAGAAGGCGATGTTATAGATGAAAATAAATTTAAACAAAAAATAGATGAAATATCTAAAAAAGAACAAAAAGATCAAGAAGAAAAAATAGCAAATAAAAAGGAAGAACTTGATAATAGTAAAGAGCAAATTAAAAGGTATACTAATGGTAAGACTGAAGAAGATTTTAAAAAAGATTTAGAAGAAGAATTAAACAAAAGAAATGCAACATTTAGTGAAAATGATTTAGTCCTTAAAAAATATTATGATAAGATTGTTGGATTTGAAGAAATTATTTCAAATATAGAAAAAGAAACAAAGAAAATCACTTCTGAAATAGAAAATCTTGAAGTAGAAATTGATGTAAATAAAAATACAAAAATAAATTCAATGGATAAGCTATTAGAAAAAGATGAACTATTAAATAAGCTAGAAGCAGATAGGAAAAAAGTACTAGAAGAAATAGTTAAAGTAAAAGAAGAAATGTACAAAGAACAAGCTTTTTTAGATAAAGTGTTTGAAGAAAAAGAGAATTTAGAAAAAGAATTAAAAGAAAATCAAGATATAGAAAGAGAAGAGAAAAAAGAACTTTTAATAGACTTAAAGAAATTAGCAAATGAAGTAACAGAAAAAAGAGCACAAGGTGAAAATCAAATTGAAATATCTGATGGATATGATAAGCTATTTCAATATATAGGAAAACCAATAAATATCGATGTAAACAATATAGGAACTGAATTTTCTAAAATAAGAGAAGAAGCGTTAAATAATTTTGAGAAAAATAAAAAATCTAAACAAATACAAGAAAAAATAGATAACTTAAATGCTTTTATAGTTGATAGACAAAAATCAAAAGATGATGATAAAGAAGCAAAAGAAAAAATACAAGAAGATATAGCAGATAGCAAATTTAAAAAAGAAGATCTTGATTTAGATAATGTTGATAAAAAAGAAAAAGAGCAAAAAGAAAACGAAAATAAAAATCAAGAAAAAGAAAATGATAAACAATCAGAAAAAGAAGACGATTCTAGTAAAAAATCATATACAGAGCAATTTAAGGCAAATGGGCCTACTAGAATAAATCCTACAAATACAAGACCAAAAGATATAACAAATGATGAAACAGAAATTGCAAAAGAAAGTATGTTTTCTAAATGGAAGAAAAATGTATCAGATAAGTTTAATCAAATAAAAAATAAAGTTAAAAATAAATTTGGTAGTTTTAAGAAAGAAAAAGACATTGATGAAAAAATTACTGATAATATAAATGAAAATGAAAATATAAAAAATAATAATCAAGAAACGGTTATAATTCCAAATAATAAAAAAGAACAAGAGCAAGAACAAGAAAAAGAACAAGAAAATGATACAGTTGATAAAAAGGGAAGAATAGATATATCTAAAATTTTGAATTTTAGAGGTAAAAGTAAAAAGAATAAAGATTTAAAAGAAAATGAATCTAATAATAATAGCAAGAGTAGCAATAATATAAAAAATAATCACAATAAAGATAATAGTGATAATGATAAAAATATATTTGAAAAAGCAAAAGAAGAATATGATCAAATAAAAAAAGAAATAGAAGCAAACGTCAGTGCTCAAAAAAATATAGATACATTCATATCAAAAAGTATAGATGATATTGAAAGTGGAAAATATATAAATAAGGAAAATAATAAAGAAAATCAAGAAAAAGAACAAGAAAATGATCAAAGGGACATATAATATTTAACTAATTATTTGATCAATAAATGAGGTGCAAATTGGAAAAAGAATTAAAAAAAGAAAAAATAGGAAAAGAAGAATATATAAAAAATCTTGAAAAATTAACAAATAAATATAATAATATTTGGAATGCATATTATAATGATTTTTCTGAAACTTTTAAATTAAAAGAAGAGCAAGAACTATTAAAAAAAGATCAAAAAGAATATGATGAATATATTGAAAACCCAGATATTATTATGACAGATGAGCTTAATTCTGCAAATGATAAAAAAGAAAAGCTACAAAATGAGTTAGATCAAATAGAAGAAAAATTAAGTGATAAGAATATATCAAACCAAGAAAAAGAACTACTTTTAAAACATAAAGAAGATATACAATTTGAATTAGAAGATATAAAATTAAAAATTGAATTACTTGAACTTAAAAGCTTTGCAAATAATGCACCAGAGGATAAGTCAGATGATATTGAAGATAATAAATTAGATATTGAGCAAGAAAACTATAGAAATACATCAATTGGAAGTACAGAAGCAGATTATGATAAAAGATTAAAAGAATGTTTAGAAGAAATAAAAAAATATATAGGTGAAAATAAGATAGAGCTATGTATTACAGAAGATGAAAATGAAAAAATAAAAGTAGATAAATATAAAAAAAATAAAGAAATAATTAACAAGTATAATAAAAAGGTAAAAAGAATAGATATTGAAAAAGATGAATATTCAGAAGAAAAAAATTCTCTATTAAAAGCTATATCTACTGTAGGTATTTATGAAAGAAATAGAGAAAAGATACAAGAAGATAATGATTTGCTTCAATTCGAAGAAGAAATTAATAAAGAAAAATCAGAAAAAGAACTTGAAGAACAAAATAGGCTTTCATTTGAATGGTATGAAAATGGCAAAAGATTTAGATATACTGAAAAAGATTCTACAAAAAAAGATAAACAAGAAGAAAAACAAAATAATAATCAACCTAAAGAAAAGAAAATAGACGAAGAAGAAGAAAAATATAGAAATAAATATGACAAAAATTATAATGAAATAAAAGAAGTAGAAGAAAATTTAAATAATTATAAAGAAGAAAAAGAAAAACGCACAAAAGAAATAGATAAAGCAACTATGTTACAAGTAATTTTAGAAAAAATAACTGCACAAAAAGGTAAATTATGTACAGCAGAGACAAGAAATATAGTAAGAGATATGTATAATGATTTAGAAAACAAATTAGATCAAGAAGAAGATGAAATTAACAAAATATTTATTAAAAAACAAATGGAAAGTTTAGAAAATACTGGTTTAGATTTAACAGATAAGAAGATATTTACCGAAACAATTGAAGAAGATATATTAGAAAAAGCAGAAATTGCAATTGAAGAAATAGTAGAAATAGAAGCAACTTTTGAGTTACAAAAAGAACTTTTAAATGAAGACAAGAATTTAGAAGAAGAGCGAATAAAAGAAGAAGAAAAAGAACAAGAAGATAGTAAAGAAGAAAATAAAAGCATAGCAGAACAAATGGATGAAAAAATACAAAATACAAATTATGAAATACAAGGTAATGAATTGTCAAATAGAGATGACGATGAATTAGAAAGATAGAAAATATATTAATATTTAACTATATTTAAAGTGAACCTAAATTATTAGACAAAAGTATAATAATGAGGGTTCATTTTTTATTATTATTTGTTCTTTTGTTTTTTTCTTTTAATTAAAATTTTCTTTTTCTTAAATTATCTATCAAATATAGAATAATAATTATACATAATAATTATACAAAATAAATAATTAGTTTACCAAAAAATAATATAAATAATAGGTTTAAAATGTAGTTATCCACAAAGTTATACACATTTTTAAGGCTTTATCCACATTTTTTAACTGTTTTATGTAATTTTATGTAATACTTTTGTTAAAATTGACTTTGCCTATATATATGGAAAAATTGATATTTTATATAAAAATATTACAAAATGATATGTAATAAATATACATAATATTATTATTGAAATATATTATATCTTTTTACATTAATACTATTATATGATAAGATATATGTATAAAAAATGATAAAATATGGAGTGAAAAATTATGATAAACAATATGGAAAAAATAGTTGGATTTTGTAAAGAAAGAGGAATAATATTTCCAGGATCTGAAATATATGGTGGATTATCAAATACTTGGGATTTTGGTCCACTAGGTGTAGAAATTAAAAATAATGTAAAAGAAGAATGGCATAAAGCATTTGTGCAAAAATGTAAGTACAATGTTGGACTAGATGCTGCAATATTAATGAATCCAGAAGTTTGGAAAGCATCAGGACATCTTTCAAACTTTTCAGATCCATTAATGGATTGTAAGGAATGTAATACAAGACACAGAGCAGATAAGTTAATAGAAGAATATATGTTTCAAAATGGGATTGACGGTGTAGCAGACGGTTGGTCTTTTGATAAGATGCAAAAATATATTATAGACAATAATATAGTATGCCCTAATTGTGGAAAATTAAATTATACAGAAATTAGAAAATTTAATCTTATGTTTAAAACATTTCAAGGTGTAACAGAAGACAGTACTTCTGAGATATACCTAAGACCAGAAACAGCACAAGGTATTTTTGTTAATTTCAAAAATACATTAAGATCAACTAGAAGAAAATTACCAATGGGAATTGCACAAATTGGTAAGGCATTTAGAAATGAAATAACACCAGGTAATTTTATATTTAGAACAAGAGAATTTGAACAAATGGAACTTGAATTTTTCTTTGATCCTGAAGATGGAAAAGATTGGTTTGAATACTGGAAAAAGTATTGTAAAGATTGGTTATTAGATCATAATATGACAGAAGAAAATATACGTTTCAGAAATCATACTAAAGAAGAATTATCACACTACAGTACAGGTACAGCAGATATTGAATACCTATTCCCATTTGGATGGGGAGAACTATGGGGCGTTGCAAATAGGACAAACTATGACTTAACACAACATGAAAATTCATCAAAAGAAAGTATGAAAGTTAGAAGAGAAGATGGAACAGAGTTTATACCACATGTAATAGAACCATCAGTAGGATGTGATAGAGTACTTTTAGCACTACTATGTGATGCATATAATGAAGAAGAATTAGAAAATGGTGATACAAGAACAGTATTAAAACTAGATAGAAGACTTGCACCATACAAAGTAGCAGTATTACCACTATCTAAAAAACTAGGTGAAAAAGCAGATGAAGTATATGCTATGGTAGCAGATAAGTTCATGACAACATATGACGAAACAGCAAGCATAGGAAAAAGATATAGGAGACAAGACGAAATAGGAACACCATACTGTGTAACAGTAGACTTTGAAACATTAGAAGATAATATGGTAACAGTAAGAGATAGAGACACAATGGAACAAGACAGAATAGAAATATCTAAATTATGTGATTACTTAGATGAAAAGCTTAAATTAAATGAATAATATTAAAAGATATTAAAAGAAAAAAGACAAGGAAAAAACAATATAACATGACAAAAAGAAAAATAATGTATGACAAAATAATTTGCTATATACCTGAAAATATATCTAATGTACAAAAATATATCAAAAAAGCAAATGAAAAAATATATAATATATTTAATGAAAAACTAAATGAAACTAATGCAAATATGAAGTTAAATATATATTATTTAATACCAGATTTAAAGATATTAAAAGATAATAAATGCGATAGTAAGAAAATTAAAGAAATAATATATACAATATATGACTTAAATAATAATTATGGAAATAATAATGATAATGAAAAAGATAATATACAATACACATATCATATATTATTAGATTCAATGCTATACAAGATGCAACAAATACAATATATCATGACAAATAGCTTTGATATATCATGTAATATACCAAGCTATATGTTACTTGCTATATACTTTGATTGTTCAAATATATTAGTGGAAAATGATATTAAATTAATTAATAAATCATTAGAAGATTATTCTAAAAAAGTTAATAATAGTATAGGAAAAATATTTTTAGAAAAGTATAATGTATATAATATGGAAAATATGGCACCTTCTACTAAAGAAAACTTTGTAGAATTTAATAACTTTTTAGAAAATGTTGATATAGAATATATGGAAATGATAGACCTTAAGATAGCGGCAGATATATATAAGGTAGAAGAATACTTAAAAAGAAAATACAATATAATTAAAGAAAGAATGGAGATAATAGGAAGATAGATGTTTGTAGACTATATTAAAATAAGACTGAGAGCTGGCTCAGGAGGAGACGGTTCAAGAAGTTTTAGAAGAGCAAAATTCGTACCAGATGGTGGGCCAGATGGTGGAGATGGTGGAAGAGGTGGAGATGTATACTTTATGGTAGACAACCACCAAAACACTTTAGGAAACTTTAGATATAATAGACTATATGAAGCAGAAGATGGTAGAAATGGTCAAGGAAGTAATATGACAGGTAAAAGTGGTGATGATTTAATTGTTAGAGTGCCACAAGGAACTGTAATATTAGATGAAGAAGGCCATGTTATACAAGATATAATTGAAGAAGACAAGAAATACTTAATACTAAAAGGTGGCAAAGGAGGTCTTGGAAATGTACATTTCAAGAATTCTATAAGACAGGCACCTAATTTTGCTATAGGTGGAGAAAAAAAGGAAGAAATAACTGTTATACTAGAACTTAGAATGATTGCAGATGTAGGGCTACTTGGATTTCCTAATGCAGGAAAATCAACATTTTTATCTGCTGTAACTAAAGCAAGACCAAAAATTGCAGACTATCCATTTACTACAATTACACCAAACTTAGGAGTTGCAACAGACGACTACAATAGGCAATTTGTAATAGCAGATATACCAGGAATAATAGAAGGTGCATCTGAAGGTGTAGGTTTAGGACTTAAATTCTTAAAACATGTTGAAAGATGCAGGATATTATTACACTTAGTAGATTCAACAGGACTAGAAGGAGACCCGGTTGAAAGATTTAAAATACTAAATGAAGAAGTTAAAAAGTTTAGCAAAAAAACAGGATCAAAAAAACAAATAATGTGTATTACAAAAATAGATGCAGGGAATACTGAAAATATAGAAAAGCTAAAAAAAGAAGCAGAAAAAGAAGGAATTATTGCATTTGAAATATCATCAGTTACAGGAAAAGGCGTAAGAGAAGTTATTAACTATTTAGCAGAAGAACTTCAAAATATACCAAAAGAAGAAATTAAAATAGAAAAAGTATTTAAGCTAGAAAGCAGCGATGATAGCTTAGACTATAATATATATGTAACTACAGAAAGAAAAGAAAAGATATATAATATTGAAGGAAAAGCAGTAGAAAAATTATTAAATAGAGTAAATGTAACAGACAGAGAATCTATGCACTATTTCCATAAACAATTAATTGATATGGGTATAGAAAAGAAACTAAAAGAAATGGGAATACAAGAAGGCGATACAGTAAATATATTAGATTGGTATTTTGAGTGGTATGAGTAAAAAAGATTATGAAAGCAAACATGAATATTACAGACTATATGAAAAAGAATTAAATAAGAGGCAAAAGAAGATGTTTAGCTATATAGTTGAATATGCAAAACAAAACTATGGTAAAACACCTTCATATAGTGAGCTTGCAAAAGCTGTAGGAACAAGATCAAAAGGCACAGTATTTAAAGATATTAAACAGTTAGAACATCATGGATATATTAGAAGATACAAAGTTGAAAGTAATTTGAAACAAACTAATTATGAGATAGTAACAGATAAAGAAGTTTCAGAATTAAAAGATCCATTTTTAGAAGATGATGGTATTGAATCATACAAAAATGCAAAAATTCCATACATAGGTAGAATAAATAATTCAAAAGATGTATTATCAAAAGAGAACTATAAGGAATATATATCTGTTCCTATTGAAACAGGAAAACAAACCTTTATGTATGCATTTAGATGCCCACATGGAAGATATAAAAAAGATGGAATGCTATTTTCATCAACTATAGTATTTGATACTAAGGCTAAATACATACATATGGATTATGTAGCATATTATAATACAAGAACAAATAGGCTAGATGTAATGAAATATGATAGAAATTTAGAAAAAGAAGAAAAAGAAAATATAGTAGGAAAGATAGTAGGATCATATACAGAAATAACCTTTTAAGGAGTAGAGATGGCAAATAATCCAAAACAAAATGAAAAATTATTAGATAAAATAATAATTAAAAATGATATTGAATTAGAAAATAAAGAAAATGCTTTAGAAGTAATTGATATAGTAAGAGATAGGAAACTAAGTGCTTCAATGTTTAATATATACCCAGAGATATTAAATGTTAAAGCAAGCAAAGTATCTAATATTATTGACGCATTTGAAGAAGAAAAACTAGATACATGTATATTAGAAAAAAATCCATTTGTTATTGAAAAAACAAATGCTTCAAGAATTTCTAAGGTTAAAAATACACTTGAAAAACTAAATATTAATTTAGATGTATTAAAAGAATTTCCTGAAATAATTGCAATAGGAAAAGATGATGAAATGGAAAAAATAGCTGAAGTTTTAGAAAAACATAATATATCTAAAAAAGAATATGTTAAATTTGCAAATGTATTAGCATATGGAACTGCAGAAGAAATAGATAGGATACTAGATGTTTTAGAAAAAACAAAACTTAAAAATATAGTACTTAAAAAAGATCCATCTGTACTATACTATAATGATGCAGACATAGTAGAAGATTTAATTAAACTATATGATGATAAAAGTGAAAAGTTAGGAATTAATATATTAAAGAAAAATCCTGAGATACTTGCACAAACAACAAGAGTTAGAGTGCAGGCAATAATTAACATGTTAGAGCGAAACAAGGTGCCAAGAAGAGTAATAGTAGAAGTGCCTGAAATAGTATACACAAATGAAACAAAAGAAATAGAAGAGATAATATCTAAAATAAAAGATAGCGGCATACCAAAAGAAAAAATAGCAGAAGTACCAGAAGTACTAACATATGATACTATTACTTTAAACAAACTAATTGCTAAACTAAAACTAATGAGTGAATATGATGAATTATTTGCAGGAATAGCATCTAGAGATACTAAAGCAATAGTAGAATCTAATATATCAGATGTAAGGGAGTATATAGAGCTTGTAGAAAAGGGAAAATTAGATAAGAACATATTTAAAATTAATCCTAAGATACTAAGCGATGCAGATCCAGAAAATGTATTAAAAGTAGTAGAAAGCTTAGAAGAAATTAAAGATGGAGCATACTATGTTTCAAACCCTGAGATACTATTATTAGAAGATCCAGATAATATTATAGCAATACATGAAACAATTGAAGAATATGACCTACCTAAAAAGTTAGTAGAAGATAGTGCAATTCTTTATCTAGAAGGTGATAGTGAAAATATAGAAAAAGTAGTAACAGAAATTTTAAAAAGAGGATTAGATAAGGATATATTAAATAACCCAAATTTACTTATTAAAGGTGAAGCAGAAAATGTAGCAGAAATGTTAGCTAAAATAGCAAATGATAATGATATTAAAAATACAGATATTGAAAAGAACTTAACAGTAATTACAGAAGGTGATCCAGAAGAGATAAAAAAGATTAATGAATTCTTTAAAGAAAAGAATTTGCTAAATAACCCAGAAGTTGAAATACCATCTGTTATATACTCAAAAGGTAAGATAGAAAATATCATTTCAATATATAATTTTATGTATGAAGTTGGACTTTTAGAAGAACTAAAAAGCTCAATGTCATTATTTGTTAAACCATACAAAAATATATATGAAAACCTAGATATATTAGTTGAAAATGGAATGTTAGATGCAATGTTAAATAATATATCAATACTTGGGCTAAACCCTGAAATGATAGAATCTAGGATAATATATTTAAAGCAAAAAGGAATTGAACCAACTGCTCAAAGTTTTAAATTATCTAATGCAAAATTTTCAGAAAACTATGATATACAAGGTAATTTAGAAGACAAATTACCACAAAGATACTATGCAGAAGAAATGATTGATAGTAATTATTCTGAGATATTATTAAACGAATATGAAAATGAAAAAGAAAATGATTACACTGACTTAAGTACAATTGGAGAAAACTTAAGTTATGATGAAAAAAGACTATATGAAGAGATATTAAAAGAAATAATATCACTTGGAATAGTAACAAAGAATTTAGAATATACAAAATGTAATTACTCATATAGTATGATTAAAATAAGGAAGAACCTTGAAAAATTAGTAGCACATATTAAAGATATAAAGGATGTAGAAGAGCTAGATAAGAAAGACTATATATATATAGAATCACTTGCAGTATTAGGAAATAAGAAGATGCAAGAAGATGAAGCTGAAATTATATGTAAGAGTATAATACGAGGTGAAAAAGAAATAAGTAAAGAATATATGCAAAATGATGATTTAACAAAAATAAAAATAAATGTAGAAGAAGAAAAAAAAGAAAAAGAAGAAAAAGATATGAGTAGTGTAAATAGTATAAAAAATGAAAATAGTGAAGTAAATGTTGAAAATAATGTAAATAATGTAGTAGATAGAGATGAAAATAATATAGATAAGCAAATAGAAGATGAATTATATGAAATATATTTTGATAATAATGATGAAGGAAAAGCAAAGAAAAACGAAAAGGTTAATTTAAGTGGTATTGTAGGATTGGAAGACAAAAAAGTAGAGTTAGAAACAAAAAAAGAAAATGATATTGAAGAAGATGAAAAAGGATATGATATAGAAGCTATAGAAAAGAGAATAGAAAAAGAACTTAAAGAAAGAGAAGAAAGGCAAAGACAAAAGGAAAAACAAGAGCAAGAACAAAACTATGAGAATTATCAAAATAATGTAAATTATATAAATGATGAAGAAAATGATATGCAATATCTTTCAGGTGGAAGCATGCAAGATGAAGAAAATATATTAGGAAATTCTAGTATAGTTATAGAAAAAGAAACATATGATAAGTTAGAAGAAACAGAAAGAAATAAGAGGATTGCAGAAAAAGAAGCAAAAATAAAACAAATTGAAGAAGAAGAAACTAAAAAGCAAGAACTAATTAAGATGAAAGAAAACCTAGAAATGATGCGTAATTCTCTTAAGAAATATACTAAGGAAATATCTGAAAGAGAAATAGAAAATGAGATTAGAAAAAAGAACCTTGAAAAAGAGAGAATAGAAAAAATAGCTCAAAGAAGACAAGCAAAAGAACTTGAAAAAGTCAAAGCAGAAAAAGAAGAATTAGAAAAAGCAAAAATAGAGCTTGAAAAAGCAGAAATAAAACGTAAGATAGAAGAAGAAGCTAAAAAGCTTGCAGAAGAGAAATTAAAAGAGCTAAAGGCTCAAAAGGAAAAAGAAGAAAGAGAAGCAAGGCTATTAGAAGAAGAAATAAAAAGAAAGCTTGAAGAAGAAGAAAGAAAATTAGAAGCAAGAAAACTTGCAGAAGAAAAACAAAAAGAAGAGGAAGAAAGACAAGAAAGATTAAAACTAATTAGGGAAAAAAGAGAGCTTGAGTTGAGGCTAAGAAGGCAAGAAGAAAAGATGAAAGAAGCTAGAACTAAAGCTGAAGAAGACGAAAGAAAAAGAAAATTATTAGAAGAACTAGAACAAAAGAAAAAAGAAGAATCAAAGAAAAATGCACAACTAATTAAAGAAAAAGAAGAACTAATTGCAAAACTTAAAATGCAAGAAGAAAAACTAAAAGAGTTTAAAGAAAAACAAGAAGCTAAAAAGATAGAAGAAGCACTAGAAAAGAACATGAGGTTAATACAAGGTGCTAGAGAAGAAAAACAAGAACAACAAGAAAGCAAAATAGGGAAGAGTTATTCAAATGATAATTATGATGAGTATGATATAGATGACATAAAAAAAGTCAGACAAGTAGCATCAGATATTACAGATGAAAGCAACCTATATAAAACATATGATTATGATAGCATTGATAGCTTAGATGATATAGATGGTTTAAATACGAATAGTAGCTATAGTGATTATGAAGACTTTGAGGGCGATGATGATTACAATGAATATGATAATGATACTAATATCAAAACCAAAAAAGAAAATACTAATAATTATTATGACTATACAGGAAATGATTATAGTGAAGATACAAGAAAAAATGCAAATGCAAATTTAAATGTGAATATGAATAATGCAAGACCACAAAACTTAAGTGCAAATGCAAACTTAAATAATGCGGTATCAGAAAACTATTATGAAAAAAGCATTGAAAATGCTTTTATGCAAAATGACAATCAAAGAAATAGTATGAAAGACCCTTCTGATTATCCTAAAAATGTAATTAAGGAAAGAAGAAGAAGAGAAAATGTATACAATCCTGAAGCAAACCCTAATATTATGCAAAATAATGTATCACAAATGCCAAATATTAAGACAAATGGTAATGTGAAAAAGAGTAATAGCTTTGATAGAACAATGGATGCATATTATGATAATAGTAAAAAACCATTCTTTGGATTAGAAGATTATGGATATATAGTAGCATCTGTAGACGATGGTGAAGAAAAGAAAATGCAATTAGAAATGAATGAATTATATAAGCAGAATAAGAGAAATACACAAAAAAATGTAAACAATAATGGAAATATGGGAAATATGAATAATGAGTACTATTAAAAGTGATAGGATAGATGCAAAACTAAAAAGTTTACCTACAAATCCTGGTGTCTATCTTATGAAAAACAAAGATAACAAAATAATCTATGTTGGAAAAGCTGTGAACCTTAAAAATAGGGTTTCACAGTATTTTCACAAGAGTCAAAAAATTAAAAGAATAGAAAAGTTAGTAGAAAATATATATGACTTTGACTATATAGTAACAGATACAGAAGATGAGGCATTACTTTTAGAAAATAATATGATAAAAAAACATCAACCTAAATATAATGTATTATTAAAAGATGATAAGACATATTCATATATTAAGGTAGATATGAAATCAGACTACCCTACATATTTTATTGCAAGAAGAGTTAAAAATGATGGTAGCAAATACTTTGGGCCATACCCAAGTGCTGGAACTACAAATGCATTACTTGCATATATTAAAGATAACTATATGATAAGGCTATGCAAGCCATTTAAGTATAGGAAAAGACCGTGCCTGTATTACCAAATTAAACAATGTGATGCACCTTGTATAAAAGGAAAGGTATCTAAAGAAGAGTATAGGAAGAGGATTACAGAAATTAATAGACTACTTTCTGGTAATATGAATGAAATAATTAAAGAGTTAACTTTGCAAATGAACAAAGCATCAGAGAATATGGATTATGAAAAAGCAGCTAAGCTTAGAGATAGTATAAAAAATATTAAAAGGGGTGGTATAAGGCAGAAGGTAAACAATTTTAATTTTAAAACAATTGATGCAATAGGAATGTATAGGAACTATTTAGAAACAGTAATTATTGTATTTGAAGTTAGAGGAAGCAAATTACAAGGAGTTAAAAAATACTTTTTAGGTGATACAAATGAATTTGAAGAATCAGAAGTAATTACAATGTTTTTTAAGCAATACTATATTGGACAGAGTAATATTGCAAACAAGATAATGGTTAAGTATAGTTTTGAAGGAATAGAAACGCTTGAAAAAATGTTTAGTGAAGAAATGGGATACAAGGTTGAAATAGTTGTTCCTAAAATTGGTGAGAAGCTACGTTTTATTGAAATGGCAGAAGAAAATGCTAAAATAGAGTTAGAAAACAAAAACAAGAATAATTTGGAAATGCTACTAGAGTTAAAAGAAAAATTAAACTTAGAAAAACTACCTAGAAGAATTGAAGCATATGACAATTCTAATATATCTGGTACTTATTTAGTTTCTGGTATGGCAGTAATTACAGATGGTAAGTTGGATAAGAGGTCATATAGGAGATTTAAGGTAGAAGATGTAATAGGCCAAGATGATTACCTAAGTATGAAAAAGACTATTAAAAAAAGGTTTAGACACACTCTAAGTGGTAAGAAGGGATTAGGTAACTTACCTGATTTAATTATAGCAGATGGTGGTATAGGACAGATTCGTGTAATAGAAGAGACATTAAAAGAGTTAGTAGTAGAGTTTGAGGAAAAGGAAAGAGAAAGAAACAAAGAAAATACAAAAACAATAAAAGAAAAAGAAGATAATAATAGAGAAATAGTATATAATGAAGGTATAATTAAAAACTATAATGAAATACTAGATATCCCAGTATTTGGTTTAGTTAAAGATGATAAGCATAGAACAAGAGCTTTAATTACTGCAGATGGAAAAGAAATTAAGGTATCAGAAAATACTATGAGACAACTTGCACATCTTCAAGAAGAAGTGCATGATACAGCAATTAATTATCATAGAAAGTTAAGAGACAAGGAAATTACAAAATCTGCATTAGATGATATACCTGGAATAGGAAGTGTAAAAAAGAAGGCACTTTTAAAGGAGTTTAAGAGTGTTGAAAATATTAAAAAACAAGATGTAGCGGCACTTACTAAGGTTAATGGAATAACAAGAGAGCTTGCACAAAAGATAAGAGAAAGCTTAGGAGGAAATTGATGAGCAAAAAGGGATATGTTGCAGGACCACTTTTCAATGAAGCAGAAATTGGACAAAGATTAAAAGAAGGAAAAATGTTAAAGGAATTAATTCCAACAGTTACCTTCTATAATCCAATAGAAGCACCGGTAAATGACAAAAGTACATTACCAACAGCAGAAGATATCTTTCAAATGGATACCGACTATATTTTAGATTCAGACTATATCTTAGCAGATTTAGCACATGAAGATCCAGGTGTTACAATGGAACTTGGAATAGTATATGGTGTAGAATTTGTAAGAAAAGAACTATTAAAAGTATTAGAAGAAGAAGGTATAGCAAAGGAAAAGATTGAAAGAATAGAAAAAGCTTTAGAAGAAAAAGGTATTAAGAAAAGAGAAATTGCAACACATAACTCAGATATTAGGATACCAACAGCTGGACAATATGTTAATGTGAGAGTACCATATGGGTACAATCAATATGTAGTAGGTGGTATATACAAAATGTATGCACCAATTAAGGGGAATGCAAAAGAAGCTATAGAATATTTAGCAGTAAGAAGAGATAACGAGATAGAAGAACTAGAAAAAAAGGATAAATAATGTAGCTATTTTGTGCAAGAAGGGGACAATTGTCCTCTTTTAATATGCAAATTAAATAGTAAAAATATATTACAATACTATTGTGGATTATAATATGTATTGCTAAAAATCGGGGGGGGGTACTATGATATATAGTATATATAGGCATTTTAAGAAGAAGGATAATGGTAAAATATATTAAAGAAAAAAATTAGAAAATATATAATTTTTAGAAAGGAATGAAAATGAGAGGAAAAAATATGCAAAAGGCAAAAAGAAAAAGTGTAAATTAA